>JAEEGH010002934.1_pt1 | contig 45413 bp, 23 predicted proteins | sample 9134181 | NCBI WGS metagenome assembly JAEEGH01 (sample SAMN16246544, study PRJNA631951) | gut metagenome | biome: gut microbiome; feature: rumen; material: DP-attached | host: Bos | place: Iran: Karaj | collected 2018-10
TCTACGGCAGCACTGGCTTGAGTAACGCTTGCAGACTGATCTTCAATCAAATTATCAAGTTCTGTGATTGAGCTTGAAATCTGACGCATAGAACCACTTGTAGTTCCAACGGTTCTAGTCTGAGTTGTAATCTGATTATGAATGCTTTCAATTGTCGCAATAATTTCTGTAATAGAGCTTGCAGTATCCTGTGTACCAGAAGAAAGGTAATCACCACTTGTTCCAAGCTCGATCTTAGAATCTTTAAGACTCTTTACCATTTCCTGAAGCTTATCCATAAAGCTATCAAAGTTGATTACAAGTGTACCAATTTCATCACGGATATAAAGGGCACAACGCTTGCTCAAATCGGCATCACCCTTTGAAAGATCTCCAAGGAAGTTAGAAACGTTTTTGATACGCTTCATAATCCAGTGAACGAAAATAAAGCCTGTTGTTGCAAGAATTACAATGAGGATAACTGCAACAGGAATAACATTCATAATTGTTACTCTTTGTACTTCCTCAATTACTTCCATTGATTTAGCAACAAAGGTCATACCTGTTATAGTTCCATCTTCACTAACAATTGGAGTGTAGTTTGAATAATATTCTTTGCCGTTGATTGTGTTCATACCTTTGTATGGAACACCTTCTTTGAGAACCTGCTGTACAATAGCAAGATTTGCAAGCTCTGTTCCAACCATGTCTGGACCTAAGGTTGTAGCAACTCTGACTTTACCTTTGAATACAGTACATTCAACACCATAGTTTTCGTTTACAATTGTTGTATAGGCATCTTCTCCATCGGTAGCAAGATCATAAGCAGCAACAACTGCACCAAGAATATTCGGACCTTCACGAACAGGAATAGCCGCAATAATTCCGTAGCTGATATCTCCTAATTCGTCATAAGCATATGTTGGATTTCCGCGCAAAGCCTTTGTAACTATGTGATTAGAAATTTTTATGTTTGACTGCATTCCATAACCACCGCGCACATAACCTGTATTATCAATGAATGCAAGCTGATCAAGGCCTGAACGTGTTGCGATGTTTGCAAGGAAAGCATCAAGTTTGTTATCTGTTTGTGGAATGTCTGCTGCATTAGGATTTCCCTGAATACTAATATCAGGAACTATATTCTGAAGAACAGGAATTGGAACCGTAAAGAAGCTTTTTGTTGAAGGCTCCATAGAAAGCATGTTTGTATAGCGGTAAAGACTGTCGAGCCAGTCATCAAGGATATAATTAATACCTTTTGAAGTATTGTTAATATCGTTTTCGGCATTTCTGATAAGTCCATCATCAAAAATCTTAAGGGAAATTGCACCGGTCAAAACAACTCCAAGGATACTTGCTCCGACAATCATTGCAATAAGTTTTGTTTTGAGAGAAATATTCTTTCTAGGATTCTCTTCAAAACGATCAAGTTCTTTTGCCATATAATAAACTCCTAATTATGCCACAAACATCAAGCTCGATAATTTCTCTCTTCTTTGGAATAGAACTTTTTAGATTATGCGTAATACTATTATTATCTACGAGTTTAACCAAAAATGCAAGAATTTTTGTACTTTACATTTCTTTGTTGCCTTATGCATTAATTCGTTATAAAATAGAAAAACACATAAAAAATGTTCATAAGGAGTATTAAAAATGGGTGAACAAAAAGAAAGAGAAACCCTGGGCAGCCGACTTGGATTTTTGCTGTTGTCTGCCGGATGTGCAATCGGATTAGGAAACGTATGGCGCTTTCCTTACATCACAGGTAAATATGGTGGAGCAGCATTTGTTCTTATCTATCTTGTGTTCCTTGTAATTCTTGGACTTCCTGTAATGGTTTGTGAGTTCGCTGTTGGACGTGCTTCACGCAAGAGTGTGGCAGGTGCTTTCAAAGAGCTTGAACCAGAAGGAACAAAATGGCACTGGTATGGTAATTTTGCTATAGCAGGAAACTACCTTTTGATGATGTTCTATACAGTAGTTTCTGGCTGGTTCCTTAAATATTTCTTCGAAATGATTGGCGGAAAGTTTTCTGGAATGACCCCGGATGAAGTTGGAGCAGCTTTTGGCGCAACAGTAAGCACAGCTTCTACACTTCTTATCTGGATGGTTGTAGTAATCATTATTGGTTTTGGAACATGTTTCTTAGGCCTTCAGAAGGGTGTAGAGCGCATTACAAAAATCATGATGTCTGCTTTGCTTATCATTATGCTTGGTCTTGCAATTTACGTAGCATTCCTTCCAGGTTCAGGTGCTGGTTATGCATTCTATCTTAAGCCAGACTTCAAGGCTTTGGTAAGTGGTGAACACGGACTTTGGGATACAATCTATGCCGCTATGGGACAGGCTTTCTTTACCTTGTCTCTTGGTATTGGTTCTATGGAAATCTTTGGTTCTTATATTGATAAGAAACACTCACTCACAGGTGAATCTTTGCGTGTAATCGGACTCGATACATTCGTAGCAATTTGTGCCGGATTAATCATCTTCCCAGCTTGTGCTGCATTTGGTGTAGACGCTGGTGCTGGTCCAGGCCTTGCATTCGTATCACTTCCTAACGTATTCAACATGATGGGACCAGTTGTAGGACGCATCGTTGGTGCATTCTTCTTCCTGTTCATGAGCTTTGCTGCTCTTTCTACTGTAATTGCAGTATTTGAAAACATCGTAGCATTTGCAATGGATAAGTTTGGATGGAGCCGTACAAAGGCTGTACTCATTAACTTTGTAGCAATGCTTATTCTTGCAACTCCTGCTGCACTTGGTATGAGCGTATGGTCAGGCGTACACTTTGGTTCACACATTGGTTCAATCGACGCTTTGGAAGACTTCATCGTAAGTCAGAACTTGTTGCCAATTGGATCTATGCTCTTCCTCTTGTTCTGTACAATTAAGAAGGGCTGGGGATGGGATGGATTCATTGCCGAAGCCGATGCCGGTGAAGGAATTAAGTTCCCTAAGAACAAGGTAGTAAAATTCTACCTCAAGTTCATTGCACCAGTAATCATTATCGTAGTATTCATTGCCGGATACTTCGATATTTTCGGTGCTAAATAGATTGCCACGTCGCTACGCTCCTCGCAATGACGAAAAACGTCCGTCATTGCGAGCCGCAGGCGAAGCAATCCAATAACACATTATTATAGAAAAAAGTTTGCTTTTTTAGCAAAATTCGCTTATACTTTATACGGGCTTTGGGAGAATGCAGAAATTTTTGCACGCTGCCAAAGCCCTTTTTTAGTTAAAAATACAATCTTCATAAACGTTTCTACAATAAAAATTCATCAAAAAATGTAACATATTTAACGTATATTGGCTTTATTCAAGGTATTTTTGTGTTTTGCCGATATAAGAAAGACGAAGATAGGGTTTATTTTCATTTTTCGAGGTGTGCATATGAAAAGAACAAAGATTTCATTCTCAACAGTTTTGACTGGATTTTTTACATCTCTTCTTTTATTTTTCTCTTGTGAAGTTGGTCTTGGAGAGGCTGTAGATACTCGTCCTCCAAGCATTGTTATTGAAAAGCCTGAAGTTGATAAGGTTATCCGCGATAAATTCCTCATAAGCGGAACCTGGGAAGATGATGGTACAATTGATAATGTCTATGTTCTTTTAAAAAGAACAGACGGCAAGCCTCTGGACGGCACATCTCTGGAGCGAAAAGTTGACGCCACCTTTACCGTAGACGAACTTGATGACGAAAAAGGTACATGGCAGGCTATTGTAGATCCTCTCGAAGAAAACAATCAGATTATTGATGGTTCTTATCAGGCCACAGTTGTTATAACCGATAAGGGAAAGCACTCTACAAGTCAGATTACTACGTTCACTATTGATAATACAGCACCGGTTCTTATTCTTTCTAAACCAAACTCTACTCCTGAAGATTCAACTTTGTCTGCTTATGGACAAAGATTATTCCTTGAAGGAAGCATTGCCGATGCTACAAAGGATACATGGGTTCAGCTCGATTTCTATTCAGGTGAAGAATGTACAGAAGAGCGGTATCTTACAACAATTGAAACAGGCATGATTTCGCCTACAGATGTAAACTCGAATAATGCACGTCTTGCAATTTATAATACAGACCTTACTCAGCAGTACGCAACAGAATACTATAAGCTCTATGGAAAAACAGAAAAGGATGGCGCAGAACAGGTTTATGCAAAAATCACAGTTTATGATACTGCAGAAATTTGCCCTGTAGAAGGCTCAGGTGAAAATCCTACATCAAACGGTAAAATTAAAGGTAATGCAAGTCAGTCATTCTATCTTACTAAAAAGCTTGCAGAATCAATCACAAAATCTCAGACAGCAAATGGTTATGGCCTTGCTCCAATTGATATTTACAATGTTTTAAACGGTACATATGCCCTCAAAAACGAATCTCGTGCTGCCGATGCCAAAACAATCAAGAATGAACTTAGCAGTGACGAACAGAAAAAGACTATCTCGGTATTTACAATCAATCCTGAAAACAGTCCATACTTTACAATAAGCGGTCTTAAGACACTTAACAAAGACGGAAAGGATTTTGAAGAAGGAAATACAATCGTAAACGGAACTCAGACAATTGAAGTTTCTGTATTTATGGGAAGTGACTCTATTTCTCTTAAAGATGATAATGATTTCTACGTATATCTTTTGGAATGCGATCAGTACGGTAAACCAAAGAAGGAAGATGTTGAAGAAAACCGTATAAAGCTTTATTCAAAATATAAGGAATCGGGCTCTGGTTCCGAAAAGAAAACTTATTACAAGGTTGGCGGAAAAACTGACCACAAAACTACATCGGGTGCTTATGTATTCAGCATTCCAATGAATAAAAGTTTAAGAGCCGATCCAGACAAGGGACTCGATGGATATGTTAATATTAACATTGAGTACGGTAAAAATTATTTAATCCTTGTTAGTGGAAAAGATACAGAAGGAAATACAATTGAAACAACAGATGGCGGCTATGGATTCTGCTTTACAGCAGGAGGAAGTGCTCCTCGCATTACAATCACAGAGCCTGCCGACAACACTATATTCATTAAAAAGGGCGACGGATTAAAGGTAAAAGGAACTGTAGTTTCTGAAGGCGGTGAACCTCGTCTTACAATTTCAAACGATACTAATCTTGTTGACCTTCCTCTTACTCCTGCAGCAACAGGTGAAGGAACTTATACTTTTGAAAAATTAATTCCTGCAGAAGAGATTGGTTTTGCTCAGAACGAAAGTGTAATCTACTCACTGATTTTCTCTGCAACACGCGACGCAACTGAATCAACTCAGACAAAATCTGTATGGTACGACGTTGAAGGTCCTGTAATTACAATGGGCGAACCTTCTCCGTTAGTTAAGGCTAACTCAACAAAAGCCGACGGTACTACAGTTACAAAAGACAGCGTAAACGGAGTAATCAGTCTTTCTGGCTCAATCATCGATGCCTTCGACACACGCTTTGGTTCTGCTTCTTTCAAAGTTGAGCAGAATGGCGTTCAGGTAAATAAATCTGGCTTAAGCGGTGACCTCGATAAGAACTTTGATTTTACTATTGATACACGCCTCCTTACAGACAACAAAGATGCCGTTATCGTAATTTCGGGAACAGATTATGCCGGTAACGTTAACGAAGAGCGTTATACTTATTTTGTTGATCAGAGTACGGATGTGCCAAAAATCACTTCAACAGAAGTTGATAAGAATATTTCAGAAGAAGCAGACCTTGATTTTGTACAGGGCGGTAATAACCTTTATCAGCGCGGTGGAAACCTTGTTTTGACAATTAGTGATGATGATGGTGTTGCAAGTGCCCGCGTAAAGATTGAAGAATATAACAATGGTTCTTATATTGATCCTGACGAAGGTAGTACAGAAAAGAAACAGGATATTTCATATCCTTCACCTTCATTTATTTCACATGCCTTGCCAAATTCTGTAGGTATTTACAGAGCTACAGTAACTGTTTACGACAAGCATTATGAATCAGAAGCTTCTACACAGAATAATTTTAAGCAGATTCAGTTCTTCCTTAGAGTTACAGGAACAGGTCCAGATGTATCTATCACTCCAGACAAAGAATACATTAATAATCTTGCAGGCGGCAAATATGTTCTTACCTTTAACGTAACAAACGAAGGTAATAAGCCATATATGCTCAAGATGGGAACTACAACTGTACTTAATGATATTAATGACGATTCATTCACATATGAAATTACACCTTCTACTACAGCTAGTATTAAGTTCACAGTAATCGATAAGAACTCAAGCTTTACAGAAAAGAACTTTGTTCCAAGATTTGATAGTGAAGCTCCTGTTGTAAGCATAACAAACTGGCCAAATAGTCCAAGTCTTACAGAAGATGCAACTTATTTGTTCAAGGGCGAAATGTCAGATACAGGAAATTCTGGAATAAACAAGGTTCAGATAAAATTTGTTGATGGTACACAAACTTCTACAGATGATGAAGGCTGGGCAGATTGTACAGCAGGTTCAATAAACTGGAACTCTGAAATAACCTGGTCGGCAAATGAAGTATTCAATACAGAAGGTGAAAAGACTGTATTTGTAAAAGCAATTGATGGCGCTGGAAACGAATCAACTGTTTATAAGACCTTCACATACGACAAGAGTAAGCCTGTGCTAACTGTTGCAAATTCTCTTTCAACATCAGAAACAAATATTGTGTCTGATGAAGTTGGAGCAAGCGGATATGTATTAAGCGGAACAGTTACAGAAACTAATGCTCTTGCCACATCGAATGCACTTGTAATAAAGGTTGATGGCCAATCTAGTACAATCACTCCAAATGCAACAACAGGAGAGTGGTCATATACAATTACAAAAGGTACAACAGCTGGTAAGTTAAAATCAGAAGCCTCTATAGAAGTTGAATTACTTGCAAAAGATATTGCAGGTAAAACAGATAATAAGAAATATATAATTTATTATGATACTCAGGCTCCAGAGCTTGTAGTTACTGCTCCTGCCGAAAATGAACCAGTAAGCACATCATCTTTGGCAATAAAAGGAACTGTATCGGACAACGGTTATGGCGTAGAAAATGTAGAATACGTGCTTTACAGCGGAAATGTTACAAGCGCAAATGAAGCTTCTGCAACAAAGATCCAGTCTGATAGTAAGGATGTAACATCTGAAAACTTCCCTATTGAAAGAAAAGGAGAGCAGTGGTACATCAAAAATTCTTCTGTAAATATGCCTCTTGGTACTACAGAAGGTGCATTAACACTTAAGGTAAAGGCTACAGAAAAAACAAAGAATGGACACGGTGGCCGAACAACAACAGAATATGTTCCTTTCTATTTTGATAAGGCAAATCCAACTCTTACAGAATCTTCAATCAGTGCAACAGGAAAAACAAAGAATGTAGGTTTTGCTCTTTCTGGAAAAGCAATTGATTCTAATGCTCTTGCATCTGTAATAATTTCCTGGGGAACAAATAATTCAGTTACACTTACCCCAGGTGAAGGTGAAGCTAATGAAATGAACTGGTCACAAAGTTTTGTAGTTGGTTCTGAAACAGTTGAAACAGGAACATACAAAATTGCTGACGGAACAAATGAATTTACAATTGTTGCAAAAGATATTACCGGAAAAGAAAAACAGATGACACGTACTGTAATTGTTGATACAACAAAACCTGATATCAATGCTTCATCAATAACAAATAGTGTAGGTGCAACAATTGCTGGCGTTTCATGGTACAAAAATCGTAGTCTGTCTGTTGAAGTAACAGCAGTAGATGCAAATGGCGATAATGGTACTGGTATTTCGATGGTTGAATATTCAACATCATCTGATGGTGGAACAACCTGGAGTGCCTGGAGTCCACTTTCATCATTCAGTAATAATTTATATAAAGGAACTGTAAGCTTTGGTGCAGATGGACAGAATCTCAAGTTTAAGGTACATGCAATTGATGTTGCCGGAAATGAATCTGACGAATCAACAACAACTGTAAATATTGATACAACAGCACCTGTTCTTGAAGCTCTTTACTATAAGAAGGGTGAAGGCACTGCTTCGACAATTACCAGCCCTATATACATAAAAGAAAATACAAAACTTACTGTGTATGGAAACTATAAGGATGAAGAGAGTGGTGTAAATGCGCTTGCTTATGCTTATGGAAATCCTGCAATAAAATATTCAACAGAAGCATTAACTGGAACACCTGTAGATAGTAATTATACTCTTACAGCTGTAACAGGAAGTGAAACTTCAATAAAGTCATGGCGTGCTGAATTTACTCCAGCAGAAAGTGGTGCATTTACTGTTACTGGTTCAAACAGAACAGGCGACTCAACAAATGCTCTTAAAGTTTTTGATGTAACTGTAGATAAAGAAGCTCCTGTTGTTGATAATGTAAGACTTATAGAGGTTAATTCAGATAAAAACGCTTATTCAGATGGCTCAAAATATTATGTAAATAATTCTGCCGCCGCAGGAAAAACATTTAAAATTTCTGGTGTTGCCACAGATACTGTTGGTGTAGATTCTGTTGAATTGTTGATAACAAAGAACGGCTCTACAACTGAAACTAAGACTCCAACAAGAGGAGGAACTCTTGGTCAGTGGTATTTTGATGGAATTAATTTAAGTGATTGGACTGGAACTGGTGCTTCTGCAAAAATCACTGTAAAAGATAAAGCCGGAAATGAAACAATAAAAACTTTGAATATTGCATTCGATGTTACTGCTCCAAGTGCAGATCACAAGATTGATGATTCTTTGAAGAATCTTGAATTCAGAATTGGTGATGCCGCAAATGATGCAGGTGAAACAGATGTAGGTGGAAAGTATTCAGACGGAACCTATGGAAGTGCCCTTACAATGCAGATTCGCGGAAACTTCCCTGATGAAACTAACGGTTCTGGTATTAACAAGTTCTATTATAAGACCTTTAATAATGAAGAAGTAACAATTGATTCTTCTAAAGAAAATGGCTCAATTGCAAATGGAAAAATCTACTTTAAGACTCTGGATGATCTTAAGGATTATGTAATTGCAAATAAGACTGATGTATTTAGTCCTCTTTCTACAGTAGAAACAAAGAATGTTGAATATAATGTTGGACCTTTTGTAGATGATGATAATAAGCCGCTTACATCTGTAGCAGATACTGTTTTGACAAATGATCGAATTCGTTTTGGTGGTAATCCAACAACTCCAAAAACAAATGGAAATTATACTGTAAACTCAAAAGGTTACGTTCAGTTCAGAACAGAGGTAGACACAAACTTCAAGACAACAATCAAGGGCTTTGTTGAAGGAAAGAACTACCTTGTAATTGTAGCTGAAGATAACGCCGGAAATGCTGCTGTAGATTATGCAGTTGTTAGTGGCATTACATATCCTTGCTATTCTTTGAATGTTGATATTACAGCTCCAACAATTCCAACAAAACCTGAAGGCTCTTTATTCACAAATCTCGAAGAAGAAGGTGGAGTAGTTATTGCGGGAACTGTTTCTGATATGCCAAATGTAACAAACGGTTCTTCTGGCCTTAAGAAAATTGTATTTACACGCGATGGTGGAACCGGCTCTGTAGAAGTAACAACCTTCACAGCTGTAACAGCAGCAGAGCGTACAGCCGCTGGCACAGCCTATAGCTCAGACACAACTCTCAAACATTGGGAAGCAAATATTGCATCTCTTCTTCCACCAAGTGGAATGGCAATTATTTCTGCAAAGGTAGTAGATAATGCCGGATTTGAGACTTCTACACCAGTCGCAACTATTACAGTAGATAAAGCTGGTCCTGCATTAAAGGTTAATTCTCCTTCTGCAACTGCAAAAGTGGGAACAAGCTTTATAATTAGCGGAACAGCCGATGATGGAAATGGAGCTGGAATCGACACCACTGAGGGTATGACACTTTATTATACAAAGGACCAAACTCTTGGCGAAGCTACTACAGCACCGGAATCTATTATAGCAGGAACAGATCCAGATTCTTCATGGATAGCATATACAACTGCTCCTTCTCTTACAGATTCAGATTGGACAGTAAGTTTTACTGTACCTGATAGCGTAGCTGCTGATTCTGAAAACACAAATGTATACTTCACAGTTTATGCAAAGGATTTGTCGGGAACAGGAAATGTTAGTTATGTTGTGCCTCGTAAGATTACTGTAGATAGAGTAATGCCTGAATATGACACAACTTATACACAGCTAAGCATTGGAGGTAAGACTCATTCACAGATGATTGCTGCACCAACTCCATGGTTTAAGGACAACACACTAGTTGTAAAAGGTCAATTTACAGATGCAGGTGGTAGTGGTGTTACTAAGATTTTCTATCAGGTAGATTCTGGAAATGTGGAAGAACTTGCAACTAAAGACGGAACCTACAATACAAATATTTCTGGCTTTGGTGCTAATTCAACCTTAAAGCTTTGGGCAGAAGATGAAGTAGGAAATAATACTTCAGAAAATCCTATAGAATATACAATCAAGGTAGATACAGTTGTACCAAATCTTACCGAAACAGGAGTAGGTACAACAGGAAAAACTACAAGCAGCACTGTTACATTAAAAGGTAAGGCTTGGGATACAAACCAGCTTGACCGAATTGAAATATCTGATGGTACTAAGACCTGGAAATCTACAGATACAGATTCAAATATAAGTCTCACAAAGAGAACTTCAGATCCTGGTGAAGATCAGACAAACTGGTCTGCAAGCTTTGTTGTTGGTTCTAGTAATAATACTAAAGCAAACTACATTGCAGACGGTACTAAAGAATTCACAATTATTGCTTACGATATTGCAGGGCAGCAAAAGCAGCTTTCTCGTACAGTGGTCGTAGATACAGCCTCTCCAACTTGTGGAACTCCTGTTATTACTTCATCAAAGAATACTGTTGATGGAAAAAATTGGTACAAATCTTCATTCATCGATATCAAACTTGAAAATGTAACCGATGGAACTAATGGTACTGGTATTTCAAAGGTAGAATATACAACAGATAATACTAACTGGTATTCAATGTCTGGTTCCGGAACAACTTATACAGCAACAGTTAACTGTGCAAATCAAGGCCCTAATACAATTACTGTAAGAGTTTCTGATGCAGCAGAAAATACAACAGTTGCCGGAACCCTTACTGCTTATGTAGATACAAAAGAACCATCATTGGAAAATTCTTGGGCTAAGTATATTACTGATAACTATGAAGCCGTTTCAGAACTTCTCATAAACGGTGACAACGGATATGAACTTAAGATTTCTGCCAAAGATGTAGATGGTGGAACAGGAACAAATGCCGCTAATAACTCTGGAATTGCTTCGGTACAGTATTCATATAGTAATACAACCTCTTCATTCACAATTAACGGAACAAAATCTGGAGATTACTGGATTATACCAGTACCAAAAGATGGAAATGGAACTAATAATTATTCTTCGACAGGATCAAATAAAATTTATGTAATCATCAAAGATAACGCAGGAAATGAGATAAAAGAAAGAATCCTTACTGTAACAAAGGATACAACTCCTCCAACAGTTGAAATCAAATCCTTTACAAGAGCAGGTTCTAAAACTACAGTTTCGGGAACTGAACTTGATAATGTAAACGGAACAATCACAATTTCTGGTCTTGCTGATGATACAAATAGATTTGGTTCAGTGAAACTTGAATATAAAAAAGATGGTGAAGAAACCTGGACACAAATTCCAACAACTTCACAAACCAGTTGGACAACAACTCTTAATACAAAAACTCTTACAGATAATAAAAAATATACAATCAAAGCAACTGCAACAGACGCAGCCGGAAATACTAATGAACATACACAAGATGTATATGTAAATCAGGATTCAGACCGCCCTGTTATTACAGTTACAAACATCACACTTGCAACTGCTGCAAATGCAACTTCATACCTTAAGAGAACTTCAAGACTCGAAGGTACAGTAAGTGATGATGATGGTAACGTAACAAAGCTGGAGTATTCTGCTGATGGTACATCATGGACAGAAGCAACTCTTGAATATGGAACAGCCTGGAGTATTGCCGATTTACCAGAAGGTGATAATAAGCTTTACTTTAGAGTAACTGATGCTGTAAATACTACTCCATTTGTGACAGCAATTGAATCAGAGTCTGCAACTTCCGAAGCTGCTAATCAGCCAAAGATTAAAGACAACAACAACACTTATGTTTCTCAGAAACAAGGTTCTCTTGCACTCAACTTTAAGGTTGTAACAAAACAGCCTGATGTAGAAAACAAAAAGTATCAGGTTTACAATTCTTCAACAAATGCATGGGAGAACAGAGATTCACTTGGAACCTTAGGTGGTGATTATACTAAGTTTAAGATTTCTCTTGATGCAAAGTCAGATGCATACATTTCAAAAGTACAGGCTAAGTACAAAACAGATTCGTATGACATCAATTTCTCTACTACAGAAACTACTACAAACAGCAGTTATCATACCTGGAGTACTGGAGAAATCGAACTTGATGCTACAAAAACCGAAATTAAACTTAAGATTTCAGATTCAAGTTCTGAAACAGATCCAATGACTTTGGAACAGACTGTTTCTTATACAGTCGATAATACAGCTCCAACAATTAGAATCAAAGAACCGTCTTCAACCGCTGGCGTAAAAGAAACAATGCAGCTTGATTTGTCAGAGCTCGCAACAGCATATTATGCTGTAACTAAGAGCGATGTTACAACTGCACCTACAGAAGCAAGCAAGTGGACTTTGATTCAAGATACAAGTAATGCTCTTGCAAGATATGTATTCTTTGATGATGACATTAATGAAATAGATCATACAGACCGCTTTGCACTTTATCTTACAGAACCAACTGAAGAAAAACCAAATCGTCTTGGTATAACTACAGTGGCTGCGATTGAAAGAACAACAGATCCATACGAAACAATTACACAAGTTAAATTCTGGGTAAAAGCTGTAGACTCTTGTGGAAATACAGCTACAAAAGATCAGCTTGTAAATGTTGACCCTCAGGGTAATAGACCTACTGTAACTCTTGGATATCCTGTTAATGTACTCAAAGATGGAAGTTATGTTGCTCCAACTCTTGGAGGAACAATCCGTCTTGATGGTAACGTATCTGATGATATTGCAGCAAAATATGTTTGGATTAAGATTGAACGCGAAGACAATGCATTCAGTGTAGCAGATGTAAAATTCTTGAGCGAAAAACATTACACAATTGGTAATATGACCGATAACACAGTTGTTGCAGATGCAACAATTGCTGACCTTGATGATAATGCAGATGTTTCTAACTATGCAATTCGTGTACCAGTTACAGGAACTTCATGGAATCTTTCTATAAATGGAAGTCAGGAATTTAATCTGCAGAATGCAGAAGCTAATCTTAAATTCAAGATTTATGCAACAGATGAAGATCCTGATAAGGTAGATGCAAGCATTAAGCATATCCACAGAAGTGCTGAAATATCACAGCAAATTGTAATTGACTCAAGAACTCCTTATATAAGTGCATCTGAACTCAGAATTGTAAAATATGAGGGAGGTTCTGAGGCCGACAAGGAATATAAGGAAGGAACAAGTGTTCACGGTATCTGGTATCTTCAGGGAACAATTAAAGATGATGATAGTGGAATTAGAACTATTTCTTATAAAAAGAATTCAGATACTGCATATACCGATGCAATTACTGCAGCCGGAGGAGAAAAAACTAATATAGGTGGAGATTCTCATTTCTACTTTACAAAGGTAGCACATACTGATGATGCAAACAAATTTGACTATAATTTCTCTGTTCCTCTGGGTAATTCTACTACAGGTCAAGTTGGAACAGATACAATTACATTAAAAGCTGTAGAAGCTACAGGTCAGAATCTTCAGGTTGAGCAAACTTATTCTGTTACTTATGATAACAAAGCCCCTGAATTTATTACAGATTCAGAAAATTCATTTGTAAAACTTTCGCAAAACGTTCTCAATTCAAATGGTTTCTATACCTTTGGTGCAATTGCTTCAGAAGATAAGGTCTCGGTTAACGGTGCAGATGTTGCGCAGTCAGGTGTTGAGCGTATTGCATTCTACTTTACAAGAGATCTTGATTATAGTTTGAGTGAGCTCCCTGATGGTTCAGCTTATAATGAACATACAAACGAAAAGGATTCAAAGACAAATGACTTGTTCGACGTAATGATTTATCACTCAAATGGAGATTCTGCAGATGTTACATCTGGTAACATGATTGTGAACTATAAGGGTAAAGCAGAAGGAACATCTGCAACACTTTCTTATAGCGAAGGTCTTTACTGGAGAACTCATTCAGGTTCGGCAGACGGAAAAACCTTTACTTATTCAGAAAATGCTGTTGACCCTAACATTCATGCCGGTGGACTTGTAAAGATTAATGGTGTTATCTATACCATTGAATCTGTAAGTGGAAAGACAGTTAATCTTCCAAATAACATTGGTGATGCTTCGAGTGCACAGTTTGCTCTTTGTAATGTAATCGACAGCGGTGGTGAAAAGAACGGTTCATCAACTTCAAATACTCATGGTTATGGTTTTGGATATTATGGAACTCGTACAACAGATGACGGTGACTTAATTACAGAAACCTTTAATAATCAGGGTACAGACTGGATTTTCGATGCTTCTGTAAACTCAAGAAACCTTCCTGATGGTCCAATAACACTTCATATGGTTGCCTTCGATAAAGCCGGAAACGTTACTGCTCCATATACAATAACTGGAACAGTAAAGAATAATGCACCTCGTATTGCCGGTCTCATTCTTGGAACCGATGAAAATGGTAATGGTAGTGTTGATGAAGGTGAGTTTGTAAATGCCTGGTCTAATAAATTTGAAAAAGGTTATGATACTACTGGAAACGAAATGCACGATGTAGTATTCCCTGTAACTCCAGCAGGACAAACTCAGAAATCTCTTCTTACCATAAAAGGTCTCACAGTTGTTAAACCAGAAATCATTGGTGGTAACGGTGCAATAAGCTATAGCTATAAGGTTGGAACAAAAGATCCTGTAGACGGTGGAGCTCTTCAAGATAGTAATGAAGATGATATTTCTGGTACTACAGATGATGTGGTAACTGGTGTTATTACACTCCCTGTTTCGGCCTTTATTGGAACAACAAATGGTCAGGATTCTGAATCCATTCCAGATGGAGAATTGTCTTTGTTCAAGTTCACCTTTGGTGATTCAACACCAGGTACCTCAAAAACCGATACAACTGGCAAGAACAGCGCATCAATGAGCGTAATCCTTGACGTTGCCCTTCGTGAAACAACAAAGGCAAAGAACTGGATCCTGCCGTTCTACTGGAAGTCTGCAACCGACAACAGCCTCTTTAATCAGAGCAAGGATAATGGTCACATTGAACTTGCTGCAGATTGGGTAACAACATCTTCATTCACTGGTACAACTGGTGAATACGATGCAGACCCTAAGGTTTCTGGTAAGATTAAAATAGAAGGTATTGCTCAAGATGATACTTTGCTCAGAGACATCAAAGTACAGTTCGGAACATCTATGGGCGGTTTGGGTACAACTGATACTACAATTGCAAGTTACAATGCAGCCGGTGGAACTTGGACAGTAACTCCTTTAACAAATAATGCAATCAGTTCTTCAACAGGATGGGCTTCTGCCGTACAGCAGGCAACCTATCAGGATTTGGTTGATGTTGGAATTATAACAGAAACTGAAATCCCAGAAGACAAAGAACCAACATCAAAGGTTCCATACACTTCTCAAGATTACGGCCATGTAGTACACTGGATTCTCTACCTCGATACAGAAAAAGTATCTGGTGTAGCTGCTACAGATGTAACAGTTACAGCAACTGCAACTGATCGTGGTACGCCAAAGTGGAGCACAGCAGTAACACCAAATGCAGCTGCATATACTACAAATGGTGCTGAAACAACAGTAACTGAAAATAATGACAGTTTCTCTGGAAAAGTATCAGCTGATGGAACAGTTGCCGATCTTACTGGAAAGTATAGAGTGGATGTTGTACCGTATGTAACCGAAGTTAAGCGTAACTCCACATACAATACAAACAAAGCTCGTTCTGGTGCAGTTTCATTACTGCGTGGTGAAGCAACAAACCTTGTTAAGGGCTTTAATCTTGGTACTACAACAAATACATCTATTAAGATTGCAGCTAACAAGGCAGGAACTGAATCAGCAGTTGCGATGACGTCTGTAGCTTTGAGTGGAACAAACCTTTCATTCTCTGTACCAACTACAGCAAAGACAGGTTATCTGCACGTAGTTGTAAATAGTATAGCAGCTCTCAATAATATGAACAGCTATGTTGATTACAATACAGAAACAAACGCAAAGGCTTACGACCATAACACTCTTACCGATGACCGTTATGTTCATGTATGGCGTGTAAGTACAGCAGATACCTTCAAGGGTAGTAAGAATGCAAACTATCCAGCTATGAGTTCTGATAGTAATGGTGTGCTTTATGCTTCATTCACTAACTATGGACAGGCTAAGTCTTATTACTCTAAAGCGTTTGTAGATGCTAGTGTGGTATCATACGAAACTTCTTCTACTGCTACAGGAGATGTAACAACTGTTTATTTTGGATACGACCCTTCAGAAGATACAGATATTTCTGTAGGTCCTGATGGAAAAGTAAACGTTTTCTATAATGCTAACTACCATGGTGGTAATTCAACAGCATGGAATGGAAATGCTCCTGATGATGCAGGTGGATTATATGTTTATGATCCAGCTGCTACAAGCACGAATTATAATACAAATAGTAATCAACCTCATAAACTATACCGTTTTGAATTGTATACCTATGATGATGAACTTAATCAGTTTAAGAATACTCGTGTAAATAGAACATATATAGATGATACCGCATATGTAAATATCGCTTACTATGATCGTTTATCAAATGCTATTAAATATTCTTATACAGATACCGAAGTAACATACACTGTGCAAAATAATAATACAGCTATCACATTTACATATAATGCACAAAGGGGAGGTTTTACAATAACAAATAATACTAATTATAATGGTTACTATGTTTTGATTGATGGTACTTATCATTTGTTGACACGAGCAGGATATCAAGGTAGTCGTTATTATTTAGTAGACGGGTATGACTCTACTTCAAATTTTTCCGCAAAAGTATATCAAGGTACTTCTTCTGCGATTGATACTTCAACAAATGGTCTTTCATGGGTAACAATTGACGGGGATGGAGATTCTTTGGATGAAAATGGTACTGGATTCACATTTGCAGATGACTGGACTCCGTTCAAACTTGCAACAGATAGATATTCTGGTGTATCACAATCATCTGCAACTGGCGAATCTGTAGCTCTTTCATCTACTTCTGCTGGTTATCCTGTGATCCTTTATATGGATGCTACTACAGGTCAACCTAGAATTGCATTTGCAAATTCAAAAACTCCAACAACAAGTAATAACTGGACTGTTCAGGGAGTATTTGCAGAAGGTGATGACAACTATGACACAGCTAGTGATTACATGTCATGTATGGTAGATTCAAACAATTATCTTCATATTGCATTCCAGAATACAAAGGGCCAGCTTGTATATGCAAAATCAACAAATAATCCAACAAATGGAACAACAGCATATACATTCGGAGAATCACAAGTTCTCGACGATTCAGGTATGTGGATTGATATGACAATGAACGGCGATACACCATACATTTCATATCTGTCACGTGTAAACTCTTACGATGGTATGAAGATTGCCTTCTATGATGAAAACTTTGATGAGGATAACGACGGCGATAAAGATGGTGGATGGGAGACTATAACAGCTGCCATGAATGCCAAAGTTACAAATGTCCGCACTTGTATCGAACCAAATGCAAGAGCAGCCGACTATGGTACTACAAATACAAAATATACAGTAGCCATCGGCTATCATCCAGGCTCCGACTACCGTGCCGCTTTCTACGTAGGTAAGTAGTTGTCTGTACAAAAAAATCCACTTGCCATTCTCAGCAAGTGGATTTTTTTTAGTTCATCGTTTCTTTTTCTGTCGGTTATAAACTGCCGATTAAATAATGTACGGTTATTTAGTTAATGCAAACTGTTGTAACTCTGTTTCAGACATTATAGAAATATCTTTGTGATTTGCTTTTGCATATCTTGCCAGAGAACGTAAATCAATTCCGAGAGAAGGTTTTGTTGAATATGGATTAACAGCTTTTATAAATTCTTGAGGTGAAAAATTTGCACCTCAAGAGTGGATTCTTTTTTAGTAATTTGCGGTCAAAAATTTGACCGCAAAAATAGAAACGAATTCTTCAAGTTCAAAAAAATTGATTTTGAAATACCAAAACAAAATTTGTGGTTGAAATAAATCCCTTGCTTTTTCACAACAAGTGGATTATATTATAAAAAGAAAGGCATTCGCAGAAAGCGTCTTGCCTCCTAACATGGTTACCTAGTTACCTAGGATTTGCACCCGTCAGTGAGTAAGCACTTGGCGGGTGCTATTTTTTTATTCTACGTTTCTTCTTCCGTCTATGGAGAAGGCGCTGAATTAAGTCGATAAGAATTTGAATTGTTGATAACAACAAATCCAAGAACTCATACAAACTCATAGCTACCTCCAAAATTTAGTAATCTATCTGTGTTGCCACAAATAGTCAGAACTTTGAAGGCAAGACCGCCATTAACTACGAATGCCGATTAATACAAGTTATCTATTTTCGATTTATTAAACTCTTACAGAATTCATAGAACTCATCATTCATAAAAAGTGCTCTTGCAATGGCTTCGGATGACGTAAATAATTCAAACTTCATACGAAATAACGGATAATACCGTTTCAGAGCATCTGAATGTGAATTGAAATATTCGATTGCATGAATCCAATCTATATCGCGTACAGGAAATTGATGCTTTATATCTATTAATTCATAGATTTGTTCTGTAGTTTCTTTTTTTAGGATTTCTTTGAATTCTTTATCAACTAGTCTTTTTGCATTTGCTTTTACTGCTGTTTTGATATCTTTCAACAGGTAAGGGGCTATTTTATTACCTGATTTATAATACATAAGATCATCTGAAAAAACTATATCGTAGTTTTCTTCCCCCTTAAACAAATAGTAATTATCTTTAGCAAGAATTTTTCTTACGCGTTTAATAAAAGCATTATCATCTTCATCGTGTATTTTTTCTTTCAGAAAGCTTCTAACATCAAGTTTTTCTCCAAAATATTTTGATAATTCGCTTACATAATCATCGAATGTACAATCCTCGACTTTTGTTATGTTTTCTGCAGCAAATAAAGAATATCTGAAGTTCTGTGAAAATCCTCTTACATTATTATCTTTCGGATTTCTGGTAATTCCGATGTTTTTAGAAAGCAGATCCATATTGTTCTCTATTTCTATTATCGTATCTAGAATTTTTAGGCATTCTTCTTTTGTATTTGAAAACTTGATATATGAAAATATGTCCTTAAAAGCAAATCCGTAAGATAGATAATTTGCAAGTACTTTTCTAAATTCCCAACTGCCAATAGAGTAGTCTTTGAATTTGTCTTGCCAAAATTGCTGGATTACTTTCTTGTTAAATTTTTCTTTGATAATTTTTGAAAACCTCCAGCTTGCTTCTCCAAGATAAGAATTTATCATAAGGTTCAACTTTTCTTTTTCTGGAATATCAATAGTTTTCACAATTTCATACAGCCTATTTAAATTGCAGCGGGCAGGGAGTTCTATTGTTTTTTTAAGATATTGGTTTACAAGTTTAACCGCATTTTCACAACTTTTTTTGTCAATGTCTCCATATATAAATATTTTTTCATGTAATTCACTTTCCATAAAACATAGAATTGCCAGAAGCCTGATAAAATACGTTCCTCTCCAGGTTCTATAAACTCTAGTGTCTGTTTGATTCTTAAAATCCTTAGAAGTTATATTAGTGTAAGAATCTATCTTGCTAAGAATTGCAGGACCTGCATTTTCGTTATAATCTTTAATAACTATTTCTCTTTCTAGTCTAAAATATTCTCCATCTCCAAGATAATTATATTCACCACAGGCTAACCAGAAATGTTTTACTTTACCAAATTCCTTTTCGGTTTGCTCTTGTACTTTACAATACGCATAGGAACGTATGCCTTTGTAATAAAACTTACGCCAATCTGCTAGGTTAAGTTTATCTGCTAGAAGAAGAGTTTGTTTATAAACTTTTTCCCATTCCTTTTGTGTTATTGAATTTGAAAGTGCATAGCAAAGATACATTGTTTTTATCTCCTTGTTTTTCAATGTGTAAAATACTGTACAAAATATTAGATAAGTATAAGATTAGTGCTAAAAATTGTAAAAGTAAAGTAAAAAGTGTAAAAAAATTGCATTTTTGGTGAAATATATACTATTTTTTACATTTTTCTTGGTTTATAATTGTTTTATGAATATTTTGAAATTATTGCGTGACAGAAATAAGTTTACTCAGGATTTTGTGGCTGGTAAACTTGGAGTAACAAGACAGTCATATATGCGATATGAAACTGGTGAGGTAGAGCTTACTGCTTCTGCAATCCGTATCCTTGCAAATCTGTATCAGGTTGAATATAGAAATATTATTGATGGAATTATGCCCGAAGATACGATAGTTTACATGGGCGGAAAAGATCGTGATATGGAAAAGTTTCATCAGATTGTTCTATATACTTTACAGGCTGCCGGTGATTTAGTTTATCTTACACAGTCGGATTTTTATAAACTGATTTACCTTCTTCACAAAGATTTTTATGAGCAGTATTTAGTTTCACTTACATCTTTATATTATCCGGAACAATCGGATTCTGAAGGTTTATCTATTTATGCAAATGAAATTTCAAATATGGTAGAAGATAATTTGATTGAATTTTTAAATACTTCTATTCATAAAGGCCAGAACAAAAAAATAATTCCGTTGAAACGTGCCAACTTGAATTATCTTTCTGGTACAGAAGTTTGTTTTTTGAACCGTGAGTTTGCAAAATATTCATCAGGCGTTGAATGATAATAACTAATAATTGCGGTCGAAAAAATCGGCCACAATTATAATGTCATGTTAAATTGTCAGATGTCTGACAAAATGGATATAACAAGCAATCTTCTATTTATGTTCCCTATAATCCACAATCCACCCTCCGTCATAAAACCCGTTTTCATTGTATGTGGGATAAACAAAAATAACTTTAGTGGGATTTTGGGTGTCGTAGGTGAAGGTGTTTGACTGCCAGTCGAAGGGCTGGGTGGAGGGGTCGCTGTAGGTGAAGTTGGCCTGTTGATCTACGGGAGTGGTAAGGGTGATATTGTAGCGGCCTTTTTTAAGTTTCAAGTGCATGGCCATGCCGCCGCTTAAAAAATATTTTTTCTTATACTGATTCACTACGTTTGGAATGCTTACCCATTCATAAGTTGCGGTGCAGGCGGTGTAGGTTACGTCGTTACCGTCCATGTCTGTTAGTTTTAAATAACAGCGGATGTCGTTCATAACTCCTTTGTTTTCTGGCCGGTAAATGATGAGACTAGTCTTGTCATGCCCCGCAGACATATCCTTTACCGCATCCATAAATTCATAATAAGACCCCGGAACTGGCTGGGCATAAATTACGATGAATTGAAAAAAGATGTACAGTAAAAGTAATCGTTTCTTCATTCTTCAATTTTATCTTGCTTTTGTTTATTCTTCAATTACTGAAGTTCACAGTGTAAACGCATTATAATTTATGAAGGAATAAGCGGGACGCAGGAAAAAGAAAGTAAGGGGGAACCGGCAGTGGGGCGGCCGCGTTTACGCCGGACAGAACACGGCTGCCGGGGGATACCTTGCTTTTTTTTCCGTCGCTGGGACCCGCTTATAGGATTTGTTTTTATAATGCGTTTACACTGTGATTCCCACGGTTTACAAATCTACTTTCTTCTTATAAAATACGCTCAATGGAAAAGCTTGATGTTAAACTGATTGCGCTTGATTTGGATGATACTTTATTAAATGATGACCGCCAGATTACCGATTTGACAGTACAGGCCTTGCGCGATTGTGCTCAAAAAGGAATTTATGTTGTTTTGTGTTCTGGTCGTGCCGAAGATGCAATCCTTCCTTTTGTACGAAGACTCCAAATTGCGGGGCTCGAAACCGGAAGATTTTTGATTGCTATAAACGGCTGCAGTATTTTTGATTTGCATACACGGCAGAATATTTTTTGTAAAAAGGTAGAGCCTGAGATTTTGCTGCGTACCAATGAACTGGCCGAAGCTGTAGGCCTGCGTTCCGAAGTTTATACTCCCGATACAATTTACTATCGCGAAAAAACTAAATGGACTAAACTTGATGTTGATCTTTGCGGGCTCAAAGGTCTTGCCGTAGAAAATTATGAGGACTTTTTACAGAAGGGTTTTACAAAGATGCTTGTACCCGGGGAACCTGACCAGCTGCTTGAGCTTCAGAAAACTTTGCGTGCTGAATTTAAAGAGCGCGCTGTGATTTTTACAAGTAAGCCATACTTCCTTGAAATCCTTCCGCCTGATTGCGGCAAGGGTGAAGCCGTATCTTTTCTTGCAAAAGAGCTTAATATTCCAATCGAAAAAACAATGGGTTTTGGCGACAGCATGAATGATGAAAGTCTTATAAGAATGTGCGGCTACGGTGTTGCCATGTGCAATGGTCTTGATGCTATTAAAAACATTGCCGATTTTGTAACTAAATACGATAACAATCATGATGGTGTTGGAAAATTTATTTATGAGGAAATTCTAAAATGATTAAAAATCGAACACTTGCACTTACAGTAATTATTTTAATTTATATTTTCGCTGCCTTTTGTGGTCTCTTTGTTTACAATTATTTGAGGGCATCAAAGGATTTCTGGCTTTGTCTTCTATTTGCAGATATTGCTGCCACTCTTGTAGTTTTTATTTTCAGTCTGATTTTTGGAAACGCTTCTGTATATGATCCTTACTGGAGTGTTCAGCCTCCTGTAATTCTTGGAATAGGACTTGCAAAAACCGCTGACGCTGCAAACAATCTTCTTGCCTGGCTGATTTTTATTGTTGTACTTTTGTGGGCTTTAAGACTTACTGCTAACTGGGCTTATAATTTTAAAAGCTTTGAATATCAGGATTGGCGTTACCTTATGCTCAAAGAAAAAACTGGAAGGGCTTATCCTTTAATTAATTTTTTAGGGATTCATCTTTTTCCAACTCTGGTAGTTTATCTTTGTGTGCTTCCTGCTCTTTTTGTTTTTGTGAGTGAAGCTTCTTTACATCCCTTGTGTTTTGTTTTTTTAGCCCAAAGTCTTATTGCCTCAGTATTACAAGGGATTGCTGATGTTCAGATGCACAAATTCAGGGCAGAGGGAAGCGGCGGTTTTATACGAAGTGGTTTGTGGAAACATGCCCGTCATCCAAATTATGCCTGTGAGATTTTTATGTGGTGGGGGATTGGTCTTACAAGTGTAATTGCTCTTGGTGGAAAATGGTGGCTGCTTGCCGGTGCTCTTTTAAATACCCTGATGTTCCTTTTTATAAGCATTCCAATGGCCGATAAAAGACAATCCCGTAAACCAGGCTTTGAAGAATACAAAAAACAGACCAGATTTTTGTTTTAAAAAAGGAATGAGGAAAGTTTATGATTAGGATTCTATTTGTATGTCACGGAAATATCTGCCGCTCGCCAATGGCCGAATTTGTAATGAAAGAACTTGTTCGTCGTGCCGGCCGCGAATCTGATTTTTTAATTGAGTCTGCTGCAACCAGCCGCGAAGAAATTGGAAATGATATGCACTATGGAACCCGTACTAAATTGCGCGAAATGGGTATTCCATTCAGCCGTCGTGCCGCCCGTCAGATTACAAGAAACGACTACGATAAATACGACTATCTTGTTGCAATGGATGATGAAAATCTTTTTTACATGAATCGCTGCTGGAGTCCTGATCCCCAGCATAAAATAGTTCATTTACTTTCTTTTGCAGGCAAAGACCGTGACATTGCCGACCCCTGGTACACCGGAAATTTTGATCAGACTTATGAGGATGTACTGGAGGGGTGCACGGCTTTTTTAAAATTTCTCGGGTAGAGTCTTTCCTTCTTTTTTCCAGGCGTAGTATTCTGCAGTGGCGGTGAACAAAACATCGCTTGAAGAATTGAGGGCGGTTTCCATACTGTCCTGAACAACGCCGATAATAAATCCTACTCCTACAACCTGCATGGCAAGATCATTTGGAATGCCAAAAAGTGAACAGGCAAGCGGGATAAGCAGTAATGAACCACCTGCAACTCCAGAAGCACCACAGGCTCCAAGGGTAGCAAGTACGCACAAAATTACTGCGGTTGGAATATCTACAGAAATACCAAGTGTGTTGGCAGCGGCTAAGGTCATTACAGAAATTGTGATGGCGGCTCCGTCCATGTTGATTGTTGCACCAAGCGGAATTGAAACAGAATACATGTCTTCATCAAGACCAAGCTTTTCGCAAAGTTCCATATTTACAGGAATGTTTGCGGCAGAACTGCGGGTAAAGAAAGCAGTAATTCCACTCTCGCGCAGGCAGCGCAAAACCAGAGGGTAAGGATTTCTTTTGAGAACGATTGCAACAATTGCCGGTGAAATTACAAAGGTCATAAAAAGCATTGAGCCTACAAGCACCAGCAGAAGCTTTCCGTAATTTGTAAAAATGCCAAGGCCGTTTGTAGAAACTGTTGTGTATACAAGACCTAAGATTCCAAATGGAGCAAGGTTAATAATCCAGCGTACTATCTGAGAGATTCCCTGAGAAACTTCTGTGAACATTTCTTTTGTCTGATCACTTGCAAAACGCTTGATTGCAAGTCCAAAAATTAAAGCCCAGGTAAGAATACCGATATAATTTGCGCGGGCAAGGGCGTCTATTGGATTAGAAACTGCATTTACAAGCAGGTTCTTGAGCACCTGACCAATGCCTGCAGGAGCTGCAGAAACATCGGCACCTTGTGCAAGAACTATTGTCTGTGGAAAAATAAAGCTTGCTGTGACTGCAACAAGAGCAGCCAGCAGAGTAGTAGAAAGATATAAAAGAATTACCATGCCAAAGCGTTTGTCCAGTTTTGCAGCACCTTTTGCCAGTGAGCTTGAAACAAGTGCAAAAACCAGAACCGGAGCAATTGCCTTAAGGGCGCCTACAAAAAGGTCTCCAAGTATTCCAAGCCAGGCAGCCTGCGGCAAAAAGATTCCAAGCAGGGTACCCAGAATAATTCCAATTACGATTCGTAAAATAAGGCTTATAGAATTATAAGTCTTGATGAGTTTAGTAATAATATTTGTGTGTTCCATAAAAAAGATTATAACATAAAAAAGTATTTTTTTTACAATTTACAACACTTTTTTTACAATACGATTTTCTTCTATAGTGTATAATAAAATAAACTTTATTGTAATGAGGGGTTTTAGGGGTGAAACCCCTAGGCGAAGGGGTAGACCGCAACGAAGTGCGGGCGTAGGGGGAGACTTCCCCCTCCTTTATTAATACACAGGAGAAAAAATTATGAAAAAACTTGGTTTTGGTTTGATGAGACTTCCTTATACGGAAGATAAGACTTGGGGAAACATTGATTTGGAAAAGACCCGCGAGATGATTGATGCTTACATGGAACAAGGTTTTTCTTATTTTGATACTGCCTGGGTTTATCATGGTGGATTTTCGGAGCGCGTATTTGGTGAACTTGTTGCCAAGCGCTATCCAAGGGAGAAGTTTCAGGTAACTACCAAGATGCCGCTTTGGGGTAAAACAGACCCTGCTGACTTACAGAAGACTTTTGATGAACAGTTGAAGAAGTGCGGTGTTGAATATTTTGATTATTACTTTTTGCATGCCCTGAACCGTGATGTTTTTGCTACTGCCGAAAAGCTTGGTGCTTTTGAATGGATGCAGGAAATGAAGAAGCAGGGGAAGATTTTACATCCGGGATTTTCTTTCCACGATGATGCAGACGCTCTTGAAATGATGCTTTCTAAGCACCCGGAGGTTGAACTTGTTCAGCTTCAGATAAATTATATTGACTGGGAAAGCGATAACGTTCAGAGCCGTAAGTGTTATGAAATCTGTAAGCGCTATGGCATTCCTGTTTCTATTATGGAACCAATTAAGGGCGGAAGTCTTGCAAATATTATGCCTGACGCTAAAAAGATTTTTACTGATTACAATCCAAATGCAAGCGCTGCAAGCTGGGCTGTTCGTTACTGTGCAAGCATGGATAATATTCTTGTTGTTCTTAGCGGTATGAGTAATATGGAACAACTGCAGGACAATATGTCTTATATGAAGGATTTTGTTCCGCTCAACGAAGAAGAGCAGAAGTGCGTGCAGAAGGCTACCGACCTTATTAAATCTACAATTGCTATTCCTTGTACTGCCTGTCGTTACTGTGTTGACGAGACAAACGGCGGATGTCCTATGAATATTAATATTCCACGCTTCTTTGAAATTTATAACGAAAGCAAGCGCTATGGTGTTGGCCCTTACAAGTGGCACTATAACAATGCTGTAAAAGAAAGCGGAGATCCTGCGGGCTGTATTGGCTGCGGAAACTGTCAGGGACACTGTCCTCAAAAGCTTGAAATTATTGAATTGCTCAAGGAAGTTGCAAAGACTTTTGCCTAGGCTAAGAATGTGTTATACTTTTTAGCATGAAAGCCGTTACCATAATTCCACCGCTGGTGCAGTTGAATGCTCCTTATCCGTCTGGCGCATACCTTACTTCCTTTTTTAAGAGCGAAGGTTTGGATGCTGTTTGGGCAGATTTAAGCATTGAACTTTTTTACCAGATTTTTTGTCGCGAGGGATTGGAACGGCTTTTTGAAATTTCAGGGGCTCGTGCACTTGAACTTGCTGATCGTGCCGAAAAAGATGGGGATGATAACACTGCCTTCAATCTTCGACGTTACATTGCAACAAAATCAAACTGGATTGAATGGATTGATTTTATTACGGCTGTTTTAAGTGGTGGTGGAGCGCGCGAAAAAGAACATCAGTTTTTGTATTCTCCGTTTGCACCAAGAGGTCAGCGAATGGAAGACTTTCTGGCGGGGATTGTTGATTCTGGTCGGGAGCCTTCTGTAGACGATGTGCGCTTTTTATGTTCCTACGCCCTTGCCGATTTAGCTGATTATATTACCGCAGCCTTTGATCCTAATTTTTCTTTGATTCGTTATGCTGAACATCTTACGGTTGATGAGCGCAGTTTTAGTCAACTTGAAAAAGAACTTGATTCTCCTGTGCTGGAACATTTTTATAGGCCGGTGCTGGAGACCCATCCTGTCATTGTCGGGCTTGACCCGACACTCTCTCTCATCTGCATTTCCATCCCATTTGCAGGCACCTTTATTCCAGCTCTGTACACTGCACGTTTTCTCAAACAAAAATATGGCGACCAGGTTTTTATCTGCATTGGCGGTGGCTTTGTAAATACTGAACTGCGTGATGCCCGTGAGCCGGCTCTTGGTAAATATATAGATGCTATTTCCTACGACCGCGGTTATGGGTCGTATCATGAATTAATTAAACTAGGAATATCAAATTCCTTGTCATTGTCGGGCTTGACCCGCGAGTTTTCGCAAGGCGAAAATCTCGGTAAGCTTGCGACACAATCTCTCTTTAAAATGCGTCTCTTCTTAAAGCAGGGCGCCTCTCCAAAAATCCTCGACCCCCTCTGGACCTCAGACGAACTCGAAGAATTTGAAGCCACGGTTACTCCAAAAATCATCCCCGATTACACAGACATAGATTTTACCCGCTACCTTCGTGTATGCGACGACGCCAACAGTATGCATAGGCTTTGGACAGACGGGGCCTGGATAAAGGCATACCTTGCTCATGGCTGCTACTGGCATCGTTGTGCCTTCTGCGATACAAACTTAGATTACGTTTGTGGCTACAAACCTGTAAACACAGAAGCGCTGTACAACGGCCTTTTAAAAACTGCGCGTGAAAAAAATATCTGGGGAGTTCATTTTGTAGATGAAGCTATGCCTCCTGCTGCTCTCAAAAAGTTTGCGCTCCAAAATTCGCGTGCAGGAAATCCTCTTTATTTTTGGGGAAACATCCGTTTTGAAAAAGCCTTTACAAAAGATTTTGCAGCCTTTTTAAGCTACTGCGGACTTGGCGGAGTTTCTGCAGGAATAGAAGTTGCAACAGGCTCCGGCCTCAAATACATCAATAAAGGAACAGACATTTCTTCTATTATAAACGCATGCGCCGCTTTTAAGGAGGCCGGCATCCTTATTCACGCCTACATGATTTACGGCTTTTGGTACGACACTCCTCAAACAATTATAGATTCCATGGAAACCCTGCGCCAGTTTTTTGCTGCGGGCTTGCTCGACAGCTCCTTCTGGCACAAGTTTGTCCTTACCAGAAATTCCACAGTTTACACAGAATGGAAAGAGGGCAGACAGCCGGATCTTCATCCAGTAGAAGCAAAGGGCGGTGCTAAGAAAGGGGCGCTGTTTGCAACTAACAATCTTCATTTTAAGGGCGAGGGGGCCTATGAAAAGTTTGGGCGCCCTCTGGAAGCAGCCCTAGATGCCTGGATGCACGGACAGGCACTGGAAAAGAAAGTTACCAGATGGTTTGATTTTGCCCTTCCTTCTCCAACAATCCCACGCGACTTTGTAGACCGCCAGATTCAGAAATATGAAAAACAAAATAGTGAACGCGCGCAGTCTCTGACCCCGGAAAAAGTGTCCGGCCTGTATTGGCTTGGCGGCACCCCTGTTCGCTCAGGCAAGGAATATCGCTGGATTTATTTAATGGAAGAACAGAACGCCGCTGCCACCACTTTCAAACAAATAGAACCGGGCCTTCTTCAGGGGCTTGCACCGGAAGCAACAGATGCCGCCCGCGCCGCTGCGCTGAAAAAACTTGAACAGGATGCCTCTTTGCTCCCAGCCTTGAAAAATTTCTTTGGGCGCGGGCTTGTTTTACTGGATTTTTAAATATCTCCGCTATTCCCAAAATACACTAAATGTAGTATATTACTCGTATAAACTACACTATATAAGAGGTCTATTATGCCTTATACCGAGCCAACAAGTCTTGCGATTGTTGCCTGTCCTGGTGGCGAAGCTTTCGCCGATGAAGTCATAACGCACCTTAAGCATATGTACAAGCATCGTTTTACATTGAAGAACGATGTTGTGTCAAAGCGTTATGAGCTGACTAAAGAAGAGCTTATACAGAGAATTAATCTGCAGAATGATTTGCAGACAAGCGATCTTTGTATAAGAGGTGCTACTAACAAATACAGACCGCCTGTTTTCAAAGTAAACACACGATTCTCGTATTTTGCCAATGGTGAAGTTAAAACTGAGCTTTTGGATACTGTCCGCGGAAAAGACGTTTTTATTTTCCAGGATGTTGAAAACCATGAAGTGCTTAGTCTTAACGGTGGAGCCAACAAAATCCGGATGACTGTAAACGACCACGTTATGTCTCTGCTTGTTACTATTGATGCAGTGCGCATGGCTGGTGCTGGAAAAATTACTCTTGTTGTTCCAGCTTATCCTTATGCACGCCAGCATAAACGTAAGGGCCGCGAAGGTTTGACTGCAAGTCTCCTTGGTCACATTTACGAAATGCAGGGTGTTTCAAGAATTATTACACTTGATATTCACTCGCGCGAGATTCCTAATGCATTCTCACGCCTTAATCTTGATAACTTACATGCCAGCTATCAGGTTATCCGCGAGCTTAGTAAGATTGTTGATCTTACTGGCAAAACAGAAGACCTGGTTGTTGTTGCTCCAGATACAGGTGCTATTGACCGAAACAAGTTCTATGCATCTGGTCTTAAACTTCCACTTGCTTTGATTTACAAAGAGCGCGATTACTCTATTGTAACTCAGGATGCTCACTCTACAAACATCAAGGCTGTTAAGCTTCTTGGTGATGTTAAGGGTAAGGTTGCTTTCCTTGCTGATGATATGCTTGGTACTGGTGGTACTTTGCTCAAGGCTATGCAGTTCCTTAAAGAGCAGGGCGCTACAAAAGTAATCTGTGCTATTTCGCTTCCATTCTTTACTGGTAATGCTATAAAGGATTTTGATGAAGCTTACGAGCAGGGATTGTTCTACCGCATTATTGGTACTAACGCTGTTTACCACGAAGATCTGCTTAACCGCGAATGGTATATCAGTACCGATGTAAGCGGACTTTTTGCAAACGTAATTACCCGCATTCATTATAATCAGTCGCTTGCTGAACTTCTTGATAACCGCTCAATTATTGAAAAGGTTGTTAAGCAGACAGCTCCTTCTATTGCAGCACAGGATGATAAAGCTGAAGCCGCAAAGGATGACAATGCTGATAATGCCGACAAACCAGAAAACGCTGCTGCCGACAAGGCTCAAGAATAATATGTCTGACTGTGTTCTTGCTGTTGATGTAGGAAGCACTTCGCTCAAGGCTGCGTTGATTGACCGGGACGGTAGGGTTGCTTCTATTTGCACCGTGCCGTATTCCGCTCCTGAAAATCGCTTTGTTGCCGAAGGATGGATTTGGGCGCTCAAGGCTGCAGTAGATAAACTCGTGCCTGCTGACGGGTCCCTTCGACAAGCTCAGGGACCCCTTGCCGCAATTGCAATCAGTGGGAACGGACCGACCCTGGTAAGCGAATCAGGCCTTACCTTGCGCTGGAGCGAATATCCTGCAGCACGTCTTAATATTGATGAAACTTCTCCAGACGAAGCTCACGAGTTTGCTCATTCAATTTTTTTACCACGCATCCTTTTATTCCGCGATTTAATTGGCGATGAATATGAATCAACGTCTCATCTTTTTTCGGGACCTGAATATTTAATCTGGCAGCTTACAGGTAATGCTGTAACGATTCTTCCAGAACCTCGCTACGAAACTGCATACTGGAATGCACAGGTTTTGGAAGGCTTTGGAATTATGACCGGAAAGATGCCTGCCTTTGTTGAACTTGGTCACAACTGCGGAACTCTTCTGGACAATGCGCAGGAGCTCTTGGGTTTGCCTGCCGTTCCTGTTATTGGTGTTGGCCCTGATTTTATTGCAGCTCTGATTGGAACAGACACAACAGAACCAGGACGCATTTGCGACAGGGCAGGAAGTTCAGAAGGCATTAATATGTGCGTAGATAAAGAAATCCGTGCTGAAGGTGTAAGAACGCTGCCTGGTGTAAAAGCCGGACTTTGGAATATTTCTGTTTTGATTCCTGATAGTGCGAGCCTGCCGGAAGAGGTTCGTTTGCAGAAGGTAACAGATGCCATTGGCCTGCTCAAAAATCTTGCTGCGCAAAACGACATTGCCTTTCCAACTGTAATTACAACAACTGGTGGTCAGGCAAAAGACAAAGCATATTTTGAAAAGAAACGCGCCGCCCTTGCCACACTTGGACTTGAGCTTGTAGTGGGTTCCTGTGTTGATGCAGAACTCGAAGGCGATGCAAAGGTTGCATGGCGTGAAATCCTATAATCTTCCAGCCAATCCTAAAACTCTCATTTTTGACATAGACTCAACGCTCTATACAAATGCGGCCTATGCTTTTGAGCAGATTGATTGTCAGGTGCGACAGTTTGCCCGTGACCGTGGAATTACTGCAGACGAAGCGCGCAAAATGGTTGCCGATTATCGTGCTCAGTTTGCAGCCGCTAACAACGGAAAAAAAATCAGCCTTGGAAATATCCTGCTTGCATTTGGAATCCCAATTGAACAAAGCGTAGAATGGCGCAAAACCTTAATGGAGCCCGCCGATTTTCTAAAGCATGATGAACGCCTCATCCAAACCTTGAGGGCCCTGCAACAGCACTTCAACCTCATCTGCGTAACAAACAATCCTGTTTTCACCGCCCGCAAAACTCTGGACGCAATTGGTATTTCGGAATTCTTCCCTGATATTGTAGGCTTGGACACCTGCTTAAAATCAAAGCCCGCCGTTGAGCCGTTTATGAAAGCTTGCGAACTCACAAACTCCACTCCACAACAATGCATAGCAATCGGCGACCGTTATGACATGGATATAGCACTCCCGCTTGAATTAGGCATGGGCGGAATTCTTGTAACAGGCGTAGAAGAGATTTACGATTTTTTTAACGACAAATCACTACATCTATAGTATAATTATTTCATCCATTCAAACTCATTCTGGAGGCTGAAAGATGAAAAACCGTTTTTTAAAAAAATCACTTTTTACTATACTGGGGTGGGCGTTATTTTGTATAGTATTTCTTAGCTCCTGCGAAAACTTCCTTAAAGGCGGAGAAATAAAAAGAGAAATCCAGGAGACAATTGCCTTTAATAATGCAAAAGAAATTGAAGTCCTGATTCAGGCAAAGGCAAATGAAGGTACAACAGTTCCTTCGGGCAATTACGTTGCAAAAAAAGGCTACGAGTTTGAAATCAGTTTTTCAGAAACACAAGGTTACAGCTTTATAGAATGGGTAGCAGTTGACAAAAACGATGAATCAAAAATCATAACAGAGGGAGTAACTTTTCAGGACAAAAACTCTGCAAAAACAAAAGTTAAAATTACGCACGATACAAGTTCAATAAAAATCCTTCCAAAATGTACAGACAGAATTGCAGTTACCGGAGAGCCAAGTCCACGTTATGAAAGTCTTGGTGTAAGCCGCGACCGACCAATCATCGTAGAGTTTTCAAAAGAACTTAATCCCGCAAGCTTTATTTTTACCGCAGAAGAAATCCCGCAGAATGCAGAACAAAAAACTGATGCGGCTGGAAATATCTGGGCATATACTTTAGACAAACAGACTTACTTAAAAAATATATCAATCACAAACGTAGACGGTTATTCAATTGCACAACATTTTAAACAGCCTTCTATAAGCGGAAAATATCTGACAGTTGAAGTTGATAAAACAAAACCGATTGCTTTTGAAGTTGGTGTCACACTAAAAACTGTAGTTGTAACTTTGAACCAGGCAATTACAGACAAAGACGGCGTTTGCATGAGCGCTGCAAAATCCTGGCGATATCAGATTACAGAATCAACCGACGACAAAGCAACGATTAATTTTGTAAGCACACCTGCTCAAGGAACAATCAATGCAATTTCAAGATCATATTCAATTGGTCAGACAATCGCTCTTTCATTTACCGAAAATGCCGACTACCAGTTTGTAAAATGGGATTATAATGGAGCCATAGTTTCTGTAGCCGATGCAACAAATCCCGACACAACAGTACTTGTCCTTGAAAAAACAACAGAAACACATCCAACTCAAATAAAAGCCATCTGCGCCGAACGACTTAGAGTTACTGATTTTAGTCCTAAAACAGAAAACGCGGGCAGCACTGTAAGTAAAAATACTTCAATTACAATTACCTTTAATAAGGAGCTTCCAAATACAGATGCCGATAAGGAACAGCTTAAAAACATTTTGATTTCTATAGGTGGAACTTCTGTAAAATCAAGCTTTAAAAATCCGGTAATAAATGCAAATACAATCACGTTTGCTGCGGACAATTCAAACATGATTGAAGTTTTTGCAGGCCAGACAAAGACAGTTTCTGTTTCAATTCCTGCTGATTTCTACTATATAAATGATGGTACAAAAGTAACTTACGGTGCCAACGGATATTCTTACGATTACAAAATTGATTCTTCAACCTCCCAAAAAACTGATATTACATTTACAGCATCAAAACAAGGCGCAGGATTGTTTACCGCTGCTTCGGGCACTAACGAATATTCAATAGGGCAGGAAATTCCGATTGCCTTTGAACCAACCACCGGCTGGAAGTTCACAGGCTGGACAATCACAAGCGCAGGAAATCCCGTTTCGCAAGATAAAATCAGAATAGAAGACAGCGATTCCACTTCAACAAAAATCACAATCCTGCAGGAAGTTAAAGGCGTTACAATTACTGCAAATGCCTACTTTGTTCCGGTCATTGAAAGTATAAAAATAGATGGAACTGTTGATTACCGTATGAAGAATTCTTTCCATTGCGATTCAACAGTGCATATTACATTTAATAAACCAATGGATACTCAAACTGTAAATCTTGGTCGTTACGGTTCTCTTACAATTACTAAGAATGAAAAAGATGGTCCGCACTTTGAAGATTATTTTACACTGGAATGGAATGATGATAATACAAAGCTTATTCTAAAACCAACCCTTGATACAGAAACATCAATACTTGCTGTAAAAGAAGACCTCGTTCCAGAAGACGATGATACATACAGTTTCCTGCTTACATTTAATGCAAACTTAAAATCAATAAAGGATACCGATGGACAGAATCTCGAAGCAGGAGTTCAAACATATAATTCTCTTGCAATAGAATACAAAATCAACGGAGAACAGGAACAGGATTCGCCGAATGTTATAACTAGTGCACTTTATTCTACAAGTGATACTTCTGATTATTTTTATAGGAGTTTGACGGACAAATCTTTCAATTCCTGGAGAAGTTCTCAATATGTACTATCTGGAAAAAAATATTATTTCGGAGACTACAGCCGTAATCATGTAAGTCATATTTATATTGAACTGAAAGGTTATGATGAAGGTTCAGGAATTAAAGAACTAAGAGTAAAAGAAACTTTCAAAAGAAATATCGATGGTAATACTGTTACCGAAACAAGTGCTACAATTTCTTATGCAAAAGAGCAGTATGCAACAATTATACAACTTGATGAAGAAGATGATGATGAAGATGACGAATGGAAAAACAATACAATTTACCAATTTAAGGTAGATTATAACTTTAATTCTGAAAATACAGTACAGGACGGATTATTTTTAATTCAGGTTAGCCTTGTAGATAATGCAAATAATGAACAACCAATAAATGATTATTGGGTAATAAAGGATACTAATAGAGAGTCTAGAATAAATATTACTGCCCTGCTGGAAACAAGAGATTACCTCTGGTTTGATTCTTTTGATCTTAAAGGTGATCTTTTTTATAAAATCAACAATAGCACCAACTGTTATTCACAGCGATTATTTACGTTTAAGGTTCATCAGGATGGCGACGAAACCGATACTGTTATTTTTAATAAGCATGATATAGGAATCACGATGGACAATAAAACTCTCATAAATGAGGCATTAAGTAATTATACGAGAGATCCTAAGAAAACTACGTGGATAACAATAGAATTGCTGGAAGAATCTGGACTTACATTTGAATTCCCTGTTGTCGTTCCAAAGAGTATAGATGTTTTAGGCATTAGAAATGGAAGAATTTTATTCAGTGATTCAGATTTTACTATTGATAATTATTCAATTAGTTATAGAGCTTATTATACATTTCAGGAAACTGCTGCTGCAGAACCTGGAAATTATACAATGGTTAATAATGGTGAATTTTTGAATATTGTTGTTCCCAATTCTGCTGCAAATGGTATTTATACAATCCATATGTTAATGGAAGGTTATGATGGAAAATCAACAGTCAGGAGTACAATTGGAAAGCCTATAAAATATTATAAAGGTGTTCCTGATCCTTATGCAAATACCAGTATTACTTTTCCTACCATAACTTTACCAAAATATGTGGATGGTGAAATAGAATATGAAGAAAACACAGGTATGGCAAGCTTTAGTATTGGTTTGAATTATTCTGAAGAGGTTGACACAAATTATAACTATTATGTTTGCATGGGTAATTATTCTTTTAAAGATCCTTCAAATATAAAAGTAAAAACTAGAAACAACTATAAGGTATATTTAATTGCTGTTGACAATGCTGGAAATATTGTTGGCAGGACGGCAGAAACAAATGATATTGTTTTGTCTTTATATGACGAAACAAATGCTCCTCCACAATTTATTAGAAGTATGTATGCCAGTTCTAATATGTCTCAGTTTTATATAGATTCAAACTCTCTTCGCTGCTGGTATATACCACGAAATGCAAACGATTATACAGATTCAAATCCAGTTTATATTACAAAAGCCGATTACTATTTTGTACCTTATTCGGTTCCACAGTTGACTTATGAAGAGCTTTCAAATAGTAATAAATACAAGAAACATGAAATAACGCTTACTCAAACAGATATTTCTAACGGTTATATATCATATAATTATGATGATCTTGATAATGGAAGATATCGTTTTTATGTTTATTGTTATGATTGCTATGGAAATACCAGCTTTGGAGGAGAAACTCTCTTTGATGCAGTAAGATACTATGTAGCAAATTATCGTCCATCCCTGACTCCACAAGATACAGGTATAAAGATTACAAGTAATTCTTTTGCGTCATATATGTGTCCTGCAAATACAGTAAGTGCAGATAGTTTTGTTAATGATGTTTCTATAAGATATCTTGATGCAGAAAATGAATTATGGAAGGATTCCTCTATAATTCATGCGGCTATGACAAAAGAAGATGACAGGAATGTCTGGAATTATAATTTACCATATTCAACTATAAATAATTGTTTTATAAAAGTTTGCGGACTATTTTCTTCTGGAGCTGTAAACAGCTATTACTACTATGTCCCGATTTTTATGATGCCTGTTTATGCCTACACTGGCTACTATAAATATCTGGCAGAATGGGAAGCTGATGAATCTCATGCGGGACTTTCTGCACCTGCTTATTGCAGGAATAAAACCTGGATTCCTGTGCAAAATGGCTGGCAGATTTTTGCAGATCGCCCTTGTTTTGTGCATACACTCTACTGTTCAAAAGATCTTGGTGGTATAAGTAACTGGTTGGCTAAAGGTCAGGAAATTGGTCTTGTTTATCATGAAGGATCTACGTCAAATTCAACTTTCTCATACACCAACGATAATTTTGATGATATTCCAGAAAATTACTACTACATCACAATCTGCCACTTTGCCGACGGCACAGTTCTCATGAGCGACGTAAAGCAGAAGGAAGAATAAGCAGGGCGTTACGGGGCGGCGTTTGAGCCCCGTTAGAAGGGGGAGCGTAAAACCGCGGAGCGGGTTGGAGCGGGGGGAAGGCTTTCCCCTCCCAGTATAAAATCTTCCCCTCCTAATTTTACTGACAAGTTTGCGAAATTGTGATATAATAATCAGAAATGAGTTGTAACAACGAATCTACTTTGGAACTGACGAACAATGGCAGACTTTCTGTTTTGTTTATTGGAACCGGTAGTGCTTTTTCAAAAAGATATTTTCAGACAAATGTTCTTGTTGTTAAGGGAAATGATCATCTTCTTATCGACTGCGGAACTTTGTGTTCTTATGCTCTTGAAACTAAATACGGACTTGACCTTAAAGATATAGACAACCTTTTGCTTACTCATCCTCATGCAGATCATATTGGTGGGGTGGAAGAGCTTGCCCTTGTTGACCGTTATGTAAAAAAGCAGAAAGCAAATCTTGTTATTACCGACGAATTTAAAGAACTCTTGTGGAATGAATCTCTTAAGGGCGGGCTTAAGGTAAACGAAGAAGGCCCGCTTAATCTTGATGATTATTTTAATCAGATTAAACCTGAGCTTTTGCAGACTGAGCCGTTTGAAATGTACGAAACAAATGTTGGAAGTATAAACGTTAAGTTATTCAGGACTAACCATGTTACCTGCGCAGAAACGGGTGACTTTCAGATTTCGTACGGCGTTTTGATTGATGATAAAGTTCTTTATCCTTGTGATACACAGTTTAACCAAAAGCAGCTTGAATATCTTATAGAAAACTATCCTGTTAAGGTAATTTTCCATGACTGTGATATTTCGGGCTTCAGCGAAGGCGTTCATGCTTCTTATGCGCAGCTAAAATCTCTGCCAGACAATATCAGGGCAATGACTTATCTTTGTCATTACAACGGAAAGGCAGAAACAATTAATCCTGAAGATGATGGTTTTAGGAAATTTGCAAGGCCTGGTGTTTGGTACAGGTGCTAAATAAATCGGAACTAAAATCATTTTATATTTATCTGGTTCCGTAGCTCATCTGGATAGAGCGGTTGCCTCCTAAGCAACAGGTAGTGCGTTCGAGTCGCATCGGAATCATAAAAAAAATAATACGTAGAGGAAAATCGTATGAAAAAAATTCTGGTAGCTTCGACTAACAAAGAGGTTGCTTCTACTGTTCAAAATGCAACAAACAAATATTCTGAAAACTTTGATGCTATTTTTTGTCCCGACACTGATGAGGCTTTGAGCCTTATTGATTATGAACTTCCTGAAATTAAAGTTCTTGATTATACGTCAAAGGATATGGATGCAAATCGTATTCTTGCGGCTATTCATGCGGACCCTTGGCTTCATAATGGTGGTATTATTGCTGTTGTTCCTAATCCTGCTATGATGCAGGAAATTGAAGACAAAAAGGATCCTAACATTCTTATTGTTCTTACGCTTTATACTTTTAAAGAAAACTTTGAACGATTGCTTCGTATTTTGCAGAGTAATCAGAAGTTCCTTTTTAACCGCGGTATTCAGGATAGAATGGGTGGTCAAGAAAAAGGTAGCTTTATCTGCGACAACGATCCGCTTGATATTCGTCTTTATACAAGCTTCCTTGTAAATTATCTTTACTGCTCTAACCGCATTGATGATGAAGGCCGCTACGCTTTGCAGACTGCTTTGATGGAACTTTTGACTAATGCGCTTGAGCATGGTAACTGTAATATTTCATGGGAAGAAAAAACTGACTTCCTGAAAACCGGCGGAAGCATGCTTGAGTTGATTGAGAAAAAACGTAATCTGCCGGAGAACCGCGATAAGAAAATTACTATTTCATATTTCATTGGGAAAGATAAATCTCATTTTGCTATTGAAGATGAAGGTTCTGGCTTTGACTGGAAGAGTCGCATGGTTTCTGGTGATGTTCCTGATTTTGAACTTGAGCATGGTCGTGGAATCAGCCTTTCGCGCGGACTTGTTACTGCTTTGCACTACAACGAAAAGGGTAATGCTGTTTCTTTTGAAATTAATAATGTTCGCGATATGGCAAACAGCGTTCCTGGAATTATGGTTCCTTTTGCAACTGTTCAGTATAAGAGACACGAAATTGTCTTTAAGCAGGATGAGCCTAGTAACGACTTGTTCTTTATTGTAAGTGGTCGCTACGGTGTTTATGCAGATGGTAAGCTTGTTTCTGTTTTGACTCCGGATGATATGTTTATTGGCGAGATGGCATTCCTTTTGAATGACCGTCGTTCTGCAACAATTATGTCTGCGGGTGATGGAAAACTTATCCGCATTCCAAAGGTTTCATTCCTGAACCTTATTCGTAAAAATCCACACTATGGTATATTCTTGTCAAAACTGCTTGCTCAGCGTGTAGTTAGACAGAATAACCGCACTGTAGAATTGTCTGAAGAAATTAAAGATTTGAAAAATAGACTGGAGGGTAGAGTATGACAGATATTGAAATTGCCCAGAAAAACGTGATGGTGCCGGTAACTGATGTTGCCGCTAAAATTGGCATTGGTGCAGATAAGCTTGAGCTTTACGGACCTTATAAAGCAAAGCTTACTTTTGATGAACTTCGTGCGCTCCAGGAAAAGGCAGCAAGCAAACCTGGAAAGCTTATTCTTGTTACTGCTGTTACTCCAACTCCTGCGGGAGAAGGAAAGTCTACTGTTTCTATTGGTCTTGCCGATGGTTTGAACCGCATTGGAAAAAAGACTGTTGTTGCTTTGCGCGAGCCTAGCCTTGGACCTTGCTTTGGTGTAAAGGGCGGTGCCTGTGGCGGCGGTTATGCTCAGATTGTTCCAATGGAAGATATCAACCTTCATTTTACTGGCGATATTCACGCTATCAGCATTGCAAATAACCTGATTGCTGCCCTTATTGATAACCACTTGCAGCAGGGAAATGAACTTAATATTGATCCACGTACAATTAGCTGGAAGCGCTGTGTCGATTTGAACGACCGTGCCCTGCGTAATATCACTATTGGTTTGGGTGGACGTTTGCAGGGTGTGCCTCGCGAAGATCATTTTACTATTGCAGTTGCTTCTGAAATTATGGCAATTGTTTGTCTTTCTCGTACAATCAGCGAACTTAAAGAACGAATTGACCGCATTGTAATTGGACAGAACTACGCAAAAGAAAATGTGACTTTTGGACAGCTCAAGTGTACTGGTGCAGTTGCCGCTTTGCTTAAGGATGTTATTAAACCAAACCTTGTTCAGACTTTGGAAAAGAATCCTGCATTTGTTCACGGCGGACCTTTTGCAAATATTGCACATGGCTGTAACAGTGTAAACGCAACTTTGTGTGCTCTTGCAACTGGAGACTATGTTGTAACAGAAGCTGGTTTTGCGGCTGACCTTGGTGCAGAAAAATTCCTTGATATTAAATGTCGTGCGGCTGGTTTGAAGCCGTCGGCTGTTGTTATTGTTGCTACAATCCGTGCACTCAAGATGCATGGCGGAGTTGCCAAGGCTGATTTGTCTAAACCAGACTGCGCTGCACTTGAAAAAGGCTTTGAAAACCTTAAGACTCATATTGAAAATATTGCTAAGTTTGGACTTCCTGCTGTTGTTGCAGTAAACAAGTTCATTACAGATACAGATGAAGAAATTGCATTGCTTCAGAAGCTTTGCCAGGGCGTTGGCTCTACAGCTGTTCTTAGCGAAGGCTGGGGTAAAGGTGGAGAAGGTGCAGAAGAATTGGCTCGTGCTGTGAGCGAAATTGCAGACAGCGGAAAAGCTGATTATCATCCTTTGTATGAACTTGAGCTTCCGCTTGAAGAAAAAATCAAAAAGATTGCAACAGAAATCTACCGTGCTGATGGTGTTGAGTTTGAAGGCTCTGCCCTTAAAAAGCTCCGTGATTTTGAAGCTAAAGGCTACGGAAAGCTTCCTGTTTGTATTGCAAAGACACAGAACTCAATTTCGCATGATCCAAAATTAATTGGTGCTCCACGCGGATTTACATTCCCTGTTCGAGATGTTCAGTTGTATGCGGGCGCAGGCTTTGTTGTAGCTCTTGCGGGTGACATTATGACAATGCCGGGACTTCCAAAAGCCCCTGCTGCACTGGATATTGATGTTGATGACAATGGGGTAATAAGCGGATTGTTCTAAAGAAGAATAAGGCAATCTAAAGAACGCCTGTGTGCTCCCGCGGAAAATGTCGACCGCCAACGAAGAAAGTTGTCGTCCGCCATTTTCCGCTACGCGCACAGGCGTTTATTTATTTTAAAAGAGTTAGTTCTTCTTTAGATAATTCGCGATATTCTCCCAAATCAAGATCATTATCCAGGGCTAATTGCCCGATACTGGTTCTTTTAAGAAATGTAATTTTATTCCCTACAGCGGCAAACATTCTTTTTACCTGGTGATATTTGCCTTCGTAAATTGTGAGAAGGGCTTTGTCTGCGGCCTGCCATTTGATAAAGGCGGGTTGGGCGGTAAAGCCTGCTTCATTGTGTTCTGGTTCAATTTCTATACCGTCTTTAAATTGTTGTGTAATCTGGGTCTGATGTTCTTCTGATTCTTCGTGTTCAAGCTCGCAGTAATATGTTTTACTTACATGTGTTTTTGGTGAGATGAGCCTGTGTGTAAGTTCGCCATCTGTTGTGAACAGCAGGAGGCCTTCTGTATCTATGTCCAGGCGGCCGATTATATGAAGCTTGTCTATGAAATATGGTGTACGTAAGCTGTCATCTAAAAGATCAAATACTGTCTGCTTTTCTCCTTCTTTTGTGGAACAGACGGCATCCTGAGGTTTATTCATCATAAGATAGACGTGCTTGTGAAAATCTATCGGCTCTCCGTCGATGGTGAGGGTATCTTTGTCTACATCAAACTGAGTCCCGGGGTCTGTAACGCGGTTGCCATTTATAAGCACTTCGCACTTGTGCAGAATTTTTCTGATTTCTTTGCGAGACCCGTATCCTTCATGTGCCAAAAGTTTGTCTATTCGTTCCATAATTTTATTATACCTTTATTCGGGGTTTTGTGGTAGAATAATAAGGACACAAACTTGGAGGTTTTTATGTACCTTGGTGGAATAGATGTTTATTATGTTCTTTTAGTTTTACCTGCTGCGTTACTCAGCTTGCTCGCGTCGGCTTTGGTAAAATCTCGTTATGCAAAATTTGACAAGGTAATGGCTTCGCGCGGTGTTTCAGGCGCCCAGGCTGCTCAAATCCTTCTTAAGGCAAACGGCATTACAGATGTTCGCATTGCTCATATTGGTGGAAAGCTTACTGATAATTATAATCCAAAAACTAAGGTATTGAGTCTGAGTGATTCAACCTTTGCAAGTCGTTCTATTGCGGCTGTTGGAGTTGCGGCACATGAGACTGGTCACGCCATTCAGCATAATGTAGGCTATGGTCCGCTTGTGTTCCGACGCATGCTTGTTCCTGTTGCAAACTTTGGTTCTCGCTTTGGACCAACTCTTGCAATTCTTGGTATTATTCTTGGTGCCGTTGCGAGTCTTGAACAGTACATCCCGATTTTTCAGCTTATTACAGATATTGGTCTTTTACTTTTTGGCGCTTCTATGCTTTTTTATATTATTACACTTCCTGTAGAATTCAACGCTTCTCGTCGTGCGCTAAAGATTCTTAAAGAAACAAATACACTTGTTTCTAAAGAAGAAATTCGCGGAGCACGTAAAGTTTTGAGTGCTGCAGCGTTGACATATGTAGCGTCTGCGTTGACGGCTATTGGATCGTTCTTGAGATTGTTACTTATTGCTAATAGCAGGCGTAATAGACGATAAATTACTTCTTTCTTTCCTGAATAGGCACGTAAGGACGCTCTGTAGAAACGTTTTTGTATGCAGGACGATAAATACGACCACCACTAACGATTTCCTCAATACGGTGTGCAGACCATCCTGCAATACGAGAGATTGCAAAAATTGGTGTGAACAATTCGCGAGGAATGTTGAGCATGCTGTAAACAAGGCCCGAATACATATCGACGTTGGCACAGATTTTTTTGTCTGAGTTGTGAACTTCCTGAATGATTGCAGGTGAAAGCTTTTCGATGAGATCGTAAAGGGCAAGCTCCTTCTGGAACTCTTCGCCTTTTTCTTTTGCAAGCTTCTTTGCTTTTGCTTTGAGCAGAACTTCACGAGGGTCATTGATTGTATAAATTGCGTGGCCCATTCCGTAGATGAGACCTGAACGGTCGCCTGCTTCTTTGCGTGCAATCTTCATGAGGTAGTTGCCTACTTCTTTTTCGCTTGTCCAGTCTTTTACGTTTGCCTTGATGTCATCCATCATTTCCATAACCTTGATGTTTGCACCACCATGGCGGCGTCCTTTAAGAGAACCAACAGCAGCGGCCATTGCAGAATATGTATCTGTGTCGGCAGAAGAAACAACGTGAACTGTTAAAGAAGAGTTGTTACCACCACCATGCTCTGCGTGAAGGATAAGTGCAAGGTCAAGAGTTTCTGCTTCAAGACGAGAATATGTTTTGTCTGAACGGATAAGGCGGAGGAAGTTTTCTGCTGTAGAAAGCTCTGCCTTTGGATTATGAATGAACATACTCTTGTTATCATAATAGCGGCGCTTTGCCTGATATCCGTAAGCGGCAAGAGTAGAGAAGCGTGCAATGAGCTGGATACACTGTTTTACAACATTTCCAACACTGCGATCTTCCGGATCATCATCATAAGAATAGCTTGCTAAAACTCCGCGGGCAATCTTATTCATAATATCGCTCGAAGGAGCCTTCATAATCATATCTTCTGTAAAGTGTTCCGGGAGAGAGCGGCATTCACCAAGATACTGTTTGAAAGTGTCGAGTTTTTCTTGTGTTGGGAGCTCTCCGAATAAAAGAAGGTATGCACACTGTTCATATCCAAACTGTTTATTTTTTTCGGCGTCGTGAATTAAATCTTCTACATTGTATCCGCGGTAAACAAGGCGGCCTGGGATGGCAATTTTCTGACCATCTTTCATTTCGTAACCAACAACATCACCTATACGGGTGAGTCCAACAAGAACACCAGTGCCGTTAGCATTTCTTAATCCGCGTTTTACGTCATAAGTTTTGTATAATTCTGGATTGATCGGATCATTGTGAACGGCAAGTTTTTCGAGTCTCTTTAAAAGAGCTGCATCTGAATTTTTTGAAGTCATGTGATTTTTACCCCCATTGGAAAATTTTTGCTTTTGCAATGATTCGTTGCATATTTATACACCAAAATGCATAAATATGCAATATTTATTTTTCAATAAATCTCTGGGCTGGTGACACTACCCAGATAGCGGTGAGCTCTGTATCGCCTACATTTTCTACAAGGTGAGGAGCTGCAGAAGAATATGAAACGCTGTCGCCTTCTTCAAGGATGTATTCGCGTGTTCCATATGTCAGGCGGGCCTTTCCTTTTACGATAATTCCAAACTCGCGGCCGATGTGTCCGTAAGAACCACGGTGTGTGTGTGAGCCTGCGGGAATTTTGAGCATGTATGATTCAAAAGAACAGTCCTTTGCAGAATCTGCAGGGCGGGCGAGCTCTTCGTAAATAATGTCGTCTTCAAACATAGAAGGGCGCTCGTCTGAACGGATAACTGTTACAGGGCGTTCCTTTCTGTATTCTTCAAAAAGAAATTCAAGGTTTATATCAAGAACATCTGCAAGGGCGAGCAAAGTATCAATTGCGGGAGAAACGTGATTTCGTTCAATTTGAGAAACAAGACTTTCACTTACACCGGCACGCATTGCAACAACTTTAAGTGTATAACCTTTGTGTTCACGTGCATGCCGCAATTTTTCGCCAAAATGGTAAGGAATGCGTTTTACTTTTTCTTCTTTTGTATTTATTTCGTTTGCTTCAGGGTTATTATCAGCTCTTTGCAAAGGTGTCATTTGTCTGTTTCTCCTCATTTTGTTCTGTGATGAACTGAATAAAGTAATCTTCGAGAGTTTTTCGCGGACCTTCAAGTTTTAATCTTGCTCTTGAACGTGCATTATCACGACGAACTGTATACATAGAATAAAAATCCCGGTAATCAAGTCCGGCATCGGTTTTTACGTGTTCACCAAGGAATTTTGAAACTTCATCGCGGCCAATAGCTGGAATTCCTTTTTCGCGCAATGTGCTTCGTAAGTTTTTTATCTGTTCATACGAAATTCCAAACAAAAACTCTTCCATTGCCTGTGTAACGCCTGAATCACCCATTTTTTGTTTAATAAATGCAATCCACTGGTCGTCCATCTGCATAGAAATAAGCAAAAGTTCACTTGTTCCCATCATTGTTCCAAAAGCAGGAGCAAGTCTTCGGCGTGCAGACCAAACTGACTGAAGAACCGGTGCAACAATTTCTGTAGACTGGTCGTTCCAGTGTTCCCACAATAGCAAAAGCGAAGTTGCCCATTCTCGACGGAATTTTAGCGGTTGAGTTGAATCTGCAATAAGATTAAGGTAAACGTCTTCTACCAGAATAGAAAACATTGACGAAATTGTTTCTGATTCAAACTGTGTGGCATATTTTTTTAGTTCTTCTGAATGTGCCGCATATTTT
>JAEEGH010002935.1_pt1 | contig 45410 bp, 36 predicted proteins | sample 9134181 | NCBI WGS metagenome assembly JAEEGH01 (sample SAMN16246544, study PRJNA631951) | gut metagenome | biome: gut microbiome; feature: rumen; material: DP-attached | host: Bos | place: Iran: Karaj | collected 2018-10
TTGTGGGCATGCGTTCTGTCAAGAACTCCATCCGCCGTCTGGCCGTGCAGAGCATGTTTATGAAACAGCGTGCCGCCATGGGTGCCGGAAAGGTTCAGCAGATGGCCATGAACTTCGTCCTGACAGGTAATCCCGGAACGGGTAAGACCAGTATCGCCAGGAAGATGGGAGAAATACTCCAGTCTATGGACATCCTGCCTACCTCCCGTGTCCTGGAGGTGAGCCGTGCTACCTTAGTCGGTAAGTATATGGGTGAGACGCCGAAGATTGTCAACAATATGTGTGACAAGGCCATCGGCGGCATCCTGTTCATCGACGAGGCATATACCCTCAGCGAGGGTGGCGACCAATATGGCAAGGAGGCCATCGACACGCTGATGAAGCGTATGGAGGACGATCGTGGTAAGTTCGTGGTGATTGCAGCTGGCTATAAGGACAAGATGGAGGAGTTCATGATGATGAATCCGGGACTTGCCAGCCGTTTCACTCACAAGCTCCATATCGACGACTATAACGAAGACGAGCTGTTGGCTATCTACAAGCAGATGGCACAGAAGGAGCAGTACACGCTCTCGCAGACGGCTGAATACAAGGCGCTCGACACTATATATAAGATGGTATTGGCCAAGGATCAGTCGTGGGGCAATGCCCGTGAGATGCGCAACCTCCTCGACACCACGATTCAGAAGCTCTCTCTCCGTGTGTCGCAGATGCCAAGTGACCAGGTGACGAAAGAAACCTATCAGCTCATCCTGCCAGAGGATATATAAAATTGTAAATGGTAAATTGTAAATAATCATGATCATTTGTCCGACTTGCAAAGAAGAGATTGACGACGACTCCCGCTATTGTGACCAGTGTGGACAGGCTTTGCTGTACTGTAACCAGTGTGGCCGTGTGGGTATAGGCCGGCGTTGCACCTATTGTGGTGGCCTCATGGTGGCTCCTGGCAATGAGAAGCAACAGGCAACACAGATGGAGAGTATCGCATCCGTTGGATATGCTACCTATGGATCCCTCAGACAGGAGGATTCACGTCCTGGTGGACAAGGAGGTATGCCAGTGCTGACGCTTGCCAACGATAGCCTGAACATTCGGATCGTAGCCATGAACGGTGCCATTATCGGACGTCGTAAAGGACCCTATTCGCAATTCTTTGAGAGACATGCATACGTGTCGGGTGTTCATGCCCAACTGTTATACAGTCCGGATAAGGGATGGTGTGTGGTTGACAAGCATTCCTCCAATGGAACGAAGTTGAACCAGCGCCAGATACAGCCCGATGTGGATATGAGATTGAACAATGGAGATGTCCTCGCGATAGCCAATGTCAATCTGCAGGTTATTATTAGGTAGTAACAGATGATAGTACTAGATGTATCGGCTGCCAGTTGGACTGGTCGCGTGAGGAGTCAGAACGAGGATATGGTAATGGTGGATAATCAGTTTATCCGTGAAAACACTTACCATACAAAGTTCGTCCTGGGCCGTGAAGACCGCCTGATGCTGGCGGTGGCCGACGGAATGGGCGGCCATAATCGTGGCGACGTCGCCAGCAGTGACACACTCCACAACCTCCACTATTATTTCTACGATATCCCATCCAATCTCTCTGCCGGTGACTTTAATGAGGCCATGGTGGGATGGTTGGATTCCATCAATAACTACGTCCTGTCTAAAGGCCGTGCCGACGAGCAGTTCAAGGGCATGGGAACAACCCTGGTAGGCTTGGCCTACTACAATCGCGACTTATATTCCCTGAACTGTGGTGACAGCCGGCTCTATCGTTTCCGCAATCACCAGCTGGTACAGTTGACCACAGACCACTCGCTGAGTAATATGACAGGTTCCGATAAGCGTTCGAACGTCATCACCAATTGTATCGGTGGGGGATGCAACTCATCCTTTATTGATATGGTGCAGATGACGCGTGACATGTTCCAGGACGATGTTTTCCTGCTTTGTAGTGACGGACTGACCGATATGCTTTCAGACGAAGTAATCAGTGGGCTTTTAGGTCAGAATGCAGATGCCAATGCCCTTTGCAGCGCTGCCATCGAGGCAGGAGGTGCCGACAATGTTTCCTGTTGCGTGATAACCATTAAACCGTAAATTGTAATCAGTAAATTGTAAATTGCCAAGATGCCATTAAGATTACCAGATAGACTTCCAGCCATCGACCTGTTGAAGCAGGAAAACATCTTCGTGATGGACGATACCAGGGCTCATTCTCAGGACATCCGACCTTTGAGGATTGCCATTCTGAACCTGATGCCCCTGAAGATAACCACAGAGACAGACCTCATCCGTCTGTTGTCGAATACACCCTTGCAGCTCGACATCAGTTTTATGAAGCTCAAGAGCCATACGCCCAAGAATACGCCGATAGAGCATATGATGATGTTCTATCGTGACTTTGCTGAGATGCGCCATGAGAAATATGACGGCATGATCGTCACGGGTGCTCCTGTCGAACAGTTGGAGTTTGAGGAGGTAAGCTATTGGAATGAGATCACTGATATCTTCGAGTGGGCTAAGACGCATGTCACCAGTACCTTGTATATCTGTTGGGCTGCCCAGGCCGGACTGTATTATCATTATGGTGTGCCCAAGTATCCGCTGCCGATGAAGATGTTCGGCATCTTCCCGCAGAAACCGTTGGATCCGCGACTGCCTATCTTCCGAGGCTTTGACGATGAGTTTATGATGCCTCACAGCCGCCATACGGAGATACACCGTGAGGACATCCTCGCTAATCCCGAACTGACGCTGATTGCTGAGTCGGAGGACAGCGGTGTCAGTATTGTGATGGCCCGTGGCGGTCGTGAGTTCTTCATCACAGGTCATTTGGAGTATGCGCCCAACACACTCGACAATGAATACAAGCGTGATAAGGATATCCGTAAGGATGTGGCGCCACCGCTGCATTATTACAAGAATGATAATCCTAATAATCCACCGATGGTCACCTGGCGTTCTCATGCGAACCTCTTTTATACCAACTGGGTGAACTACTACGTCTATCAGGAGACACCTTATAATATTGATGACATCACTTGAACTGTTGGCACCTGCCAAGAACCTTGCGTGTGGCATAGCTGCCATCGACCATGGCGCCGATGCCGTCTATATCGGGGCTTCACGCTTCGGAGCCCGTTCTGCGGCAGGCAACAGTATCGATGACATCCGCCAGCTCTGCGAATACGCCCATCCCTTCGGTGTCAAGGTGTATGTGACCGTCAACACCATTCTCTACGATGACGAACTCGACGCCACCCGTCAGCTTCTTCTGGACCTCCAGACTATTGGTGTTGATGCCATCCTTGTTCAGGACATGGGCATTCTGGAAATGTCTGCCTCAATTCTCCCCCTGAGTTCTTGCGTCCCTTCGGTAGCAAGCGGCAAGCCGAGCGGGGGGAGTCAGAGGGGGTCTGATCACCCTCACCCTTATCCTCGACTCCATGCCAGCACTCAGACAGACAATCGCACCCCAGAGAAAGTGCGTTGGTTGCGTGACTTAGGTTTCAAACGCGTGGTCCTGGCCCGTGAACTCTCTGTCGAGGAGATTGCGGAGATTCATCGTGAGGTGCCGGATGTCGAATTGGAGGTCTTTGTCCATGGAGCCCTGTGTGTCAGTTATTCCGGTCTATGCTATGCCTCCCAGTATTGCTTCGGTCGTTCAGCCAATCGTGGAGAGTGTGCACAGTTCTGTCGGATGAAGTTCTCGTTGGTCGACAGCGAGGGTAGGGAAGTGGAGCGCGACCGTTATCTGCTCTCCCTGAAAGACTTGAACCAGAGCGACCACTTGTTGGAACTGATTGAGGCAGGTGCTACCTCTTTTAAGATAGAGGGCCGTCTGAAGGATATCAGCTATGTGAAGAATGTCACGGCAGCCTATAGCCAACGGCTCAACGAGATCATCAGCCGCTATCCTGACAAATACTGCCGGAGTTCGCTGGGTGAGTGCCGTTACGCCTTTACGCCAGACTTGCGCAAGACCTTCAATCGTGGTTATACTACCTATTTCCTGCATGGCCGCCAACCCAATATCGCCTCTTTCGATACCCCGAAGGCTGTGGGCGAATATGTTGGAACGGTGAAGAAAGTGATACAGGGGGACGGTTCTTTTGTTACATCGGCTGCCGATGTAACAAAAGAACCGTCCCCCTGTATCATCGTGGCAGGTGTCGCAAGTTTTGCCAATGGCGACGGCCTTTGCTTTATCAATGCCGACAGGCAACTCGAGGGCTTCCGTGCCAACCGTGTGCAGGGTAACCGCATCTGGCCTTATCGCATGCCTCAGGGTCTTCGTCCTGGTATGCGTCTCTATCGCAACAATGATCAAGAACAGGAGCGCCTTCTCTCCAAACCCAGTGCAGAGCGTCGTATCCCCATCCGCCTTGCCCTCCGTGCCGTTGCCGATGGTTTCACGCTCTCTGCCTCAATTCTCCCCCTAAGTTCTTGCGTCCCGTTGGTAGCAAGCGACCAGAGGTCGAGCGGGGGGAGCCAGAGGGGGTCTGATCAGCCTCCTTTATCGGCTCTTGAGCATATGGGGTCTTTCCCCCTGATTCACATCAGCGCAGAACATATTCCGGCCCAAAAGGCTCCTCACGAGAACATCATCCGCCAACTCTCAAAACTTGGCGACACCATCTATACCTGTTCTTCCGTCGACATCCCTGCCGACTTCAACTACTTCATCCCCAACAGCCTCCTATCCGACATGCGTCGCTCCTTAGTAGAGATAATGGATAATGGACAATGGATAATGGATCAATCTAAATCGATAGTGTCTTCGGATAATTATCCATTATCCATTGTCCATTATCCATTTGATTACCTCTACAATATCTCCAACCGCCTCTCCCAACAATTCTACGGAGCCAAGGCTCTGTCTGCCTACGAGCTGAAAGGTGGCGAGGGGCCTATCATGCAGTGTCGTCACTGCATCCGCTATGCCCTTGGCTATTGCGTCAAACACGGAGGTCAGCGCCCAACTTGGCATGAACCACTCTCTCTCGTTTTAGGCGACGGTCGTCGCTTCCGTCTCGAGTTCGATTGTAAGCACTGTCAGATGAACATTTATTAAATGCATAATTCATAATGCATAATTCACAATCGTTTTTGAAGAGGATATTGAGGCGCAGCTTATTGTGCATTATGCATTGTGCATTGTGCATTCTTCTTTGTGGATGTTATAATCGTGGCCCCATCACCCCCGATGCCTGGAACCTGACGGAGCAGCAGCTCGACTCCATCTCCTTCTACACCACCCACCACTACACCCAGAACTACAACTTTGTCGTGACGGGTGACTCCTTGGTCGTCGTCGCTCAACAGCCAGAGGCGATGGCCATTCCTGATGTGGTCAGTATTGAGATTGAATCCATCGGCGAGGAGCAGCAGAAGGATTCCATCACGCTCCGTAAGTACGAGCACATCGTGGTGGCAGACATTATGACCGTTCCTTCCGACACTATCGATTCCGTCTGGGTGAAAGTGGCCCGCGACCAACTCACCTTTGGCTGGATTCACGAAAAAGAACTTCTGGCGAAGGTCTCGCCAGATGATCCCATCAGTCAGTTCATTGACCTCTTTTCCAATGTTCATCTGTTGGTATTCTTGGCCTTCTGCGTGGTTATCGTGGCAGCCTATGGCGTTCGCCGTCTGATGCGACGGGGAGCCAAGATTGTGCATTTCAACGATATTCCCTCGTTCTATCCGACAACCCTTTGTCTGTTGGTAGCCTCCTCTGCCGTCCTCTACAGCTCCATTCAGCTCTTCGGCCCTGAGTCGTGGCGACATTTCTACTACCATCCCTCGCTCAACCCCTTCGGCCTGCCCCTCCATCTGGGACTCTTCGTCACTTCCGTCTGGGCCATCATCATCGTTGCCATCGCCACTGTCGACGATGTGACAAAGCACCTTCCCTTGGGCAGCGCCATCCTTTATTTAGGCGGCCTTTTGGCCGTCTGTGCCGTCCTCTACGTGATTTTCAGCATCACCACCTTATATTATATCGGCTATCCGCTCCTCATCGCCTATTTCATCTTCGCCATCCGCCGTCTCTCCCTCCAAGACAGCATCTGAATTGAGTCTTTCTGCCCTTTGGAAAATAGTTTTCAAAAAATATTCACGACATTTTTCTTTTTTATAAGGAATATTCATTACCTTTGCACAATCTACGAATAGTTATTAGTATGAATAGGCTCTTGTTTTCTATATATCTTTTCCTGCTGCCTTTGGCCATCTTCGGCCAAACTGAAGGAAGTGGCGATATACAGAGAATTGCTGAAAGCGGGAATACTGATGCCCAGAATGACTTAGGTGTGTTGTATTACAATGGCGAAGGCGTTGCTAAAGACTTGGCAAAGGCGGCAGAATGGTATCGTAAAGCAGCTGAAAAGAAACATGTCAGGGCACAATATAATTTAGGCATACTTTATCTGGATAAAGAGGACTTCGTCAGTGCAGCCTATTGGTTTGGCAAGGCTGCTGAACAAGGTCATGCAAAGGCTTTGACCAATCTAGGCACTCTCTATTACTATGGCGTTGGTGTGACACAGGATGTCGATATGGCTATGGAATTGTACAACAAAGCTGTAGGCAAAGGCGATGAGAGAGCCAGGAGCAATCTGATTCAGTTAGGGTTACAAACCGCGCAGAGCAAACAGACTGCGCAGAACGAACCTACAGAAACCGCAGAAATATCGTCACAGAATACAAAACCAGTAGCTCTTGACAATGTTGATACGGAAATTCCATGTAGTGGATTTGTTAATAATACACTGTTTGCTGTCATTATCGGTAATGAGAAATACGACGAGGAGTCTGATGTTCCCTATGCCGAGAACGATGCTGCAATGTTAAAGGAATACTGCCAGCAAACTCTCGGCATCAACAACAAGCATATCAGATTGGTCACCAATGCTGGCTACAACGATATTAGAAAGGCTGTGAACTGGCTTCAGCAGGGCCTCGATTCCTATGATGGTGAAGGTAGTGCCATCTTCTACTATGCCGGACACGGCATCCCGAACGAGGCAGAGAAAACGGCCTGTTTGCTGCCTACAGATGGCTCAAGTAGCGATATTGGGTCGGCCATATCTCTTGCGAAACTTTACGATCGATTAGGCAGGATGAATGCTCGGAATATGACGGTATTCCTCGATGCCTGTTTCTCGGGATCCAAACGCGATGGCGGGATGATGCAATCGTCGCGTAGTGTGGCCCTGAAAGTGAAACCTGATATGCCGCAAGGCCGTCTGGTTGTGTTTACTGCTGCACAGGAGGATGAGACGGCATATCCCTTTAAAGCCAAGCAACATGGTATGTTTACCTACTATCTGTTGAAGAAGCTGCAGCAGTCGAAAGGTGAAGTGACTTTGGGCGAACTGGCTGATTATATTATAAAAGAGGTGAAGCGACAGTCGTTCGACGAGAACAATCGTAAGCAGACTCCTACGGTGATATCCACCCAAAGGATGACCACAGAATGGCGTAACCTGAAAATCAGATGAGAGTAGATATGAGACAAACAAAACTATACCCACTCTTGCTGAGCATCACCCTGTTGATGTTGTCGTTAGACGTATTGGCAGGCGACGAAGGAAAGGAATATCTACGTAAAGCCAACGTACATTATGAGAATGGAAGACCTGACATCGCCTTTTCCTACTACCTGAAGGCTGCCGGATACGATGAAACAGAAGCGCAGTTCAACCTTGGCTATGCCCTATATAATGGTGAGGGTACGAAGCAGGATTATCCATCTGCGGTTATGTGGTTCAAACGTGCAGCCAATAAGCAATATCCGAAAGCAGAATATAATCTGGCTTTCTGCTATATGTATGGTAAAGGCGTGCCTTGTGACTATGAGAAAGCTTTGGAACTGCTCATTGCCTCAGCTAACCATGGATTCTCCAATGCCCAATTGACACTCTCGGAGTGTTATGAGCATGGTGTGCTGGTAGAGAAGGACTTGGAAGAGAGCAAACGCTGGAAAGACATCGCTGAGGGTATCGTACCAAATGTGACGGAGAATGTCTCCGGTGATCTCTCGACCACGAGTGTCTATGATGTAAAACTCGACGGCGTGCTCCACGAACGCTCTATCCTCTCAAAACTGAAGCCTCTGCTTTATACCGAGGCCGAGCGTAGTGGACGTTCCTACCATGCTTCTGTTGAACAGACAGTCTCAGATAAGACAACTGTAAAGATAGCTCCGACACTGAACATCCTCTTCCCCCAAGATCAATCGACGTTCCATACAGACAATGTTAAAGTGAAATACCAATTGCAGGCCAACGGTTTGGATGATTCTACAAAAATAGTTGTCATGGTGGATGGCACTCAGGAAGTACAGAAAATAGTCAATTCGACAGACCAGACAAGTGTTATTGATGTCAATGTACCCGACCATGATTGTATCATTACTCTCTATGCCCAGAATGAAATCGGCAGCAGCAAACCCACCACCATCAGGCTGATCCGTGAGCAGATAGAGCAGAATGGTGAATCACGCCTTTTTTGTGTGGCTGTCGGTACAGGTAGCTCCGGCAAGTCTGCACGTAACTTCTCGAAGGTTGTACAACAGAAACAGGGTCTTCCCTATAAGGAAGTTCAGATCAAGCAACTGACCGAAAAGGAAACTACCCGTGCCGACATGGTAGAGGCTATCGAGTGGCTGCAACAGGAGGCCAGACCAAACGATATCTGTATCATCTATTATGTAGGTAGTGGCTTTCGTGACTCAAAAGACCATTTCTACTTCATGACCTATGGAGGCAGTGACAAAAATCTTTTCAACTGGCTCAGTACCGCAGACTTTAGTGAAATGACAGACCATATCAACTGCAAGACGCTTGTTTTTGCCGATGTTATATGTACAGTTGATGATGCCAATCATGTGTCGACTATTAGACACTTTGCCGAGCAACTGAAGCGGAAGAAGAAAGGCATGCTCATCTATGCATCGAGCATTGACGATAGCAAGACAGGATTCCTCAAGTCTGGAAGCTTTTTTACCAAGACACTCATTTCTGCCTTTAATGATGGCGCACGCCAGCAGACAGACAAGAGCCTTACGACGAAGGCTCTCGGGTCGTTTCTCTTGAAGGAGATACAGCGCCACAACTCCTATGATGCTCCAGTATTCCTGAATCCAGATGCACTTCAACCCTTTAATATCTTTGATTATGAGAATTAGGCATCTAATCATACTGTTATTATTGTTAATCCCCAAGACTGTTGGTGCCCAGGCAAAAGACAAAGCAGAAGCAGACTTGTTGGTATGGCAGGTGTTGACGGCAGCATATGAGCCAGAGAACTGGCATCCGGAATTAATTATCCATGACAACCAAATACAGGAAACCGCCGAGGAAGGTATTTGGTGTGTCAATGGTGACTCTTTTCAAGTCCAGTCACTTCGTAATGACTTCTACGTATGTAAGGAAAAAGATAACTGGGCAGTATTGAACGATTCGCGATTCCCTTATGAAACGATGACCAATCTCCTCCTTAACAGGATAACCCCAAACCGTCATCAACTCAAGATTACCCACCACCAATACGGTGGAAAGGGACCTGTCATCACACTGCCAATGCAACAACTTTATGATGTTTTTGCACGCCATATGCAATTGTATGCAAGTGTGACCAAGGTTGACAATAAGGAAATCAGAGGTATTTTGGTTTTCCATCAGCAGCGCTTGGACTATATTCACATGCTGGAACTGCGAATATCCACCGACCAGCTTTCCGACTCAACCAGTATTCTGACAGGTGACCTTTATTCAAACATTCCACAACATAACATACATTCAATATTCAACGAGAAAGAAAAATGAGAACGATCGTCATTAATCGTATGAAGACGCTGTTGCTGATTCTGGTTTTGTTTGTCAGTTCTGCTGAGGCTGGAGGACATTTTGCAATTGTGGAGGGTCTTTCAGATGAGCATTTGAAAACTGTCATGGAGAATAATGTCAATGAGATGATAACGGCTTTTAATACATCAGCCAGCCAGAACGACAAGAGCGTGAAACTTTCAAGAACAGCTTTTACTACCGAGGCAAAGAAGGAAATCGGCCTCATATGGAAAAGCAGCGCCATGATGATTCCTCCAGTCAATATCAAGAGCAGATGCTTGAAGACAAATCATGGATACCAGGTAAGGGGTATTCCTGTTGACATGTCAGAGGCAGAAGAAAAAGAAAGACGACAGGAACTGACCATTGATTTTACAACAGATGGTCGAATCTGCGATGTGTCGATAGCTATCGATATGCATCGTTATGATCAGATTATGGCAGAAAAGATTTCTGACATAGACTATGCTCGCAGGCAGATTATTGTGGACTTTGTGGAAAACTTCAGAACGGCATACAATCGTAAAGACATCGGTCTTTTGAACAGTGTATATAGCGACAAGGCTCTGATTATCACAGGTAGGGTAGTGACGGAAAAGCCGAATTCAGATATCGACAGATTGACATTAATGAATGATAAAGTAGTCTACATCAAGCAGACAAAACAAGAATATCTCTCAAAATTGGCAAATATCTTTAAGCTTAACAAATATATTAATGTGAGATTTGAAGACGTTGATATCATACAGCATCCCAAATATGACGACATCTACGGTGTTACACTCAAACAATTTTGGCATACCAGCCGATACAGTGACGAGGGCTACCTTTTCTTGATGATTGACTTCAGGGATGCCGATAATCCGCTTATTCAGGTCCGCACTTGGCAACCCTATAAGAACAGTCAGGGAGAAGTAATTACGAAGAAAGACGATGTCTATCATTTGGGATCGTTTCGTATAGTAAGATAGTAAAGAAACAATTAATATTTTTCGCTATGTGTAAAAAATCGATTATTACCTTTTGCATGCTTTTGATTGGAAGCATGGTTAATGCTCAAGGTGTTTTAGAGATAAAAGACATCTCACAGCCCAACGATGTCTATGCAAGTGAGAATGATGAGGCAGCTGTCGTCGTAAGGTGCCACAAGTCCATACCTCTGACGTTCTCGTCATCAATGGACAAGACGGTAAATCCATATAATGTGGAACAACAGGGCTCTGATGTGTTGTATTGCCTTAGCTTCCCTACAGGCAAGAGATATCGTGGACGAGAGATAACCATCGTTGCCGAAGGTTTTTCACCTATTTGTTATCGTATTGAGTTGCAGCCTAAGCAGTATATTACACTTCTTGTGACGGATCCCAATGCGACTGTCGATGCCGGATGCTATCGGGAACATAGGAATAAAGGTATATTGGAAATCAAGAACTCTAACTATGAGGAGGCCAGAAATCATTTTGTCTTAGCTCGTATGTGCTCGGATGTAGATTCGGTAGAGAATGAGAAGAATATTACCTTGGCAGATTCCATGATTTTCTATCGTGCTGAAGCGGAGCAGGCCTATGAGCAGATGAATTATGCAAGTGCCAGCCATTATTATACAAAGATTTTAGCGCAGAATTCCAATGACAAGTATGCAAGAGAGCGAAACCAGGAATGTATCCGTTTCTTTTCTCAAGAGTGCATGGCCTTGTTCTCTAAGGCTGAATATTATTATAAAGAGAAAGAAGACGACAAGGCCAAAGCATTGTATGAGAAAGTTCTTGAAATGGAATGTATGACAAAGACAATAGTTTTAGAGCGTCTGAACGCTATCAATTCTCTGGAACGTGCGAAAAAAGATCATTCTCGTGTGATTACATATGAGTTCATGAAAGATATGCCTCTTGGCTTTTCTTATGGGAAATGTAACATGCATAGGAGCGGATGGTTCATCCAAATGGATTTCAATGCAAAGGCTTTTGAAGCCATTCGTGGTGATTGTAGATATGGGGATACAAAGTTTCCAGAAGCAAACATTGCTTTGGGGTGGACAATAAAGACCTGTGATTATGTTTGGGTTCACTTCGGTCCAGGCTTCACATGGAAAGGCTACTATGGTGCGTATAAAGGTGATTCTTATCCAATAGTGGGCTATGGTGAAGACGACCTATTGGACACAAAGGAAATGGGCACTGACTTGAAGCTCCCCAAAGCAGAAATCCCTAAAGGCCATGAGAGTGGTTGGGAAGAGGGAAATTCTGCATTCGCGATTTCGCCAGTTATTGGTGTGACTGCCAAGTATAGCTATTTCGCATTCCGTCTTAGTTATCAATATCGATGGTCTACGAAATCAGAACTTAAAGACTTTATGGGTACAAGTCGTATCTCCGTGGGTGTCGGTGTCGCTTTCTAAACGATTACATTTGCAATAGTAAACGGGTGATGCCCACCACTTCGAAGAACATGGCGATACCAAGGTGGATGATGATGCCTCCCCAGAGATGACGGGTGCGCCAGGCAAGGATGCCAAGAATATAGCCGCCGATAACCGACGAGCACAGTTCCAGGTCGGGCTTGCCCAGATGGATGCACATATAGGCCAACGCCATTGGCAGCACCGCCCTGCATCCGAGCCAACGGGCCATACCTATCACCAACGCCCCACGGAACATACCCTCAACGCCGATAAAGTCGTTGGCATAGAATAGTTCGAACAGCCCTATCAACTGCCAGCGTTCCCAGCCCATCGCACCGTCAAAGCTGGCGATGTCCATTTTCGGATAAAAGCTTAGGAACTGTGGCGTGAAAGAAACAAGGAGGAACATTGGCAACAGCAGTACGAAGACAAGTGCATAGACTCGCAGATATTTGGAAGAACGTTTCAGACCAAACAATCCGAAACGCCCGTCTGTGAGTTTGCGGAAGATGCAGAGCATCAGCACGATGAATACGGACCGGAACATGAACGAGCCCACCAGTTGCAAGTAGGTTCTGCCCTTGAGTCCGACGCCATGCTTGTCGGCCCAGTCCATATAGCCGTAAAAGCCTTGTCCGGCTCCGTCGATGGCCAGCAATATAACAGGAAACACCCAGACCTGCCATCGCCGTAGCCGCCACAGCTCCGAATGCATGGCCAGCGAGGGTATCAGCACAAGGAAATACACTATTATATATATAATAGGTATGCGGAGCATCGAGGTGCCGTCATCGTAGGTCGGCGCAATGATGATATCATAGATGTTGAATCTCACCTGTGCGATGATGATCGTTATGGCAAGCACCGCCGCATAAAGGTATTTCGACGGCAGGAAGTCTTTCCTGAGGAATCCGATGATGTCGCCTATGAACTCACCGAACTCGTGGAACAGCGTGCCCTTGCTGACGAACATGTACCACCAGGCGAAGTGCTTCCTGTGGTGGCGATATTCCAGGTCACGCTCCATCTGATAGGCCTCGCGTTCGAAATACAAGTCATAATAGGCCCGCATCCCGTTGCGGCATTTGGCATAGCGCCACAGCCATTCTATGCAGTACCACAGCGTAAACCCCACGAACAGCATCTCGCGCTGTTGCAAGGTGTGGATGTATTCGTGGTTCTTGTCTACCTCGCTCAGCCGCCCCTTGTCGCTCCTGCAGAAGATGATGCCGAAGACGTTCGTGGCCAGGAAGCTGCCAAACGGGAAATATTTGTTATAGATGACCTTCATGCTCCGTCTGTAAATCTAACTGCAAAGGTACGAATAAGTAAGCAGATAACCAAATTCTATTTGATTTTTCTCATGCTCAGCATGTCCTTGCCACCATTCCTGTATTTTTTACGCTATTATGATGGAATTCTTAAATTTTTTTGTACCTTTGCATAAATATTTGAACGTAACGACTATGCCACGTAAGACTGATGGAATACTCTTTGAACTGCAGCCTCGCCCTACGAAAGGTGAGGACGGCAAACCGCTACTCTACGCACAACCCGTCATAGAGCGTAAGTACAACCTTGACGATATTGATGACTTCTGTGCCAAATACCGCCATACCAGCCAAGGCGAGATGAAGCTGTTTTTCAGTTTATTAGAAGAGGTCACCACCATGTGGCTGCGAAAAGGCTATCGTGTAGAGACACCCTTCGGCTCGTTTGCCCCCAAGCTGAAACTCTTAGGCGAGCATACAGACCCTGAAAAGGTGTTGGGACGAGATGTAAAGTATGGTGGCGTTGAGTTTATTCCTGCCAAGCAGTTCGTCAAGGATGCCGATTGTAGTCGCGATGGCTTTCGCCGAAAGCAGGGTAGCGTGGGCAACAGCCAGATGTATGATTCCAAGGCAATGGACGAAGCTTTGCGAAAGAGTGTACGTCATGGATACATCACCATCAAGGTCTTCCAATGGTATAGCGGTCTGAAATACAAGACTGCACAGGCCTATCTCGACAGTCTCTGTACAGGCGACAATCCACGTCTGAGCCGCTATAAAGAAGGCCGCACTTGGCACTACACCATACGACCGATTACTCCCTCAGAATAGAACCTGGTACGCGGCGAACGCTGCCGACAATTCCTTCGTCCGCTGCCGATATTAGCAGCGGACGCTGCTGATTATTTCCGCGTCCGCTGCGAAATCGGAAGGTACGGCCTCCCTCCCGCTAAATTACGGGGTAAATCCCTGTTAGGTACGTGTTCTCTCCCTGTTACCAGCCTTCTCTCTTTGTGCAGGGTACATTAACGATAAGTCATAGAGTGGCATTTGACATCAATTGTACTATAGGATTTGCGATTGACTTGATGCAGTGACTTAAATGAAGTTAAGAAATATCTATTAAATTACCTATTATAATGGCGACGGATGCGGAGTGCTTTTGGCAAGTAAGAAGTAGGAAGATACTCCTACTTCTTGCATTTTAATGCAAAAAACAAAAATATTTTGTTGACATCTTGATTTTTTCTACGAAAACAGACAGCGGTTTGTATTATTTTTCGTAACTTTGTGGCCAAAGACCTAAAAATAGACTCATGGATCAATATATACCACAAGAAGAAACCAGACGAATCATCATCAGTGACATGGTGAAGAAACGGAATTCTATTGTTCCTGTCATTGGTGAGGATACCATCGTGTATAAAGACGAGGGAACCGGCAAGGAGATTCCTTTTCAGGAGTTTATCCTCAATGAGTTCCAAAGGAAGTATCCTCGGGTTACGGTGAGCGACTCTGACAGCGTTTCAATGAGGGGACGAGGATACTATGGGCTGTCGTTGATGTCGCAATATTACGAAAGACGGTTCCTCGATGACCTCATGGATTTTGTCAACGATAACCGCTCTTGCATCAAGTTGAAGGACGAGGTGCTCGACTTTCTTGTGACGTTCAATTTTCCCATCATCATCACCACCGTTTGCTTCGACATCATTGAGCAACAGTTGAAAGATCGGATAGATTATAAGAAGATATGGTACAAGCCCAATGCAAAGAACGATTCACTACCTCCTTACTGTATCTACCACATTTTCGGCCAGGCGAAAGACGGCTCTAAATGGGTGTATGATGAGGACAGCCTTCTGACTTTTTTGCTCTCCCATAATGACAAGGATCATGGAGCCACGGGATTGACAGATTTCCTGAAAGAGAACGAGAAGAAGTTGTTCGTTCTTGGCTGCAATCTCCCCAACTGGCTCTTCCGTTTCCTTTGGCAACCCACACAGACGGGCCGCAACAGCAATCTGAAGACGACCCAAGGCTATTGGATTAACAAGGAGAAGCCAGAGGACAGTTTTGAGAACTTCCTGAAAAAGAAAAACTTTTCTGCCGACGAGCAGGTAAAGGAGATTCTGGTGGATGCCACCAAACTTTTGCAAGAAGAATTGGAGCGCGAAGCAAAAGAGCGTAGCAGCATGATAGACGCAGAGGAGCATTTCGATGTGTTCATTTCCTATGCAAGCGAAGACCGGCAGATTGCCACTGCCATATTCGAGGCGTTGAAGAATATGAACGTCAAGGCGTGGTTCGATGACCGAGGAAAGGGCGAGATCACTCCTGGGCAAAAGTACTGGGAAAGAATAGAGAATGGCATCAGGCACTCTGCCCACTTCATGCCCATCATCACAGGCAACTGGATGCAGAAGTTGACCAACACGTCAAGTCTGAAGGACGAGACCCTAAAAGCACGCGACTGGTTGGCTGAGTGTAGTAAGCAAGACAGTACTGTTCAACTGAAAGACTATTCTGTTCCTGTCATCATCAAGGGTTCCGCGTATAATGGAGTCGCCATCACAGAGGGATATGTTGAGCAGGTGGCCAGTTTTGGTGTTCTTCCTAATACTCTTTTCAATGGAATCGACATGATTTCGTTTGACGAGAAAGACTACAGTGTTTTTGAAAAGATAAAGTGGTAAAGCCATGGCAGAGAATACATTCTTAGGATTACAGCCCTATACCGAGGCTGACGCATACCGCTTCAAAGGGCGCACGGAGGAATCGCAGGAACTGTTCCGACTGATAGTTCGCAACGACTATACAGTATGCTATGCAGAGTCGGGTGAAGGCAAGACCTCGCTGCTGAATGCGGGCGTGTTCCCGTTGCTCAGGGAAAACATGTTCTTTCCCATCGCAATTACCTTTACCAGCGATGATTACCAGCGCACTCCCGACAGCTTTGACACCATCATCGACCGTTGCATCAAAGACTGCATCGCTGACTATAACGAAAAAAACAAGGGCTTTAACATTGAGTATAAACTCAGCTCCACTGATTTCCAGGACACTGACCGCCAGTCAGTTTTACAACAAGAACTGAGCAAATACTCATGGTGGAAACTGAGGAACTACAAGCCGCAGGCCATGGGCTTGACATTTACCCCTGTATTTGTGTTCGACCAGTTTGAGGAAGTCTTTAATCTTCCTGGCTCCATCGTCTGGACCAAGAAGTTCTTCGACTGGTTGGAAGATGTGTCATCCGACAGTTGCCCCGATGAGATTGTCAACAAAGTCAGGGAAATCATAGGCACTAATGCCGCCTTCCCAGCTATCAAGGAAGAGAAAGACTTCAAGGCCGTTTTCTCACTCCGCAAGGAGTTCATTGGCGAACTGGACTACTGGGGCATGCAGAAATGCTTTATCCCCAGCCTGAAAGACAACCGCTATTGCCTGAAGGCCATGACGTATGAAGGAGCCAAGAAGGTAATGACCCAGCAGCAACGCTTTGAAGAGTCCAAGGTCGAGCAGGTGTTGCACTATTTCGTTCAGCAGTATTCCCGTGAACCAGAAAAGGCCATTACTGAAAATCTGCCTGTCATTCCCGCACTCCTCCTGTCTGTTGTCTGTGATTCGTGGGAAAAGGACATTGATTTCTTTTCAGGAAAAGATGAAAATGAGATTGGTCAGTCCCTCAACAGGATTCTTGAACGATTCTATGAAGAAGCCCTTTCCTCCATCATCCATGAATTGTCGCTGCAAAATGGCAATGTCCAAGCAAAATCAATTCATGAAGATATTGAAACAGCCATCTTCGCATTAGTCGACAGCAAAGGAAAGCGTGTCAGGCGCAAATCTTCCGAACTGTCCCATCTCAATTTCGATGTTAAATACAAAGAGATACTGAGCGACAACCGCATCATCAAGATTTCAAAGGTCGATGGTGAGGATTACGTAGAGATTGTTCACGATTCCTTGTGCCCGATTGTTGCGAAAAAGAAAGAGCAGTGGCTGGCAGAAGAAACCAGGAAGAATGAAGATAAGGTACTGAGAGAACAAAGAAAAAAAAGGAACTGGCTGGTCGCTTCTGCCCTTGCAGCATTATTACTTGTATCGGGAATAGCCTTTGGGCTGTATGGGCAAAACTGGAGAATGAAGGAAAGTACTGCCCGTTTTGTTTCTGAGAAAGCGATTGTCCTTGCTGAAGCAGGTGATTCATATTTGGCAAGATTGTTGCTCCTTAAAGTGCTACCCGAGAATTTGAAACATCCTGATTATCCTTATGTCGTTGAAGCAGAAATTGCATTAAGAGTCGTAACTCAATATAACAACGCGATATTATACACTTCCTCGGTAAACTCCGCCTCGTTCAGTCCTGATGGCAAGCGGATAGTCGCAGCATCCGCAGACAAGACCATACGCATCTGGGACGCTGAGACGGGGCAGCAGATAGGGCAGCCACTGGAAGGTCACACGGAGGGTGTGGAGTCCACCTCGTTCAGTCCTGACGGCAAGAGGATTGTTTCATCGTCCGCTGACAAGACCATACGCATTTGGAACACTGAGACGGGGCAGCAGATAGGGCAGCCACTGGAAGGTCACACGGCTTGGGTGCATTCCGCCTCGTTCAGTCCTGACGGCAAGCGGATTGTTTCAGCATCCGATGACAAGACCATACGCATCTGGGACGCTGAGACGGGACATCAGGTAGGGCAGCCGCTGGAAGGTCACACGGATGATGTGTTTTCCGCCTCGTTCAGTCCTGACGGCAAGCGGATTGTTTCAGCTTCATGGGATAAGTCCATACGCATCTGGGACGCTGAGACGGGACTGCAGATAGGGCAGCCGCTGGAAGGTCACACGGAGGGTGTGCGTTCCGCCTCGTTCAGTCCAGACGGCAAGCGGATTGTTTCAGCATCCACTGACAATACCATACGCATTTGGGACGTTGAGACGGGGCTGCAGATAGGGCAGTCTCTGGAAGGTCACACGGACGATGTGCGTTACGCCTCGTTCAGTCCTGACGGCAAGCGGATTGTTTCAGCATCCGATGACAAGACCATACGCATCTGGGATTATCCGTCCCTGCAAGAACTCATAGATTCCACTCGCAAACGTTTCAAGAACCGCCAGCTTACACCTAAAGAGCGAAAAAAGTATTATTTGGAATAGTATGTCGTATTTTTAAATAGGACACTGCAATATCTCAGATTGCCCCCCACAAAGTCCATGCAACAATGGTATAGAGTCTACATTTCTGATAATTAATGTGAGAAAAGTGCCTCTATTTGAATTTTTTTTCTTTTTTGTTTGCTTATGTAGGAATTTTTATGTAATTTTACGGCCGAAATAAGACTATAACACAATGAAGCCGTCTAACTATATGCATCACGAAGATGCCACTACACTAACAAATGGTAATTCTTGGTCATATGGCACTGGCTAAGGAGGTTTACGCTTTATTAATATATCCTAAATTATTGCTTTCACAAACTAAAATTTTAACTATGGCTATACAAATTCACTCAAGAATTGATGCATATATTTGCTTTTCGCGCAAAGACATTGTTGATGAACAAGACGCATTGTTGAAAGATTCTCCAATTATGCAAATTGTAGACAGTTTGAATCATGCCGGTTTTAAATTGTTCTTTGACGAGCAAGGTTGTTTGCAGGGAGAAGGATATTCCGACGAATTGTTAGCAACAATTCAAGCTTCTGACGTTTTTGTGTTCCTTTCTACGAAAAATGCTAATGATTCCGAAACAATACGCAAGGAAGTTGCCATCGCAGACGAATTAGGGAAAACGATAATTCCAGTTCGTGTGGATGACACTCCTTATCATAGATCTTTGTGGGCACGGATTGTTGACTTGAACTATTGCAAATATTATTCTAATCCTGCCCAAGGAATTAAAGAATTGGAAACAGCCATTAAAAATCATCAAAAAAAGATGCGTGAAGCTGTTTTGCGACAAGAAGAGGAAGAACGTCAACGTCTACAGGAGGAAAGTATACAGCGTGAGAGACTTGGTCGCGTACAACAACTTCAGACTCAAATCAAAGACCAACAAGTCGTTATCAATAAAACATTAAGTGAGATCCTAGAATTAAAGAAGCAAGTTCTGGCTCATCAATATGAATTACAAAGTGCGGAATTAGAACTTCAGAATTGCACTCACGAAGAAATGCGTTTACGTTCGCTCATACAGAATCTTGAAAAATTGTAACCCCCAAAAACAGATTAATTAATGAATACAAAATACGACGTTTTTATCAGTTATTCCCGCAGGGACCTTGAATCAAAGGAGAATTCAGAGGTATCCGAAAGTCATGTATCAAGGATATTACAAGCATTACAAGAAGCAGGCATTTCTTACTGGTATGATCAAGAAGGCATAGAGTATGGAGACGATTTCGTGGAAAAAATACTTGAGCACATTGAATCGGCTCCAATATTCGTGTTTCTTTCAAGCAAGAACTCAAATGTATCAAGATTTACAAGTAGGGAAGTCGCCATTGCAGACGAACTTAGGAAGTATATTATCCCTGTCAAATTGGATTCAACCCCATATGGCGAAAAAATTCTATTTCGAATTGTTGATATTCAGCCTATTCGTTATGACAAGAATCGGGATAGAGCTCTTAAAGAACTACTCAACATAATACATAAGCATCTTGATGACATTAAGAAAGAAGAACAGAAGAAAGAAGAAGAAATTCGACGCAAGCACGAAGCGGAAGAAGCTGAACTGTTGAAAGAGAAAAACCGTCGCGAGCGCAAAGAGCAATTGGTTCGTTTGCATGAAGAACATGTTAATGCAAAAAAAGTTATGGAGACTGCAGAAAATGTAGTTGCAGAGTGCCAGTCCCAACTGATAAAGGCAAAAGAAGCACTCGGAGCAAAAGAAAGACTTCTAAAATCAGAGCAGTCAAAGTTATCAGAACTAGAAGGCCTTCTTGAGGATATTCTGCAACAAAAAGAAGTCACCGCTTCTGCTATAGACGAAACCAATGACAAACAAACAACACAAAACGTAAAAGACATTCTGACAACGGCCACAGATGTCAAAGAGAAGAACGATCATCTGAAAACAGAAATAATAAGCAAACAAGAAAACGACATAATCTCTCCAGAACAAGTTACGATTAATCATAATGGATCGACAACATATGAGGAAGATTCTTCCAAGCCATTATTGAATGGTACCTATAAGTCAATACTCCGCAAATGTTCAATAGGATTACTCATAATAGTTGGTATGTTTGTCATTTACAAATGTTTAAAACAATGCTCATCTGAAGGAGGTAATCTAACAAATAATTCTGATGTCTTTGTTAGTTTGAGTCCCAATTCTGACATAAATTCGAGATTAAATGAAATCCTGAATAATTTACGTATGATAAGACCACAACTTCAAGAATACATATATGGTTATCAAAACAACAATGCCGAGGCGACATTCAAGTTGGCAAAGTGCTTTGAGAAAGGTGATTTCCTTGAGGGAAACAGGAACCCTGATATAGCGGGAAAATTGTGCCACATTGCTGCGGATGCCGGTTATGCCGACGCTCAGACATCATTAGGGTTCTACTTCTTTCATGGACGTAGTGGATATGCCCTTAATTACGATTCTGCTGTATATTGGTATTCTGAAGCCATACGAAACGGTTCTTTAGATGCGACGTACTATTTGGCTTTAGCATACGGGGACGGAAGATATACAGGAACGAAACAAGGCAAGAAAAAGACTTCTAAGGCGATAGAGTTATATAAGTCTAGCGCAGAATCTGGAGTTGCTAGAAGTCAAGTAGTATTAGGTTGCTATTATTATGAAAATGGGAAGTATATCGAATCTAAAAAATGGCTCGAAGAAGCTTTAAATGCTAATAACAAGCTACTCGACTCCGAGAAAGCAAAAGCAGAATTCTATATGGGACAATTGTACGGGACTGGCAAGCTTACAATAGATCTCAGGCTGACAAAAGAGCAAGCAGAGGACACTGCATTCAAATGGTATTTAAAGGCTGCCACTACCGGTGAAGGGTATACTGAGGCCATGTACTATTTGGGAATCTATTTCCAGGATGCCAGAGGTACTAACCGAGACTTATCCAAAGCATTTGAATGGTATAAAAAAGCTGCCGACCGTAATCATAAAGGTGCAATAGAAAAAATAAGTGGAAAAAGCTGAATTATTTTTCGTAACTTTGTGGCCAAAGACCTAAAAAAGACTCATGGATCAATTCATACCACAAGAAGAAGTCAGTCGCATCATCATCAGTTACATGGTGAATAAAAGGAGCTCTATTGTTCCTAATTCCACTCTCACATCCGTGAAAGAGCGGGGCTATTATAGTCTGTCGCTCCTGTCTCAGTATTATAATGAGCAAGAACGCTTCCTGGATGATTTCATGGAAAAAAACATATTATGGTATCATTTCATCAATTCCACTTTTGAACGATACTATTTACCATGTGGTCTATATGACGTGGTTTTTAATAGAATAATGTGAAAGAGTATGGAACAAGTAAAAGAATATTTCGCATTCATAAGCTATAAAGAAGATGATTATGACATGGCAAAGTGGTTACAGCATAAACTGGAACACTATCACTTGCCTTCATTCATTCGTAAAGATAATCCAGCCCTTCCTTCACGGATAAAGCCCATTTTTGAATATAAATCAGAGATGGCAGGCGGCTACTTAAAGCCTGCAATAGAAAAAGCTTTAGCAGAATCAAAATACTTAATTGTGATTTGTTCTCCAAATGCACCAAAATCAAAATGGGTTGCAGATGAAGTTCAAAAATTTATTGATGCAGGCAAAACTGACTACATTATTCCATTTGTGATTTCAGGAGAAGCTTATTCTAATAATCCCGAAAAAGAATGTTTCCCAGAACCGTTAAAAAAGCTCAAAGAACCTCTTAGGGGAATAAGCATTAATGAGTTGGGGAGAGATGCGGCTGCAATTAAAGTCGTTGCACAAATGTTTGATGTAAAGTTCGATATGTTGTGGCAAAGATATGAAAGAGAGCAGAGGAAGAAACTTTATCAGATAATTGCCGGAATAGCATCTTTGGCGATTCTTGCAATAATTATTGCGTGGTGGATGCATAATAAAAATGTCACCTTAGAGTATTCGAATAGAAAGGTTCTGGAGAATCAGGGAAGATTTGTAGCTAAACAAATGGAATCTGTCATTGATGACGGAGATTTATATACCGCATTTTTAGTGGGTACAGAATTGCTGACACAAGAGGCCTGGCCATATGTGCCACAAATTGAAATTGCACTGAGAAGAGCTTATGATAGTATATGCTCCGTTGGACTACATCCTGTATCAGTGTTAAAATATTCTATGTCAAAACCTTATGGAATAGGTCGCCCAAGTATCGTTTCTTTCAGCACAGATTCAAAACATATTCAAATTGCATATGAATGGGAGTTAGAAGGTACAGAAATGCCTATATGTGTATATTCCTCAATAACTGGTGAACTTCAAAAAGAAAAATTGGTTGACTATGTCTGTGAAGATAGCATGAATAATATTGGATATGAGAAATGTATTAGCATTGAAAAGAATGGAGAAGAGTTTTGGAGTCCAGACAAATCGTTTATGCTCAAAGTGTTTGATAATCGTTGTGTATTATACAAAAAAAATTCTACCCCCAATTATATAAAATATCCTGTTTACTGGGGTGATGATTTGGAAAAGAATTCAATTAGTAGAGACTCTAAATATGCAATATTTGGAGATAGTATTTTCCATTTTCTAAGCGGTAAAAGTATGAGACATTTGGGAACTCATTATGTGGGACAGCATGCCGTTTTCTCACCAAATGACAAATACATTGTCATTTCCTCTTGGAATGATAATATTATTGCTGTTGAGGATTTTCAAACTAAAAAGATTCTTAGCAAAATTGGAATAAGCAAAAATGCTTTGACACCAATATTCAATAAAGATGATAATTTGTATGTTCCTGTTTGGGAGGACAGTTTTTATGTATATAAGATACCATCATTAGAAATTATCGATAAAGGAGTTGCCGATTCAGAAAAAGAAGAATACTCAATTGATATTCAAGGAAAAAATATAAATTTGTTATTAAATCGTAAAATAATCCAGACTCTGAAAAACATTCTGCCAGAAGGATATATACAAGAAGAATATGTTAGTTTTGAGATGCTGGATAATAATAGGAAAATTTTGATTACATATATTTATGAATGTATGCTATGGGATCTAGAAAAGAATGAACTGTTGACTAAATGGTATTTTGGAAATAACCGATATACTGGAATAAAATACAATAACGACAAGAGCCAGCTGTTAGCTTATAATGGATTTGAAATGACAATCTATGATACATCTTCCGGATTAATATTATTTGACAAAAGGCCGTCAGAAGAATGCCTAAGTTATGATGGTTTTGCAGGCACATTTAGCAGGGATGAAAGATATGTTATCCATGGCATTGATAATCACGGTGATATGTCATGTGATAATTCATGGGAGAGCATGGTTTATATTTATGAATTTCTGACAATAGATGATTTGATCAAAAATTGTCGTAAGTACATTGGCAATAGAAAACTTACACAAAAGGAAAAAATTGAGTTTTATTTGGAAGATGGTAAAAGGGTAGATCACTAATCCCATATTTCTGAGGAACGACGAATGTATTACTTGGAATAAAAACAATATTTGCTAACGATATGGCACGGAAACCAAAGAATGCAAACATAGATATCAGACAAACGGCAAGGGTGTTTGATGAACAGGCGTTTGTTGATGGAGTGTTCAACGATGACTATATCCTCGTTGTGGGAAGTAGTGTAATACTTGACCGCAAACAGTTTCCCAATTCTAAAGGTGATATCAATCAGTATATCATTGACGAGATTAATAAAGATAGGCGAAATGCACAAAACAACTTTATAGACCATAAGAATTTTACTGATGTATATAAGGGTACTCAACAGGGGGAAGTTGATGCAATCTTCCGTTTGTTGACTAGTGACGAAATGGATTATAATCTCAATGACATCTCACCAGAACTGACAAAATTGCTGCGTACACGTCTGTTTAAGTTTATTGTCACAACAACCATAGACAATTATCTTGAGACGTTGTTACGTGACATTTGGGGTGAGGAACTACGTATCGTAAACATAGAAGACCATCGCTCCATCACGGACTTCAATTCTGTCTATGATGGCAAGTATAACCAACCTACGCTGTTCTATATCTTTGGAAAGGCGAGGAAGAAAGACGGTTCAAATCCGCGTCATTTCGTGGAAATTGATGAAGATGCCATCAAATGTATTGAAAAGTGGATGCAGTTGGATGAGGGGAACAAGTCTATAGTACCATTCCTGAGGAAGAAGCGCATGTTGGCTCTCGGTTGCAAATTCGACAACTGGTATTTCCGCTTTTTCTGGTATATCATCACTCGTGGCTTCGGTATAAAAGACCGCGATGGCAATCCTAATACGATTGACAATCTGGCAATCATGTTTAATCCAGATGACAACTCTGATAAAAACCTAAGAGACTATCTTACTGGCATTGACGTGTGTATGCACGAAGATGTTTGGCAGTTCATGGAACGTATATACGGAATGCTCACATCCACAGCAGAGGATAGTCCTTTCAGGGAGATGATCCTCTCAAAGCGACGTGAGGGAGGAATATTTATTTCTTACAAAAGTTGCGATGTGCTGGATGCCAGTAGCCTGTTCTGTAAGTTAGCCCGCGATAACGATTTGAACGTCTGGTTTGATAACGTCAGCCTAAATATTGGGGACCCTTACGAGCATGTTATTCAGGAAGCCATTGGCAAAGCTAAAATATTCATACCAATACTATCGCCAGCAATTGCCAAAGAATTAGAGAAAAATGGCGAATTAATCGCTACTTTTTATAGCAACGAATGGAGATGGGCATCAGAGAATATCAAGTTGGCGGTATTCCCTGTGGCTATAGAAGGCTACGACTTGCGGAGTACCATCCATCAGACTTTTGTAAAGATTGTGGGGCATGAGGCCACTACAGGCATTGACATGACGGAAAAACCAATGTCATCACAGCCAAATGAAATGGCGGGCTTCGCCAAGCTATTATCATCAATTAAGAAGAGACTTGGAATAGAAGAATGATGAAGCACGATAACAGTAATCAAAATCCTTGGGCAGGTTTGTCATCATACGAAGACCCTGCCAAGAGTGAACAGAAACTAAAATTCTGCGGGCGCGATAACGAGATCAAAGAAGTAGCCCGACTCATAGATGACAATTTCTTCGTGACGCTTTATGGCAAGAGCGGCATAGGTAAGACTTCGTTGCTCAATGCTGGTGTGTTTCCAACTCTGCGTCGTGAACAATATACGCCTCTCAGCTTGCGTCTTGGTATGGTAGAAGAAAAATGTACCTTCCAAGATGTCATCACTCAGGCGATAGAACGAGCCATAGAAGAAATAGGTGGTAGTGTACATGTCATTAATGTTATAGACGAACAGGTCGAGCAAGATGCGACTGATTATCTTTGGTGTTGGTTTGCCCATCGTCGGTTTGTTACGGCTAATGGACAAATTACATTTCCTGTACTGGTATTCGACCAGTTTGAGGAAGTGTTTCGACATAAAGAGTCTCGCAGAAAAACAAAGGTACTACTTGAACAACTGAATTATCTGATTGACGAGAGTCATGCCATTGGTGATTGCATTGTTGACGGAGAGGAGTATAATTACGATTTCAATTTCCGTTTCGTACTATCTATCCGAGAGGATGATCTTTTCCAACTTGAAGATGCCCTTGACAATTGTGCATTGTCTGCCCTAAAGCGCTGTCGTTATCGTCTCCATAGCCTTTCTGAGCAGGGTGCCAATGAAGCAATACTCATTCCGGGTGAGAGACTTTTTGAAGAGGATGAGGAGAACCAGATAGCGGAGACCATAATCAAAGTGGCCCGCAATAAAGAGGATAACAGCATCAGCACCAATCTTCTCTCCCTCGTTTGTAACCGTCTTTATGTCGAGAGTCAGAAGGTTGGTTCTCCAACCATCAGTTCGTCTCTCGTTGATTCTTTTGTAAAAGGTAATCCCTTTGAGCGGTTTTATAATGAGGCTACCCGTGGCTTTTCTAATAAAGAAAAGTCATATATCGAAGACCATCTCGTTGACAGTACTGGTCGTCGTAACTCCATTCCCGAAAGTGATTTCCTTATTCATGTAAAGAATGGCAAAAAACTCATCGAGGGAGAGAATCGCATACTTCAACGGGTTAGTACTTCATCTGATGGTGGTAACAATCGTGTGGAATTGATTCATGATTCGTTTTGTGAACCTTTGTCTGAACTAAAAGAAAAACGAGAGAAACGCAAAAGGTTAAAATGGCTTGCTTTATCATCTGCAATATTACTGCTTATTATATGCGTTTTGGGGACTGTATTATATTTGTATTTGCAGAATCAAACTAAAAGTGGTAGAATTGCAGAACAAGAAGAGCAACTGCGACATGAGAGAGACTCAATCAAGCAGACAAATCTCAGATTGGAGCAGCTGTTACAAAATCTACAATTGGCAAACAAGCAAAAAGACTGTGCCAACTATGAGTTGGAACGTTCATACAGTCAATTGTCTGAACGAGAGATTCAATTACTCATGGCAACAGAATCTATGCGCACGACACAATCAAGAGTCCTAGCGGAAAAAGCTAACTCATTAGTAGATGAAGGAGATTCATATTTAGCCAGATTACTTGCATTGCAAGCTTTACCCCCCAATAGGCCATATACGGTAGAAGCTGAAGAAGCTCTTAGAAAAGCGTCAATGTATAATTCTGCAATCTTTCGAGTACATAGTGGCGGTCGGGAAATTTTCTTTAACCATAAAGGAAATCAAATACTATCTGTAATTGGAAATATTATGGAGATTTGGGATGTTGGTACTGGTCGGAAAACTTGTGTATTAGACGGACATAATAGTGATATCTGTTCTGTTTCTTACGCCATCAATGATAAAAGCATAATATCAACATCAGAAAAAGCAATTCGTCGTTGGGACGTCGAAACAGGAAAGCAAATAGAAAAACCAATAATTGCTGCTGATAATGAAAGATTTATGGCGATTAGTCCAGATGGAAAATATGTAGCATCTCGGTTAGGATATGATACTGTTAATATTTCTGATGTGATGACAGGTAAGCAAGTTTATCCACCTTTTATAATACCTTATGTGTCCTCATTGTCTTTTAGCCCTAATTGTAAATATTTGATTACACGAGTATGGTCTGATACCATTAAGATATTTGACTTAACAACAAGAAAGATGCTTGGCCAGCCAATTGTAAATAGCAAAGGTTTCATATCCTCTATTGCTATTAGTCCTAATGGCAATTATTTATCCTGTTCTTCGTATATATATCATGATGGGTCAATTTGTTTGTATGAGACAGAGAGCGGAAAGATTGAAAGGATAATAAAAGGTCACACAGATTTTGTAACATCAACAACCTTTAGTCCTGATGGCAAATGGCTTATTTCCGCTTCAGCAGATGGAACCGTTAGGTTTTGGGATGTAAAAAAAGGTTTTCAAATATGTGATCCTTTAGATGGGAAATCAGGTATTGTGAATACCGTATCGTTAAGTAAGGACAGCAAATACATTGCTTCATCTTCTTATTATGGAGGTATTCGCTTGTGGAATGTAAAAGAGATTTTAGAAAGAAATAAAAAAAAGGAAGAAAAAGGGCATGTTGAGCATCTTTGTTCCGCATCATTCAGTTCTGATGGTAATTATATAGTATCAACCTCATGGGATAAGACAATTCGCATTTGGGATGCAAAAACAGGTGAGCAAATTGGCAAGCCCTTATTTGAAGGTGAAGCAGTCTCATCAGCTGCTTTCAATCCAAATGGTAACATTATCGTTTCTGCGGCAAGTGGTCATGACACTATAAGGCTTTGGGATGTAAAGTCAGGTAAACAAATAGAGGCATTTAATGTCATAAAGAGAAAAGATCAATATAGTGCCGGTATAAAAAAAGTCTCTTTTAGCCCAGATGGAAATTCTCTAATATTCTCTCCATATAGAGAAAATACAAGAATTTTGAATTTGAAAACAAGAAATATTCACATTTTAAAAGGCTCTGATTATTATTTTGCCACTTTTAGTCCTAATGGAAAATATTTGGTTTCTACCAAAGATGGGGTCATCCGGATATGGAATGCTATGACGGAAGAACAAATTGGTCTTCCATTAATGGGACATCAAGGTAATGTTACATCCGTATCATTCAGTTCTAGCGGAAAATATTTAGTTTCTACTTCTTCAGACAAAACAATCCGTATTTGGGATGTGCGTAAAAACATTCAGGTAGGTATACCTTTAGAAGGGCATAAGAGTCAAGTAGTATCCGCCGCCTTCAGTCCTGATGAAAAATATGTAGTGTCTTCTTCCTGGGATGGAACGACTAAGATTTGGGACTTTGCTAGCGGGAAAGAAATATGGAGTTCACAAGGAGGTAACATTGGAGTTGAATGGTATGCAACTTATAGCCAAGATGTAAAAGAAATAACACCTACGGGTAGTGCTTATTCAGCATCATTTAGTCATGATGGGCAATATGTCATGTCCATTTCGGACGATAATACCATAAGGGTTTGGCCCTTCCCTCCTCTCCAGCAAATCATTGATGAGACCCGTGAGCGATTCAAGGATCGAAAGTTGACATCTGAGGAACGGCAGAAGTTCTACTTAGAATAATGAAGCAAGTTGAAATCATTATGGCACAGAAACCAAAGAATGCAAACATAGATATCAGACAAATTGCGAAGGTGTTCGATGAACAGGTGTTTGCCGATGGAAATCTTAGTACGGGCATACCATTGGCATACTGTAGCCATACTCTAGGCATACTCTACCCATACTCTAGGCATACTCTAGGCATACTCAAACAGTATGGGTAGAGTATGCCTAGAGTATGGGTAGGGCGAGAGAAGGGCGAAGGAACTGTTCTGCAACATAAAAGAGAGTTATATATGAGGAAATGTATTGTATTAGCACTCGGACTGCTTTTATCAATTGTCGGGAGTGCCCAAAGTTTAAAGATTGAGGATAAGGAATTGGCATCTTTAGTTAAGGTGTCCAAAATGCTGAGGAATCCGAGTAAGGCGAACTATAATAAAGCCAAACAATTGCTGAAAGCTGACGAGAAATGGACGCCAATGAATGAGACTGGCGATCTACAGGCAAACGAATGTAAGGCGTCGGAAAAGACTTCGAGTTTCAAATTGAATAGGCTATTAAACAGCATAGCGAAGGAAAAGAAACGCGTGAGTACGACGGGAACCATGCTTAATGGTGAGGACTCACGGTATCATTACTCTCTGTATGAGCGTTCGCTGAAAAAAGGAAAGTCTGCTACATATCAGTTAAGGAATAGGAGTGGACAACAGACACTTGTATTGGTGCCCTTCGTGAAAAAAAAAGGGAGCTTGAGTATTTTTGTGGATGGAGAAAAAACAAACATCACGGAAGAAGAGGATGGCACTGTCATCTGTACATTTAATGCAACGGGAAAAGAGATTTCATTTACCGTGACCAACAAGAGCGGTGCTGCCCTCCCATTTGTTATTCTAAATCATAACAGCAGGAAGGAATGAGAAAGGTTCTTTGTCTGATGTGTTGTTGGACCGTATTCCTGAACGTTTTTGCTCAGGACGTTGCGACATGTTCTGATGAGGATTTCCGCCTCATCATGAGAGAATATGTCAGCAAAGGCAATGTGTATTATGAGACCAGCGACAGATATGGCATCAGCCGGATGTTGGACTCTATCAGCACATGCCTCCACCAACGAAGCATAAATGGCAAATTGGATAGAATGGACTCTCTGGAATTTACGGCGGACTGGTATAAACTCTTGGGAAGCTATCATTACGAAAACAGCTATTATGACAGAACATCGTTTGCCAAAGCACACGAGAGCTATCAAGAGGCCATGAGAATCTACAGGAATGAGTCGGCCTTTCAACATGACATAGACAAGATACCGATGATCCATAGAGAACTGGCACAGCTATATTATAAGGAAGGGAACTATCCAAAAGCCTATCATCACACAAAAGAGGCATTTGATACATTCGAGAAAGCGGTATGGCGTGATGAGATATCTGAACACGATCCCGACTATCTGGATATACAAACCCAGATGGCGATTTGTCAAGCCCGGATGGGAAACTATGAAGAGGCACTGAGCATGATGGATCAACAGATAAAAGATTATCATCCATCAGACATTCTCTATGGCGAAGCCCTGCGAAAGAAAGCAAAGATACTGATGCTGCAGGAAGAAACTGGCGGAAGGACAAACACCGCGGAGGCATTGAACTGCTATAAGAAATTCTTTAACCTGAAAAAGAAAGATGCCCTGGCTCATTTTATGGGGATGAGTTCACGGGAGAGAGAACAATACTGGATGAGAATCCGGCCATTCGTCACAGACTGTTATCGGCTGGAAGATGCTGATGCCGGATTCCTCTATGATGTGACGCTGTTTGCAAAAGGGCTGCTTCTACAGCTTGACAGTGCCGGTGGCGGGAGACGGAACATCCATGCAACGTGGCAAATGATCCAAAACAAGCTGAAGCCAGATGCTTGCGCCATTGAGTTTATCCAATATGAGAAGTATGGGCAACAGCAGATGGGGGCCTTGGTACTGAAGAAAACGGGGAAACCTGTCTTTATTGCAATGCCTGAACCTGATGATGTGATGAACTATGAAATTGGGCCAAGAACTGTGAAAGAACGTCTTTATGTTACCCATGGAGCACGAAAGGACGCTCTCTATAAAGACTCTACAGGCCTCTTCAGATTCATCTGGCACGAAAGACTCTTGTCAACCATCGGGAAAGTGAAAAAAGTGTATTTCGCTCCTGACGGTTACATCCATCAGATAGCCATCGAATATATGCTGCCACCCGAGATAAGCGGTATAGAGATGCATCGTCTTTCTTCAACAAGGAGTTTACTGCAAAGAGGAGCGTCTGTCAAAGAAGATCAGGCATTAGTGATTGGAGGCGTGGATTATCTCCATGCTGATGATATGACGACAGGTGACAACGACCAAACGGCCTATCAAAACCTGAAAGGCTATGGAGGATTCAAATACTTGAAAGGATCTTTATCTGAAGCAGAGCAGATTATCGGGCTGCGGCATCATACGGGTGACACCCTCATCATAAGCAGCCAGGCAACGGAGAGTACTTTCCGGAAATTCTGTGGTCAGTATCCCATCATTCATCTTTCCACTCATGGAACCTTTACTGCAGCCAGTATTCCTCAGGGCACAGACTTGAAGCCCTGCCAAGACGAGTCACTCTCGCAGAGTGCCGTTGCACTTGCCGGACTGAAGACCGCACTCAACAACCCTGATTTTGATTCAAACAATCAAGAGGGGATTCTCTCTGCAAAAGAAATCTCTTCATTGGACATGAAGAATGTAGAGTTGGCGGTACTGTCATGTTGCGAGACAGGTCTCGGCTACGTGACTGCCGACGGAGTTTACGGTATCCAAAGGGGACTGAAGAATGCCGGTGTGAAGGCCATCGTCTGTACCTTATGGGATGTATGGGACGCTGCGGCCTCTTTCTTCATGACTAACTTCCATCGTCACCTGACAGAGGGTCTTAGCATCTATCAGGCGTTCTATCGGGCTCGTGATGACATGAAGGACTATAGTGAAGGAACCGACGAATCTCTTTCCTTCAACGCATCCACGATGACACAGGAACAAATTGCTGGAGATAACGACTTCAGCAATCCATCTGATCGTGACGTATTTATATTAATTGACGCAATAGAATAATCAAAAACAAATATCGTATGAAGAAAGTTATCATGTGCCTCATCGGATTTGCCCTGGCCTTATCGGGAGGGTATGCACAACCACCGACAGGTAATCCCTCAAAAGACGTGGAGAGCGAGACGTGGGAAGTGAGCGTGAACCAGATGGATTCCCGCTCAAGGGAGAAAGTGAATCAGATTGTGGAAGAACTACAATCGAGAGGCGGTACTACACGTAGCGTCTTGAATGATATCCTGGGCTCGATGCTGACAGGTGGTGTGACGGCTGCCGTCGATGTGGTGGCCACAGAGATGATCAACTTGGCAAAGTACAAGAAGACACAAAAGGAGAAGTGGATGCAGATGATCGAACGAGAATGTAACTATACCGACAGTATGTCGTCCATCAAAGGTCTCAAGGACTTCTATAGTGAGACATCTACTGTTGGTGCACTTGATCCGTCGAACATCAACTTTGACGGTATTTCCATTCGTGGTATCCGGGATGAGAAGGAAGTTCTTTTCATGTCATGCCATATTGATACGACGCGACTTGACCACATGTTCCAACACAGCAAGTTCAATCTGGTGCTCGACACCTTGATATTTCATCCTTACCAATGCCATCTACCCAATCTTCAGGCCAATGGTATCAGGATGATGCGCGGTGAGACAACAGAACGCGATAATTCGTTCTCGTTCGACGAACGTCAGAATCTGTGCGTCGGTCTGGAGATGACACTTTCGTCTTCTTGGATCAACGAGGCTGTCATGGTCATGAACAATGTTGAACTCGGAAAATTCAAACTGAATGTCAATATTGACCAGAAGAGTACAGAATACATCTATTCGCGTAGACAGATTGAGCAGAACAGAGCCAACGGATTAGGCCGCGACACGACCTTCATACAGATTGAGGGAGACTGTTTTGTGGTACCACGTTCGTATATGCCCATCTCTGGCGGAAAGCGCATGTGGGGTACTGGAGAGTATAAGATCAAGGTAAAAATGAGGGAAGCATGCCAATTCAACCGCGATGAAGACCGCAATAAGAAAATGAAAGAGTGGTATAAGGACTATAAGCAACTGCGGAAGATGCAGAAAAAGGGCAGCCAGATTGAAGAATACTTAAAGACCGTATGGAAGCAAAACGGCAATACACTCGTAAAACAGATGCTGAAACAAGGCCTGAATACGGGAATAGCGGCCACGGGACTCAATCTGTCAAGTGCTAACGCCGCTGCAGCAATGAATATGGGAGCAACCAGTCAGGCGGGAGCCATGAAGCCTGCAAAATAAATGCGCCATCAAAAGTAAGTAGTGGGTGTGCATCCTGGCACACCCCCTACCCTATTTAGTAATTCAATTTAGTTTGGCTGACATAAATGATACAATTATCAGACAGCTTCCCGACATTCTGCACCGCAATGGTCAAATTAGGTGTTCGGGATATGAATGTGACAACACAATTCTTACCACCTGTCTGATCGGCTGCGACGACATTCCCTTTATTGTCATAGACACTCAGTCTCAAATCTGAATAAGTCCTGTTGCCATTTTTATCTTTCGAGAAAACACCTTCACCTTGTCCGTCGACTAAGACTTGTACATACTGGTTACCTTCAATATATAATTGTTGGCTGATAGTCTCACCGCTCTCAATGACCCTAAAATAACGTAACGGTTCATTATAAGCTCCAGCCCTGGTGGCTTTTTCTGTCTCCTTAATCAGTGCAAGCAGATTTTTGTTGCCGTCGGCAAATTTTGTCGCATCAGCCAAGAGCTGGGATTCTGAATAGGGGTTTGCCGGTTTACCAGCTTCATCTGCCACATTCAACTTCTGAAAAATCTGAACGGCCTGTATAAGAGGTAATGCTGATTGGGTCTGACGACCAAAGGCGACAAGATCGTCAGCCATCTTCAACAATTGGATCTCCTGAGAAAAGTCTTTTGTATTAACATCCACTGGCGCTTGCGGTTCTTGTGCAAAAACTGGCGCTGTAAAAAGCATTGCCGCACTGATAAATAATTGTTTTAATGACATAGTAATACTGTTTTTTGCCTATAATCTCCCGGATTCAGCATGAACGGTTTGCGATTGGTCGCAGAGAGACTTTTGCCTTTGAGCAAATACGACCATTTCTCAATTTGATTGCAAAAATACAATCTTTTTTTCACAATGGTGACTAAATATCAGTTTTTTTTCACTTTTTCCTATAAAACCGCCATTATCTCAGAAAAAAAGAGTAAATTTGCCACATTATTATTTATCATCAAGTAAATGAATAACAAAGTACTGATAATTGGAAACCACCCTGTAATCACTGACCTGACAATGCAATATCGTCAGCGTGGTGATGAATCTGTGTTGTTGACAGAAACTGAAGAGGTTGACAATACAGACTTAACCGTATTTAAGGAAATCGCACTTTTGTCTGATTATGACAAGAGTCCACTCGAAGCTGACAATCATGCGATGAGGGCACTGGAGCAGATCGCTAAGAAATGTGAACCTGACATCAATCATGGCAAAAGACTATTATGCCACCTTTTGCTTAGAAGTAATTCGCTACTCCACATGATCCGCCTTGAAGGATTTCGTCAAGAGATTGAGGATAAGTTGGAAGTTAATCCTTTTACGATGGAAGACCAATGGAGTCAGACGATTGCGACAGGCCTGGATTATGAACCGATAACCATCAAGTCTGAGAAAACCGTTCACCTTGTCATATTCGGGATGTCATCTGTGGCAGAACAAGTGGCCATTAATGCCGCTCAAGTGTGTCATTATCCAAATTACACAAAGAAAGATCATTCCTTGCGAACACGTATTACCATCATAGATGAAAACGCTCTTGAAAAGAGTTGGGAATGGATTCAGAGATACAAGCATTTGTTCGACAACTGCTACTATCGTCATGTTGATACCCAGAAACGACCAGCAGTAGTCAACATTTCCAAACCAATGTATAAAAACCGGGAGGATTTCGTCGATGTTGAATGGGAATTTGTTTCTGCTACGCCCTATGACCAACTGGTTAGAGACAAGATTGCCCTATGGTCAACAAGCCTGTCACAGCTGCTTACCATTGTTTTTGCCAAGGGCAACTCAGAAGAAGGACTCAACGATGCTCTACATCTGCCAGATTCAGTTGTCTCAGCACATATTCCCGTTTATGTATATATGCACGACAACCAAGCTTTTTGCCAGATCAAGCATTCAGAAAACACACCATATATCATTCCGTATGGGATGGTGAATCATGGTTACGATGTGAACATTCCCATTGTAAAAATGGCAAAGACGATCAATTTCATTTACGACCGTTGCTACGAAGAGAATGACAAAGACTGGAACGGGCACCTACGCTTCTCTGTAGAGATTGACGAAGAGAAAAAAGAATTTTTGTGGGCCAAAAGGTCTGGTGCAAAACGTATGTCAAACATCTATAATGCGATGACAATCTGTGTGAAGATGCGCTCTATGGGATTCAAGGAAGATGACTGGAATAAGTTCTACGACTTATCACAAGAAGACATAGAAGCCCTTGCGGAGGTAGAGCACAACAGATGGAGCGTAGAAGAATTGATTCTTGGATGGAGACCATGTACTGATAAGGAACAACGGGAAGTGGAGGCGGACATCCGGATGAAGGAAGAACTCAAGAAACATAAAATTCATTATGATCTGAGAGCGTATCATGACTTACGGCCTGATGGAACAGGGAAACCTGTACAAGTCTACGACCGTTGTCTGTCTGCATGTATTCCCTTAATAGCCAAAGAGAGTAAAGGAGGTATTGTATGAACGAAAAGAACTATTACTCCCTAAGACTATTGGGAACAAATGCCTATCATGCCAAAGGCGATGTGTTAAAGACCACCAATCAAGTCTTGAATATTGGCGAGACGGCGGATTGCGAAGTCAGGTATGAGTCTGGCCAATATGAACCAGAACGTTACGCCACGATTGTGGAAAATGAAGACGGTGAGAGCTGGCGGCTGATACAACGTTCCGAGCACGTGAATGCCCAGATTGCCGGCTCTGGAGGGTTCGGTTTTGTGCATCAACTCAAGGATGGTGATGTCATCAGCTTCGATGGTCAAGATATGGAGTTGGAGTTTCATACACACCATGACTGTAACTATGGAAATACTAGCGTTGTCATAGAGTTACATACCAATAAGAGAAACCTGTATTGGGGAATAGGGGCATTTGTCTTGATTATGACCTTCCTTGCTGCAATATGGCTTAACTTACGCCCGAAAGACATAAAATATGAGGATATCAAGGCATTTGAGTCATCTGTCTTCTTGATAAGGGTTGATTCCGTCCAGTGGGTTGCCGTAAGTAACGGTGATACCACCTTGATACAACCCACTATGACGATGGACAATGGGCATATAGTAGGTACGGCATTCCTAACGACAGAAGGCAAACTGATTACAGCCAGACACTGCATTGAATACTGGATTGGAGAAGATATTGACGATATGCCAAAGACAAGAGACCCCAATGATATCAGAAAATGGGCAATATTAACGGAAACATTCATGTATGTGAGAGAATACCCAGACTCTTCTCAGATGCTTCGCGTATTCTTCTCCATACATCACCCTAACAATATCGGCGAACCGATCTTCGCCTTCAGTTCCACGGACTCCTGTGTACACATTAACCGCTTGCACGATATGCATTTGGAATTTGGAGATTATGAAAACATTTATTATTGGAGGGCCATCAAGCCGACCCCATACGCCCCAGATAGAGAATTGGGAGACATTGCATACATAAATGTCGACACGACGGGAACAATAGAAATGGCTGACTCCACCATGATTGCATCACTCACTCAATCATCAAGTGTGGGAGTTTTAGGATTACCTGGCAATTTGTCGGGCAGGAACTTAAAATTCATGCCTGGGAGCATAACTGAAAACAGAAACGACACCTTAGCAAATATTAATCCGGACATTCAGTTTGATGCCAATATCACCCACGGATTCTCAGGAGGTCCTGTATTCATCAGGGCAAATGACAAGATCGTTGCAGCAGGCGTCGTTTCCAAAATTGATACAGACAACGGCATTTACAAGAAGGCTGTTCCGGTCACGGAAATTGATTACATGATTAAAAGAGAGAAGGAGGGATTTGAGAATGACTAAGAAAATGACAATACATTCTATTGCGGGCTATTGTTCAGAAAAGGCCTTGTGGAAGTTGCTCGTTGACTTAATTAAAGATGCTCTTAGAAACGTACCTGAGAGTTGGAGAGTACTGACACCAGACCATGTTATTGTTGATGGAGAAGATTTTTACGTTGACAGTCATATATCAAGCGAAGCGCTTGCTGAGTTTATTCCTCCTGAAGGTATAGAGGACTATGGTGAGTCAGGATATATCTGGTCGTTAGGAGCATTAGTATGCTATGCATCTTCTGGACATTATATTTTTGGAGGGCGTGGCGGTGCATATCAGCGCAATAAACCTAAAGTTGTGTTGCCTACTTTGCGGAAAGAGCATTCTAATCTGGACTTTATAATAAAAAGGTGTCTTTGCTATACATCTTCACAAAGGATTACCCTCAATGAACTTCTTGAACTTGCTAATAAAGGACTCGAGTCGAACAATCAAAAGAATCGAGTCAAACAATCAAAAGAATCGGGAATGGCAAACGTCTCATCATCCTTTAATACAAATGAATCATGGCCGGAAAAGATGGTCTAAATAAAAATATTATCGTTATGAGAAAGATATTTGTACTTACATTATTGCTTGCAGCTGGAGCGATGTTCTCTCAGGCACAAGAAAAGGGAGAAAGCTATCTGCAGAACATTACAGAAATTGTAAAAGGGTTACGGAAAAGCAACAACTCTGTACATAATTCTGCTATTGCGACATTATCTGCTGACAACAAACCCAAAATCACCTTGATGGATGAAATCTGTTGGGCAGGTGATGAGGCAGAAAAAGCCAATGAAGTGAAGGGCAAGAATAGTAATCGTTTCAAACTCAATCAGGTAATCACCCACGTCTATAAAAATCAAAATCATCAATTAGAAAGTAAAAGCATAATGCTTAACGGCAATGAAAAAGATATTCATTATTCTGCAATTGAGAAGACTGTTAAGAAGGGAGGAAAGGTAACCTACAAGATTTATGGACGGGAAGGAAACCAAGACTTTATATTTATTCCCTTCAATCCAAAATCAAAATTTGTTGTGACCATATATGTAGATGGTAAGAATGTTGACAGAAAGGAAGGGACCGATGTTTGCCAAATTCACTTAGATCGTCTTTCAAGTCGACAGACGATAACCTTCTCTATTAATTATTTAGCAGACAAGGTCAATAAAGACCGTGTTGAATCATTCGCTATTTTAAACTATAATCCACAGAAGTGATGAAAACAAGATTCATGTTATTGGCTTTTTTCCTGACTTTAGCCATTTCAATATCAGCACAGTCTTTTAAAGGTATTCTTAGGGATGCAAAAAACTTGAAAGACGATGGTAACTATATTGAAGCAGCCAAGAAATATAGCGAAGCACGCACAGGAGATTTGAAAGGAAAGGAGTTGCTGAATGTCCTTTTCCCTGAAGCAGAGTGTTATTACATGCTAGATGATTATCAACAACTGGATTCTACGATAGCAAAGTATATTGAGTGTTTTAGGCATTCGCACAACGAATTAGGCGATTCTTTAGATGTATATAAGGCATATCTATTCAAAATGCTTGGAAACTCCATGTACAACAAAATAGATGGCAGAAACCCTGATAGAGATTCTGTTGAAAAGGCCAGAAAATATTATGCCAAAAGTTTAGATATCTTTTGGAAACGACATAGCGAAAATAATATTAATGTACTATCTCAAGAAACAGCTCAACTCTTTTACAAAATTAAAGATTTTTCGCGCGCTGCAAAATGCTTGCAAAGATGTCTGTATTTTTATAAAGATCATATCGATAACAACATCATAAGTGAAGAACCACAATACTACACGATTTTGTCTCAATTGGCTATATGTAATGCACGAATAGCCTCATCAGAATATCTTGACAGCATTGCCTGCGAACTATTCTCGCGCAGTATTAATCAAATTGATAGTACTATTACCTATGGCAGACATATAAAAAATAAAATGTATTATGATTGTCTTCGCCTCAAAGGTAAAATACTGATGATGCAGTATGACCGCTTGAATATTGACAATAGGAAGACTGCAAAAGCCTGTTATGAGGAATACGTGAACTACCAACGTCATTCTATTGGAACAAGATTGGCAGAGATGACGGAATCACAACAACAGCAGAATTGGTTGGCTTTACACGATTTCTTGTTTGACTGCTATAGGCTAGGCGATGAAGCACCTGAAATGCTGTATGATTTGGCTTTGTTCAGTAAGAATTATTTACTTAATAACCGCCAAACAGATAAAGTTCGATGGAAAGATGTGAGAAAAGTTCTGAAACCTGAAGATTGTGCATTGGAGTTCATTCAATATCATGGAGCGAATGATGAAAACCATCTGGCTTGTATGGTTTTGAAAAAAAGTAGTGCGAATCCATTGTTTATAGAAATATGTGCAACAGACGACATACTCAATAGGAAAATCTCAATACTATTTGATTTAGATGTTGAACAGTGTATGACATACCAGCATGATAAATATGTCCGTCTCATTAAAAATCTTCTTTATTCTGACTCAACATTGTATCATCAGATATGGACACCTGAGCTAATGGATGCGATTGGCGATGCCAAGAATGTGTATTTTTCACCAGATGGATTCTTGCATCAATTGGCTATTGAATACATGATGCCTGACACGCTCAAAGAATGTTATCGTTTATCCTCTACTCGCATCTTGACCAAGAAAAAAGTACCTATAGATTACAACAAACTGCTTGTCTGTGGAGGCATGAACTATCATATGAAACTGAATCCTCATACTACAGGTAATGACGTAAGGGCCTATAAATTCTTTGCTGGTACCGATTTGGCAAATGAACTGCCCAGTACATTGAAAGAGATACAGGCTCTCATGGACATCCGCCATAATCCGGCAGACACCTTGCTGACTGGTGACAATGCTACCGACGAAAACTTTATGCAACTGATTTCACAACGTTACCCACTCGTTCATATTTCCACACATGGCTATTTTACAGGAAGTATGGATAGCGGGACTGATCTGAAGCCTGCCACGACCGACAACTCGATGTCTAAAAGCGGACTGATTTTTTCAGGTGCCTCAAGTGCTCTTACAGACAGAAACTTTAATACGAACTTGTTCGATGGCGTTTTGTCAGCATCAGAGGTCGCCAAATTTGACATGCGAGGAACAGATTTGGTAACAATATCAGCCTGTAAAACAGCATTGGGAGATATAACGGCCGATGGCATTTTCGGTATGCAGCGAGCTTTGAAGATGGCAGGAGCTACAGGGTTGATGGTATCACTTTGGAGTGTTGGTGATTTTTCTTCTTATAAACTATTCAGCTATTTCTATCAAGAATTAGAGGATCAAGAAAAGAAAGATATTCACAAGGCATGGATGGTGGCAAGAAAGAAATTATTTGAATACATCCATTATAGCCCCTATCTCAATACGGAAACACTTGATATAGATACAAAAGAAACAAAATTTAATAAGCCATACGATACTTTCCCATATATTCTTATAGACATCTACTAAAAATACAAATAACAATGAACAGTATCCCAAATTACGAAGAGTGCGTTAAGTATGCACTGAGCATGAAAGGTATTACAGGTGATAACTTTAAAGACACCGACCTACGAGTATTTGTACGTGATACGGCCAATCCTGGTACTGTATTCACCGCTTTAAGAAAAGGTGGCATTGTCATACCCATTGTGAAAGCGTCATTACTGGGCGAGTATAATGTAGAAAAAACTGCCACTGTGGTCATCAAAGCCAATCAAATTAATGACATGGTAGACCTCTATGTCCCTAAATCAAATGACATCCAGACATTCCCCATAGCCACATTCGTGGAAGCATGGGATGCGACAGGTGGCTTATGTACGACAGCTTTCCCCCCTGACGCTAAAACCTACAATCCAAAATTGATTGACTTAGAGCATATAGAATTACCAGAAGGTTTTGATGAACTCCGAGAAGCTATAGCAGAGAATGCTCATGACATGTGGGCATTGGAACGCCAAAGTGAAGGATGGACTTTTGGTCTTGAACGAGATGACTCAAAGTTAGAAACACCCGACATGATTCCGTATGCCCAATTGCCGGAAAGTGAGAAGCAGTACGACCGTCTCATGGCAGAAGATACATTAAAGCTTTTAATTGCTTTAGGATATAAGATAGAGAAGAATGGCTGAAAAGAACAAATACGATATATTTATCAGCTATCGAAGCGAAGATGGAGCGCAATACGCTCGTATTCTGCAAATGCAATTAGAGAAAACGGGCTATCGTGTATTCCTTGACTATGAAGAGTTGAAACGTGACCGATTTGGCGAAGACATTACACGTGCCATCCAGTCGGCACCTATTTTCCTAATGGTGCTCACTGCTCTATATCTTGAAAGATGTAAGGAAGAAGGGAACTGGATAAAGCGTGAAATAGACTTGGCAATAGAGGGAAAGAAGCATTTCGTGCCATTAAACCCAGACCGTAAGTTTAATGGCATTCCTGATGGTTTGTCCCCACAGATAGCAGATGTCGTAGAAAACTATCAACATTCTATTGTCGATTTCGGCCAGACGTTGAAGGTGACATACAACCAGATGGTAGAGAATCAAATTAAACCTATCGTAAAGCCGAGACGAAAACTATGGGGATTATGGAATATTCTAATCGTTGTGTGTCTTGTCGCTATTGGTGTGGGCATATTTGAGTTCTTCATTGATAACAAAATTGAGAAGATGCGTACAGAAATGGAAAAGAAGTACGCCAACTTTGGTCTTTACCTTAGTCCAGACTTGACAGAGAGACAATTAGCGTCCATCGATGACATCTTAAGCAAAATGGTTCCAATAAGGGAAGATTCTTTATGGATGAGCCAGTTTGAGTTTACCGAAGGACAATGGTATGGCATAAAGGATGAAGAATGTGATAATTCACAAAAGGATATGCCGATGACGAATGTATCATTTGGCGAAATTGGTATGCTTGTCATAGACCTCTCAAATATGACGAATCTTGGTTTTGCCCTGCCATCAGCGGAAGAATGGGAATATGCAGCTCATGGAGGCGAAAATAAAGAAACGACTTTATATGTTGGCGACGATGATGTCAGTAAAGTTGCATGGTACAAGGAGAATTCTGACGGCAAGGCTCATCCCAGTGATGGCCGTCAGGGAAAAGATCCAAACACCCTCGACCTCTATGATATGAGTGGCAACGTCAGTGAACTCTGCAACAGTCCTTTTGATGAGAATGGGTTATATACTATCTGTGGTGGGAACTATGACTCTCCGACTTCAGAGGTGACAGCAAACGCTCGTAAAGGCTTTGCAACAGATGCCAAGGACAAGAAAGTCGGCTTCCGAATCATCATTAGAAAAGAATAATTAATATACAAATAAGATATGAGATGTTTTTTGATTACTTTGTTGAGTGTATTGGGCGTATTAACAGTATCTGCACAGGAAATGACTAATGAAAGTCTGAGTATCGATGCAGCTGTCAATGCATGCATTGCCATGCGTGATGCCGTGGCCAACAAAGATTCCGCTGCCATTAAACAGTCGGCCTTTGATTTGAAGGCCGCTGGCACTACTCATTTTTCTTCCCTCAGGTGCAAGGATGACAGCATCGCCTCGCTCAATGGTCATCTTGTCTTTGATGAAGCCTTTGCCGATAGTCTTGCCGAGGGAAAAGACGTTTACGAGAAAGCCGATGATATGAATCGTTCTTCTGCCCATCGCGGCCAGACATCTGATGGCAGCATCCTCACCAAGACCTATATCGTCAAGGCGGGAAAGAGCACCAAATGGACTTTCGGCTCCAAAGGTCATCAGGAACTCGCAGTCGTTGCAGAGGCTGGCGGTCTCGTCACGATGAAAATTCATGTCACTAACACTGCAGGCCTTGACAAGCGTTTCGACGATACTAAGAACGTCAAGAAGGGCATGCCCCAGCGCAAGACCTCCTTCGAACTCCCTACTGACCTTAGAAATACCGTGGAGTTAGAGATTGTGAACTGCGGTAAGAAGGATTGTAGTTTTGTGGTAATCAGCAATTAGAGATTATGAGTGACACAACAGACTAAAAACATAACAACTATGATGAAACGACTAATGATAATGGCTCTTTGGAGCATTTACGGGCTGATGGTTTGGGCACAGCCGCAGAACTTTGATGCGCTGATGGGACAGGCGAAAAGCTATTTCAGCCAGAAAGAATATGCCAAGTCCAATGAGTGCTATGAGCAAGTGTGTGACAATCTGAAAGGTACGGACTATGAAAGTATGATTCCTACTGTCAGGAATAGCATTGCCATCAACAATATGTATATGGGGGTGAATGCACTGAAAAAGAAGGACTTTCCAACGGCCAAGGACTATCTGGACAAAGCCATCAAGGATGCAAAGCCTGATTCAAAGGCATATTACATGGCTCATTCATGGATGGGACAGTGGAATAGTGTTCAGGCTCTGAACATTCGGACAAATCGTGGTAATTATGAGCAGGCCGTGAAGTTTAGCTTAGAGGCAGAACGCTATTTTGATATGGCTCAAGCACCGGAAAAACGGCTCAACGAACAACTTGGCAGGGCTGCCGCCTTACGGGAATTGTCACGGGATGATGAGGCAGAGACACTGCTAAAGAAGATTATGGCAGAATGTGAAGGCTTCAACAACCGTAGTATCATAATGGGAAAAGCAGCCTATCGATTAGGAGAGGCAGAGATGGCAGGAGAGCGATTTCAATTGGCTATTCAACATATGGAACAGAGTTACAATCTTTGCAATGCAGAAACATCGAAAGATGCAAAAACTTGGGCATATCTTGCCGCCAATAAGCTCAACGACCTTTATACTAGATATATTCCAGAGAATGACAAGGCTAACCTTTGGAAACAGCGTGCTGACGAACTTGAACCTCAAACCATGAAATGATGAAACGTTTATTATCCTTAATCATGGTATGTGTCCTGTATCTAACAGCAGATGCACAACTGGATAAAGAGGCTGTAGCGTCCTATATCGATGATGTAAAAGCATATGAACAGGCTGTTAAATATATTGTGAAAGACCATCAATACGAAGATGGTGTTGCCGTACTGACAGCTTTGATAGAGCGTTGTGAGAAGAATCAGGATTATTCTCACAAAGAGCTTGCAGACTACTATAGTGTAAGAGGGCAAGGACAGTTCCACATGAATCGATTTGAACAGGCTGTAGTTGATTATAGACATGCCTTGAGACTATTAACGGAAGCAGGAGAAGTGGGAAAATCCAACCTCAGTCTCACATGGTATAAGTTGGCTATTGCCTACTATAATATGAAGAAAAACGATGAGGCGATGGATGCTACCAACAAATGCATCCAAACAGCAAAAGACTATTATGGCCCAACGCATTCGGAGACCATGGATGCTTACGGTCTGCGGTCGAACATTGCAGGTTTCTACAACAAAAAAGAGATTGCCCTGCATGACCGTCAGGAGATTTTCAATATCATTCGACAGAACATAGAACGCAACTTTGTTTATTTGACGACCTCGGAGCGGACTGCCTATTGGAGCAAGTACCAGCCAGAGACTACCATCATGTTTGCTTTTGCACATAAGATGAATGAACGTAAAAGTGTGTTTACGGATGCGCTGTTCAATCAACAACTTCTTGCAAAGGGTCTTCTACTGACTGCTGAGAGTTCCTTGCAGCGTGCCATAGACATCTGAGTTTTAATTTAATTTGTAACGACTAAGCATCTATTTCTTGTTAAATATCTGTAAATAAACGGATTGTTTACTATGCTTTTCTTGCACGATTCAAGTTTAATTGCTACATTTGTAGCGGCAA
>JAEEGH010002938.1_pt1 | contig 45406 bp, 39 predicted proteins | sample 9134181 | NCBI WGS metagenome assembly JAEEGH01 (sample SAMN16246544, study PRJNA631951) | gut metagenome | biome: gut microbiome; feature: rumen; material: DP-attached | host: Bos | place: Iran: Karaj | collected 2018-10
AGCTCGTGGCTGAGACAGCGCCCAGATCGTTACACCATTCGTGCAGGTCGGAACTTACCCGACAAGGAATTTCGCTACCTTAGGACCGTTATAGTTACGGCCGCCGTTTACCGGGGCTTCAATTCAACGCTTCGCCTTGCGGTTGACGTCTCCTCTTAACCTTCCGGCACCGGGCAGGTGTCAGGCCATATACTTCGTCTTTCGAATTAGCATAGCCATGTGTTTTTGTTAAACAGTCGCCTGGGCCATTTCTCTGCGCCTCCCGTGAAGGAGGGTCCTTTCTCCCGAAGTTACAGGACTATTTTGCCTAGTTCCTTAGCCACGGATCACTCGAGCACCTTTGGATTCTCTCCTCGACCACCTGTGTCGGTTTCCGGTACGGGCCGCCGCAGACTGACCTTAGAAGTTTTTCTCGGGAGCATGCCTGCAGACCGCTGTCCGCTCGCCCGTGGGTTCGCGGTACTATCGGGTTCGGGATCGCCAGGCGGATTTGCCTGCCCGGCTGCCCTACACCCTTCAACGCGCATGTCCGTCAGCGCGCGGGTCCTTGACTTCTCCGTCCCTCCTTCGAATCTGCAGCGGGTGACGGAATATTAACCGTCTGTCCATCGGCCTCGCCTTTCGGCTTATCCTTAGGCCCCGACTGACCCTGAACCGATTATCGTTGTTCAGGAAACCTTGGTCTTCCGGTGTGCGGGTTTCCCACCCGCATTATCGTTACTTATGCCTACATTTGCTTTTCCGTACGCTCCAACATGCCTCGCGGCACATCTTCGGCGCATACGGAATGCTCCCCTACCGATAGAAAACTATCCCCGGGCTTCGGTACCACGCTTATACCCGTTCATCATCCATGCGGCACCGCTCGACTAGTGAGCTGTTACGCACTCTTTAAATGTATGGCTGCTTCCAAGCCAACATCCTAGCTGTCAATGCAGTGCTACCACGTTTTACTAACTTAGCGTGAATTCCGGGACCTTAGCCGCGGGTCTGGGTTATTGCCCTCTCGGCAGCGGATATTAGCACCCGCCGCCTCTCTCCACGGAAACGAGTCGAAGCATTCTGAGTTTGTCAGGAATTGGTAGGCGGCGAAGCCCCCGCATCCTATCAGTAGCTTTACCTCTTCGACTCTCTCCGCAGGCTGCCCCTAAAGGCATTTCGGGGAGTACGAGCTATCTCTCAGTTTGATTAGCCTTTCACCCCTACCCTCAGTTCATCCGGAGCCTTTTCAACGGCTATCGGTTCGGCCCTCCAGCGCCTGTTACGGCGCCTTCAGCCTGACCAAGGGTAGATCACAAAGTTTCGCGTCTGCTCCCGCCGACTGAACGCCCTGTTCAGACTCGCTTTCGCTTCGGCTCCGCGGCTCCAGCCGCTTAACCTCGCCGGCGAGAAGCAACTCGTAGGCTCATTATGCAAAAGGCACGCCGTCACCCCACGGAGGGGCTCCGACCGCTTGTAGGCGCACGGTTTCAGGTTCTGTTGCACTCCCCTGTCCGGGGTCCTTTTCACCTTTCCCTCACGGTACTGGTTCGCTATCGGTCTCTCGGTAGTATTCAGCCTTGGCGGATGGTGCCGCCAGATTCGGACAGGGTTCCTCCGGCCCCGCCCTACTCAGGATCCTGCTACGTCCGGTCTCGCCTTCGGGTACGCGGCTCTCACGCCCTACGGCCGGCCTTTCCAGGCCCGTTCCCCTGACGATCCCTTCCGATGTCGCAGTCCTACAACCCCGCCCGCGCCTCAACGCGGCCGGTTTGGGCTAATCCGCTTTCGCTCGCCGCTACTCGCGGAATCACTGTTGTTTTCTCTTCCTGCGGGTACTTAGATGTTTCAGTTCCCCGCGTTCGCCCCACATCCGTGGTAGCACATCTTCCATGTGCTGGGTTCCCCCATTCGGACACCCGCGGATCTCCGGCCATTTGCGCCTCCCCGCGGCTTTTCGCAGCTTGTCACGTCCTTCTTCGCCTCCGAGAGCCTAGGCATCCCCCGTGCGCCCTTACTTGACTTTCTCGTTCTCGAGTTCCAAATTGTAAAAGTCTCGCCCCGCCGGCACCCGTGCGCCGGCAGGACCTTATAGCTTACGTTTGATTCTAGTTCTCTTTCTAGTTTCTCCTATGTGTCTCCTTATCCAAAAATGTCAAGTTCCTCTCCCCGGGGACCCCCCGGGACTGCGGTACGGCCGCGGCCCATGCCGCGCCCGCCCTATGGGGACGGGACCTGCTCAGAGAGACGGCGCCGACGGGCCGGCTACATCATTTTGAATTTTTGTCTTCGCGCCGCCCTTCCGGACGGCCTCTAGAAAGGAGGTGTTCCAGCCGCACCTTCCGGTACGGCTACCTTGTTACGACTTAGCCCCAATCACCCGTTTTACCCTAGGCCGCCCCTCGCGGTCACGGACTTCAGGTACCACGGACTTTCATGGCTTGACGGGCGGTGTGTACAAGGCCCGGGAACGTATTCACCGCGCCATGGCTGATGCGCGATTACTAGCGAATCCAACTTCACGGAGTCGGGTTGCAGACTCCGATCCGAACTGAGACCGGCTTTCGAGATTCGCTCCCCCTCGCGGGGTGGCTGCCCTCTGTACCGGCCATTGTAGCACGTGTGTCGCCCCGGACGTAAGGGCCGTGCTGATTTGACGTCATCCCCGCCTTCCTCTCGGCTTGCGCCGGCAGTCCGTCCAGAGTCCCCGGCTCGACCCGCTGGCAACTGGACGTAGGGGTTGCGCTCGTTATAGGACTTAACCTGACACCTCACGGCACGAGCTGACGACAACCATGCAGCACCTTGTGACCCGCCCCTGAGGGAGGGGGCATCTCTGCCCCTGTCGGGCCGCATTTGAGTCCGGGTAAGGTTCCTCGCGTATCATCGAATTAAACCACATGCTCCTCCGCTTGTGCGGGCCCCCGTCAATTCCTTTGAGTTTCAACCTTGCGATCGTACTCCCCAGGTGGGGGACTTATCGCTTTCGCTTTGTCACCGACAGCCTGTCGCCGGCAACAAGTCCCCATCGTTTACTGCGTGGACTACCAGGGTATCTAATCCTGTTCGATCCCCACGCCTTCGTGCCTCAGCGTCAGTAACGTCCTCGCCAGCTGCCTTCGCGATCGGTGTTCTGTGTGGTATCTATGCATTTCACCGCTACACCACACATTCCGCCGGCGCCGCTCGCACCCTAGTCGCGCAGTATCAACGGCAGCTCCCCGGTTGAGCCGGGACATTTCACCGCTGACTTACGCGTCCGCCTACGCACCCTTTAAACCCAATAAATCCGGATAACGCTCGCATCCTCCGTATTACCGCGGCTGCTGGCACGGAGTTAGCCGATGCTTATTCCGCCGGTACTCTCATCGGGGGGCGCACCCCCCTTATTACTCCCGGCTAAAAGGAGTTTACAACCCGTAGGGCCTTCATCCTCCACGCGGCATGGCTGGTTCAGTCTTCCGACCATTGACCAATATTCCTCACTGCTGCCTCCCGTAGGAGTCTGGTCCGTGTCTCAGTACCAGTGTGGGGGATTAGCCTCTCAGCTCCCCTAGACATCGTCGCCTTGGTGGGCCGTTGCCCCGCCAACCAGCTAATGTCACGCATGCCCATCCGCAACCACCGAAGCTTTCGCCTGAACGCCATGCGGCACCCAGGCTATATGGGATATTAGTGGGATTTTCACCCCGTTATCCCCCTGTTGCGGGCAGGTTGCATACGCGTTACGCACCCGTGCGCCGGTCGCCGCCAGGGTATTGCTACCCCGCGCTGCCCCTCGACTTGCATGTGTTAGGCCTGCCGCTAGCGTTCATCCTGAGCCAGGATCAAACTCTTCATTGTAAGAATTGCTCTGTAACCTCTTTGACTCATCTCGTGTCCTCCCAGCCAGCCCAGCCGGCTGATGATTGACACACGCTATCTCATGTTTCAAAATAATTCAAAGTTCTCGTACTTTCTTATCAACACTCGTTGTTTCCTTGAAAGCGAGTGCAAAGATACGACCATTTTTCAAACTACAAAATTTTTTTTTCGTTTTTTTTGCATCGAAGATGTTAAACAACTATGAATCAAGAATATTTTTTTTCACTTTTTTTTCATTACTTCCCAAATTCGCCTTGCAAAAATAGCTTTTCTCTTCAACTTTTTTCCTTTTTGATGAGGTATGACCAGAATTAATTGTTGATAACACTGCATGTATCTAACCTACAATTAGTTAATTCAAACATACACTTCTAAATCACAAACACAATAATCTAATTTACAATATTATAATAACATAATCAAGAACCATATTAACAATAAAGGACAAAAAAATCTTCCCACTTTATACTACCCATGTCTTGCTTTGGCCTTATTCTGGAGAATGCGGTAAGTTAGTAATGGGATAAAGCAGCAGAATTATGAATTAACCGTTATATATATAAATGTAGCCATTGTTATACGCCCACAACAGCAAAACAACTATCACTGGAAACAATATTGTTATTATATAAAGATTGATAATCCAAAGCCATTTCCCTCGCTTTCCCACTATCACTTTTGCCAAACTAACCATTCTCTTGTAATCATAACGGTATTCCAACACAAAGTAAAAAACAATCAAACTCAATACAAATGGTATGGGAAAGGTGAACGTCATACTTTTTATGAATGGGCAGAAAGGTGATAACAAAGCGAGAATACCAAATATATCAATTGTTACAACAAATCCCATCCATGCTATTGTCGAAAATGGCGCAATGTCGGCATTCCCTACTCTTTCCTGCCAAGCGTATTGGTGATAGAAAAACAATTTCAACAACTTGAATTTCATATTAATGAGGTTTACTTTCGAGTGATAACCAAATCGTCAATGGCAACCTATGGCAGCGTCAATGCCCCTCCGTCGCTAGTCGCAAAATCCACAATATCATCATACGTGTCATCATTCCAATTGAACTTCTCCTTCTTGGCAGCGAGAATCCTAACAACCGAATCTTTCCCATTAAGGTGTGTCATAATATTATAATATTCAGTATACGGAACCAACAGATGGCCATATTGGAACAAAATGTCGTCAAATGGCAATGGCAATGAAAGGAGCGAATCCACTTTCGCTATAGAATCCGTCATCAGCGGAGTCCAAAGCGTGATGATACTATCCAAGTTCTTCTTGTATCCAAGCATGTCATGTGCCTCTTCTGCCATAATCGCCTTGCACTTCAATCTCAAATAAGACTTGTATTCTGGCGGCCACGACACCAAATCCTGCGGCATCCTATCAATAATCGAGAGGGCAGAATCGTACCGCTCACAAAGGTCAAACATCTGTATCCGATAAAAATAGTCTATGACACCTGCCGTGTCCGACTCCAATACATACGCATTGTATTTCAACGCCGAATCGACATTGGAGGCATCCCCGCTGCTCCAATACGCATTCAGAAAATCCACATACTGGACTCGGGCACTGAACTCATCGCTGCCCTTGCTGCCCTTGTTGGCACAAGAGGCGAGAAGCAGAATACAAATGATTGATAATCTAATATTTTTCATTGGACAAGCAATTTAACTTATTTCACCATACAACACTCCTTACCGTCGAATATTGGCGTTCCCCTATCACTTCCAACCGAGAATCCTTTGCGAGTGAATAAATGGTTTCCTTGCAGTTTACTGGATATGAGTCATTGTTAATATAAGGGCCATAATACTTGTGTATTATGGCTGATGCACTCACAAACCAGTCCCCCAAACAGGCAGGTTCGTCAGACCCATTCAGCACTCGGATTTCGTTCAATATCTTTCCCTCCGAATTGTAAATCAACACATGAGTATAGAACAATCTATTGGAAGGTAACTCCTCCATGTAGTCAAAGAATGCCACATAACAATAGCCATCGTAGAAGAAATTGCCACATAGGAATGCTCCCGTTCCTGTTCTCAATTCCTTACTCAAAAACTTCTGATACTGAGCCTTCATTGGGATGGTCTTGCCCGTCGTTACCAATTGGCTGGAATCCGATAGCGCGAAGCAAGGAAAGAGGCTCTTAAATTGCTGAAAGTCCATCGTATCATTTGTATTGTACGAAAACATCAAATAGGGAATCTCTATCTCCTTGCACGTCTCAAGTACGTGATATTCTTCCAACTGCGCACTCAATGTCCAAAGTGGCAATACCAAATTCAAAATCAGAAGACCAATCCGATTCATATTTAAACGAGGTTTAAATACAAAGATCACATCCTTTCTCATTATCATAACTGTATTAATCCCGAGTATAATACCAAACCAACGGATGTCCCGATTCATCCAAATAGCGTATCCAGCACCTGATGCGACGGCATTCAAAATCATCATCACCCTCATCGTGCGGGGTCGAAACATCAACCTGCATCCATCCCCCTTGGCTGACACGACCGGTCGGTATCAAGTCGCAATCCAACAGTCTCTTTACCTCATTCTTATAATCATACCACAGTTCCTTCATCCGTGGAATCTGCATGTCCAGCGTGTCGCCATCGGGAGCCTTGAAAAAAGCAATCCGAGCCACCCCATCCTTATTGTTCAGCGGGAACACCTCCCTCTGACTAGGTAGCAACGCCGACCATAGACGGTAATCAATAACAGCGTTGTCCCGCTTCACCCATCCGTATCGAACATGACCACCAAGGTCGCTCAGAATCACCTTAATTGCATCGTTCCGCATAGAGGCTATGCACAATCCCTTGACCTCATCGGCAAATTCGACCAACTCGACATCTTCCCTATCATTGCAGTCCCTAAAATTAATGGTCGTGATTATCCTTGTGAGCGTAGAGTCAAAAATGTCGAGGTTCACCGATTCCTCCGTCATTATCGGATAGTGGCACTTAAAGAACACGACCCCTATCCCCGACCATGGCTCCACAGCCCTGCACGGAATAAAAACAATCAACACCAGCAACAACAAACAAAACTTTTTCATGCCTAATCTTTTAATCTATAACGTTATAATACACTTCTGTTCCTGTATGTAGCAAAAATAACCCATTTTGTTACATCACCCAAAAAAATTATTTTCATTATCCTCAACTCAACTCCCCCTTTAACACCACCAAAAACCCAATAATCCTTCAATTATCAATAACGCAAAATCCACAAAACTATTTTACCACCCATCTCTTCACTTTCACTTTTTTCCATCCTCAATTCTTACAAACTTCCTCTCCTATTCTACACTTATACCTTAGTTATACCTTAGTTATACTATTATAGATAGAATAACTAAAGTATAAATATAGAATAAATATAGGATAAGTATTAAAGATACTAGGGAGTGAGGAGGTGCTTACGTTAGCAGTAGGGGGATGTGGCGAGGGAGGGTCAAAGGGTGCCGGAGAGGTAGGCGCGGCGGGTGTCGGGCGGGAACTTCTCGATGGCGTAGCGAAGGGTGGTGCGGGGCATGGTGCGGTAGCGTGAGGCGAGGAAGGCTACGAGGGTAGGCTCGTGATGCTTGCCCACTTCGCGGAGGAGCCAGCCGACGGCCTTGTGGATGAGGTCGGCTTGGTGGTTCAGGAGGATGTCGGCGATGGCGAGGCAGTCGTCGTACTGGTCGCGGCGCACGAAAGCCATGCAGCTGACGATGGCTATGCGCTGTTCCCAGAGGGTCTTGCCGTGGCGGGCCAGGTGGTAGAGGAGCGTGCGGTCCTTGTCGAGGAGCCATGTGCCAAGGATTTCGTAGCAGGAGAGGTCGACGAGGTCCCAATTGTTGATATACTGGGTGTGGGAAAGGTAGAAGTCGACGCAACGCTGCTGCAAGGGCTTGTCTTTCTTGGCGTGCTTGAATATCTGCACCAGGGTGAGCAGGGCAGCAAGGCGGACTTCGTGGTAGGGCGAGGCGAGGCACTGCTCGAGGTCGTCGAAGGTGCAGTCGCGCCATATTCGATTCACCACCTCGCGGTTGCGCGGCACCTTGATGCCAAGGAATTGGTCGCCCTCGCCGTACTGGCCGGGGTCGGTCTTGAAGAAACGGGAAAGCCCTTCGACCTGAGTGTCGTCGCGTAGGACTATGATGGAATCGTATAAGAGGGACATGGAGGAATGCGTTAATTTGTTAATTTGTGAATGAGTTAATCTACTAACACATTATCACATTCACGAATTTACACATTATCTTTCGACAATAAGTTTGGTGGTGCTTAGGGTGCCTTGCTGGAGGAGACGGACGGTGTAGCAGCCGGCGGGGAGCGACTGCACGTCAATCTTGTCGGAGCCATTGCCCAGCATGGCGGCCATGGCCACACGGCCCGTCACGTCGATGAGCTGCACCTGTGCGGGATGGTCGGTGAGGCCGCCTATCGTCACCACGCCCGTGGCGGGATTGGGGCTGATGGTCAGCGAGGGCGCATCGGCCTGCCGTATAGCGGCATGGATGTCGGCATAGTTGTAGAGGAAGTCGCAGACGTACTGCAGATGGTGGTCGACATCGACGCTGTACCACTGCTCGACATCATACACGCCAGTATTGGTGTAGGTCTTGGGTCGGGTCATCTCTGGGGTCCAAGGCATGAGTGTCTGGTCGATGGTTATGCCTTCGACGTAGTGGTATAGGCTGCGCTCGGCTTCCATGCCGGTGTTGTCGAAGTAGTGGTATTCGGTGCAGTTGCCGGCGTTGTCGTATAGGTAGTTGTGACGGGCGAAGTATTCCCAGCCGCCGTTGCCGTCGCTCATGCTGTCGTCAATCTGTGAGAGAAGGCCGTCGGCGTTGTAGGTGTAGGTCAAACGCTCGTCGGGGCTGAGACCGCTGCCGTTGTAGCTGTACCATAATTCTTCCGACAGAAGACCGTCGGTGTAGGTGTATTCGACCTTTTGGAACTGTATGCCGCTCATGGTGAGGGTGGAGAGGATAATCTGGTTGTCGGAGTTGTAGGTGTAGTGATACACGCCGCCGAGCTGCCAGTCGCCGTCGAAGTTGTTGTAGTTGGTTCGTGTGGCGATGTTGCCAGATTGGTCGTAGGTGTAGTCGATGTAGTAGACATTCTCCCAGCGTCCGCCCAGCAGCTGCCAACCCGACATGCGGGTCATCTGACCTTGATTGTTATAGGAGAGAGAGTCGATGAGGCTGTAGTCGCCACGCACCGAGTCCTTGACGGCAATGAGTTGTTGCTGACCATTGTAGATAAAGTCGTTGAACTGGTACATGTCGCTCGTGCGGAAACCGACAAGCTTATATTGGAAACCGTTTTTGGCTACCCTGCGCTCGATGCCGTTAATGCGGTGGCCATTCTTGCGGAGGTGGCCGGAGGGCTGTGCCGATGCGACCAGGGCACAGAAGCCGAAGGTGATAAGGAACAGAATTGACTTTTTCATGTTTGACTAATTGTTATTGTTGATTATTCTAAACTTAAAGTAGTTGTTTCGTATGCGCCACTCATAGAGCAGCCACAGAACGAAATAGCCGTTGGTAAAAACCTCGTAAATCCACGTCCACGGGCTGGCCAGATGCAGAAAGCGTTTGATGGTCCACAACACTATGTCGAGGACGAACAGCCTGTCCCACCACTTCTCGCGGTCGGCGAATTCGAGGGTGGTCTCGCTGCGTGGCGAAAGGGCGACGCGCCGGGTGGCAGAGATGAAGGGCACCATGCTCTGGATGGTGACGGCATACTCCCCCATGGGCATTTCGATGGAGACTTTTTTGGCCTTCATAATGCCTACGAACTGCCCGTCGATGAGCAGTTTGTGGGGGATGTTGACCGAGAACTTGCCTCGCCGCTGGACGATGTGGAGGAGTGCCATAATTATTTCACGACAGACTTACCCGCCTTTTCCCAAGCCAGGATGCCGCCTTTCAGCTCTATCACCTTGTAGCCCATCTTCACCAACGCGGAGGCGGCGGCACTGCTGCGACGGCCACTGCGGCAGTATACCGCCACGGTGAAACGATTCTTGATGCCCTCGGCGTTCCACAGCTTTTCGAAGTCGTCGCCCCACGCCACGTTGGTTGCTCCCTGTATGTGGCCTTCGGCAAACTCCTTCGGTGTGCGGACATCCACCAGCACAACGCTTTTCGACATCATGCGCTGCGCGAACTCCTCCACAGGCAAGGACTCGACTTTTTCGGCCTTGGCCTGCTGGCAGCAACTGCCTTTCTTTTGGCAGCACTTGTGACCAGATTCTTGTGCCTCGACGGCAAACAGCATAGTCATCATCATGGCAAATACAACTAATCTTTTCATCATCATATTAATATTATCATCATAGATCGTTGCTTTTCTATTTCACATACTATAGTCGTCAATTTGTTTCAAAAAGTACTTGCCCTCGACCAGAACGAAACGGAACTCTATCAAGATTCCCGTATCTTCCACCGTTGCCGAAAAGCAATCCTCATAGTCAGTCTGATTCTCAGTACAGGTAGTGACGGACACAATATAATTGGGGAAAAACTCACGCAAATCGGAACAGACAAACGTGTGCCACCGGTCGGTGCCGTCAGACTTATCGATGACCGTAACGGTGTTGGTATCCTCATAGTTGTGGACTGTCAACACTATAGGAGACAACGTCCTCGACAGGCGGACCTCGCAGTCGCTCGTATACTTTGCCACGAAGGTCGGGAAATCATCCTTCACAATATCTTTCACAATTATTGGGTCCTGCCCATGGGCAACGCTCGCGGACAGCACTACCGTCGCGAAAAGAATCAAAAACTTGATTGTCTTACCTGTAACTGCCATATCATTCCCTGTTTACTATTCCTCAACTTCTAACAAAAAACTGACGGGACGGAAGCCGTCGTTGCAGCTAATCATGGCGCTATAGGGGTTCTGCATCCATCCGTCGAAGAAATTGCCGCCTCCGCGAGCCAGTTCTTCCACAAACTCGCGCATCGACTTCCACGCCTCGAGGCACATTCCTTCGGGTTTCTCACCCCTTCGGCTCACCCACGTCATGCCCTCCTGCACGTCGCAGGTGTGCTCGATAACATTCTCGTATCTAGCTTGTAAATCTTTGTAATCTGCCTTGCGGACAACTGTAATTATCACATTTTTCATAATGCAAAGATACAAATTATTAATTGAAAAATGAAAATTGAAAATTGAAATCTCGCGGGAGCGACCAATTTGATGTCTCAATTATTTCACTTTTCAATTTTCACTTTCCAATTTTATTGTGTACCTTTGCAACTTATTAGAAGACTTATAAACATTATGAAACATACACTGAAAGAATGGATTGCCACCACACGATACTGGTCGTTCTCGGTGTCGGCACTGCCCGTTGTCGCCACCACCGCCTATCTCTGCACCACCCGCGAGGTGACAGGGAATGATTTGCTTTGCGCACTGCTTGCCGTGGTGGGGGTGGTGCTCTTTCATGCCGCCGGCAACCTGCTGAGCGACGTGGGCGACTTCCGCTCGGGTGCCGACAGCCGCGAGGCTTTTGCCATCCCCAACCTAGTGGAGCACATCTTTGAACCCAAAGAGTACTTGCGCCTCAGCGCGGTGCTTTTCGCGCTGGGCATTGCCGTGGGGCTACTGCTCACATGGCTGTGCGGCTGGCAGTTGCTCGTCATCGGGGGCATCGGATTCCTGCTCACCCTGCTCTATACCAAGAGCAAGAACTGCTGGCTGAGCGACCTCGACGTGTTTGTCATCTTCGGCGTGCTGATTGTGCTGGGTACCTCGTTTGTGGTCACACGGCAGGTGTGTCTCGACAGCCTGCTGCTCTCTGTGCCACTGGGTTTTATCACACTGTCGGTACTCCACGCCAACAACACGGTGGACATCGAGACAGACCGCGCCGCCGGACTGCACACGCTAGCGATGGCGATGGGAGTGGAACGTGCCGCCAAGGTGTATATCTGCTACCAAATCATTCCCTTTGTGTGGATTGTGGGATGTGTGCTGCTGGGCTACATGCCGTGGACGGCACTGATTTGCCTTGTTTCCCTCGTGGCGGCGGTGGGCAACATACGGCAGGCCGCGAAGGCTATTAAGAGGGATGACAGAAGCGGAAACGACATACCCCGGCCTTGCGGCAAACATTCACAGGATGGTTGCTCCCCATCTAAAGAGAGGATAGAAGGCCGCGAGGCGATGATGGGGCTCGACCTGCGCTCCGCCAAGCTTCAACTGCTGTTTTCCCTCACCCTTGCCGTCGGGTTGTTTTTGGCTGCAATCCTCAAGTAAATGCCTCAAAAACTTCATACTACACGATTGTGCCTGCCCATCTTGATAGCAGCTGGGCTGTGGTTCTTCATGTTCTCACCGTGGACCGCAGGATTGGTAAACTTCTGGTACGCCATGACCGCATCGGCATTGCTGCTCATACTCATGGCCTGGCAGTTAGGACGCGACAGCCGTCCCCTCTTGAGAGGGGTACCGCGAAGCGGGGGGGTAAGTGTTTCAATTTTCAATTTTCAATTTTCAATTTGTCAACTCCTTCTCGGCTTGGCCATAGCGGCTATGCTGTGGGGCATGTTCTGGGTGGGCGACAAACTGAGCAGCCTGATGTTTGGCTTTGCCCGTGGGCAGGTGGACAGCATCTACGGCATAAAGACGAGTTTGCCGTCATGGTTGATTGGATTGCTCCTCCTCCTGATTATCGGACCTGCCGAGGAGCTGTTCTGGCGAGGATTCATACAATACGGACTTTCCTTGCGTTGGGGCGAAAATTGGGGCTTTGTGGTCACCACCGCTATTTATACGCTTATACACCTGTGGTCATTCAACTTTATGCTGATTATGGCGTCATTGGTATGTGGTATCGTGTGGGGCGGACTCTACCGCCTGCGACCCCAATGGCTGCCCGCGCTAGTGGTGTCGCACGCCGTGTGGGATGCCTGCGTGTTTGTGGTGTTCCCTATCTAATTCACTTCCACTTCTTCAATCCGTAGAAGCAAATCACTATCCAGAAGGAGAACTGTGCCGCCATGCACCAGTCGCCTTGCATTATCCACATCGCCACCTTGATGACATCCACCACAATCCAAAACATCCATTGCTCGCGATAGCGCAGCATCATCAGCACCTGTGCCACAAAAGCGGGCACCGAACTCACCGCATCTAGAAACGGATGGGGGTCCGAGGTGCGGCGCAACAGCCAGTAGCCTCCGATCACACCCGCAAAAAATATCATCAGCGTTATCCCCCACCCCTTGGCGGTAAGCCGGCGCGCCTGCACGCTGTTGCCCTCGTCGCCCGCATCATAGTTGCGACTCCAAGTGTAGATGCCCACCAACGTCGTCAGCATATAGAAAGCGTTCTCTACCAGCTCGCCATAGAAATGCTGCCGTGCCGAAAGCACCATATAGCACCCTATTTGGAACACCCCGAAGAGGAACGACGACAACTTGCGCTGGCTGCACAACGTAACCGAGAACACACCCAGCATGCCCGTCACCAACGACAGCAGGCCGTCGCCCGTAATGACGTATGTGACCACCTGCAGCAATAGGCCGCACACTATCAGTATCCAGTCGGCAGTGGTCTGTCCTGCAACAAATTCGTTATATAAAATCCGTTTGATTTTAGCCATACTCTTTGCAACAATTGAATGTTAAAATAACGCGCACACTCAACAATTATTGCCACAAAAATATACTAAACAAATTTTTTTGTGTATTTTTGCATCTTCAAACAAACCCTTGTCAATATGAAACGAGCCTTACTGACAATATTGCTTATCTTCCCTCTATCCATTGTTGCGCAAACACTTACAGCGTATCGAAACCAAGTCCCCAACGGTTACAACTTCTGGGTCTGCACCCCAAAGAATTACGACTCGCTGCAATCCGACGTGCCCGTCATCCTCTTTCTGCACGGTGCCAGTCTCTGCGGCAATAACCTTGACCGTGTAAGACGTTACGGACCCCTCGACGCGCTGAAGATGGGTCGGCAAATCGAAGCCCTCATCATTGCTCCGCAGAACCCTGGAGGAGCGTGGAATCCTCAACGAGTGAACAACGTAGTGAACTGGGTGTTCGACCACTACGCTGGCGACACCAACCGATTCTACGTCTACGGCATGAGCCTGGGCGGCTACGGCACCATCGACTACTCCGCCGCCTATCCCGAACGCATCGCTGCCGCCATGGCGCTGTGCGGCGGTGGTAATCCCAAGTCCTATTGCGGACTCAACGAGCTGCCGCTGTGGATAGTGCATGGCACAGCCGACCGTGCCGTTCCGTTGTCGCAATCCGAGAAGGTCATCAGCGGAATGTCGCGCTGTGGCGACAGCCCACGCCTGCGCTTCTCCAAGCTGCCCGGTGTGAGCCACGGCGGGCTGGCACGCGCCTTCTACATCACCGAGACCTACGACTGGCTCTTCTCCCATCGTCTCGACGACCCCGGCCGTCCTGTGAACAAAGACTACGACATCACCACCGACCGCCTGCACAAAGCATACAAAGACATAGACCGTCGCGCCAACCAACTGATTGTGCGCAACGGGCAAAAAACAAACTCAAAAGATGAAAGCCTCACCTCAAACGAGGACAACACCACAACGGGCAACACACAATATCACACCATCCGCAAAGGCGACACGCTAGGCAAAATTGCCAAGCACTACCACACCTCGGTCAGTGCCCTCTGCCGCCTCAACGACATATCGTCCACCACCACCCTGCGCATCGGCAAACGGCTGAGAGTGCAATAAGGGAATTAAAAATTAAAAATTCAGAAGTGAGAAGTATAAATAATAAGAGGTAAGAAGTTGGGCTGGTGAGCCATTCACTTCCTACCTCTTAAATCTTATTTCTTACTTCATTTCGCTGCAGGAATCTGCGAGGGCGAGGTGATGTCCTTCACCAGTCGCACCGAACGGCCATTGCTGCGGAGCGTACCGTCGTCGGTGCCACTCATCATAAATCCCATAAAGAAAGCACAACCCATGGGGGCTGGCGAACTAGACCAATAGCGGCCAAAGTCCTTCACACCGTTGACAGACCGACCAATACGGTTGCCAGCGGCGGGCAGAAACACCGCTCCAGCCTTCTCCATCAAGTTCCAATGCTGGGCATCATACACATGCTGGCCATATTCGCCCGTGTACGACACTTCGATGGTGTCGCAGTTCCACGTGTCGGGCAGAATCACCATACCACAGTACGTATTCCAACCCGCATCCATCAGAGTGCATGTGCCATACAGCTTGTTGGCATTGGGACGCTTCTGCAGCAGGTAGTTCCACTCCTCAAACGAGAGCGTGCGCCAGCCTGCCTCGCTCATCTTCGAACCCCAGTCCACAAACGAAGCGTAGTCGTTGCCCACTTCCGAAGTCTTCATCGGGTCGTCGCCCGTACCCCAGCCGAAAAGGTCTATCGTGCCGCCGTAAGTGGCCGCAATCTGATTGTTGCTACCACCAATATATTCATATTGCGTGGCGGCAAACGAGAATTTCTTCAGGGTTCCGTTATACTGCAGGTTGCCCGGCGAGAAAAAAACCTGTTTCGTTTCGCTAACCGAAAAACAGCGCGGATACACTTCCATTTGCTTCTGGCAGGCGGTCATCGCCAGCATTGCCACAGCCGATAACAAGAATAGTCTATGCTTCATAATACTTAAAATATCAATTTGTTAAAAACCTTTTTTCATTTACTGACATACACAAATGCCGATGCAAATATACATATTTTTTTCCAAACATCAGATTTTTATGTTTAAAACATACCTCCCGGCTTCGCCGTACCCATCTCATGAGGGGTCGTTTTCCTGACGTACTCCGCGTAGGCATACCACAAGCCCGTCTCCTCGTCCTGCATCCGCTCGGTCAGCTCCACTTCGCGCCACACCGACCTGTCGATAACGGGGAAATACACATCGGCCTCAAAGTCCTCGTACACCCACGTCACATACAGCCTGTTCACCAGCGGCAGGAAGTCGCGATACAGTGCTCCTCCGCCCATGACGAAGGTCTCCTCCTCGCCCTGTATCATCTTCAGCACCTGCGGGATGCTGTGCGCCACCTCCAGTGTTCCTGTAGCCGTCTCCGGCACCTCGTAGTGGAACTCCATGTCGTGCGTCAGCACGATGTTGCGCCTCTTGGGCAGCGGTTTCTTGGGCAGCGAATCGAATGTCCGCCTACCCATCACCACCGTGTGCCCACTGGTGAGGCTCTTGAAACGTTTCAGGTCGTCGCTCAGATGCCACAGCAAGTCGTTATCCTTGCCGATGGCCCTATTCTGCGCACACGCCACAATGATAGACAAATTAGGGAAAGGGTTAATGTCGTACATAAAGTGATTAGTGATTGGTGATTAGTGAATAGAGAATTGACAAATGGGGCGGCAGCCGTCCCCTCTTGAGAGGGGTACCGCGAAGCGGGGGGGTAAGTCCTCTATCCTCTCACCGCTAACCTCCCGCCATTAAATATCCTCATGCTTCGTTCAAAGATTCCGTTCATGTAGGCAATTGCCAGACCGTAGTTGCTCACCGGCACGCCCGCCTCGATAGCGGGTGCCAGCCTTGCTGCCAGCTGCTTGGCGGTCAGCACACAGCCGCCGCACTGTATCACCAGCGCGTAGTCGGAAACAGGCCTTGTCAGTGCCGACAGTCCCGCCACCGCCTCGCATTCCAACTGCCTGCCTGTATATTTGGCAAGCAGTCGGGGCAGCTTCACACGCCCGATGTCCTCGCAAGTGACGTTGTGTGTGCAACTTTCGAGCATCAGCACACGGTCGCCGTCGCGCAAATGGTCGATAGTGGGCGTGCCCTTCACATAGTCGGCAAAAAGGCCCTTCGCCCTTGCCAACACCACGCTGAAGCTGGTCAGATACACATCCTCGGGCACAATCTTCGACACCATGCCGTACACCTGGCTGTCCGTCACCACCAGTCGCACCTCCCCTACCCTCTGCAACGTCTGCTCCAGCTCCGTCTCGCGGCACACCACGGCACAGGCATGGTTGTCCAACAAATCGCGCAACACCTGCACCTGCGGCAGTATCATCCTCCCCTCGGGCGCCGAGCTGTCGATGGGTGTCACCATCACCACCGTGTCGCCCTCGCCCACCACGTCGCCCAGCAGGCTGCGGTGCATGTAGGCCGTCTCAGGCAGCGCCTCGCGGATGCGGGCCGTCAGCGGCTCGCGCAACGCGGGGTCCTTCACCGTCAGCACAAACACCTGCGTGCCGTAATCCTCCTCCAGCCGCTGCAGCAGCGCGCCGTCGGGCTTCAGCCTGTCCGCCTGCGAATAGATGAGGATGTACGGAATGCCGCGCTTGCGACAGCCCTCCACCAGCATCACCTCCTCCGCCTCGAAACGGTTGTCGGTAAACAAGATAAGGGCCAAGTCCGCCTGTGCCAGCATCTCAAGGCTGCGTTCGATGCGCATACGGCCCACCACGCCCTCGTCGTCGATGCCCGCCGTGTCGATCCACACCACGGGTCCCACGCCGCCAATCTCCATCGTCTTCTTCACGGGGTCGGTAGTAGTGCCCGCCAAGTCCGACACAATGGCCACCTGCTGGCCCGTCAGATAGTTCACCAACGAACTCTTGCCGTAGTTCCTGCGGCCAAAAATACCTATATGGGGTTTCAAGTCATTTCCTTTCATGCCCTCATAACGACAAAACGTACCTTTTATTGTAACGCCCCACATGTTTTTCACTCCCACAGCCCGTCATCACAATCCCCCTCCCCTCCGTCCCACGAAACTCCCTACCGCATTTTACCGATTCTTACCGATAACCGGACATTTCTAGGCTCTTACAGCGACAAACGAGCGTCAATGAATGCAAGGAAAATGGAGAGTTCGCGGGAGCCAGGTGGGGCGACACAATAAAAATCCCTTATTTTCGTTATACAGGAAATAATATTAGGTATCTTCTATTATTAATAATTGCATGCAATTAAAGTCTCTAATTCTTATCTACTTCAAAAACACATATTTTACTAATTCTCTAATTCTTGATAAATAGAACCCCTCAAATAACAAACATAGTATATAACGAATATGACAAACAATGGAAAGCCAACCCCTTAAAGTACTCCGCACGGACCAGCAGAGCCGTAAATATATAGTAGAATACAATGGCACGCCCTGGCCGGTGAAGCAGGTGCCGGAACAGTACGATACCGAGCCACCGACCGAGATAGACTGCGTGGTGCGCATCAGCGAGCGTGGCACATTTATAGAACAGGACTACGCCAACCTCATACGCCGACACTACGACGTGGGGCAGGAACAGATATTCGACATCGTGCGCGTCAACCGCGACAACTACGAGCTGCGCGACGCGTGGGGCTATACCGCCTACGCCGAGAAGGAGCTTGTGGTCGACACCTCCTTCACCTCCAAGGTGCGCTGCCTCGTGGAATCCATTGCGGGCAAGAATCCCAAGGTGGAAATCCTCGAGGCGCTACCCGTCGAGGCGGGCGGGCTGACCATGCACAAGCTGACCATCAAAAACCTCCTCAACAACGACGACGAGCGTACCGAGCTGGTCATCGACCTCCTGCTGCAGGAAGTGGGCAGCCAGCTGTTCGACCTGCGCTGCATGGCCTGGCTCGCCGACAAGAAGGCGACGCTGGGCGCCCATCCCAATCTGCTGCAGCAGATAACGGCAGGCTGCATGCTGCTGCTGGAGGAGAGCGACTTCCTACAGACCCTGGAAAAGAAGGAGAGCGCCATACTCTCGGCACGCATCGTCAAGCTGATCGAAAACGTGGAGTACTTCAAACAGGCCGAAGGCATCATCAGCCATACGGGCGGACAGGAGGAGGTGGAACACTTCTGCCAGCGGCTGAAAGCGTCGGGCAAACTCTACCACCCGCGCGAGCGGTTCCACACGGTGATGTACATGTTCCTGCTCTCGCCCGAACTGATTGAGCGCAACATACAGCTGGTCTTCGAGGCCATCCGCAGCCAGGAAGCCGAATACTGGCAGGCCGAAGGCATCGCCCCCGAGTGGATAGTGCTGCTGGAATACTGCTGCCGCTACTACAACGGCATGACCAACCCCGCCAACCCCAAAGAGCGGGCCGCGGTGATGGTGCAGGTCCTGGCACTGCAGCAGATTCTCACCAACGAGGAGTCGGAAAACCTCTACGACCGCGTGCTGAACCGCTCGATGATGTACCGCTACGCGTCGGAAATCAACTCTGGCAAGCCGAAGCAGATGATCGAGTGGGCCTACGAGACCCTCTGCCGCACCCTCGACAGCGTCGACACCTTCGACCCACAGGAGACCCGCAACGCCGGGCTCTTTGCCAACCTGCTCTACAACGACACCGTCAGCTCCAGCTCGCGAGTGCTGCAACCCCTCTGCTACGTCGGCGACAAGACCATCATCCGCATCGACAAGTTCGGCATCGTGGTGCTGCCCCAGCAGATAGCCGTCGGCGACACCAACCCCGCGCTGCCCGCCAACCTCCACCTGTGGCACGGCCTGCAGATACGTGTGCCCAACCGCATCAAAGAGAAGGACACCGACAGCATACAGCGATTCCAAGAGATATGGCAGGAAATCGAACAGCAGCTCTTCAACCGCCCCATTACCACCACACGACCCATACGCCACCACGCCCTCTACTCCATCGGCGACGAGGTGACCTTCATCGTCCGCCGACAGACGGGCAACGCCACCTTCGACTGCGACATCGTCGACCACGACACCATCGTGGCCAGCGGACGGCTCAACATCGCCAACACCGTGCGCTACTTCGTCGAGGGGGTGACCGCCGCCACCTTCATGGGCGAGAAGGGACACATGATGCTGCCGGGCGAGATACTCTCCATCAACGCCGACGGCGTGTACGAGCTGGGCATGGAAAACACCATCCGCCAGGTGGTGGAAGAAATACACATGCAGGACTGGGACGACTACAGCGACTACACCATGCGCTGCAAAGTGTATCACTTCAACGCAGGCAACGTGCGACGCTATATCGGCTACAGCGACGAGGGCTTCCCCATCTCCATCAAGGTGGCGAACGAAAAAGAACCCTGGTCCACTTTCAGCAAAAACAGCATCATAGAGGTGGGCGAGACCAACCGAATGATGCACGGCAACTTCATACTGGCCAACTATATCGGTGTGGCAGAGCCCCATTTCCCCAGCACACTTGGGTGTTTCGAGGCCCTGATGAACCTCTGCTGCGGTGAGCAGTACTACTCGGACGACTACGCCCTGGAGGCCACCTACGAGAAGGACAAAGAGCAGCACATCCCCGCCGAGCATGTGGAGGAACTGACCAACCTGATTGAGAAGGCGGCAGTGATTGAGAACGACTACCTGAAGGCCTACAACTATTTCGGATTCTGTCGTCTGCTGTCGAAGATAATAGGCCGGCGCGACCGCGAGGAATATTACGACGGCCGCCTGCGCCTCATACAGCTCCTCTACAAATTCAGCGACACCGGCACCGTGAGTCCCGACGAGATACGCGAGGTGGAGACCTTCAACGCAGAGATATTTGCCAAGCACACCCAGCTGCAGCACGGACTCTACCAGCTGAAGCTCATCAGCTGCCTCGGCCAGCCGCAGCAGTTTGCCTTCCTCACCCAACTGAAGGCCGAGGTGCGCGACGAGGACCTTCTGCGCCTGTCGAACCTCATCATAGCCCACAACCTGCTGCTGGAAGAAGACCTCACCAACGAGGCGGCCGTCATACACGACCAGATACTCGAACTGCTGAAACTGCAGAAAGCCGAGACCGACAAGAAGTACTACGGCGAAGAGACCCAGCGCGTAGAGTTTAAGACCAGCATGGTCTACCCGCCCGAAGACAAGCTGCCCAACCTCACCCGCCAGACCCACGAGATACTGGAGCAGATATGCGCCTTCCTCAACTGCGGGGGCGGCACGCTGTACCTCGGCGTGAACAACAGCGGCTACGAATGCGGCCTCAAGTACGACCTCTCGTACATAGAGTTTGGCGGAAGCCGCGACAAATACACTCTCTATCTCGACAACCAGATACACAGCCGACTGGGAGTCAATGCCTCGCGTTTTGTCAGCCGCGAGTGGGACAAGGATACCAAGAGCGACGTGCTCATTATCACCGTGCGCGACTGCAACCAGGTGGTGGCCCTCGACGGCAAATACTACGAGCGTCGAGGCACCTCCGTGCGCTACGCCCCCGACCCCGAGGCGTTCAAACGCTTCCGCCTGCAACAGATAGGCGAGCGCAACGCCCAGCTGCTCCAACGCCAACGGGCAGCAGAAAAGCACGCCAACGCCGCACCCAAACCAGCCCCTGCTCCCGCTACACCCGCACCCGCAGTGCGCGAGACGAAGAAAATCGCGCCAGCCATAGACGACACGCCTATCGAATCCCCCCAGCCATCCCCTCTTGAGAGGGGTGGCTCTCCGAGCCACCCCTCTCAAGAGGGGATGGCAACCAGCATATTGCGTAACAACGTGCTCCACAACTTCGAAGAAGGCTTTGCCAACGACATAGCGGGATATGTGGCGATACTGCCCGACGGCAAATACAAGTTCAGCACCGACGAGCTGTGGGAATCCGATGCCCTCACCCTTGCCATCCACGACAGCGAGAAAGAGGACTATCTGGTCTGCGTCTACGACGACGGCAGTGCCTGCCGGGTGCCGCTGGACGAAATATTCGACAAGAACGAGAACTACGAATACTCGCGCACCACGGTCAAACGGCTCGTCTTTGCCAGCCCCGCCACCGAAGAGGACAGCCTCATGTCGGTGCTGACCAACAGCAAGGGCGAGCAGTATATCCGCTTCGATGCTATCGGCACCCTCGCCGAAGGCCGTATGACCGATTACGGCGAGCCCGTTACCAACACCGTCTACGAAGATGCGGTGCAGTTTGAGATAGTCCCCACCGCCGACATCCAACACCTGCAGCTGACCACCAGCAACCGAAGCATCGGCAACATCATGAAGCTGGGCGAAGGCAAAGAGGCCAAAGAACTGATGGAAGCGAAAGGCGTGAAGTTCCTCTAGCCGAAAAGAGGAGTAGGTATTTAAGTAGGGAGTTAAAGTAGGGAGTTAAAAAGGAAGTTAAAAAGGACGATACATTTGAATGTGTGAACGTGTGAATGTGTGAGCCGAAGGCCGCGAACACCGCCCGAAAAGAAAAATAAAGTGAGTCAATGTGTAAATCTATTAACGAATTAACACATTAACGAATTAACACATTCAAAAGATTTGTCCACTTTAACTCCCTTTTTATCACTCCCAATTAAATCTTTTGTATTATAACGAATTGCGTGTGTGGGAATGTTAAAAATGAAATCAAAGTGTAAGATTTTGCCTTTTGCCACGACATATAGGCAAGAAAACACTGCAAGATGACAGCCGACGCATTCAAACAACTGATACTATCCAACCAACCCGACATGCAGCGATACGCAACGGCATTGTTAGGCGATGCCGACGCGGCAGCGGATGCGGTACAGGAGGCTGTCATCGAACTATGGCAACAACACGAACGATTGGACAAGGTGGTGAACCTGAAGGGCTATTGTGTCACGATGGCCAAACGCAGATGCATAGACCAACTGCGGCAACTGAACCCCACCACCCCTATCAACGAGGAGGCATTGATGGTGGCTGTCCCACCACCAGACGACATAGACGAACGCTATCGACAGGCGTTGAAACTGGTGGAACGCCTTCCGAAACGCCAACGCGATGCCATACTGCTGAAATATGAGCAAGGTAAAGAGAACAAAGAAATTGAACAAATAATGAATATGAGCAGCACCCACCTCTACGCCACCCTGTCGCGAGCCTATAGCGCACTGCGTGAGATGATGCAAAAACAGGAATAGCCATGAAAACAGAAGAGAACATAGCTCCCGAGGTAAAAGAATTGTTAGACGCGTTGGCGGAGCCACGAGCCAACCAACAACGGCAGCAACAGCTGAGCAAGCTGATTGACAGACTTGCCGAGAAAGAACAAACTACTATTTCCCATAGCTATAGAAAATCACAACTATGGAGGTGGGTAGGCGTTGCGGCAGCGGCGGCATGTGTGGTACTGTTTATCATATGGATGCCAAATAACGATGCAACGATAGCCATGCCCGAGGCTGTTGCAAGCATTGAGGTGCAAACGCCGGACAGCATGGTTGTCGAGGAAGTGGTTGTAACACCGCCGACAGCTCCTGCCAAGCAGATTACTCACCACAAACCCATCTTGTTGGCACAGGCACAAACGCCAGAAATAGTCGAGGAGTTGGAAACAATTGTCGTTGAGAAACAATTTGAAACAATTGGTACAATAGAAGAGGAGGTAACACCTGCTCCCAATGATATACAAACTAACCCGACTCCTGTCCAACCCACACGACGCGTGGTAGCTTGCAACAACCTAGTTTGCTACGACTGCAAAACCAAACGCGACTGGAAACAGCACAATCGGGCATCTGACAAGACCATCCTCGGCACACCCATATCACCCAACATGGATGAGGGAATGCTGATGCTGGCATCTTTATGATATAAGAAATAAGAGATAAGGGGTATTCTGCAGAACCTTTATACATTAAAAACAACAAATCTTTAAACTCTTATGAAGAAGATTATTTTCATACTGACAGCAATATGTATTGCCTTTGCAGCCACGGCACAACATGAAGTGGCATTGACCGATACACTACAGTACTCCTTTACAAAACTCGTTGTTGAGGAGGGCTGGGAGGTACACCTGATTCAAAACGACTCGCCAGTTAGCACTATTGCCATCATCGTACCAGAAGAGGGACTGCCCACGGCGGGTAGCACCTATCTAAGCAGTTACTCAAAGAACAAGTTGACAATTCTGCGCAACACCTCACTGCCCGAGGGAACCGTGGTCGAGCTGAGCGGTAGATTGCGACTGGAGGAGCTGGTTCTCAAAGAAAATGCTATCGTGATGGCAGACCATTACATTGCCAAGAATGAGAAGGACAACGGCACCTTGGTGCATGTTGGTGAGAATGCCACCTTGCACATCCGTCATCTGGTGACAGCAACGGGATGCGACGCTGTCCTGTGGTCATCCGACTATGCCAACACCATCATTGACACCCTCTCGGGCGAAGACTTTCACATCAACCTCCAGCGGGGCGACCGGTTCTACTATGGTGCCAACCAACTCAACGGCAAACTAGTTATCGCAGAAGAATACCCTCACTATGAGAAATATTACCCCGACGGACTATCCGCCAACCCCTGCCATCCTTGGAAATTGGAGGACACGACACAGCATATCGCCGTATTCAAGTACCACCAACGCACATGGAGCTACCTAGTGAGCGCAGGCCTGCTGGTGGGCTACCGCTTCGGTGAGCTATCGGCCTCGGCTATCAACAGCCCCTACGCCAGCGACGGGACATTGACTTGCAACATTCCCCTTATCACTGACTTCAAACTGGGCGAAAAGTGGTCATTACGTACAGGCTTGATGCTGAGTATGGAGTACGCCAAACTGTACCACCAGGTGACTTTAGAGAACGGTGCCCTCAGCCTTGCCGACGGACGCACCCCGATGCAGAAAAATGCCTTTTTCAATACCTATCTAGGCATTCCTGCCACCATCTATTTCACCCCGCATCCAGAGAAGGGAAGCCGGTCGATAAGCTTCGGGGCCGACGTGCGCATAAGCCGTCTGATAGGGTCAACATTCAGCAACACGCCCGACATATTCCTAAGCCAACGACTGAAGTCCAGAACGGGAGTTTACAACCCTTGGCGCATAGAGGTGGGGTTGGATATAACTACCAATGCCATAGGCATTATACATGGGGTGAGGATGTACACCAACCTGCTGCCAGAATTCCACAGCAAGGAGACGGGAAAAAGCCTCCACTCGCTGGGGTTGGAGGTGACATTCTGAATTATCAGAACGGGCGGAGGAATCGGAATGGGCGGAAGTGTCTGGCTATTCCGATTTCTTTTTTGCTGACCACTGGGCTTTTGTGTCGCAATGGTTTTCTATCCAACGGGCGGTGGGAGTGTTGGGGTAACGGGAGCGGACACGGTCGTAGAAGCCGATTTGATGATATGCCTGAGCCAGGGCGTCCTCGGAACGAAAGGAGAGGAATGCCATGCGCTGGATTTGGTCGGCCAATAACAGGTATTCGCGACGGCATTGGCGGGTGTTGAACCAACAATGCTCGGGATCTTGGAGGTCGTTGGGTGAAAGCCACTGCTGCCAGTCGGGGTCATAGCCCCCGCCGTATTCATTCCACGAGCTCCAGTAACCGTCGGTCTTACCATACGACAGTATTGACCAACACCTGTCTGTTGCATTGCGTAAGCCAACGGAATAGTCAAGCAGGAGCTGTCCTAGACGGTCGGGGTCTTGTTCGCGCTGTATCTGCCGTTCGAGCCACAGCATACGCTCGGCATACGCCAGTTTGGGATTGTCCAAAGCAGGCATAGGCTGACAGCTGTAGCTGAAGGGATTCCAATCCAAATTGTACTTAATATTCTGGTTGCGAATAAAATCAGGCGACACCTGTCTGAGATAACTCACGGCGTTGTAGTAGTCGCCTTCGCGCAGATGGTGGGTGCCTATCATTTCGACCCAGTAGTTGGTGTCGCTATAGCCCTTATCTGATAGGAATCGGTCGAACTCATCTTGCGGATGGAGGGTATGTTGCCAAAAATCTTGCAGCAGGCTGGCCGTCATGGTGTCGGCTATCATGAAAGCGGCATTGCTGTAGTCGTGGCTGTTGAAGTCGATGGTGTCGACATATTGGGCGATGGCAAGGCTGTCGGGGTTGAATTCGAGATAGTAGGGAAAGACAAAATAGTTGTCCCAATCGCGGTACACATGCGTATACGCAGCCTTGCCCAACTGGGTGCGGACGATGGGTAAGGTCGAATTGTTGCTGATGGCGAAAAGACGGTTTTCAGCCATGTTTGCCAGCTGTAGGGCACGCACACCGCGTCCCGCTGCCGACAGACGTTCGCAGGCAGCACCACTGCCAAGCAGCAGGCGACGCATGGCATCGTGAATGTATAGGTTACGGTCGGTGCTGTACAACCAATCGACGCGTTCGATGGCATAGCGAACAGGTGCGGCTAGGGAGGCATATTCTTCTTGTAGTGTACGGTCTATCCAACGAAGCTCGCCGAGAAGGTATTGCTCGTAGCGGTCGTCAATGGTGTCATTCTTGACATGCAGATAGCAGCGCAGCAGGCGGATGCTGCGACAGAGGAAGGTGTCCTGGCAGCCACGCTCGGCACCGTCGAGGCATTGCAACGCTTGCTGGGGACGGCCATAGCGGTCGTGGATGGCAGCAGCGGTATAGCACCACATTGCCTTGTCCTGCACGCGGCTGTCGGCCATAGCGAGAGAGCAGAGAGCGAGCAGACGGCTGCGTCCTACACTATCGAGACGCATCTCGTACTGGCCATAGCGATAGGAGAAGTCGCCGTTCTCCATGGCGTAGAGGAACTTCTGCAGCGTGGAGGGGAAATAGGCGTTGGTGGGATTTTGGTGATAAAGAAGTTCGCAGACCTGTTCGGCACTGCCCATTACATATACCAACGAGGGTATGTCGCCTAGACGGGTGAATATCTCTATTGCCTTGTCGCGTTGACCAGTACGCAGGTAGCTGCCCGCAACGTAGTTTTCCATCTCGTCGCGCAGACAGCCTTGAGGCAGACCGCTCCCCTTTTGTTCCCAAAGGCGGATGCACTCATTATCGCTGCGCAAGGCGCAGAGCGACCTGACAGCTAGTAGGAGATAACGGCTGGACAAGGCACCGCTATCGTGTTCTAATGCCAGACGGGTAATAGAATCGAGGGTGGCGGTATTGTCATCCCAGCCACAACTGTAGTACCACGGGTCGAGTTGCTGCTGACGTATTTCTTCGTAGAGCTTGCAAAGATAGATATAATCGAGTGCCACAGTGTCGTGGGTAGCCAACAGTTGTTTCACGAAAGCATTGTCGGGCAATGAGATGGAGATGCCGAAATAGGTACGAATGGAATGTAGCAGCCTTGTTTGACGGTCGGGCTGGCAGGTGGTAGTATGGTAGGCGAAGAACTCCTTCCAATCGCGGTAGTCGGTTTGATATAAGGCAGCACGGACATCCTGTTCCGTCACTCCATCCACCTGCTCAGCCCAAAGGCGGCAGTTGGCGGTGACGAAGTCGCTCCGCTGGGCGGCGTATTCCGTTTCCTTCCAATAGGGCATGATGCGGTAGAAGTTGAGGTCGTTGGCACTGAAAATCCATGGTCCACAGGCGCGAAGAGGGGAAAGGGTCGTAAGGAGCATTAAGACAAGGAGCAAAGGACGAGCAAGGTGGGGAAATAGTCTCATAGTGCAATGTGATTATTGGTTGTTATGGATTTGCTTGCGGGGCTTGCGGGCAAAGACGTTGCTGGGGTTCAATATAGATTCAACCTCCTCGAAGCTATAGTGCGAAAGGCTGGCAGAGTCGAGGTGGTAGAGTGCAACGGCACCCATACGATGGAAGCGCATCTTGTCATTCATAGCTTGTTGCACCTGACGGATGGCTGACATTTCGCCCCATTCAATCCGCAGGGTGTCGCTGCTTTGTGCGGGCAGTTGAGATGAGGGAACTAGATGGGAGAACTGCCCATTGGGATGAAATGCCACACCCCAACCATAGAGGGGATAGGCGCAGTCGAGATGCTTTCCTCTTGCTGCCAAGGTGTCGAGCCATTGGGGAGTGAGGTATTTCAGATAGGGCTTCGCGTCGTTGTAGTCGAGTATCGAGTTGCGGGTGGCGGGGTTCTGCAAGGCACCTGTGTTGTAAAGCATCAACATATAGTGGACGCCGGTGGGCAGATTGTCGATATTGGCAAGCTGGCTGAGACGTATTGTGGTGGAGACTTGGATGCTGTCTTCGTGGGCACGGTCGAGCACGCCCCATACGATACTACGAGTCGAATAAGCGGCTGAGGCACTGCCATCGCAATCGAGCTGTATCTCGCGGTAGCTAATACCATTGCAGCGCATCATGGCAGCAACACGGTCGTAGATATGGTAGGCAAGGCTGTATTCACTACAATTGTTATCGGCAAGGTCTATTGCCTCTCGAGAGACATAGACAGTGGGGACTACTTCGATGCCAGCAGGAACTGGTTGCATGAGACGTAACGTGGCTGCAGGGGCGACATCGGTGCCTTCCTCGTTGGGCACCACGTCGAAGAGGTGCAGATAGATACGGCTGATGTGATGGTCCTGCAGGAATTGCAGTTCCCACGCCGTGGGGTTGAAGGTGGTCTTCCAATGGTAGATGGATCTTTCGGCCTTGGGCTGGGTTTGAGGGGTATTGCCTGTGCCACAGCCGATGAGCATGGCAAGCATGGCCCAAAAGGGAATAAGGCGTTTCATGGTTGTCTATTTTATTCTCACTCGGGGGTCGAGGAGACCGTAGAGTATGTCGGTAAGGATATTGATGACTATCAGCAGCACGCATACGAAGAGGATGGCACCCATGACGACGGGGAAGTCGTATTTGTCAAGCCCGTCGACGATGACGATGCCCATGCCTTTCCAGTCGAAGACGTATTCGACAAAGACGGCTCCCGCCAGCAGCCCTGCCAGCCAGCCCGACGCGGAGGTGACGACAGGGTTGAGGGCGTTGCGGAGGGCATGGTGGAAGATGACGCGCCGCTCGGGGATGCCCTTGGCACGGGCGGTGCGGATGTAGTCCTGCGAAAGGGCTTCGAGCATGCTGTTCTTGGTGAGCTGGGTGAGCGTCGCCAATGGACGTATACCCAGGGTGAGGGCGGGAAGTATAAGGTTCTTGAGGTCGAGGTATTCGCCAGTGCCGTAGTCGTCGACAGTGTAGAGGTTGCCGAACATGCTGAGGTGGGTCCAATCGGCCAGCACGTAGGCAAAGAACCATGCGATAAGGATGGCGGCAAAGAAGGAGGGCAGCGACATGCCAAGGGTGGATAGCACCAAAGTGAGGCGGTCGACCCAACTGTCCTTGTAAATAGCGGAGAGCACGCCAAGCAGTATGCCTAGAATAAGAGCGAAGGTGAGAGCCACCACAGCCAACAGCGCGGTCTGAGGGAAGGCGGTGGCAATGATTTCGGAGACCTTGCGCTGGGACTGGTAGCTGCGGCGCAGGTAGGGCGACTTGAGCACTACCGAGGTGCTGCCCGCCTTCAGCAAGGTGGTGTAAGGCGCATACTTGCTGGAGTCGAGGTAGAAGAAGTTGTCAGGGTCGGCGTGGTTGTGCACGGAGACGGGCAACAGGTCGTTGAGGTAGTTGAGGTATTGTGTTGCCACAGGCTTGTCGCGACCCAGGTCGCGGTTGATAATTGCAATGCTCTCGGCATCGGCACGCTGGCCGAGCATCATGCGGGCTGGGTCGCCTGGCAGGATGTTGAAAAGGATGAAGACAAGCGTGACCACTCCCAGCAGAACTAGGAGACCATAGAGGAGGCGTTTGATGGTGTATTTGAACAATTGTTTAAAAGTTTAATGGTTAGGGGTTAGAAGGGTGTTAAAGGGGGAGCTAAAAAGGGGAGTTATGAAAGGTGTTAAAAAGGGAGTTATAAAAGGGAGTTAAAGGGGACAATACATTTCGCGACAATACTGTAGACAAATGTATTGTCCATTTTAATTTTCAATTTATTTGAGTCCTCTGACTATACTTTTCTTTGCTACGAAGTCTTTAAGGTAGAAGGGCTCGAAATAGGCCACATCCTCCACCTGCCCTGCTTGCAGACGCTGCATGGCAATTGGGAGCATGCCTGCTGCGGAGATGCGGAAGTCTGATGCGTAGCGGGCATTGGGGTGGACACCCAACAGCTCTCGTGTCTTCTCGGCACCGTCACCAACAAAGGTCACCTCTCCCCTATTCAGGTACTCGTCATAGATTCCGCTCTCGATGATATCGGCACTTGTCGGCTTAATCAATTCCGTGGGTGAAGCATATACAGCCGTATAGCACTCCATGCGCCGTGCGTCAATCATGGGGCAGACCATGCCCCCGTAGTCTGGATGTTGGGCATAATATTGTGCCGCCATGCCTTGTAGCGTTGGCACCGACAGCAATGGTATGGAGAGGGCATAGCAGAAGCCTTTGGCAGAACTGACACCGATGCGCAGGCCTGTGTAGCTTCCTGGACCAGAAGAGACACACACTGCGTCGAGCTGTTTGGGTGTGATATGGCACTGCTCGAAGAGCTGTTCCACAAACAAGGGCAGTCGCGACGAGTGGGCGTTAGGCTGGTCGGAATGCAATTCTGCCAACACTTCGCCATCTCGGGCTAGGGCAACGGAGCAGACCGCTGTGGCAGTTTCAAGTAGCATAATAGTCATAGCACTATCGCATATCGATAACCTCAAAACCTTGTGGAGACGTATAGGCAAAGGCTGTGAGGGCAGTTTTCACCTGAGTGTAGTTGGAGAAGGTGTATTCGCCGCGCGACGAGTCGTAGTTGTGCTGTTCCAGCTTCTTCAGGCGGTTGTTGGAGGTGTCGATGAAGAGCCGAATCTTGTGGTAGGGGCGGTTCTTCTTAGGCTGGAGGTCGATGATGGCGGTGCCGTCCTCGTCGCGGATATACTTGGCGCGATAGTTCTTCTGATAGTTGGCTAGCAGGGCGGCGGGATTGGTGAGGTCGTCGTCGCTTTCGGTCATATTGTTCACTACCACCTCCTTGGCGTTCTTGTTCACCTGCCAGACGGTCTTGCCGTCGCAGTATATCTCTATATCACCCGCCTTGACGATATAGCAGGGGGCCTTATAGGTGATGGCTGCCTTCTGGCGGAAGGTTTCTTTCTTGTTGGCATCGAGGTTCACCACGGTGACATCGAATTTGAATGAGCCTGTCGTCCATTTGACAGCCACGCTATTCAGTATCTTGTTGGCATTCTCGTCTACGGTGCCACCACTTGCAGTATGCGTCAGCTGGGCAAACGAGCACTGCATGGCTAGCAGTGCAATACATAGGGAAAGTATCTTTTTCATTATTTCTTAATTCTTAATTTTTAATTCTCAATTTTAATGCAGGTCCACCCCGATGATGTGCATAAACTCCTCGCGGGTCTTGGGGTCGTTCATAAAGGCACCGGTGAAGTCGCTGGTGGTGGTGACGGAGTTCTGTTTCTGCACCCCGCGCATCGACATGCACATGTGCTGCGCCTCGATGACCACTGCCACACCCAGCGGGTTGAGCACCTCCTGTATGCAGCTCTTAATCTGTTTGGTGAGACGTTCCTGCACCTGCAGGCGGCGGGCGTAGGCATCCACCACGCGGGGTATCTTGCTCAGCCCCACAATAGTGCCGTTGGGAATATAGGCCACATGCGCCTTACCCACAAAGGGCACCATGTGGTGCTCACAGAGCGAATAGAGCTCTATGTCCTTCACTACGACCATCTGCTTATAGTCTTCGTGGAACATGGCAGAGCGCAGTATCTCCTTGGGGTCTAAGTCATAACCATTGGTAAAGAACAACATTGCCTTGGCAATGCGCTCGGGCGATTTCAGCAGTCCCTCCCTCTCCGGATCTTCGCCCAACAGGCGGAGGATGGCCTTGTAGTGCTCGGCCAGTTCGGCAACGCATTTCTCGTCGTATTGGTCAACTTTGATATATCCTTTTTCGTGCATATTAGTTATTTTAGATATTTTTATCACCTGCGGAGGTGCTCCGCTTATTCAATATATAGTAATAGTCCCTTCAGGTATTCCCCTTCGGGGTGGTAGATGCTGACGGGGTGGTCCATGGCGTGGGGCAGATGGCGGACGATGCGCACGCGCCGATGGGCGTTGGCGGCAGCGGTGAAGCAGACGGTCTGGAAGTCGTCGCGGCTCACAGCCTGCGAACAGCTGAACGTCAGCAGCAGTCCACCGGGGCGTATCATTCCCATCGCCTTCTGGTTGATATTGCGGTAGCCTTTCAAACCCTGTTGCAGATTGCGGTGGTTCTTGGCAAAGGCCGGCGGGTCGAGAATGATGATGTCGAACTGGTCCCCTACCTTGTCCAAATACTGTAGCACATCTGCCACCACTCCTTTGTGAGGTGCTTCTTCGCCGAAGTTGAGCGCCACATTGCGGTTGCACAGCTCGATTGCCTTCTTACTGATGTCCACCGTCTCTACATAGCTGGCTCCTCCCCGCAAGGCCGCAAGGCTGAAGCCGCCCGTGTAGCCAAAGCAGTTCAACACCCTGCATCCTTGCGACAGCGATGCCACGAGGGCACGGTTCTCGCGCTGGTCGACAAAAAAGCCTGTCTTCTGCCCTTCGTAGAAGTTGATAAGCAGACGGTTGCCACCTTCACATATCTCCCACTCGGCAGGCTCCTGCCCCCAGATGTAGCCGTCCTCGCATCCACCCGGCACCGTGGCGCTACTTTTGTCAAAGACAGACTGGATGCCATAGTTGCCCAGCAGGTCGACAAACAGTTCCGTCAGCATGGGGAAAAGCCTGTGCATCCCCACGCTGTGGGCCTGCATCACCAACACTCCGTTGTACCAGTCGCACACCAACCCGGGCAGAAAGTCGCCCTCGGCGTGAACCAGCCTAAAGACATTGGTATTCTCTTTGCCAAAGAATCCAAACCTCTCACGGTAAGCAATGGCTTTTTGCAGCCGCTCGCGGAAGAAAGCCTTGTCCACCTGTTGTGTGTCGAACGACAGCACCTTGCATACGATGCTGTCATCCTGATAGTGTCCCACTGCCAACCACCGTCGGTCGGCACTGTACACATCCACAATATCGCCTGCCTGCGGATTGCCCTCGACCTTACGCACCGCACCCGAGAATATCCACGGGTGGCGGCGCATGACGGCCTTGTCCTTTCCTGGGGCTAGATATAGAGCGGGTCTCACTGTTTCAGCTGTTTGATAGTTTCTAACGGATTGGCCGACTTGAACACGGCGTTGCCCGCCACCAGCACGTCGGCACCAGCGGAAAACAGCTTCGGCGCATTCTCCACGTTCACACCGCCGTCCACCTCTATCAGGCACTGCGGAGCCTTCCTGTCACACAACGCGCGCAGCTGTTGCACCTTGCTGTATGTATTCTCGATAAACTTCTGCCCGCCGAAGCCGGGATTGACCGACATCAGCAACACTACGTCGCATAGCTGCACAGTGTCCTCCAAGAGGCTGACCGCCGTGCCTGGGTTCAGCACCACGCCGCACTGCATCCCCGCGTCCTTGATGGCGTGGAGCGTGCGGTCCAAGTGCGTGCAAGCCTCGTAATGTACGGTCAGTATGTCGGCACCCGCCTCTTTGAAGTCGTTCACATAACGACCCGGGTCCACAATCATCAGATGCACGTCCAGCGGCTTGCGGGCATGTCTCTTAATATGCTTGACCACAGGCTGCCCGAAACTGATGTTCGGCACAAACACGCCGTCCATCACGTCCACATGCAGCCAGTCGCATTCGCTCGCGTTGAGCATTTCTATGTCGCGCTGTAGGTTGCCAAAGTCGGCACTAAGCAATGAGGGAGAGATTAGTTTCATTTTCAAGTGAAAAGTGAAAAGTGAAAGGTGAAAACTGATAATGCCCGCCCCTGCGAGGTTTCAATTTTCAACTTTCAATTTTCAATTATTATAGTTTCAGTTTCTCAAAATTACGTCCATACACACCTTGCGTCTTCGACACCGAGATAAAGGCGTTGGAGTCGATACGGTGGATAATCTGCATCACATGAGGCTTGTCGGTCTTGTGCACCATCACGATAAGCACCTGCTGTTGCTGGTGGCTGTAGCATCCTTCCGCGTCCAACAGCGTGGCTCCGCGACCCACCTCCGTGGTAATGGTCTCGCCTATCTCCTTGTTCTTGGCAGAAAACACCATTATCTGGTACGTCTGCTTGTTGCCGTCCAGCACCATGTCAAGCACATAGGTCATCGTCACCATCACGATATAGCCGAACACGATGTTCTCAATCTTGTGCGACACAAAATAGGACAAGCCCACAATCACGATGTCCAAATACATAATCACCTTGCCCGGCGAGATGTTGTAGAACTTACTGACGATAAGGGCAATGATGTCCGTGCCGCCGCTGTTTCCGCCCATGGCGAAGGTCATACCGATGCCGCCGCCGCACAGCGCGCCACCGATGATGGCACACATAAAGCCGCCAAACTGGTCCACGTCGAACAGCGTCTCCACATGCAGCACCTGTTGCCACAGGATGAAGCACGCCGACGACATGGCGATACCGTAAATGGTGTTAGCCCCAAACTTCGAGCCCAGCACCTTAAAGCCCACAATCACCAGTATGGCATTAATCACCAAATTCAGAATACCGATGGGGATGTGGATGCCCATTGCGTAATGCAGCACCGACGAGATACCGCTGACCCCGCCGCCCACAATCTTGGCAGGCAGCATCACCGCCGACCACGCAAAAGTGTAAGTCAATATACCCAGCGTAATCACCAGGTAGGAAATAATAAGCTGTCGTTTTTTCTTAAAGATATGCATTGGTAAAATTGAAAATTGAAAGTTGAAAATTGAAATTATTAATACGAATTGAAAAATGAAAGTTATCAAATTGAAAAATGGATGCGTCAGCTAATTCTCAATTTTCAACTTTCAATTTTCAATTTAATTGTCATTCACTGGCACCCCATAGTCCCTTGCGCCGAAGATGGTCGAGCCGATGCGCACCAGCGTCGCACCCTCCTCCATGGCAATCCGATAGTCGTGCGACATGCCCATCGACACCACCTTAAACTCCTCATGTCCCACGAAATACTTCGCCTTCAGCTGCTCGTAATAGCCGTGCAGCGTGCGGAACTCCTGCCGCACCAGGTCGAAATTGTCCGTATTCGTCGCCATCCCCATCACACCCACTATCCTCACATGAAGCCGTGGAGCATCCTCTTGACGGCTCCCGCCCGTCCCCTCTTGAGAGGGGTGGCCGCAGGCCGGGGTATGTAAAGAAGGCTCGTAAAACGTCTCCAGCAGTTCCTCCGCCTCCTGCATATCCAAGCCGAACTTGGTCTCCTCTGTGGCGATATGGAACTGCAGCAGACAGTCTATCACCCTGTCGTGCTTCTCCGCCTCCTTATCCACCGCCTCCAGCAGGTGCAGGCTGTCGATGCTGTGTATCAAGCTCACATACTCGGCGATATACTTAATTTTGTTCGTTTGCAAATGGCCAATAAAATGCCATTCGATATCTTGCGGCAGCACAGCGTGCTTGTCGCGCATTTCCAGTGCCTTGTTCTCGCCAAACAGCCGCTGCCCCGCGTCGTAGGCCTCCTGCAGCATCTCCACAGGCTTGGTCTTCGAAACGGCCACCAGCCGCACACCGTCGGCAAGCGTCGAACGCACCATTGCAAGATTATCCTTAATCATAGTACATTTAATAACGCAAATTTAATAATAATATTATTATCCCACGTTTTTTTTCTCCCCACCACTTCATATTTTGCGCTTCACATTCTGTTAAGTCCAATAAACACAACCAGCACAATAACTTAGGATGCGATATACAAAAAAAATGAACGAATATTATAGCCATCGTTACATTTTCATGAACGAAAGTTCGGGGGTTCACTACATTTTCATGAACGTTTTGTCAATCCGCCCAGGTCTCTGTAACATGCGGCAACGCACCCAGCCCAGCGGGCTGGGACAGATATAGCCCAGGTCATCGCCCTGTGGTCACGGCACGCACAACAAATGCAGCCTGTAGGGCTGCAACACCACATCTATACAAACCCTGATGTTGCAGCCCTACAGGCTGCCGGATGCCATCACCACCTACCCCGTATGGCGATGCCATACGCTATTTCTGTCTGTGCCTTTCAGGCACTCATAGCATCAACCCATTAATACAAAAGATGGCTGGCGGAGTAGCCCCGCCAGCCATCTTTTCCATTGCCCATGCAAGTTGGGCCAAGGATTTACTTCTGACGCACAGCACGGACAGAGTACCCATTGTAGCGGTCGTTGTCGGCCATGCGCTGGTCGTCCGAATTGAAGAAGAAGTTACACGCTTTGCCCGGGTTGTCCGTGAGGAGCGAGCTCGACCAGTAGTAGCCGCGGATGCCAGTGCCACGGAGCGAACCATTCCGATAGTAGCCAGAGGCGGGAAGAAAGAGTTTGTTGCCGTTGGAACCGGTGAGGAGTCTTCCTTCCACTCCTTTGCGAGTGGTCCATTGTACAGTGGTGTGGCTGATAAGTTCTTCCCACTCTTCCTTTGTCGGGGTACGCGCACCGTCACCCCAGTTGGCCGTGGCGGCATCGTCGCCGGGCTGCAGGATGGTCAGATTGTCGGTGAAGCCTTCGTAGCCATATTCTGAATTGCCACAATACATAGTGAGTTGGTCGGAACCGCCGTTGCAGTACCGATAGGTACTCCAGTCATAGACATCCTTCGGTTGTGTCTCGCCCCAGGCGAAGTAGTGGCCGTAGTCCTCAGTCAATGTAGCACCCACATTGCGCTCAGCCCACAGCAGACCCGAAGGCAGTCCTAGATCCACCCAATCGCCGACATTCCCAAGGTCTTCATTTTTCTCGCATCCAGCAAACAGAGCTGTTGCCAACATCAGAATAGTAGCTGCTAAAAAACGTGTAGCATTCTTCATGAATCAAATACATTTTGTTCATGCCACGGCTCGGTGGCACGAAATTATACAATACATGAAAGTGGAGCCATCCATTGTAACCTCATTGAAGACATGGGGCCGGACTCCTAAAAAAGCAAAAAGGTTTGTTGAATTACACCCCTTATGATGTATCATGTCATACACGTATACAACCAAAGTAGACATTCATCTTCCCCTTTATTACTCTTTTACTCAAATGAAGCGTCCAGTTTCATGTCTCACAATAAGACGAAAATGCGCTTTCTCAGGAGTTTGCAGGCATTGTTTCTCGCTGTCTGCTGGTGCAAATATACGATTTATTTTTGAACTGGGAGCAAAAAGTTTCTTATCCTATCGAGACAGCCCTACCCCCACACGCACCCCGCCTGCCTTTTACCTTCAGTTGCAGTATTGCCGACCCTTTTAAGGTAATTCATCGCTCTAACAGCCTTAATCGGCCTCATTATCAGTAGAAATCGGTAGAATGCGGTAGGAACCCGTAAGAATCGGTAGCATACGGTAAGGGACAGAAAAATTTTACAGGCATGGCAGGAATCAAAATAATTTGTGTAAATTTGTAACCGCCTTTTCGGCAACAGCAATCACACAAGCAACTGATTATCTGACACAACATGGACTACAACGAGCTATACGACAAGGCGCTGCGCATTGCCATGCGGGCACATGAGGGACAGCGGGACAAGGCGGGGCAGGACTATGTGATGCACCCGATACGGGTGGCGGAGCGGTGCGACGACCAGCGCGCCAAGGTGGTGGCACTGCTGCACGACACGATTGAGGACTCGGACGTGACCGCCGACCACCTGCGCGAGGAGGGCTTCTCCGAGGAGATTGTGGAGGCGGTGCTAGCAGTGACGCGCCGCGAGGGGGAGGATTATGACGACTATGTGCGCCGCTCCGCAGGGAACGAGCTGGGCCGCATGGTGAAACGGGCGGACCTGGAGGACAATATGGACATACGGCGGCTGCCCGAATTGACTGACCGCGACGTGGAGCGGCTGAGGAAGTATTTGAGAGCGTGGAGACTTTTAATGGGGAGTTAAAAATAGAACATACCCCCCCGCTTCGCGGTACCCATCTAAAGAGGGGACGGCTGACGCATCACATTGACATGCCGGGGTATACTCTCGGTCGCGTGTAGCGAGTCCCCTCTTGAGAGGGGTGCCGCGTTAGCGGCGGGGTATGTCCTATAGAGCAGAAATTGTTTTTCGCACTTATGCAATAAAATGTGGTTGTTTGCGTTATTGTCGATAGTTACATACCCCCCCCGCTTCGCGGTACCCCTCTAAAGAGAGGACGGCTGACGCAGCATATTGTAGCATATTATTGACAATTAAACATATACACCTATGATTGACAATACTGGTACTCCTTTTAACGCCGTCAGCGGCGAAAAGCATCTAGGCATTATTCCTTCTATGGCAAACCGGCACGGCCTGATAGCCGGTGCCACGGGCACGGGCAAGACCTGTTCGTTACAGAATTTGGCGGAGACGTTCAGCGCAATGGGCGTCCCCGTGTTTGCCACCGACATCAAGGGCGACCTGACGGGCGTGAGCAAGGCGGGCGGCGGCAACGTGCATTTCGACAAGAGCATCGCCGACAACCACTTGGCAGAATACGGCTTCGAATACAAGGCCTACCCCGTATGCGTGTGGGACGTGTTTGGCGAGGAAGGGCATCCGCTGCGCACCACGGTGAGCGAGATGGGTCCCATACTGCTGTCGCGCATTCTTGACTTAAACGATACGCAGAGCGACGTGCTGAACATGGTGTTCCGCATCGCCGACGACCAAGGACTGCTGCTGCTCGACCTCAAGGACCTTCGCAAGATGCTGGAGGAGGTGGGCAACAACCGCACACAGTATATCACCGCCTACGGCAATATCAGCATTGCCACCATCGGGGCCATCCAGCGCAGCCTGTTGAGCCTCGAGGACCAAGGAGGCGACCAGTTCTTTGGCGAGCCCGCCATCGACATCTACGACTTTATGCAGACCCGACAAGGACGCGGTGTTATCAACATATTGGCCTCGGACAAGATAGTCAATTCGCCCAAGGTGTACACCTCGTTCCTGCTCTACCTGCTGAGCGAGCTGTTTGAGGAACTGCCCGAGGTGGGCGACTTGGACAAGCCGAAGCTGGTGTTCTTCTTCGACGAGGCGCACATGCTGTTCAACGGCATCAGCAAGTCGCTACTGGAGAAGATAGAGCAGATTGTGCGACTCATCCGCTCCAAAGGCGTAGGCGTATACTTCTGCACACAGAACCCCGCTGACATTCCCGACACGGTGCTGGGACAGCTGGGCAACCGCATACAGCACGCCCTGCGTGCCTACACACCGCACGAGCAGAAGGCGGTGAAGGTGGCAGCCGACTCGTTCCGCACCAATCCCGAGTTCGACACCACGAAGGTCATCACCGAACTGGCGGTGGGCGAAGCGTTAGTGTCGTTCCTCGACCCCAAGGGTATGCCCTCGATGGTGGAACGTGCCAAGGTGCTGCCGCCCGAAGGACAGGCGGGTGCCATCACGCCCGACGAGCGCCAACGGGTCATCCAAACCTCGATGGTGTATGGCAAATACGACAAAACCATCGACCGCGAATCCGCCTATGAGATACTGACCGAGAAACTGCAGAAAGAGCAGGAGGCCAAAGAACTGGCAGCCCAACAGAAAGAGGAGGAGAAACTGCGCAAGGAAGAAGAAAAGCGTCAGGCCGCCGAGGAGCGCAAGCAAGCCGCCGAAGAGCGCAAACGCAAAGCGGAGGAACGCGAACGCAAACGCGAACGCGACAACAGCACCCTAGGCAGCATCAAGAAGATGGCTGTCACCAAGGCCAAACGCGAAGCCGTGAATGCTGCCTTCAAATTCGGCCGCGGACTGCTAGGCTCGCTGCTGAAAGGAAAGTGAGAATAAGGTAAAATTAAAAAGTAAAAACTAAAAGGTGTTTGCTATTAGGGCAGACACCTTTTTATTAGCGCCTGCTAAGCAGGCATTGGCCACTGCGTGACACCCCTCTGAAAAGGGGACGCACAGAAGCGGCCACGATATGGTCCTAGCGCGCCGAACGTACAGCACGGACAGGTAATCCCAAACAGCGGTTCTCATTCCAGATCCCGCCGCCGCCAAAACCACACGCAGTCAAATAGTCAAAGTCTTCCACGTTAAGCGAACTTGACCAATATTTGAATCCCTCATATCTCTGAAGACCCCTACGATAGCCGGCATTTGGCAAAAAAATGCTGTTGCCATTGGATCCTGTGAAGAGGATTCCTCTAACTTCATTACGGTATGCCTCACAACGTGTTGTATAAGCAACTAATTCTTTCCATTCTGCTTTTGTAGGGATACGTGCTCCGCCACCCCAATTGGCTGTAGCGGCATCATCTTCAGGCCGTAGAACGGTCACAGTGTCAGTTAGAAATCTGCAATACTTGGTTAGGTGATGGTAATCGCCATTGAGACAGAAACGATAGGTGATCCAATTATACTCTGTTTTAGGTTGGGTTTCGCCCCAAGCATAATAATCGCCGTACTGTTCTTGAGTATTGGCTCCTACGTTGCGAGAAGCCCAAAGCAGACCGCTCGGCAGTCCTAGATCAACCCAATCTGATTGTGGTGGTTGTGAGATTGGCATTGGTTCTATATCATCCTCTCTTTCACATCCTGCAACGAACATTGTTGCACACATTAGCATTATGGCTGCTAAAACCTTTGTCAGTTTTTTCATGATGGATATTTTTGTGTTAATAATTATGGAATTAACGCAGAACGCAGTGGCACAGATGCTGGGCATAAGTACGTCACGGTTGAGCGAACTGATGCACGGCAAAATGAAACCCTCATACCGTCTGTCAAGAGAACTTTGCATAAAACTCGACATCTCGCCTGCGATTGTTCTGGGTGTTTGATTTGATACCCCCGCCAGCCACCTTTTCCCCTGCCCGTAGGGGCAAGGGTAATGTTCTAACGTGCAGAACGCACAGCCCGGACAGATTGACCGCCGCCGCGGTTGCTGTTCACGCTCTGGCCGTACGAATAGAAGTCGAAGTCCCACGCGTGGTTCGGGCTGCATGTGTTGTTGAGCGAACTCGACCAGTAGTAGCCGTTGCTCCCGGCGCCGTAGAGAGAACTGCCCCAACGATAGCCGGCGGCGGCCAGGAAAAGACTGTTGCCGTTAGGGCCGGTGAAGCGTCCTCCATACACTCCGTTCTGTGTGGTCCAAGAGACGGTGGTGTTGTTAATCAACTCTTGCCACTCTTCTATTGTCGGGGTACGCCCGCCATAGTTGGCGGTGGCGGCATCGTCGCCGGGCTGCAGGATGGTCAGGTTGTCGGTGAAGCCATTGTAGCCATAAAATGAAGAGTAGCAGTACTTGGTAAGTTGGTCAAAACCTCCGTTGCAGTAGCGGTAGGTGCTCCAATCATACACACTTTTGGGCGAAGTCTCGCCCCAGGCAAAGTAGTCGCCGTAGTCCTCCGGCGAGGTGGCACCCACATTTCTGGTTGCCCACAACAGCCCGCTGGGCAACCCAAGGTCAACCCAGTCTCCCGTGGACTCACCAGCATGAATGGTGTCCTGTGCCAAAACACTGCCGTTGATATCGTAAAGTTTGGCATATAGGATGTCGCCGTCGGTAGGTGTCCAACTGACAGACACCGTGCCACCAGCGGCCAAGCCGTATTCAGAAGAGAGCTGCCCGTCGGCCTCGAACTTCACCACCTGCGGGAACGGGGTCGGCTGTTCTTGGTTGAAAAGGTAGTTCTGATCGTATACTCTGAAACTCACTTGCTGCGTCTGGCCGGATGCCGGGCGGCCCGACAGATGCTCCACCCGCTTGGGTGAGTGGTAAAGCTTGCGGTTAGCGACGGTCAGCCTGTCGGTGGAGACATTGTCCACCTCGTAGCCGAAGAAGATGTGGTTGCGGCTCAGACCGCAGCGGAGGTCGAGACCGGCGTAGTGGTCGAGCGTCCAGGCACAGTAGTCGTTGGTCTGCCCCATGGTCTGCTCACGGAAACCACCCCGCACGGTATCCGACATCCAGGGCATGAAGTCGAAGGAGGGACCCACGCGGTCGTAGAGCATCACCTTGATGCGCGGGAACACCCACACCTTGGCCTGCACCTGTCCGCGGCCCTCGAGGGTGGGCGGCGTAAACGAGAAGGTGTTTTCAAAGTCGTTTACCGGGCTGATGCCCCCCGCCTGTTGCCACACGAAACCCACACGGCCTTCGGCATGGTCGGAGAAACCCGTGTAGGCTGAAATCTCCCCGCTGCCACTGGCCTCCACCTGACGGTAGAGGTCGCTGCGTAGCGTGAGGACGATTGGCACAGGACCCGCCATGAACTTGATGGAGGCGGGAGGGAAGAGGTCGTGTTTCCACAAGTCGTAATCAGGGGTAAAGGAGAAACTGCCATGCGCATCAAAGCGTATCATCTGCTCGGTGTTGAACTTGCCCACAAGCGCGGCTTCGATTTTCAAGGCTTTGCTCCTATAACGGTCGATGAGATTGTCCACGAACTCGTGTTCTGTCCTGGCACCGAAATTCAAGAGCATCTCTATGTCTATGCCGATGCTGGCATTCATACGCTCCAAGGTAACAGACCAGTTGTTGCCGGAGAACAGGGTGGTCCCGTCTAGGTTATACAGCATGCCTGTCCACAGGTTTTCTGTGAAACGGGTGTCATCTTTGCGTTGGAGGTTGATATCTATTGCTTGATATCCCCCTGCTGCATCCAACAGATAGGCCTCCACTGGGTGGAGGACTATGCCATTGGCTTTGGTCTTGCCCTCAGGCAGGGTGGTGAGGGTCAACTCGGTGTTGGCGAAGATGTCGGTGAGGGAGGCCTCGACTGTGGTTACGTTCACCGTATTGCCCGAAACGTTTGCGGAGGTGACAAAGCGATAGAGCACCACCGTGTCGCGGTCGATGGCTATGACAGAGCCGGGGTGGATGTCTGGCACCGAATCGGTGAACTGGATTTGATAGCTGCCCGTGCTATCGTCATAGGCTGTCACAGAGGTTTCTTCCCAATCGATGGGTACATAGTCGGGGTTGACCTCTAATTGACTCTGTTCATTCGGCTTTGGTTCTTTCTCGCATCCTGCGACGAACATTGTTGCACACATTAGCATTATGGCTGCTAAAATCTTAGTCAGTTTTTTCATGATGTATATTTCGGGGTTAATAACTTGGGGATATAATTATCTAGATGATGATTGTGGAGTGCCTGACGGATGGCTGCCTGGCACTCTTTCTTGTAGTAGAAGAACATGAGGTTCTGAGCCTTCTTCTCGTCGGGACGACGGGCGACATAGACGGGCTGCATGGTGTCGGGATTGATGCCGGTGTAGTACATCTCGGTGCTGAGGGTCATGGGCGTGGGCGTGAAGTCCTGTATCTGCTCGAGGCGGTAGCCCAGCCGTTTCATCTCGACGGCAAGGTCCGCCATGTCGCGGAGCTGGCAGCCGGGATGGGAGCTGATGAAATAAGGTATAAGTTGGTAGCGGAGGCCTGCCTGACGACAGATGGTGTCGAACTGCGCCTTGGTCTGGAGGAAGAGGTTGAAAGAGGGCTTGCGCATGAGTTGAAGCACATGGTCGCTGGTGTGCTCGGGAGCCACCTTGAGGCGGCCGCTGACATGGTGCAGCACCACATGGCGGAAGTAATCCCAGCCGCCATTCTCCTTGGTAAAGAGGTCACAACGGATGCCGCTGCCGATGTAGACATGCTTGATGCCAGGGAGGGCGGAGACCTTCTTATAGAGGTCGACAAGAGGACGATGGTCGGACTGGAGGTTTTTGCATATTGTAGGTTGTATGCAACTATAACGCGGGCAGCGGCGGCAGAGCTCCTTGTTCTTGCCTGACATGCGGTACATGTTGGCGGAGGGTCCTCCGAGGTCGGTGATGACACCGTTGAAGTCCTCACGCTCGGCAAGGATCTTCACCTCGCGGAGGATTGAGGCTTCGGAACGGGAGGCTATCTGTTTGCCCTGATGGGCAGAGATGGTGCAGAAGGCACAGCCGCCAAAACAGCCGCGATGAATGTTCACAGAGTTCTTAATCATCTCGTAGGCGGGGACGGTGCCGCGCTTCTTGTACTTGGGATGGGGCAGTCGGGTGTAAGGAAGGTCAAAGGAGGCATCTATCTCCTCGGTGGTCATGGGCGGTTCGGGTGGGTTGACCACGACGAGGCGGTCGCCGTGGCGTTGAATGAGGATGGCGCAGTCTATCTTGTTGCTTTCCTGCTCGATGATGTGGTAGTTCTCGGCTTCACAGCGTTTGCTGCGGAGGCAGTCTTCGTAGGGGTGGAGGGTGATGGTCGGACTGGTCGGAATAGTCGGAATAGTCGGAGTGGTCGGAGTAGTCGGAGTGGTCGGACTGGTCAGACAGTAGGCCACTTGGGGGAGGGAGTGGCAGGCTTCGATGCCTTTGCCTTGGTTGAGGAGGTGGGCTATCTTGAGGGTGGTGCGCTCGCCCATGCCATAGTTGAGCAGGTCGGCGGGGGTGTCGGCGAGGATGCTGGGGAACAGACGGTCGTCCCAATAGTCGTAGTGCGCCAGACGGCGCATGGAGGCCTCGACACCGGCAATGACGACAGGGGTGTCGGGATAGAGCTGCTTGAGGATGCGCGTGTAGACGTATGTGGCACGGTCGGGTCGGAAACCTGCTTGGCCGCCAGGGGTGTAGGCATCGTCGTGACGCAAGCGACGGGCAGCGGTATAGTGGTTGACCATGCTGTCCATCACACCGCTATTGACCCCGAAGAAGAGGCGTGGCTGTCCAAACTTGCGAAAGTCGCGCAGGTCGTCGCGCCAATTGGGCTGCGGAATAATGGCAACCCGATAGCCAGCGGCTTCGAGCGTGCGCCCGATGACGGCTGTGCCGAAGGAAGGATGGTCGACGTAGGCATCGCCTGTGACCAGAACGATGTCGACCTGCTCCCATCCAAGACGCTTGACCTCTTCTAAAGTAATTGGTAAGAAATGCCCCATAATCAGTAGATTGAACTATTAAAAACGAAGATGCAGGCCAAGTGAGCCACTGAAACGCTCATAGTTGAAGAAGTTGTTCTCTTTGGGCCAATCGGTGAGATAGGCGTAAGAGACATTGACAGAGAGCTTCACCTTCTGCCCTCCGATGCGGAACATCAGCTGAGGCTCGATAAGGTAATGGGGATCAGTTAGAGTTTCCTCAAGCTTCTCGGGACCATCCTCCGGCAGCAACACTTTTTCCCACTGCGACTGCATCAAGCCACCCTTCACCCCCATGCCGATGTCGATATCGCCCTCCACTAGGTTCACCCAGCCGATATTGACCTGCCCAAAATAGAGGTTATACTGACCGTCCACACGGTAATGCACATCTCGGACAGTATTGATATTGTCGTTGCACGACATGCCGTAGCCATAACCCAGATACCCCTCGAGCACCATTTTGCCAAAGGGATGGAAGGTGCCAGCCAACGCCTGGGCGTAGAAGGTGTTCAATTGAGTAATACTGAAAGAGGCCTGCATACCAACAGCCTTCAGCGGAGCATAGCTGAAAGAGGCATTGATAGCAGGATGTGCTAGGAGAGGTGCCGAGAGGGAGGCCGAGGCATCCACCTGCATCTCCCCCTTCTCATGCAGCAGCGGAATGTCGGCATTGTGAGGATGATATACCACACAAGAAGCCGCAAGTCCCGAAAGAATCAGCATGAGCAATAGGCTATTATGTGTTTTTCTTTTCATAAGCTTGGCCTTTTTCTGGATTGGTCAATTGGTAACGTTAATGAGTAGCAATGTAATTCAAGGCTGCATCGAGCTGGGGTTTGTAGCTGCCGGCGCAATCTTTGCGGAGTATTACTTGGTCGGGGGCATGACCTATGCCTTCAAGCACCTGCCCATCGATACTGGCCTCAAAAGAAGAAGTATAGACATAATGGCCACGGTAGTCGTTGCCGTCGCCGAATGGACCACCATAGTG
>JAEEGH010002940.1_pt1 | contig 45370 bp, 27 predicted proteins | sample 9134181 | NCBI WGS metagenome assembly JAEEGH01 (sample SAMN16246544, study PRJNA631951) | gut metagenome | biome: gut microbiome; feature: rumen; material: DP-attached | host: Bos | place: Iran: Karaj | collected 2018-10
CGTGCCAGATGGCTCTGCCGTCGGCATCTCTGAGCTCCGTTCAGAAGGCCAGAGCGAAAAGGTTACAACCCTTGATGGCCGTACGGTCGAAAGATCCAGCGGTCTCCGTAAAGGCATCTACATCATCGACGGTAAGAAACACGTCATCAAATAGGGTGAATCATAATCCAGAGTTTACGGCTTATTATCCCTCATCCCTCACATCCCCAAACCCTTTTCAGCAAAGGCGATTACAAAGAAAATGTGAGGGATGAGGCCTTTTTCAGCGAGAATAGTCCTCACTCCGGGCGAGCAGTATTCCCACTATGATCTTGCAGTATTCCCGCTATCAGCGAGGTCAGAGTAAACAAGCGGTTTACTCCGACTAAACCACAAGTTTACCCGTACCTTTCTGACAGCCGATAAGACCATCTTATTTTCCAATACTACCGTAGTATTTTTCAATACTCTTGTAGTATTATTCTACGACGACGCGCGGATGATAATCGAATAGGCGCTGGTTCTGGCGGAGTTCCTTGATGCTGAGGTCGGGGCGCACTTCACCACTCCAGTTGGCGAAATTGGCCTTGAAGGGTTCGCCCTCGGGGACGATGTAGGTGATGGTTTCGAGCGAAAGAGGCAGCGGCTCGAAGATGAGGACGATGGCGAAGTAGTCACCGGACATACCCTGCACCCAGAATAGTGTGTCGTCCGGATAGTCCATCACGCCCTTGCACTTGTATTGGTGGCCCTGCTTGTCTATCAGTATCGTATTGCCGCCACGGCCGAAGTACTCACGGCGCCAGTTCATCTCGGTGGCCACAGCGACATAGGTGGCATTCGGGGTCAGCCACATGGCCATGGTTCCCTCGGGTATGGGCTTGATGAGGTGGGCGTCCTTGTACTCGGACCACGTGAAGAAGTTGTCCTTGTCGTAATTCTTGGCCTCGACAATCTGTGTCGGGTGGTGGAGCTCGGGAACGTTGTCGTAGTAGTTGGCAACACCATGAAAGACAAGTCCTGACGGCTGACGGTTAAGAATGACCTCGCGACCTCTCAGGCTCCAGTTGGGCACGCCGTAGATGGCAACCCTCTTGGTGGTCTCGGGCAGTTTGGGGAAGAATATCTTGAAGTCGGCCACTGCACCCTTCTTGCCCTTGAAGGCAAAGCGTTTGTAGTAGCAGTCGGGCTCGGTGCGGCGGGCACGATAGCTGATGCCAGTCTCCTTGTCGAGCAGGCAGCCCTCTTCGTCAGTCAGCCAGAAGTTGTTCACGACGTCGGCGGGCATCTTCAGATAGCAATGCAGCACGGTCTCGCCGTTCTCCTCGGTCAACCGCCACGGCATGGGTGTGTACTGTTCTTCAAAGTCGGGCACGGCATCGACCCAATCAGGGAACACGTCAGCAAAACTATTGACTGTCGGCACTTGATTGACCACCAGGCCTGAAGGCTCAAACCAGTCGTCTTTCTCGGTTCTGGGCCAGATGGCAATCGTCTTTTTAGTCTTCTTGTCAAGGGCTGTCGAAGGCATCGGCATCCAAATTCCATTGCTTTGGGCAAGTATGGTCACATTCTTATCTTGTGCCTGCACGGCGAGGCAGGCTATAGCCATGAGGCTAAGGGTTACGATACGTTTCATATCTTTTTGTTTTTAATGTTAATACTATTTTGATACATGAGCTCATCGCGATATTGTTGGTAGCAGGCCGACGACTCTTTCGCACCAATGGGTGCTTGGGTCGAGTAGAACAGGATGCGGCCGTTGATACGCTCGGCAATCCAGCGGTACTGCAACTGGCGGCGCATGTCCTTCAGTTCGAAGAAGAATTGCTGCTGTGAGAAATTCAGGTGATAGCCCGGCGCCTTTGAGTCGTACCAGCAAGCCACTTGCAACAGTCGGCTGAAGAGGTTGATTTCGTCCTTGTCGGGAAATACGTAGACGCTGGACACTACACTACTGTCTATGGGCTGCGAACACGTCAGTTCGCCCTGCTTCACCTGATAGTGCTCGGCTAACTGGAAAATGTAATCGTCCACGCGGGCCGGATCTTGATAGGGCACCGAGTCCTCTGTCGTCGTCAGAGTGGCGTAGTGGAGGTTGGGGTCTGGAAGAGTAACAGGATTGAGTTCTTCCTGCGTTACCGCTGGTTCTTGCGTTACTGCTGGCTCTTCAACAGGCGCCGGTTTCGATTCTCCTTGCTTATCATTATCAGCCACTCGGATTTGCTCTATCGTGTCGTTCAAGGAAAGGGCCTTCGGCTCCGTTTGGGGCTGTTCAGTCTCTTGGGCTGTCAAAGGCGCAGTTGGTTGCTTTTCTTTGGGCCAAAGGGTTACGCCTATACCTATGATTAATATGAGGCAGGCGGCAGCGGCTAGCCAGCGGTGGAGGGGCTTTATCTTAGCGGTGAAATTGGCAGGTGCATTCTCCTCCGGCATCTTCTGCTCGCTGACGATGCGGTCGAACTCCGCCGTTTCGTCCTCCGCGAGCCAGGCGTCCAAGTCATATTTGCGCTTGGACATATCGGCCAGCAACTGGTCCAGTTTCTTTTCCATATCTTCGTTCATAGGATACCTTTTCTTTTAAGTTGTTCTACTATTTTGCTTCGCGCTACGCTTACCACGTGACTGACCGAGCGAGGCAGCAGCCCTGTGACGGCAGCGATCTGCGGTATGTCCATTCCCATTTCCTGACGCATCCGGAAGAGTTGCTGCTCCTGGGGCGAGAGTGTGCGGATGGCCTCTTGCAGGAGTCGTTGGTTGTCGTCGTCAGCCATCGGTTGTCCTTCGTCCGACAATATCCTGTTGGTCTCTTCTATTCTCATTACGCCGTGTTTCTGGCGTCGACGCCATTCGCTCACGCAGACGTTCTTCGTCATTCGGATGAGCAGGGCCTCAGCATAGTTCTCGTCGTTCACCCTTTCGCGGAGCAACCAGAGACGGAGCAGTGCTTCCTGAACGGCATCGGCAGCCAGTTCGTCGTCTTGGAAGAACGAGCCCCCCAGCTTCACTAACCTGGGGCGCATCCGCTGCACTATCTCTTCGTACTCTATGGTTGTCATACACCCTATAAACGCTAAAACACCCTCCATGTTGAATGTCGGGTGTTGTATTTAATGCTTTTTAACAATGTTCTATCACGTGGTAGTTCTATCTCGTGGGCAGGGAGTATTTCACGGGTTCCGGCTCGCCCTTGAGGACGTCAGCGAAGGCTTTCGGACTGATGGTGACGGGGCCTCGCATGAACTCAGGAATGTTATAGCACTTGATAGACTGGCGATGATAGTCAGGATCGGCACAAGGCAGCTCGAAGGGCTTTGTGCCATTTCCGTTCTGGTCGATATGAGCGATGAACGGACGGGTATACTGGCCATCGTAGCGGCGGCTGCTGAAGACGATCCATTTGCCATTGCTCGACCAGGAGTGATAACTCTCCGTATCCTCCGAGTTCAGTGCCGCCATCGGACTGGCTTCGTTGGTCTTTAGGTCTATCTTCCAGAGATCGGCCTCATGATGCCAAATGGGGAAGACGCCGAAGTCAGACAAGGTGAAGACGAGGAAACGGCCATCAGGTGAGATGCGTGGGAACGTGGCACTCTTCTCCATCGCAACAGCATCGAAGACCAGTTCGCGAGGACCGAAAACCTTGGTTTCAGGATTGAAACTCTTCTTATATACATTGTATTTCACGTCCGTAGGCCTTGACAGGAGTTGTTGTCCTTTGTCGGTGGAATCGTTGTATTCGAAATGGGCGCTGCAATAGTACAGCGTCTTGCCGTCTGGAGCCCAGAAGGGAAAGACTTCCAGTTCGTTGGGGTCGTTCTCGATGTTCCATACCTCATTATTCTCTATGTCGTAGGCGATGAGGTCGCTCTCCGTGTCAAAGACCTCTACCTTGTTACGGTCAACGGCATGGAACGTTTGGCTGGTCTTGTTGGTGGAATAGACAATCATCTTGAGCCAGGGGTGCCACGTGGGATAGACACCGGCGGAGAGGATGGAGTCGTTTCTCATGTTCATCTTCTTGATCTTGCCGTCGTAGGCGATGACGGTGCCACCCAGGGTCTCACGGGCGTGGAACTGTATGCGCTCAGGATTGTACTGCTGGTAGTTGTGGCAGTTGATGCACTGCCCCTTTCCCTCCTCGCCGCACAGCATATTGTCGTAGATGACGCTTTCATCGTAGTTCTCCAGACAACGCTGACTGATAGTTAGCTCATCGTAGGCCACGTACGAAGGTGAGATCAGACGGTAACTGATATAGGGGTCGATGGAGTCCTTCGAGACGTAGATGCTGAAGGGCTTATAGAGCGTCCAGGTGTCATGGTGCAGGGCATAGACCTCTACCTGGATGGCTTTCCCTGCAGCACTCTGGACCAGCGTCTGCCAGTCATCGGCAGCGGGTTGGATCTTTTCTCCTGTGCAGATCACCTCCTGTTGACCAGCCGTAAAGCGTACAGCCATCTCCTGCGGTGTGCCGTCGATCTCAAAGGTCAGCGGTGCGATGTTGATGGGGACGGTGACATCGGTATAGTCCGGATAGATGTTGGGCAGGGCCTCTGACTGACGGAATTCCTTAGGAAGGCCACTGTTGCAGGCTGTCAGCAATGCTGCGAAAGCAAAGAGTATCGTAAGTTTCTTCATAATCAAAAATAGGTAATGTCTTTAAGGAAGAAATACTCATAGTAGTAAGTATTTCCGAAATTGGATTCCAAGAGCGCACGCAGCTGCGGGAGTGATGCCCCCTGGTTCTGGTATTGCTTTAACTGACTCATAAAGGCGTGGAAAGTTTTTTTGACGCCCTCGTCAAGAGGCATCGCTTCCGTGTCACTCCTGTTTTGCATGTTGGCAAAGAGATAGGCTGCTTCCTGGAAGATTCTGGGGAAGTTGTTGTCCGGATGCATATCTGCATAGTGCGCAAAGCGATGCCAGAAGTCGTTGGGGTTTCTGGTCCAGAGTGCACCCAGTACGGCCTGTTCCTGGAAATAGGGGTCATCGGCATCAAACCACGACAGAAGTGTCATCAGATTTCTTTCCACAAAGCCGGCATCGGCTCCCAGGTAGTTACCGTAATGTAACATGTGGGTGATGGGACCCGTCTCGCGGTCTTCGCTGAGTTGGCCGGGATTGTCGGCAAGCAGCTGGAAGTTCTTGGCCCAGTCTCTATAGAACAACGTCTGCTTCAGCAGGTCGAGGTATTTCCTGGCGGCCTTGGGCTCTTTGTTGAGTACCGCACAGCGGGCCATATATTTGATCCGTTCGGTATTCCAGCCCGTTAGTACGTTTTCCTCCATACTTCTGTGATGGCAGTCATTGAGTAGGCCATACTGATAGTAGATGATTCGTCCTGCAACATGACACATATATATAGGTAAGGGCGTGTTGCTTTTCTTCGAGCCCTTCGGGAAGTTGTACATCTCTTCGGTCTGACGCCCAAGCCGCCAGAGGGCCAGATTGTGCATCATGACGATGGCACGCGTAGGTTCGCCATCCTGTTTGGCGCCTTCTTTCAACACGCCTTCCCAATCGAGATTCTCTACACATCTCTGCATCGCCAATTCGTGGTGAAAGTTATCATCGTTGTACCAGTAATGCTTGACACCTAAGCACATGAGGACGAGGATGACAGCCTGGATACCCCATCTCAGATAGACCTTCATCTTCTTGCCCATATCTTCGTGGAAGCGGAAGAGCACCAGAATCAGGAAACAAGCGGCCAAGAGGTAGTAGGGTGTATAGAACTCCGGATAGTCTTCGCGGATGGTAAAGACGGGAATGGCAGCTTGATAGATTGTGGAGAGGTTCGTCTGATAATAGACATAACGGTAATAGAAGAGCGGAATGGCCACAACACAGAGGATGGCCACAATCGTCTGCAGGGCGTTGTGTGTGTGGTTCTTGGTGAGTCTCCAAGTCCAAAGGCCCATCAGGAGGACAGCCCCCAGTGCATAGGCGCCCATCAAGGGATAGCTGACGGCAGTGACGACGAAGATAAAGAGCAGTCGCAGCCAAAGGGTATTGGGAAGCTTACGGAAGACCCACAACAGACAGACAGCCGCCGTGGTGCCGATGGTCGGAACGAAGAAATAGCCCTTCAATTTCATCATATAGTGCCAATAGCCCAAGTCCATGTTGTTCGCCAATAGGATGGCAACAGGCAGTAAGGCGATCACGCTCCACCGGTCTGGAATCTGGAAGGCGCGTTTCGTCACCCACATCAGCAACAGCCACCAGAGACATAGCAGTACGACACCCAGCCAAGGGTAATAAAAGAACTGTGTGAAGAATGTGCCTAGATAGGAGAGCATGCCTCCCGGCACAATCATCTGTTGCTTAAAGAACAGTGACGAGAAAAGAAACAGGTTGAAATGTTGCACTTTCCAGAGCAAGTCTGTTTCGTAGATCAGAAGAATGACGGCAATGGCCGTCAGTATGCCCGTCCAAAGGGCCAACGGTTTGAATCGTTCCACCATAGTCGATAATATTTGGTGCAAAGGTAGGAAATAATTCTGAAATAAACATAAATTAATCCGAAAAACCGCATAATTATTGGTTTTTGTTGTACCTTTGCAGCAATGAAATCGAAGATTAACTCAAAAACCTTGCGAAACCTACTGGTTTTCATGCTGTTCATGACAAGCCAGCAGTACGCTTGTGCCATAGAGAATGATACCATCGCCGTACAAAGCGATTGTTGTGTAGACTCCACCGCCGAGAAGAAGGAGTCACCGTATGAGAAACTCATCAAGGAGGGCGGCAGCATACAAAAGGGACTGTTTACCGTGCGTCATATCAAGGACGACTGGTATCTGGAAGTGCCCGATGCGCTGTTGGGACGTATGCTCCTTGCCGTCACCCGTTTCACCAGTACGCCTCAGGGCTTTAAGATGTTCAGTGGTGAGGAGGTGAACCGCTCGGCAATCTATCTGGAACAGTATGGTGAGAAGACCATCTTCCTGCGTGAGTATGTGCAGTCGCAATATGCGAAGCCCGACGATCGTATCGCCATCTCGTTGAAACAGTCCTCTGCCGATCCTATTGTGGCGAAGTTTGAGGTGATCGGACGCAATCCCGATACCGGTGATCAGCTGATCAACGTCAGCAAATTCCTACTGACGGATAATAAGGTGAGCGGTTTCACGTCGTCCGACCGTACCATTCTCAGTATTGGCGGATTACAGTCCGACCGTACGTTTATGGATACCATCAAGACCTATCCCATCAACCTTGAGATCCAGGCCCTTCGTACTTATGCGATGAACAATACGGCCAAGGTTCCCGCTTCTGTCACAGGTTCCGTCACCCTGGTGCTGAACACGTCTATCGTCTTGCTGCCGGAAGAGCCTATGCAGCCTCGGTATTCTGATGAGAGGGTGGGGTATTTCAATAACCGCATTACCTCGTTCAGCGATGAACAGCAGACACCGGAGCACGAGTCGATAATCTCCCGCTATCGTCTGGAGCCCAAGGATGTTGCGGCCTACAAGGCAGGAAAACTCGTGGAGCCCAAGAAACAGATTGTTTATTATATCGACCCGGCAACGCCCAAGAAATGGGTGAAGTATCTGAAGATGGGTATTGATGACTGGAACGTGGCTTTCGAGGCTGCGGGTTTCAAGAATGCGATCGTGGCCAAGGACTGGCCGGAGAACGACACAACGATGTCGCTCGACGATGCCCGTTTCTCCGTTCTCAGGTATTTGCCTTCAGAAACGGAGAATGCCTATGGTCCCCGTATCGTTGATCCCCGTAGCGGTGAGATCATCGAGGCTCATATCTGCTGGTATCATAATGTCATGAATCTGGTGAAGAAATGGTATATGACCCAGTGCGGAGCACTCGACAAACGGGCGCAGAAGATGGATTTCCCTGATGAACTCATGGGACAGCTGATCCGTTTTGTGTCGAGTCATGAAGTGGGTCACTCTCTGGGATTGCGACATAACATGATAGCCTCCCAGGCTACGCCCGTTGAGAAGTTGCGCGACAAAGCCTGGGTGGAGAAATACGGTCATACGTCGAGTATCATGGACTATGCCCGTTTCAACTATGTGGCTCAGCCCGAGGACAATATCAGTGAAAAGGGTCTCTTCCCACGCATCAACGACTATGACAAATGGGCCATCAAGTGGGGCTATCAGTATCGTCCGGAGTTTAAGGACCCCGTGAAGGAAAAAAAAGTCCTGCGTGAAGAAGTCACCAAAGTACTTAAAGATAACCGTCGTCTGTGGTGGAATGGTGATGAGGGTAAGGGAACAGACCCACGCAGTCAGACCGAGGACCTCGGCGACAACCAGATGAAAGCCAATGCCTATGGTATGAAGAACCTCCAGCGAGTCATGCAGAACCTCCAGAAGTGGACGGCTCAGCCCGACGGTGAGTATGAAGACCTGAGTGAGATGCATCGTGCTGTCCGTGCACAGTATCAGCGCTATGTGAACCATGTTCAGCGCTATCTCGGAGGCCGCTATACGAACAATGCTCCGGGACAGAAACCTTATGACTTCTTGTCGCGTGACGTACAGCGTGAGGCGGTAGCATGGCTTGGCAAATATGTACTTGAAGCACCGCTTTGGCTCTATCCTGAGGAGGTGGTGTCGAAACTCGGTATCGATGCTGCTGATGAGATCCGCAATCGTCAGTCAACGCTCATAGCGATGATGGTATCGCCAGGCATACTTTTTACGCTCCATAATAATGCATTACGTGCTGCTGATCCCTATCCTGTCAATGAATATTTGGACGATGTCTTCTCTTTGGTGTGGAAACCTGTCAACGATGCCAACGCCCTTCAGAACGACTATCTTCGTCAGCAGCAGCGTTCCTATGTCGACCTTTTGGGTACCATCCTGAATCCCGTCAAGGACAAGGAGTCTGGCAGCGTCGACATTAAGATTGTCCGTAGCGATGTGGTGCTTTATACCGAGCAGCATCTCGAGAAAATCGAGAAGTGGTTGAAGGCTCAGCCCGATGATGCTCACAACCGCAACCTTCTTCACCGCATCAACAATATCCGGCATAAATATAATAAGGATAATTAAAGGTTAAAAAGCTATATGAATCATTTTAAAACTTTCTGTCTTAGCCTGTTTTTGGCAGTATTTTTCACATCACAAGTTTCTGCTATCAATGCGACCTTACCGATAAAGGGAACGGTGATTTCACCTGCCGATCCCCATATCCAGTATACTGGTCGTATCAGTTTCACCAATCCAGAGCGTCCCACATGGAATTTTCCTGGCGTGCAGATTATCGCCGCCTTCGAGGGTACCTCATTGAAGATGAAAGCCAAGCCGCGTAGTGGTTATTTTATGGCGCAGATCGATCAGGCGGAACCGTTTAAGGTCGCTTTCCGAAGCGAGCGCGATTCTATGGTCACTCTCGCCACAGCCCTTCCTGACGGACAACATACGGTCCGTCTGATGTACATCATCGAGGGTTATGAGTTCTATCCGGAGTTCTGGGGTTTTATCCTTGATACAGGGAAGACGCTCGTCGACGCACCCGCTCTCCCCACCAGAAAGATCGAATTCATCGGCAATTCCATCACCTGCGGTTATGGTAACGAGGGTCTCAAGAAAGAAGAGGGCTTCGAATACGAGACAGAGAACCATTATTACTCCTATGCCTCCATTACAGCTCGTAAACTCAATGCCCAGCACTGGGTTGTTGCGCGTAGTGGCATCGGAGCCTATCGTAACTATGGTGAGGCCAAGACGGGTTCTCCTCGTTCGTGTATGCCTGTGCAGTACGAATATGTTGGCTATGCCTTCGACCTGAAGTTGCGTGATGAGACTTCTTTCCTTAGGGAAAAGTGGGATTTCAGCCGTTACCAGCCCGATGTCGTTTGTGTCAATCTTGGTACTAACGACCTTTCGACGAAACCCTATGATCTGGAATTGTTGAAACAGGGCTATCAGAAACTGTTGTCAATGATTCGCCAGCATAATCCAAAGGCAAAGATCGTGTTCCTCACAGGTACGATGCTCTACAATCAGGAACTGAAAGAGCAGAAACAAGTGCTCGATGAGGTGACGGCCGAGGCTCATAAGGCAGGTGATAAGGAGGTCTATCGTTTCGATATGGAACCAATAAGCGATGTGACGTTCTATGGTAACGACTGGCATCCGAACGTCTATCAGGACGAGAAGATGGCTGATGAACTCACGCCTTTCCTTCGTCAGCTGATGAACTGGAACTGAATTGTTTCCTGACGTCTTCGAGGATGCCTAACAGGTCGTTCATCGTCTCGGCACGAAGCATGGCGATACGTGTCTGACGGAAGTTGGGAATCCCTTTGAATATCGGTGTTGCAGCGAGGTGTCTTCTGGTATGGAGGATGCCTCGCTTCTCGTCTATCCGTTCCACGTTGATATGTAACAGCTCTTCCAGGATATCCAGTTTCTCGTCAAAGGTCAACGTCTCCCGACTGAAGATCCAGGGACAGCCGAAGGTAGCGCGTCCGATCATGATGGCATCGACACCGTAAGTCTCAAAGGCCTTGTCGGCCTCTTCGAGGGAGTGGATGTCACCGTTGCCTATAATAGGAATATGTATGCGAGGGTTGCGCTTCACCTCACCGATGAGGGACCAGTCGGCACTGCCTGTGTACATCTGACTGCGCGTGCGTCCGTGTATCGTCAGCGCCTGAATACCGCAGTCCTGCAGTTGTTCAGCCAGCGAGGTGATGATGAGTTGCTCGTGGTTCCAACCCAGACGGGTCTTCACCGTGACGGGCAGTTGTACGGCATCCACTACCTTCTGCGTGATCTCCAGCATCTTGGGGATGTTTTGCAGCATGCCTGCGCCAGCGCCTTTGCCTGCCACCTTCTTCACAGGACAACCGAAGTTCAGGTCTATCAGGTCTGGTCCGGCCTGTTCCACGATCTTGGCAGCTTCCACCATTGCCTCAACATCTCGTCCGTAGATCTGGATGCCTACGGGTCGTTCTGTGTCGCTGATGGTCAGCTTGGAGATGGTCGACTTTACATCACGGATCAAGGCTTCGGCACTCACGAACTCCGTATACACCATCGCTGCCCCAAACCGCTTGCAGAGCAGTCGGAAGCCGATATCTGTGACGTCCTCCATAGGTGCCAGAAACACTGGCTGAGGCCCGAATTCTATGTTTCCTATCTTCATTTCGGCTGCAAAGGTACATATTTTTTCTGAAATATTTGGAAGTTACAGGAAAAGTTCGTATCTTTGCTGCCGTAAAATGTTTAACCGTTTAAAAAGAATGCTATGGAGCAATTACTTCATTATGTGTGGAAGCACAAGATGTTCCCCTTAAAGGAACTGAAGACAACCGACGGTAAAAACGTCGAGGTGATTGACACAGGACTGCATAATCGCAATGCGGGCCCTGACTTCTTTAATGCGAAGGTCTGTATTGGCCGGACGCTCTGGGTGGGCAATGTAGAGATTCACGACAAATCGTCAGACTGGTATCTGCATGGTCACGACAAAGACTCCAATTATGACAATGTCATCTTGCATGTGGCAGGCGTCATTGATACCGATGTGAGGACTTCCAAAGGCGAGTATCTGCCTCAGCTCCAACTAGATGTGCCGCAGAGCGTCAGCGAGCATTACGAGGAACTGCTGAAAACTGACAGTTATCCGCCGTGTTACAAGGTGATTCCTGATTTGACGCCGTTGATGGTGCATGCCTGGATGGCGGCTTTGCAGACAGAACGTCTGGAACAGAAGACAGAGGCCATCTGTCATCGGGTAGAGCTGTGTAATGGCTCGTGGGAGGATGCCTATTTCGTGACCCTTGCCCGCAATTATGGCTTTGGCATTAACGGAGAGGTTTTCGAACAATGGGCCAGGGGTGTGCCGCTCAATGCGGTGGCTCATCATCGTGACGACCTCTTCCAGATCGAGGCGATCTTTATGGGACAAGCCGGACTTCTCGAGTTAGAGGCTGTGCCAGATTATTATCAGCAGGCCGCCCTCAACGAGGGATATTTTGCGAAACTTCGTAACGAATACCTCTATCTGGCGCATAAATTCTCGATGAAACCGATGGATTTTAAACTCTGGCGCTTCCTTCGTCTGCGTCCGCAGAACTTCCCGCATATCCGCATCTCACAATTGGCCAGCCTGTATTATCAGCGTAAGGCCGGACTCAGTCAACTCATTGAGTGCGAGAGTGTGGAAGATCTCAAAAAACTCTTCAGTTCGCATGTGACACCCTATTGGGAGACGCATTACACCTTTGGCTCAACGAGTAGCAAGAACGAAAAACACCTCTCTTACGGCTCGCTGAATCTGTTGATGATCAATACGGCCATTCCGATGCTCTTTGCCGTAGGCCGCCATCGGGGTAAGGAGGTGCTCTGCGACAAGGCCTTCGACTTTCTGGAGCAGTTGAAGGCGGAGAACAACTATATCATCCGGATGTGGCAACAGGTAGGACTTCCTGTCAAGTCGGCAGGCGACTCCCAGGCCCTTATCCAACTCAAAAAGGAATACTGCGACAAGCGCGAATGCCTCCGTTGTCGCTTTGGCTATGAATATTTAAAGAGATAGTATATGGAACAAGAGGTTTTTTATGCGATGGCGCTGACGCGCATCAGCAACTTCAATTTCCAGCAGGCGCTGGAACTATATCGCACCGTAGGCAGTGCACAGATGATTTTCGAACACCGTTATGATATCGGAGATATTCTCAAAGACTGTTCGCCTCGTCTTAAGGAGGCTCTCAAGGACTGGGATGAACCGATGAAACGGGCAGATTTCGAATTGAACTACATGCGTGAACACCAGATCCGCGCCTTAACGCTCAACGACGATGACTATCCTCAACGGCTTCAGGAGTGTGCCGACGCACCTATCGTCTTATATTATAGAGGTAATGCCGACTTGAATCAGGCCAAGATTATCAGTATCGTGGGAACCCGCCAGTGTACGCAGTACGGTATCGATTTGATACGTCGCTTTATGAGTGACCTGCGGATGCATTGTCCTGAGGTACTGATTGTCAGCGGACTGGCTTATGGCGTCGACATCAATGCTCATCGTCAGGCGTTGGAACAGGGTTATCCTACGGTTGCGGTCTTGGCTCACGGCCTCGATCAGATTTATCCTTATCACCATCGTGATACGGCGGCGCAGATGCTGGTTCATGGTGGACTACTGACGGAGTTTATGACCCAGACGAATGCCGACAAGCCGAACTTCGTGCGTCGTAACCGTATTGTGGCTGGTCTTTCGGATGCTTGCATTGTCATCGAAAGCAAGGCAAAAGGCGGAGGTCTCATCACAGCGGAGATTGCCCAAAGCTATGACCGCAATGTCTTCGCTTTTCCTGGAGCTGTTGGCATGTCGTGTTCCCAAGGGTGTAACAATCTGATACGTGACAATGTGGCTGCGCTGATTTCCAATGCCGATGACTTCGTGCGTGCGATGGGATGGCAGGATGAAACCAAAAGGAAGACGGCTTTATCCGATGGAATCGAGAGGGATCTATTCCCAGACCTCTCGCCGGAAGAGATGAAAGTGGTGAATCTGTTGCAAGAGACCAACGATCTGCAACTGAATATCCTCAGTGTGAAGTCGGGTATTCCCATCGGCCAATTAACGGCAATGCTCTTCAATCTTGAGATGAAGGGTGTCGTAAAACCCCTCGCTGGCGGTATGTATCACTTGTTGCAATAAAATTCTTCACGATTCACGCTGCACTCTTCACTTTTTTTCGTAACTTTGCAGCCGTTATGAAGGAAAAGTACATTTTTGAGACGAAGATGCAGGTGCGCGACTATGAGTGCGACATCGAAGGTATTGTGAACAACGCCAATTACCTGCATTACTGCGAGCATACCCGCCATCTGTTCCTGAAACAGTGTGGGCTGAGCTTCGCCGAGATGCATGAGAAAGGTGTGGATGCCGTTGTGGCACGAATGTCCATGCAGTTTAAGACCCCGCTGAGGCCAGATGACGAGTTCTACTCTCGTCTTCGTCTGACCAAGGAGGGCATCAAGTACGTTTTCCACCACGATCTCTTTCGTGCGTCCGACGAGAAATTAAGCTTCCGCGCACAAGTGGAACTTGTCTGCATTGTCAATGGTCGTCTCTCTGGCAGTGAGGACTATGATCGCGCCTTCGCCCCTTGGATGGAATAAAGGTTGGAGTAAACAAGAGTTTTAGTTACAGTAAACTCCCGGTTTACTCCGACTAAACCGCTAGTTTACCGGTACTAATCTGACAGTCGATAAGAGTTTTGATGGACAAATCTTTAGGGCAAGACGTTAAGTATAAGACAAAAAGAGTAAAAATCGTGAAAAGTAGTGGGGATTTGTGATTTTATTCGTAACTTTGCAGCGTTTTAATTCGAATTAATATGAAGATAGCTTTAATCGGCTACGGAAAGATGGGTAAGATGATCGAAGAGATTGCCCTCAGCCGTGGTCATGAAATCGTGAGTATCATTGATATTGATAACCAGCAGGACTTCGACTCGCCAGAGTTTGCGTCGGCTGATGTGGCCATCGAGTTTACTGCGCCCCAGGCGGCCTACGGCAACTATCTGAAAGCTTGGGCAAAGGGTGTGAAGGTGGTCAGCGGCTCTACGGGCTGGATGAAGGAGCATGGCGATGAGGTGCGCAAGGCGTGTGAGGAAGGCAAGACGCTCTTTTGGGCTTCGAACTTCTCTATCGGCGTAGCCATCTTCTCGGCAGTGAACCGTTATCTGGCGAAGATCATGAACCAGTTCCCACAGTACGATGTGGAGATGGAGGAGACACATCATGTGCATAAGCTCGATCATCCCAGTGGCACAGCCATTACATTAGCCGAAGAGATTGTGGAGAACATCGACCGCAAGGAGACCTGGAAGGAAGATACGACAGACAAGAAGTTCCTGCGTGTAGACCATATCCGTCGTGGTGAGGTGCCAGGCATCCACACTATCCGCTATGACTCGGATGCCGACTTGATTACGATTACCCACGATGCACATAGCCGCAAGGGCTTTGCCCTCGGCGCCGTATTGGCAGCAGAGTATACCAAGGATCATCAGGGACTTCTAACCATTTCCGACATGTTTAAGTTTTAAGCTATGGAGAAGAAGAAAAAATTCAATCCGAAGAAGCAGTGGGCGAAGTTCATCGTTGTACTGGTGCTCTATCTGTTGTTCTTATATTGGGTAGGTTCATGGTGGGGACTGCTCGTCATCCCGTTTATCTATGATGTCTATATCACCAAGAAGATCAAGTGGCAGTGGTGGAAAGAGTCGGAAGGCCCTGTGAAGTGGATCATGTCGTGGGTCGATGCCCTCGTGTTTGCCCTCGTAGCCGTCTACTTCATCAATCTGTTCTTCTTCCAGAACTACGTGATTCCATCGAGTTCACTGGAGAAGAGTTTGCTGACGGGCGACTATCTGTTTGTATCGAAGGTGAGCTACGGACCACGTATTCCGCAGACGCCGCTGACGATGCCTCTGACCCAGCATACGCTGCCGATGATTGAGTGCAAGAGCTATATCGAGTGGCCGCAGTGGGACTATCGTCGTGTGAAAGGATTTGGAAAGGTGCAGTTGAACGATATCGTGGTCTTCAACTATCCCGCTGGCGATACACTCTGCTCTGACATGAAATATCAGGCCAATGATTTCTATCGGCTCTGTTATCAGTTTGGTTATCAACGCTATCCTCAGCGCCCTGATCCAGACTCGCTTGATGTCGGTGTACGTCGTCAGCTCTTTGAGGCCATCTATCAGGGCGGACGTCAATTTATTGAGGAGAACCGTCAGGAGTTTGGTGAGATCATTACTCGTCCCGCCGACCGTCGTGAGAACTATGTGAAGCGTTGTGTGGGTCTGCCTGGACAGACCTTGCAGATCAAAGATCATATTATCTATCTTGATGGAAAAGCTAATAAGGAACCAGAAAATGTGCAGTACACTTATCGTCTGAAGTTCAAGAAGAGTCTCAGCGACGAGGTGATGAAAGACCTCGGTATCACGATGGAGGATATGATGAGCTTGAACACACTGGGCTATATCCCTCTGACGAAGCGTGCCCTTGAGGAGTTGAAACGACAGGGCTTTATTGATAATGCCGAACTGAATGATGAGGCTGACGAATGGGACATCTATCCTCTGAACGGTAATATGCACTGGACCCGCGACAACTATGGTCCTATCTGGATTCCAGAGAAGGGCAAGAGTATCCAGCTGACTCTAGATAATATCGCCATTTACGAGCGTCCTATCCGTACATACGAGGGCAATACCTTTGAGGTGAAGGACGGTAAGATAATCATCAATGGCAAGGAAGCCAAGGAGTATACCTTTAAGATGGATTACTATTGGATGATGGGTGACAACCGTCATAACTCTCTCGACTCCCGTTACTGGGGCTTTGTGCCTGAGGATCATATCGTAGGTAAGCCCATCTTCATCTGGTGGAGCAGCGATCCTGATCGCGGGGGCTTTGGAGGCGTCAGATGGAGCCGACTGTTTAGGTTCGTGGATAATATTAAGTAGTTGAGAGTTTAGAGTTGAAAGGGACGGTGAAGTTCATAGTGGCGATGGCGGTGGCGCTGGTGGTAATGCTGGCGTTCCGTAGCCTTGTGATGACCGTCTGTACCGTTGATGGCAAGGGTTTGGAACCTGTGTTTCAAGCAGGCGACCGGGTGGTAGTCAACCGTTGGAGTTATGGCTTGCGTACTGGTGAGAAAGGCGGACTCTTCGATTATGGCCGTATCTGTCGTCAGGACATAAAAAAAGGTGATTTCATCGCGTTCGAGGATTCGCTGGGTGAGGTGCTGATTTGTCGTTGTGCGGGAGTGCCGGGGGATACGATTATGAAGAATGTTGTGGTTCCTGGTCTGGTGAATTGTGCCGATCAGGACTATTATTGGGTGGAACCTGTTGGTAAAAACAATTTGTTGAGTAGCCGCCAGTTGGGGTTCATCCCCGAGCAGCGCATCATCGGACGTGCTTGTCTGGTGCTTTACAGTCGTGAACCGTCGGCTCCTTTCTGGAAAGGTTATCGTAGTGAACGCTTATTACTGCCCCGATGACCGTTCTGCTCAGCACAACATATTTTGGGCCTGTCCAGTGGTATCAGAAACTCTATCGCTCCGATGAGGCTGAGATAGAACAGTGGGAGAGTTTCCAGAAGCAGACCTATCGTAACCGTTGTCTGATAGCAGCCCCAAACGGTATTCAGGCCTTGACAGTACCCGTAGAGCATACTGTAAGCCCTCTGATCAAAGACTTGAAGGTCAGCGATCATGGCAATTGGCGCCATCTGCATTGGAACGCTCTTGTTACTGCCTACAGCGAATCACCTTTCTTTGAGTATTACCAAGACGACATCCGTCCGTTCTATGAACAACGATGGGACTATCTGTTGGATTACAACGAGGCCATCCGCACCAAAATATGCGAATTGATCGACATTCAGCCCAAGGTTACTTTAACCGGAGAGTATTCTCGTTCCTCGGATAATGACTATCGTGAGGCGATACGCCCTAAGCATTCTGCTCCTGATCCAGACTTCACCCCTAGGCCCTATTACCAAGTATATCAGCAGAAACATGGTTTCCTGCCTAATCTGTCTATCCTCGACCTGCTCTTCAATATGGGACCGGAGAGTATCTTCTATCTTTAAATGAGTATGATGATGACCAAGACAAACAAGATAAGCCGCTATCTGCTGTGTGTAGCATTCTTCACGCTTCAGCTTTTATGCCTCACCAGCTCAGCCCAGACGGTACATTTTTATACCTCAGACAAATTGTCGAGTAACCAGATTACCCGTATCTGTCAGGATAAAGTGGGTTATATCTGGGTAGGAACGGAGTATGGCTTGAACAAGTACGATGGCTATCGGTTTACGAATTATCTTCATGAGACAGATGACACGACATCCGTCTGCAGCAATGTCATCTCTTTTCTCTTTGCAGATTCCAAAGGTACCGTTTGGGTGGGAACGCAGAAAGGACTTGACAGGTATGACGATGTCAACGATCGTTTTGAACATATTCCCTTACGTGGAGCCACACAGGTGCCACGCATCAATCACATGATTCAGGAAGATGAGGACCATCTGCTGATAGGTACGGCAGGCTATGGTCTCTTCCGTCTGGACATTCGCAATAATCAGAGCCAGAAACTCAATGATTATGCGACAAGTGATAATAACTACTTCAGTCATATCATCATCGACAGTGAAGGTGCTTTTTGGAAATCTGGTCATGGTAACAGCATTGTTCGTCGTTCACCAAAGGGAGAATTGGAAGAATTCACTTCCCCTTATGGTACGGTGACTGATTTTGTGGAATACGAAGGTGGCGTACTGATGGTATGTATTCATGGGTTGCTTTATTATCGTGATGGAGAGATAAAGACTGATTTCATCGATATGGGCTCGTTCAACGGCAAGGATTTGTTTTTCAGAGTTGCGATGAAAGACCGTAAAGGAAATCTTTTTGTTGGCACGATGGGCAATGGACTGTGTTGGATTCCCCGTGGTAGTCGTCAACTGACACAGTATGACTATCAGAGTGCAGCTTTCGACTTGAACACCTCATGTGTTTGGGCCCTTTTCGAAGATAACCAGGACAACATCTGGGTGGGCGGTCAGAAACGAGGCTTGTTGCTGTTGCCTCAGAAAGAATCGCTCTTCCGAAGCTGGAAATTTGCTGATCTGCACATGAACATCGGTGGTTCGCTGACATCCATCTGTGCCGGTGATAACGGAATGACTTGGTGTGCCGTTCAGAATAATGGTATTTTCGGACTTGATGCGAAGGGTCGTCTGGTATCGCATCCTGCCTCACCAGAAGGAACCTATCTGATATATAGGGATACACAAGGCAACTATTGGATAGGAACTAACGGCTCTCTTCATGCTTACAATCCCTTGACGGGAGTCTCGCAGATAAAGGCTTCTTTCGACAACGGCTTTATTAATGCCATTACCGATGATGGACAGGGGCACCTGTTCTTTTCACTTTTTGGAGAAGGTATGTGTTCCTATGATATCAGAAGTGGGAATCTCAAAAAGTTCTCTATGCGTCAGGAGGATCAGGGACGTGGACGTCTGCATAATGACTGGATATCGGAACTATATACCGATAGTCAAGGAAAGATATGGATCTGCACAGCATCGGGCATCAATTGTTATGACCCTGTAGAAGACCATTTCCATCCATACGGCTGGGAGGTTATCCTGGACTATAATGCTATAGAGTCGGTTTGTGAGACGAGTGATCATTGGTTTCTTTTCGGTACAAATACCGGTCTTTATATCTACGATACCAGAAAGAAGGAAGCTGTACCTTTCCCTGGAGCTGAGGTATTGGGTAACAAGGTGGTCTGTAGTATCGTGGAAGATCAGTTTGGTGATCTTTGGTGTAGCACGACAATGGGTATCTGGCAGTATCATGACGGGAAGTTTGTGGGGTATATCCACGGAAACGGTCTTGCCAGTCGTGAGTATGTCAGTGGGGTGAGCATGCATACCAAAGACGGGCGTATCTGGTTCGGTTTCAGCGATGGAATCACCTCTTTTATACCGACATCACTGCAAGACTATCGACCCAGTCAGGAGAAAGTACAACTGACAGGACTTTTCGTTGGTGGCACACCTGTCAGAGGCAGTGACCGCTTTGTCCTTTCCTATATTGATAACACGTTTACGATGGAGTTCTCGTTGCTGAACTATTCGAATGCAGAGAATGTCATCTATGAGTATCGGTTGAATGGAGCCAAAGACTGGACCAGGACCACTGCTGGCAGCAATGTCGTATCGTTCCATCATCTCCAGCCAGGTTCTTATGCGATGGAGGTACGTGCGCTGGACAATGGTATCTATACGGAATCTCAGGTGTATCATATCATTGTTGAGGCACCTTGGTATCGTTCTTCTCTCGCGTACCTTATTTATATATTATTGTTCATGGGTGTCGTAGGATTTCTTGGCTGGAGCTATCGTAAGCGGGCGCACCGTCAACTTGATGAAGATAAGATGAAGTTCCTCATCAATGCCACACATGATATCCGTTCGCCGTTGACACTGATTATGAGTCCGTTACATAAACTGCTGAAGCGCGATCTGGACAGAGATGTGAAGGAAGAACTGAAGACCATCGAACATAATGCCGGACGTATTCAGAATCTGGTGAATCAGATTCTTGATATCAGAAAGATTGACAAGCAGCAGATGAAGTTGCAATGCCAGGAGACTGATATCGTACAATACGTGGGGAACATCCTGAAACCTTATGAGTATACGGCTAAGGAACGGGGCATGACTTTCACTTACGCACCGACCTTAGACCGGCTGAACGTTTGGTTGGATCGAAATGCGCTGGACAAAGTGGTAGACAATCTTCTGTCGAACGCCTTCAAATATACCTATGACGGAGGCGAGATAGAGTTACGGATATCTCAGCCTGACGAGAAAACCGCAGAGTTGCAGGTCATAGATACTGGAATGGGAATCAAAGGCGATGTCCATAAGATCTTCGACCGCTTCTATCAGGGTAGCGCATCACGTTCCCTGCATATTGAGGGTACGGGCATTGGACTGAATCTTTGTAAGATGATTGTCGAGATGCATCATGGTACGATAGAAGCGGCAAACCGAGACGATATGCAGGGCAGTATCTTTACCGTCCGGTTGCCATTAGGCAATAGTCATCTGGCGAAAGAAGAGCTCCTGAATACCGATGAAATGGAGAAAAATTCCAGACAGAAGGCACAATCAAACTATCGGGTGTTGGTAGTAGACGATGATGAGGAGATCGGGATATACATCCGTCAGGAACTGGGTGGTTATTATCATATCACCGCTGTGACCAGTGCCCGTGAGGCCATGCGGAAGCTCCTTGGGGCTGAGGCTGACAGACAATACGATCTGGTGATCAGCGATGTGATGATGCCTGAGATGGATGGTTTCACTTTCCTCCGGCTGGTGAAGACAAATATGAATCTCAGCCATATTCCTGTGGTCATGTTGACTTCGAAGACTGATGTGGCCAATCGTCTGGAGGGACTGGAGAAGGGTGCCGATGCCTATCTCGCCAAACCTTTTAATATGGATGAGTTGCATGTGGTCATCAACAACCTGATTAATAAGACACTGCGTCTGCGTGGTAAATACTCTGGCACCCAGCAGCAGAAAGACAAGGTGGAAGAGAAGAAGGTAAAAGGTAACGACGAGATACTGATGGAACGCATCATGAAAGTCATCAACGCCCATCTCTCCGACAGTGACTTCAGTGTGGAGACGCTTACTTCCGAGGTTGGTATCAGCCGTGCTCAATTGCATCGGAAGATGAAAGAAATGACAGGATTGCCCGTCAGCGAGTTCATCAGAAACATCCGTCTGGAGCAGGCGGTGAGGTTACTGAAGGAACAGAAAGTCAATGTGACACAGGTGGCCTATGCCGTCGGATTCAGTACGCTGGCGCATTTCTCAACCGTCTTCAGAAAGCAGTTTGGCGTCTCGCCTTCTGACTATATTGAGCAAAATATGCAGTCAGATACAAATAGACAATGAAACGAAACATACGTGAAAGCCTTGTTAGTTAAAAGATAGTAATTTTGCGGCCAGAATTTCTGATCAAACAACTTATTTTTAACTAACAAAAAACGTATGAGTTTCAAAGCAAAGAAAACAGCCTTGTGTGTTGGATTATGCTTTATGGGCATGATCTCTGCACAACAGGCTTCGGCAGCTACTGAATCAGTGGCTTCCGTACAGCAAACGAAGCAGGCAACCGGTCATGTGGCAGACTCTCAGGGTCCGCTGATTGGTGCCACGGTTATGGAGAAAGGTACCAACAATGGTACTGTTACTGATTTCAACGGTAACTTCTCTCTTAATGTCAAGCCGGGCGCAACGCTCGTCATCTCTTATGTGGGCTATGAGTCCCAGGAAATCAAAGCCGGAGACAATGTAGTTGTAAACCTTAAGGAAGACGGTCACCTTGTGAACGAGGTGGTTGTGATCGGTTATGGTACCCAGCGTCGTGAGGCCGTGACGGGTTCTGTGGCCAACATCGGTGGTGAGAAACTGAATCAGATTGCAGCCAGCAACGCAGCTCAGGCTCTGCAGGGTCGAGTAGCAGGTGTGCTGATGACACAGACTTCTTCTAAGCCTGGTGCCGAGATGCAGATCCGTATCCGTGGTCAGCGCTCACTGACAGCCTCTAACGACCCGCTGATCGTGCTCGACGGTATCCCCTTCATGGGTAATCTGTCGGACATCAACCCCGCCGATATCAAGTCGATGGATATTTTGAAGGATGCCTCTGCTACCGCTATCTACGGTTCTCGTGGTGCTAATGGTGTCATTATCATCACTACCGTTAAGGGTAGTCAAGGTGCTCCAGCCAAGGTAACCTATAATGGTTATGTCAGTTTCAAGAAGATTTTCAAGAAGTATCCGATGATGGACGGTCCTACCTTCTCGAAGTTCCGTCAGGCAGCAGGACTCTATCAGAACTCTCTTGATGAGAATGAGAATACAAATACAGACTGGCAGGATCTGTACTACCAGACAGGTGTTGGTCATAATCACGACGTGAGTGTCGCTGGTGGTACCAACGGCGGTAGTTATAGCTTCGGTGCTGGTTATTATCACGATGAATCGGTGGTTCCCACTGAGCAGTATAACCGTATCTCTGTTCGTGGTAACTTCGACCAAAAGGTTGGTGAATGGTTCCGTTTCGGTCTGAATACCAATAATAGCTATAATAAGACAGAGGGTGTGAACGACATGTATGGTGTTCTGAGTAAGAGCCCGTTGGCAAGTCCGTATGATGAGAACGGAAATCTGAAGCGCTACATCTCACTGCCTGCTGACGATCAGAGCGTAGTAACCAAGGAGACCGTAAAGCGCGACAAGGATGTATGGCTCAACGAAACCAAGGGTATCGGTTCATATAACACCCTCTTCGGTGAGGTGAAATGCCCATGGGTCGAGGGTCTGAGCTATCGTATCAACATCGGTCTGAACTTCCGCAGCTCAAAGGGTGGTAACTTTACCGGTACAGGTGTTAATAATAAGGATGCCAATGCCGTTAATGGCGGCGGCATCTCTGAGAACCAGACGCGTAACTGGGCTGTAGAGAACCTGATTACCTTCGATCGTACCTTCGCTGAGAAGCACAACATCAACGTTGTTGGCATGTATTCTGCCGAGCAGACCACTTACGAGTCTACTGGTGCCTCAGCACAGGAAATTCCTGCTGACTTCTTCCAGTATTATGCACTCGACAAGGCTACAGGCCAGGTTAACCTCAACAACTATAACTACTGGCAGAGCGGTCTGATGTCTTGGATGGGTCGTGTGATGTACTCTTATGATAATAAGTATATGCTTTCTGTTGCTCTTCGTTCCGACGCTTCTTCACGTCTGGCAAAGGGTCACCAGTGGCACACATATCCCGCTGTCAGCGCTGGTTGGAACATCGCCCGTGAGAGTTTCATGGAGAATCTGACTTGGATTGACAACCTGAAGCTGCGCGTAGGTTATGGTGAGACCTCTAACCAGAGTATCAATCCTTATTCTACCCTTGGTGGTCTGGCTATCCGTAACTATAACTTCGGTAATGGAACCAATTACATGGCTGGTTACTATGTGAATGCATTGCCTAACCCCGAACTGGGATGGGAGTATTCCAAGACTTGGAACTTCGGTCTTGACTTCTCTCTGTTCAATGGCCGTCTGTCAGGATCATTCGAGTACTATACTCAGAAGACCAAGGACATCCTGCTCGATGTTTCACTGCCTTCTACCTCTGGTGTAAGCAGCTACACGGGTAACATTGGTAACACTGAGAACAAAGGTTTCGAGCTGACGTTGAACGGAATCATCATTGACAACAAGAATGGTTGGAACTGGGAAGCTGGTATCAACCTGTATGCAAACCGCAACAAGCTGACCAAGCTGACGGGTGCTGACGTGGTTAAGCCCGACGGCACAAAGGAGCCGGAGAGAGATGAGGCTAACCGTTGGTTCGTGGGTCATCCTATTGATGTCATCTATGACTATGAGTATGAAGGTCTTTGGAACGAGAGCGACATTGTTACAGGTCCTGATGGCAAGACCAACCTCGAAATTCTGGAGCCAGGCGGTAACCTGGGTATGATTAAGGTGAAGTACACCGGTGATTATGATGCCAATGGTATGCCAACTCGACAGATTGGTGCTGAGGATCGTCAGATCATGAGTATGGAGCCCGACCTCATTGGTGGTTTCAATACGACTGTAGGCTATAAGGGCTTCGACCTCACAGTAATCGGTGCTTTCCAGATTGGTGGTAAGCTTATCAGTGCCATCCACTCTGCTAACGGTTACCTGAATATGTTGACAGGTCGTCGCGGACAGCTGGATGTTGACTACTGGACACCAGAGAACACAGGTGCCAAGTATCCGAAGCCCGGTGGTATTCAGAGCGGTGATAACCCCAAGTATGGTTCTACCCTCGGTTACTTCGATGCCGGTTATCTGAAGATCCGTGCTATTACTCTCGGTTACAACTTCGAGAACCTTAAGGCTGTGAAGGATCTCGGTATCAGCCGTCTGCGCCTCTATGCAACGATTCAGAACCCGCTTGTTCTCTTCTCTCCGTTTAACAATGAGAGCGGACTTGATCCTGAGACCAACTCTTATGCCACTCAGAATACGGCTGTTGCCATCGACGGTTACACAGGCAAGCACAGAATGCCAATCGTCGGTTACAACACGCCTGCTACCCGCAACTTCTTGTTCGGTATCAACGTGACGTTCTAATGCATAATTAATAATTCATAATGCATAATAAAAAAACAATAGTTATGAAAACGAAAAGTATCAAATATATTCTTGCTGCGGGTTTGGTTTGCTGTGGTCTCTCCACAACTATGACGTCCTGCAACGATGTGCTCGACGAGCAGCCGCGCAGCCAGTTCGACCCGACATTCTTCACCACGAAGAAGGGTATTGAGGGCGGTCTGACATCGCTCTATGCCCACCTGCGCTATTTCTATGGCAACGGTTATTTCCTGAACAGCGTGGAGACTGGTACCGATGAATATACCTACGCACAGTCTGCTGATGGTAACTTCAAGGATGCCGACCTCTCCGGTGTTGGTTCCATGACACCTAATAACTCTATCGCAGGTTCTATCTGGGGCACCGCATTCCCCAATATCAATACGGCTAGCGGTATTATTGAGAATGGTGCAGCTGCTGGCATTGATGACGCCCTGCTCGCTGAGGCTTATTTCTTCCGTGGCTTCGACTACTTCCTGTTGGTGCAGACTTACGGTGGCGTGCCCCTCGATCTGGGTGCCGGTGAGCTGAAGTTCAACACCTCTACCGTTCGTACTTCTGTACGTAATACTGTTCCTGAGGTTTATGCAGCCATCTTCAGCGATCTGGAGAAGGCTCTGGCCGATCTGCCTGAGAATCCTCGTATGACAGGTACTGTCACTAAGAACGTGGCTCGTCTGTACCTTGCAAAGGCTTATCTGACATATGCTTGGTGGTTGGAGAATCCCAACAATATTCCTACCTATCCTGAGTGCAGCCGTAATGCCGGTGAGGCTCAGACCTATTTCAAGAAGGCTTACGACATGGCCAAGGCAGCCATCGATAATCCTGGACCTTATGGACTGCAGCCCACTTTCTATGATGTTAACGTAGCTACCAACGACCGCAACTCTGAGATCATGCTCTATGCTGATCACGATGAGGACGAGAAGTATGGTAACGGCGGTGTCGGTTATGGCTGGGGTAGCGGTGGTTCTCCTGAGAACTTCGCTTACTGGATGGAGACCTGGAACTACACCGAGATGACAGCCAAGGCCGCTTCTGGCGCTGTGATTAATCCCGTTCAGCGTGAGGCTGTGCAGGGTCTCGGACGTCCTTGGACACGTATGGCTCCTGTAGCTGATGCCTTCATGAAGGGCGGCGTATGGGAAGATGAGGTTAAAGCCATTGACTCCCGTTACGATGCTACCTTCACCCTGAGCTATTTCACCAACTGGAACAAAGCTGGTGGTGCAGAGCCTTATGTCTTAGGTGCCAACGGCATGCAGGTAAAACCTGATGAGGCTTACTTCACCTGGGTAGCCGAGAGCGAGGACAGCAAGATCAACTATACGGGTGCCGATGGTAAACTTGGCTTCGGTGAGCTGCCCGGACGTGCAGATTTCGTTGTCGCTGTCAACCATATCAGCCGTAAGAAGTATCCCTGTAACTGGAAGATCGGTATTTATCGCACTGACAACGCCGGTGGCCTGGGTTCAAAGGTTAACGGTGGTAGCCCCCGTCCTTGGAACATTGCCAAGTTCTCTGAGTTCTACCTCCTCGCTGCTGAGGCTGCTGTGAAACTCAATGACAATGCAAGTGCCTATAAGTATGTAAATGTTCTCCGTGAGCGTGCCGGTAAGCAGACCTACTGCGTGAATGCACGTGCTCCTTTCTCTGCTGACCACAGCGCAGAGATGATTGCTGCTACACCTGCTACCATCACGATTGACTACATCCTCGACGAACGCAGCCGTGAGTTCTGGGGTGAGGGTTATCGTTGGTATGACCTCGTCCGCACTCAGAAGTGGGCAGAGCGTGCAACGACCTACCACATCGCAGGTAGCGGTTACACCGACAAGGATCTGGAGACATTCACCCGTACCATCCCCGCTGATTATTACATCCGTCCTATCCCACAGGGACAGATCGACGGTATGAAGATGAGCGATGAGGAAAAGAAAGCATATCAGAATCCCGCATATAGGAATTGATTGATTAGTTAGGTTAGTTTAAAAACTCTCTCTTGTTAGACACCAGTCGCGGTCACACGGCTGGTGTTTTTTGTTGTAGACTAATGTTGAGTCTACAAAAATTGCCGATTTCATCGCTAAAAGTCCAAGATTTATCGCTGAGGAGCACGACATCTACACTTACATCATCCGTTATCCGTAGAAAAAATCGAAGGAATGCGCTTGGTTAAAAGATGTTAATTGTTAAGGTGGGTATTAAAATAATACCCGCCTTTTCAATTAAAAAGTCTATATTTGCAGAACGTTTCTTTTAAAAAACCTAACAGATGAAACAAAACAATCCGTTACGACAGGTCTTGACATTGGCCCTATTGCTGCTCGTTTGCAGTACGGCCCAAGCCCAACAAACTTGGAGTCTGAAGAACAATTTGTTGTATGATGCGACGCTGACACCCAACCTCGGCATCGAGGGAAAGGTGGGTAAGCGCTCGACACTCCAACTGTTTTATGGCCTCAACCCCTGGAAGTTTTCAGAAACGAAGAAACTGCGCCATTGGTCGCTGATGCCCGAATACCGTTACTGGCTCTCGGACAAGGGACCCTTTGGTGGATGGTTCACAGGTGTTCATGCCCTCGGTGGCGAGTTTAACGTGGGTGGCGACGTCTGGCCAATCTCGTTTGTGAAGACCCTCAAAGAGAATCGCTACGAGGGTTGGTTCATTGGCGGAGGCCTCACCATCGGCCACGCTTGGCGACTCTCCGACCATTGGAATCTCGAGGCGGCATTGGGTGTGGGGTATATCCGATTCAAGTACGACAAGTATGCTAATGAATGGTGCGGACCGTTGCTGGAGAGCAAGCCCTACAACTATGTCGGTCCCACGAAACTGGCACTGAACATTTCCTATGTGTTTGGCAAGCAGCCTCAGCCCATCATTGTGGAGCTGGAGCCGGAACTTGTACCCATGCCTGTGGTTGAACCTTACAAACCTGACTATCATCTGGCTTATCTGGAGCCCAAGGCCGAACAGGAGAAGGCACGCAACCTGAAAGGTCAGGCTTATCTCGACTTTGTGGTGAACAAGACCGATATCCGTCGTGACTACCGTCGCAATGCTGATGAACTGCGGAAGGTGGAGGAGACCATCAATGTGGTGCGTCAGGATCCGAATATCACGATTACACATATCGGCATTCATGGCTATGCCTCGCCTGAGGGCAGCTATGCCTCAAACGCCCGATTGGCTGAGGGCAGAGCACAGGCCTTCAAGGACTACGTGCAACAACTGATAGATGTGCCCGCACGACTTTTCAGCGTAGAGTCGACGCCAGAGGATTGGGAAGGTCTAGAGCGAGCTCTCGAAAAGGATGGCGATGTGCAGGTGCTGGCCATCGTTCGCAGCGATGCCAAGCCTGATGAGAAGGAACGCCTGTTGAAGACGCGCTATCCGGCTCAATGGAAGCAGTTGCTGACTGACGTTTTCCCCGCCCTGCGCCATAGCGACTATACGGTGAGCTATACTATCCGACCCTTCACCATCGATGAGGCGAAGGAGATTATCCGTCAGAAACCGCAACAGCTGAGTCTCAACGAGATGTTCCTTGTGGCGAACACCTATACGCCAGGATCGCAAGACTTCAACGAGGTGTTTGAAACGGCGGTGAGGATGTATCCTGATGATGAGACAGCGAATCTAAATGCGGCCGTGATTGCACTGCAGAAGAATGACCTGCAGGCTGCGGAGCGTTATCTGAAGAAGGCAGGCAATAGTCCTCAGGCACTGAATGCTCGAGGGGTATTGGCTGTGCGCTCTGGTGATAAACAGGCTGCTGAGCGCTTCTGGCGCCAGAGTACGCTCCCCGAGGCCCAGCACAACCTCAAAGAACTCGAAAAAACTTTTTAATTTTCAATATTTTATTAACTCTTTAAAACTTTACAATTATGAAAAAAAGTATGTTTTTTGGAGCACTGTTCGCAGCTGGAATGCTGATGACTGCATGCTCAAGTGACAATGACGCTGTTCAGGAGACTTCTCTTGACAACAAGTTCGATGCACAAGGCAATGCCTACATGAACATTGCCATTAATCTCCCTACCACTTCCGGTAGTACTACTCGTGCCAACGGCGAGTTTAATCATGGTACAGCAGCAGAGTATGCCGTGAAGGACGCTGTGCTGATTTTGTTTAAGGGTACTAACGAGAGTACTGCGACGTTTAATGGTGCCTATGCCCTGCCAACTGAAAAGGTTAAGCAGACCGTTACCAACGATCAAATCTCTGACCGCCTGCTCTATACACAGCAGATTAATAAGGGTGAAAATGCCATTTCTGGCAGTGATCACATTTATGCTTTTGTAGCTGTCAATACCAATGGCAAGTTTTCAGTCAACTCAACCACTCGTGTTTTGACTGTGACGACAAAGACAGGCTCTGAGGTGATGGAAAAAGGTACCACTACGTTCTCGACATTTAGAGACTATATTCTGAATGTTGTCGGAGATCCAACAACTAATGGTTTATTGATGACGAATCCTCCGACGAACAGTGCAGGTGGAGGTTCGGCCGCTCCCGCAAGTACAAATATCAGATGGATGCCAGAACTAACAGCAGCTCACATCTACAATTCAATAGAGGAAGCTTATTCTGGTGATAAATTCGTGGAAATTTATGTAGAACGTGCTGCTGCAAAGATTGATTTGAGTGTTCCTTCTGGCTCTTCTACAGGACTGACCACAAATGATGCTGTGAAATACGATCCTAGCGGCATTTTATGGGAGGTGCAGAATTATAATACTTCTTACTACTTGACTCGTCATGTCAGTACGACTTATCTGGGTTATACCAGTAGTTTGCTTACAACGCCCATTTATCGTTTTGCAGAGAAGACGGCAATAGATCCAGATATGGCCACAAAGAACTATCGTATCCCTTGGGCAGAGGATATTAATTACACTTCGACGGCCCCAGAGAACGTACCAACTACTGGCACGCAGGCCACATTAACCAAGACTCCTAGCGATGTTGTGTATTTAGCTGAAAATACAGTTGACGAGGAAAGTCTGAAGCAGCAATATACCACCCGTATTGTGTTGGCAGTTCCGTTTAATAACGGTACGAGTTTCTATACCTCTTCACTGGGTGGTGGCGATGAAATTTTCAGCGTTGATGATATGGAGACCAAAGTAAAAGCGTACATTACAAATAAGTTCTCTAAGACCGCAACTGGTATTACATTCACTAATGCCGCAGATGGAAGCGCAACAGTTACGGCAGTGACATTAAGCGATGGCAATGCTACGGACATAGCGAATATCGTTTCCGATTTAGGTTCTAATGCCCAGTTCAGTTATTACAAGGATGGAATGGCTTACTACAAGGTTCTCGTCAAGCACTTTGGCGACGTTGAGACACCTTTGAAGTCAGCTGCAGATATTCCAGGTTCAACATATAATGATGTTTATCCATCTGCCACCCGTGCTCAAGACTACTTAGGCCGCTATAGTATTGTACGTAACAACTGGTATCAAATAACATTGGATGGTATTAAGCACATTGGTAAACCCTCAGTGCCTGAGATTCCTACTGATACGCCTGACGATGAGATTGATGCTTACTTGAAGGTGCGTATCAATATTCTTTCATGGGGTATTCGTACTCAGCATGTAACACTCTAGCGTAAAATTGATGCAAGAATTTCATAATTGTAAGATAGTGGGGGCGGGGCCCCGTCCCCACTTTTTACAAATCATCGCCTTGCTGCTGATAGCCATGCTATTGGCGAGTTGCTCCGATTCAGAGAAGTCAGAGCCGTCTCCACCTGACATTCTCTCATGTTTCAGCACTGATGGTAAAGCATGGCTGAATCTCGATATCGGCTTACCAAGCAGCGTGACCCGTACGGACTTCGCCGACGGGGAAGAGGCAGAGTATGCTATTAAAACGCTAAAACTTGTGATGTTCCATGGATCAAATATGGATTCGGAGGATGAGTTGACTGTTGCCAGTATCTATGATGTAAATTATTCCCCACAAGGAGATGTCCATCAGCAGATAACCAATCATACAATGGCTACGATCCAGATTACGAATAGTAATATTAGGACTAGCGACAAGTTGTATATGCTGGCAATTGCTAATGCTTCGCCCAGTATATCGGAAGGGGTAACCTTTGCTACAGTGAAGGCTCTAGTGCTCTCTGATTTGATAAATACAATTGAAGGGACTGCGTATTTTGTGATGTCCAATGCGCCATTGGCTTCAGCCAATAACGGTTCAGGCAGTGTAACTACGCTTGCTGAGATTGATCCATCGCTCTTTGCTACGACAGAAGCAGAGGCCTTAGCTGCACCTGCATGCTATGTCTATCTGGAGCGGGCGGCTGCGAAAGTGACGACTTCGTTGGATGCTGGTCTCGATATGCATATTAAAGGCAATACGAACATTGACTTTGCTGCTAGTGACTTCTATTATTCCCTGTTTAATTTTAACACGGAATGTTATCTCATCAGACAGATGAATGCAGCATGGCTGTCCTATAATTCAACGGCTAAGCGATTCGTTGAGTCGGCAAAGTTGCTTAATGATAAGTATCGTACCTATTGGGCAACAGACATCAATTATGGTGATGGTAGTAATGATGGTAAGACAGGTCTAACGGATGGCATGAAGGGTTGGAAATTAATGGGCGAAAGCGACTATTGCGCAGAGAACACTTTTGAAGTGGATAAGATGCAGGATGATTGTACCACTTCGGTGTTAGTGAGGTTGCAGCTGAATAATGGTGGCGACTTCTATACAACGAGTGTGACGGGTAGCGATGTCATCTTCCAACCTCCAATGAATGACCTGACGGAGGAAGGAACGGGTGCCTCTTCATCGTTTGCTCGCAAACGGTCGAATTTGGTGACCTATGATGGTACAGATATTGCCACTATCGACGATTATCTGCGCCAATGGCTGATGGAACAGTCTGCTGATTTGCGTGCTTGGGTGAGAAACTATGCCGGTAATGAGTCCAAGCATCTGAAGATCACAGTAAATGGTGATGCGGAGACAGGACTGGCAACGGCCACGCTTAGTCAGACGGCTCAGTCAAGCGGTGCAGGCTATACGGCTTTTGAAGCAATAAAAGCAACACTGCAAGGGCTGTTGAATGGTCTTACCATCAAGTTCTATAATGACGGATATTGCTACTATCGGGTGCTGATACGGCATTTCGATGATACGCAGACACCTTGGAGTTCGACGGCTGCAATGACGAATAACTCGACGGGTCAGACATACGGAGGTGACGAGGCTAGCTACTTAGGTCGCTATGGTATGGTGCGCAACAACTGGTATAACATCAGTATCAACAGTGTGACGCATGTAGGTTCGCCCATTATTCCACCGCTGACGACTGATGCAGACGACAAGGTAGAACAATTGCTGAATGCCACGCTGAGTATCAGTGGCTGGGAAGGACACAATCAAGATCTGTAGTGATTAGTGAATAGTTGAGTTGAAACGATATAGATTGCATATATGGCCCGTGTGGCTGCTGTTAGGAATGATATTCCTCGCAGCATGTCAAAGCGATGCCCTACCTGGAGAGAATTCAGGTGGAGCCCAGCAGATGATGAGCCGTAGCGACAGCAGCTATATCAACCTAAGGATTGTTGGTAATTCACAAGCAATGACGCGTGCAGATGCTACCTTCGAAGATTATGCAACAGCTGCAGAAAACGCAGTTTATGATGGTATCCTCTGTATCTTCGAGGGTGAGAGCGAATCAGAGGCAGCTCTAAAGAGCGCGGTCTATATTGATCCATTACTCAATAATCCAGGCTCAGGAACAAATTCTACAGATATTGTAATCACCCAACATATACCCATAGGTAAACAACATGATCCTACCCAGCATCGCTATGTCTTAGCATTGCTGAATACGACATCGACAGGATTCAAGGTAAGTAATAACGTTCTTCTGTTTGACGGTTCTTCATTAACAGGCAAGAATATTAACTATATTCAGAACCGCCAGATTCATTCTGTAGGTAGTACTGACAAGCATGTTGGACTCTTTATGTCGAATGCCCCACAGGACAATGGTTCTGGTGGAATCACTATCATGCCTGAAGCCACAGCCCTCTTTAATACTGAGGCCGAGGCTCAAGCAGCTTCTTTAGACCGTGTTACAATCAATGTAGAGCGTGCTGCTGCAAGAGTAAAGGTGACTAGCGATCTCTCTTCTGGTGACATTCTCTCTAACATTTCACTCTATGATGGTGACAATGATGGAGACAATAATCCGAAGGCCAAGTTCCATAAGATGACTTGGACAGTCAATAAATATAATACCCAGAGCTATGCTATTCGCAAGGGCTCTACAGCTGCTAACAACTGGGCAGAAGACTTTAACTACACATCTTTCCCAGAGAAAACATACACTGCTTTGGACTTCAACCTCTATCCGCAAAAGTCCTATGGTGGTGACAATATCTATATCGGTGAAAATACCACTGATAATGAATCGGCTACTGATGCCAACCTTACTGAGGTTATCGTGGAAGTTCAGGTGAAAGACAATAATAACATGCTGATGCACGAGTGCTTCAAGTTTGAATTTGTAGGCGAACTGATAACCAGTTCTGCGCAATACTTCAAACACTTAAAAGAAGGTTGGAATATTCAGAGATCTAATTATGGAACACTTGTATATAGAGAAGCCGAAGAAGTGTTCAAATATGCCACAATAGTTATCAAGGATGACGGAACTGTGGACATCACATTGACAAATGATAGCTTTAGCGACGTTGAAAAAGCAGATCTCAAGATTTTGGAGGAAAAACTTGAAGGCTGGACTCGTGGCTATCGTGATGGTAAGATGTACTATACTTATAAGATAAAACATAGCGGCACTCAATATGCTGTCGTACGAAATAACGCCTATAATCTGAAGCTCCAGAACTCGAGCATTTCAGGTATTGGGCGCCCCACTCCATAAGATAGAAATTAAAAACGAAACGATATATGAGACAAACGAACAGACACAGAACATGGGCCAAGGCCGCGATTACAGTTGCGGCACTGCTGCTGGCCTCGTGCTCAATGATGAAAGAAGATCGTAGTGATTGCCCCGATTGTCGCAATCCGTTGCACATCAAAGTACGATACGACTACAACATCCAACGAGCGAATATGTTTGCTGACCATGTGGAGCAAGCTACGGTATATGTGGTGGATCCTGCGACAGGTTCTGTTGTAGACTGGCAGTCTGCTAGTGTCCGTTCAATAGCCCCTCAGGCGGAAGCCGTCTCCCCGTTTGGCGGGGAGCACTCCGCGTTAGCCTTCAACTTTGAGGGACTGGCTCCTGGCAACTACCGTCTCTTTGCCACAGGTCGCTCAGCAGCAGATGCGGCCTATAAAACCTCAAAGCCTGATATTGCACAGTCTATAGAGGGTGTGCATTTCACGGTTCCAGCAGATGCCAATGGTCAGGTTCCTGCCCAGCGTCTTGATACGATTTGGAATACGCTGAAGCCTATAGATGTGGTTGTTCCCGAGAATAATCCCGTGGAAGCGACCATTGGACTAATGCGATTGACGAACGACCTGAATGTAATGGTGTTCCGACGTGATCATCCTGCGGATAACGGGTATGAGCGATATGAGGTGCTCGTTACAGATAAATATCCGACACTTGGCTTTGATAATGCGCCTGCATCAGAGTTGCAGTCTGTCGTTTATCGTCCTTTCGCTTCATGGACCACAGAGACGACTGCTGATGAGGCTATTGTGGAGCGTAACGCTCATTATGATCTCTCACTCTCGAGATTGATCCAACATGAGGATGCCCGTCAGAACGCACGACTTATCATTCGCAATCGTGAGACGGGCCATGAGATTATCAATATCGATCTCTGCTACTATCTCGCTTTGGCGCGCAACGCCTACGAGATTCAGAACTATGGTATTCAGGAATACCTTGATCGCGAATATGATTATCGTCTGGACTTCGGTATCGAGGGCGAAGGCGAGAAGGAAACCTGGAAGTATATCACCATCCGCATCAATGTCCTCTCCTGGGCATTAAGGATACAAAACGAAGAGCTGTAAGATATGAAGACAAAGATACAAAAATGGCTATTATTGTTCCTTTTGCTAATAGTAGGGGCAGGAGGGATGCAAGCAACTGTTGGTATAAAGAGTTTGGGTTATAAAACAGATTTCTCAAATTCAAATGAGCCTTTTAATAAAGGTGATATTGTGAATACGAATACAAGTATAGGAAATGTGCTTAGAGTTTTTAATACTACTTCAAGGGCTTATTTTAATGATGTCCATACTCTGCGAACAAACGAAACTATCACCATTTCGTTTACGGCCTATCATGGTTATTTGAATGGAGATAAAACAGCGTCTGTTTCTATTTATAATTCAGATGGTGTGGTGTTGGTTGGTTACACATATTCTTATACCAACGGTTTGATTTCAGATGTTAAAATAGGTGGTAATAGTGTTGGTGGAATAGGTACAATATCGGCAAGTTCGATATATAATGGTTCTCAAGTAGCAAATGGTATAACGGGTGTTGGTGGTGGCAATACACCTAAACCATATCAGTCTGGAAAGGGTACATATAATCCAGAAATACAAATGACTATCAGTGCTAATGGATCTGCGAGTTTCAAGTCAAATCGTTCAATGGGTTCTGATGGAAGCAATAAAATAATATCAGGCTATATTGGAAGTGTAAAGAAAGATATTCATTATATCGAAATTGTTTCTACTTGTAATAACGAAGATCGTACAATTTGTATTGACGATTTGGAAATCTCAACAAATTATTATTTACAAAATTATGATTCGGAAACCATTGATTGGACAACTTCTGTCGGAGGTAGGTTTGATCCAGTTATCATGAACGAAAATGGTAATAAATACCTATCAGTAAACCAGGACACAAGAAATAATAATGGAGCTATACTGACAAGATCATCATTCAATATAGAGGAGGGTACAGACTTTGATCTGAGTTTTGATTTGAAAGTCTCTAGTTCAACAGATCAACAACCTGTTTCTTTCACCATTTTTGATGAACGTGGTTCAGATATTATCTTTTCATTGACAGCGACAGGTACTTGGACAGAAAATTGGATAGTAAACAACGGAACACAGATTAACCTACCCTATACTAATAAAGGAAATATTTCCAATACTATCGCAGATGTACCTTGGTATACAATATACTTGACAAGAAGAGGGTCAACAACTCATGTCACAATAAAGGACAAAGAAGGACGGGCTACCTATTTTGACAATTACGTAACATCAAGTTCTTCAGGTGGATTGGGGAAGATGGAGTTTAATACTTGTCGATATTTTGCTAATTTCGCCATTGATAATATAGAAGTAACACCATTGCCTACTTGGTCTGCAAGCAATGCAACTGTAAATATTACAGATGTGGGTGCAACGGACCCTAATGTGGTTGTAGATTACTTACCTTATTTGAAAGAACATAGATACAATATAAGTAATTATTCAAGTAGCAATACGAATGTTGCATCATTCTGGCCAGGCAACCAATTGCTTATTAAAGGTATTGGTACAACGACAATAACTGCAACTGATTCGCGGGGTAATTCAGCTTCATACAACCTGACTGTTATAGGTACAACAGTAGCTCCTCTCATTAGTGGAAATACACTTACATTTAGTGAACCCGGTATCATTATGAACAATACGGAGAGAATTTCAAAGAGCCATACTTTGCCCAAGGGTCTGACAGTGAGTTATGGTTATAGCGATGGGAATATTGGGGAGACTGCTATAGTTGTTAGCAGCGAAAGTGGATCCGTGTTAAAAGTGATTGATAACAATGGTTATTCTCGCCCCAATTTGGGGGATAATGGTGTTCCATACGGAGAGACAATTTATGGTGGAACGTTTGTCAAATTAGAGACCACAGCAAATGGCTATATGGTGCTGACAGGAAATGTTAGTTCTTCTAGAAGTAGGCTCTATAAAAGTGATGGAACAGCTATTGAAACAGATATTGATGAAAGCGAGCATACGCTTGCAGCATCACTCACTAGTGGGAATACTTATTATCTTTATAATTTACGGACAATAGGTGACGCGACCGATGGCGCGATTGTTCCAATGGTAAACTCTATTAGTTATGTAGATGCATATTTTTCTAGAGGTTATGAAGTGATACCAATACCTACGGATGCTAACCATAGTACAACGATTCAGACAGTGAAAGGTATGGTCAATCCAACATATACAATAGATTATAAGGGCGATGTTGGTAGTCCAACCATAAACGGAACTACTATAACTGGAATCACAGGTGGCGGAGCTATTAAGGTAACAGCCACCGATGGAAATACGTCTTTGTCCTATATAATGACGGTAGCTTATGAAGCAACAGAGTATCCAGGTAAGTTGTGGGATTTCTATTCGGTAGAGAAAGGATTGACAACAACAGAAGCTATGAAGAACGTGCCAAATCCTGCTGATGGTTCAACAAAGACTCAGAGAGGAATCGATGGTAGCACATGGAATGCAGAATGGAAGAATGTTAACGTCAATCAGCGTCCGGAATGGTATCGCTACGATGCCGTCAATGGCGACAATGCCTTTTTCGTGCCAGAGACTGCAGGCCTTATCTTTGTGAATGGTATACGAAATTTCTATTTGCGAAATGATTCGGAGACATTCTCACATGTTGGTATACGTGGCAATGGCGGAGGTACTTCGTTTACGATACCGCTTTTGAAGAAAGACGATGTAGTGGAAATCATGTGGCGTCATGATGCCAGCGGTTCTGGTTCTTTATTTACGGCAACAAACTTGCAAGATCTAAGAGGCAAAGATGTTGATGAAGTATTCGAGATTACCGAATCGGCAGAAAGAACGACCAGACGTTATGTTGGTGCCTATTCTTTTATTGTCAAAGAGGACGGTAATGTGACTTTCACTTTACAGGACTATGGTAATAATGATATCCAGTCGATACGTATATATAGTGGCGGGTATCGGTCTACAATGCGTAGTATTAACCTAAGCGGCAATACGACAGCACCAACGACCATGTTGTTAGATAATCAGGATTCTGTCTATGAATACAATTATTGTAACCAGTTGTACTCCACCGCTACTGGTCCAGCTATGTATGTGTTAAAAGGCTATTGGCCAGAAAAAGGTGATGATGTAGAATGTATAAGTGGATGGAATGCTGCCAAACCTGCTAATTATTATCTGACGGATAATGATGCCTATCCTGTTACTCCTGAAGAACGAGAACAGTTGTATAACCTGAGAAAGAACTTGGTAGGTTTCAGAATGTATAATAAAAAATGGGAATCAAGACCAGGACTTGCTGCTGGCAATTCGTATAATAACGGAGTTATTAAAGCTACAAGCGGATGGGGCAAGGTAACTATTCGCATGAATAACTATACCAATGACATGAAGTATGTAATTGGGTATACACCAGACTATACGTTGACCATTGGTTCTGCACCTCATCAGACCTATCCTTATACATGGGACTTCACCCATATTTCTGCACAGGCAGAGCGAGGTGCAAGCACCAATGTGTTTAATTCTATTAAGAATAAAGACCAATATGAAACAAATTGGACCAATACAGAGAATGGCGTTTTCTCGCTGAATACGATAAATACTGGGGAGTTTGATTCACAGTATGTGCCAGGAGCTGTGCTTGTCACCACAGATCGCTCATTAAGTCGTTTTAATGGGATAAGTGATGGCATGTACGCTTTAGATGAACTTGATGGCTTAGGATTTGATGGTAAAGTGTCAATAGATACAGATAGTAAAGCAAGTGCTAGGAGACACGTTTCTAAAGCGGCATCTTCCAGAGTGGAACTATTATCATTTACGATGGATGACTATAAAATTGCCAATACAACAGAAATTGTTGATGGGGAAACGATTGTTACAGATTGGAAAAATAATACGGGTTATTTCCAGGCTGCAGGTAGTGGATGGGTATTGTTTGGCGCAGATAAGATAGAAGAATCTGACATTCCAGAATGTCACTTTGGATATAGAAGCGATGGGAATTTAGATAATGATGGTACCAAGTTTATTTTGCTAAGTCTTCAAAGAAGAATCGTTGAAGGCGACATTATTACCATTAAGGCTTTCACCGACATGTTGCCTGATGCATATACAGGAGTAAGCATTTTCTCTGAAGAGAAAAGTTTGCTGCATACCATAAATATCGACCAAAGGTATACGGAGCAGACTCTAGTTTATACCGTTCCTGCTGGAGCTGCGATCATAGGCGAAAGCAAGATTTATCTGAATAGAACTTCTGGAGGAAAGACCATTCTCATTAGTGAGGTCCAAATAACTGGCGATCCTAATTCAGAACCAGTGAAAAGAGAAATTTTGTGTGAGACAGAAACCACAATTACTGTACCCGATTTAAATAATAATAAACAAGATTGGTTATATATCAGTGCCTCGGAAAAACCAACATCTGTGACTAATGCTACCGAGGTGACAGAAGGTACTGACGGGCCAGATGCCAATACTGATAATAAGGTTTATAAGTATAAAGTAACAGCTGCAGGCAACTCGTTGCTTACCTTCAGTTTAGGTACACGTATATATAAGATAGGTGTGACGCATATCTTGAAGGATATCCATCAAGTTGGAAATACTGGCTGGGCGACGGAGATCAGGAATCAGGATATCGATCATGAATTGATAGGTTATTTCACGAAGAACGACGTGAATGCCTATACGGTGACGTATGACAGTTATGACCTGAATACGGCGACGGTAGCCCTGACGCCGATTAATGAAGATGGCTATGTACCAGGCAAAACGGGCATCGTGATGAAGTTGGATAATGCCGCAGGTCTTTCTGACGCCAACGAACGCAAGAATGTTCCCTTGTTCTATCCGTCGTACACTCGTCCTGCTTCATCTACGCCAGTGGACTTCCCTACAAATAATCTGATGTATCAGGATAAAAATGGTATTGATCAGGATAATCGTAATTTTTACGAAACCTATACTGTGGGTGATGTCGGCTATACCAAGTTTATCTTGACGAATGTCCATTGGACCTATCAGATGAGCCATACGCTGAATCAGGATGAGGCGGCTGCCTATAAGGAGGAAGATGCTGCTGGGTTCTATCGGCTTCATATCTGGAGTACGACAGACGAAGGGGATAAAGCGGCCAAAAACACAATGCCTGCCCATTCCGCCTACCTCTTGGTGCCTACAAGTGATCTGCCATTGGCTGTCTGGTCGCAGCAGAACGGAGCTGCCGCCCGTCGCAATACCATTGCCATCCGCACCGTATGGGATGAGGATGCAACGGCTATTGAGGATATAGAGATAGATGGATGCGACGGTCACTCTTCAGCGATTGAAGACTGCGAGGGTGCTTGGTATACACTGAGTGGCATGCGACTGCAGTCGAAGCCTACCGTCAGCGGCGTGTACATCCACGATGGCAAGAAGGTCGTGGTTAGTCCTCGAGTCCGCTGAGGCTGCGGGCGAGCCAGACGTCCATACGCCCTGCACCACGATGGTTCCAGGCGTAATAGGGGATCAGTCTGACGGTGACGTCCTTCGCAGCGAGGCGGCCGTCGGAGGTGATGGAGGCCTCCTGAGCGGGAGCGGTAATGGCAGTAACTTGGAAGGTCTTGCCGTCACCCTCTTTATTCTCGATGGCGTAACCGCTTTCTACGGTCCATTTTCCACTGTCCACTTTCCCCAGCAGCAGATGATGAGGATTGATGCCCTCGTTATCTGCTCCCTCTGCACAATAGACCAGCGGTCCACGTTCTACGGCGATACGTCCGCGATCGTCAGCGACACGGGGACTGGCTACTACGGTACGTACGGGCATGTCGAAATGGATGCTGACGACATCCCCCTTTTTCCAGCGTCGTGTCAGGGAGATATAGCCGTCGGCCTCCGGCTGAGGCTGACTACCGTCCTTCATCACTGCCTGTCCGTTGAGGGTGATGGTATAGTCTTGTTGCACTTCGTTGCTGTAGCGGTAGAGGTCCGAGGGAACGACCTGTCCCTTTACCCATCCCGGTATGCGGATCTTCATCGTAAAGAGTCCTGCTTTGTTCTGATCGACGCTGAGGCGGATGTCACCGTTCCAGGGATAGTCGGTCTCCTGCCGAAGAGTCACGTTCTTACCTCCCAGATTAATCGTGGCAGTATTGGAAGCAAAGAGGTTCACATACAGAGCCGGACAAATGTCCTGAACTCCCTGTCTCCCTGTCTCCTTCTCTCCTTGTCTCACCCCATACATATAGCCCGGCATCGAGGGGATGAATCGGCAGAGGTTCGAGGGACAGCAGGCACAACCGAACCACGGCTGGCGGGTCAACGTGCCGTCAGCATTGAAACGGTAACGGCCGTCGCTCGACAGGGGATTGGGATAGAAGAACTTTCCGCCGTCGACACTCATACCGCTGATGACACCATTATATAAGGTACGCTCGAGACAGTCGATGTATTTCGCATCACCGTGCAAGAGGAACATACGCTCGAAAAGATACACCATCGAGATGGCGGCACAGGTCTCATTGTAGGCCGTCAGGTTGGGCAGTTCGTAGTCGGCGCCGAAGGCCTCGCCGCCATGACGGGCTCCAACACCTCCCGTGAGGTAATACTTGCGCGAGACGATATTCTCATAGATGGTATCGATGGCCTTGATATAGCTGGAGTCGCCCAGCAGGGCGGCCACATCAGCCATACCGGCATACATGTATCCGGCACGTACGGCGTGACCCCAGGCTTCCGTCTGATCAACTACGGGCTTGTCACTCTGCGAGTAGACATCCTTGTGCGGTGTCTTGCCACGATAGTCCAACAGGAACTTAGCCTCATCGAGATATTTCTTCTCTCCTGTCAGTACATACAGACGAGCCAGTGCCATCTCAGCAATCTGGTGACCAGGTACCACACAGGCCTGTCCAGGGTTGGGACCGACCTCTCTGATGACGCAGTCGGCATAGCGTTTGGCAATGTCGAGGAACTTCGTCGAACCCGTTGCCTGATAGTGGGCGCAGGCGGCGTCTACCATGTGACCGAGGTTATAGAGTTCGTGACTGGCATGTTCCTCCGCAGCCCAGCGTCTGTTGGCAGCCCATCCGTGGGGATGCTCGGGATTGATGGTGCGGGCCGTATAGAGATAGCCGTCGGGCTCCTGGGCGGCACCTACGACATCAAGCACGGAGTCGATGTAGGCCTTCAACTTTTTGTCCGGATAGGTCTGGAGGACATAGCTTGCACCTTCGATGGTCTTATAGACATCGGTATCATCGAACGAGAAACCCATGAACTTCGCGACATCCCATTCAGGCGTCTGGAGTCCGGGATGTCCCGGATGCTGCAGGGTATAGGCCGCCATCTCGAAATTCTTATAGCGGTGCTCGCTCTCACACTTCGAGAACGCCAGCGGGATGGTCACCTCGCGGGCGGCTTGGATACGGTCGCCCCAGAAGGTATTGGGCGCAATCTTCACTGAGGTGAAAGGCACTTGGGTAAAGGGATACCCGCTCTGGGCAGAAAGGGTGCCCACGGAGAGTGTCAGCAGACTGACAAACAGGGAAAAACGTTTCATCATGATGGTATATTTGTTGATTTGGTGACAAATTTACACTTTTTAGGTGAAATTACCAAGGATTTTGAGATTTTATTCGTATCTTTGCCCACAAATTCATCATTAATACCTTTAAACTATATGAATAAGCGTATCACAATTGCTGCCGCACTGTTGGCAGCTACGATGGGCATCAGCGCCCAGAAATCCATGACTGCTCCCAAGGGGGGCAAGATGATCAGTGACGAACTGATCGGTATCTTCTTCGAGGACATCAGCAGCTCTGCCGACGGCGGACTCTATGCCGAACTGATACAGAACGGTTCGTTCGAGTATAATCCCGCAGAACGCGACGGCTGGGGTGCCGCTACCGCATGGAAGGTCATTCGCCCGGGTCACTCGCTGGGTCTGTTGCAGGTGCGTATGGACAACGGTCTGAACGCCAACAACCCCACTTACATGCGTCTGCACACCGAACGTGCGAAGCAGTATTACGACTATCGCGGTTGGGTGGGCTTCGGCATCCAGAACGACGGTTTCGACGGCATCAGCGTGAAGGCTGGCGAGAAGTACGACTTCTCGGTCTTCATGCGTAATATCGGCGGTGCCAAGAAGGTGCGTGTGGCTCTGATCGAACAGCAGCAGGGCTGGCCTCCCAAGGATCCGAAACTGCTCGCCGATGCTACAATCGACGTCAGCGATGCCTCTTGGAAGAAGTACGAGGCTGTGCTCACGCCCGACTCTACCTGTCAGAAGGCTTCACTCCAGATTCTCGTGCTCACGACCGGCGACCTCGATGTCGACATGGTGTCGCTGATGCCGCAGGATACTTATAAGGGTCACGGTCTGCGTAAGGACCTGGCTCAGGCGCTGGCCGACCTGCAGCCGAAGTTCATGCGCTTCCCCGGCGGATGCGTAGTCCATGGCGGTGGCGACGGCTTCTGGGACACCTACCGTTGGAAGACCACCATCGGTCCGAAGGAACAGCGTCGTGGTCTGAAGAACACCTGGGGCTACCATCAGAGCATGGGACTGGGTTACTTCGAGTACTTCCAGTTCTGCGAGGATCTGGGTATGGAGCCGCTGCCCATCCTGCCTTGTGGCGTCAGCTGTCAGGGTGCCAACGGCGGTTGGAACATGTATCCCACACAGGCTCAGGACGTAGTGCCGATGTCCGAGATGGACGAGTGGGTGGCTGAGGCCATCGACCTCATCGAGTGGGCCAACGGCGATCCTGCCACCAACAAGTGGGCGAAGATGCGTGCCGACGCTGGTCATCCGAAGCCTTTCAACCTGAAATATCTCGGTCTCGGCAACGAGGAGAAGATCTCTCCGGAGTTCTGCGAGCGCTTTAAATATATCTATGAACGCGTGACAAAGGCTCATCCTGAGATTGTCATCGTGGGTACTGCCGGTCCTGGATCGCATCCTGGCAATTCCGACCTCGAGAACGGTTGGAAACTGGCTGACGAACTGGGTATGCCCATCATTGATGAGCACTACTACGAGCCCAACGCATACTTCCTGAGCAGTCGTCAGTACAACTACTATCCCCGCGACCGCAAGACAAAGGTCTACTTAGGCGAGTATGCTGCCAAGGATAAGAAGCTCATCGATGCCTTGGCCGAAGGCCTGTATCTGTTGCACGTCGAGGCCAATGGCGATGTCGTGGCCATGTCTTCTTACGCACCGCTCTTCGCCAAGAAGACCAATACCAACTGGAATCCCGACCTGATCTACTTCGACAATGAGCGTCCGTTCCTCACCTGCAGCTACTATGTGCAGCAGATGTTCGGCCAGTCTTCAGGCCAGTATTACTATGGTGACTGTGTGACCATCGATAATCCCGATGCAGCACCCCGTTGGCAGGGACTGCCCAAGGAGCAGGAAAGCGGTTACCTCCAGGGCCAGAGCGTCGTTCTGAATGTCAAGACCCGCAAGCTTTATGTCAAGCTCTGCAATGCTGGCGCTGAGGCCAAGAAGGCCAACATCAACCTCTCGCGCTTCGGCCTGAAGAAGCTGGCCACGAAGACCGTGCTCACAGGCAAGCCCGATGCCGAGAACAACTACGATGCTCAGCCCATCGTTCCGCAGAAGGAGCAGATCAAGGCCCAGAAGAAGTTCACTCTCGACCTCGCACCCTATTCCTTCGTCATGCTCGAGTACTCGCTTTAAGCGGGTGAAAAATACTAAAAAGGAGCATCCCAAACGGGGTGCTCCTTTTTCCGTGAATCATGGGGACTGGGTGAATCATGGGGACTGGCTCAATGATCAGAGCTTTGCGGCGATCAGGGTGCCTGTCCCCTGTGATTCGCCTCGCTCCCTAGAGCGAAATCGGTCCATACCCCATACAACTCGTGGTTGTAATTGCTGTGACGAACGCCGTGAGCGCAGCTACTATCATCTTCACCGCAATCTCAATAACCTTCTTCTTCATAGGCTAATCCTAATTATGCATTAATTTTGGTCTCCTTCCTCGCCATCACTTCCCGAGTTGATCACCAGCGTCGAGGCCTGAGCCGGCATCTGGAACGTACCCACGTACTCGCCATCATTCTCAGTCAGGCTGACGTTCGAACCGTTCAGCGTAGCCGTCGGGATCTGTCCCTCAGCGGGCGTTACTGCGATGTAGACGTTAGCACCGCTCTCCAGCGTATCACCACTGTTGATGGTCTCTTCGCTGTCGTTCTTCACGGTTGAGGTACCGCTACCTGACTTGGTGATGGTCAGTGCAAAGCTGGTCCCCTGGTTCTGGTCACCGCTCTGTGAGCCGCTATTACCGCCCTGCTCTGAGCCGCCGTTACCACTCTGGCTGCCGCCATTTCCGGTGTCTGAGCCACCGCCACTAGGCGTACCGCCGCCATTAGCGGCATTCTTCGCCTCGGCGATTTGTGCAGCGGCCTTGTCCGTCCAGCCGAGCCTGCCGTCCTTGTTCAGTTCTTCGCGGGTGTACTCACCGGTGGCCTGAGCCAGCAGCTTCAGCGAATTAACGGCAGGACCCGTCTTGTCGGTCTTCTTCATCGTGCCGATGCTGGCGGAGATGGTCTTGTCGGC
>JAEEGH010002941.1_pt1 | contig 45352 bp, 38 predicted proteins | sample 9134181 | NCBI WGS metagenome assembly JAEEGH01 (sample SAMN16246544, study PRJNA631951) | gut metagenome | biome: gut microbiome; feature: rumen; material: DP-attached | host: Bos | place: Iran: Karaj | collected 2018-10
GAGTTAGGATTCATCATCTGTTTCATGGCGTCGAGAGAGCTAAGGCCTTCGTCTTTCAGGCGGGCCAGCTCATCGCGGGGGTTCTCCACCTTCCAGAGGCGGTCGTACATGCGGACTTCGGCTTGGAGGCAACGCTCGCAGCTCACCCAGTGGATGGTGCCTTTCACCTTGCGGTTGGCGCCAGGCATGCCGCTCTTGGTGTCAGGGTCATATTCGGCATAAACCTCGACCACCTCACCGTTCTCGTCTTTCTTGCAACCGGTGCATTTCACGATGTAGGCGTTCTTGAGGCGTACCTCGTTGCCGGGCGTCATGCGGAAGTATTTTTTCGGAGCATCTTCCATGAAGTCCTCCTTCTCGATCCACAGCTCACGACCAAAGGCAATCGTATGGCTGCCTGCCGTCTCGTCCTCAGGGTTGTTGATGGCATCCATCTCCTCGATTTGTCCTTCGGGGTAGTTGGTGATGACGAGCTTCACGGGGTTGACCACAGCGGCCACGCGGGTGGCGGTGGCGTTGAGGTCCTCACGGATGGCACTCTCCATCAAGGCGAAGTCGTTCAAAGCATCGTAGGTGGTGTAGCCAATTTTGTCGATGAACTTATGGATGCCGCTTGGGGTGTAGCCACGGCGACGGAAGCCGCAGATCGTGGGCATACGCGGGTCATCCCAGCCACTCACCAAACCTTCGTTCACCAACACTAGCAAGTTGCGCTTGCTGAGCAGGATGTAGTTGAGGTTGAGCTTGTTGAACTCGGTCTGACGCGGACGGTTATCGTCTAAGTTATCGCCTTCGCCACGAATCTCTTTCAGCCAGTCGATAAACAGGTCGTAAAGGGGGCGGTGCACCACAAACTCCAGGGTGCAGAGCGAGTGGGTGACTCCCTCGAAGTAGTCGCTCTGTCCGTGGGCGAAGTCGTACATCGGGTAAGCGTGCCACTTGGTGCCGGTGCGATGGTGAGGCGTGTCAACGACACGGTAGATGATGGGGTCGCGGAAGTGCATGTTAGGGTTGGCCATGTCGATCTTGGCACGGAGTACCATTTTGCCCTCGCCAATCTCACCGTTGTTCATCTTGTTAAAAAGATCCAACGATTCTTCAATCGGGCGGTTGCGATAGGGGCTCTCGATGCCAGGTTGGGTAGGCGTGCCTTTTTGTGCAGCGATTTCTTCCGAACTCTGTTCATCGATGTAGGCCTTGCCGCGTTTGATTAACTCAATGGCAAAATCCCAGAGTTGCTGGAAGTAATCGGAGGCGTAATATTCGTTACCCCACTGGTAGCCAAGCCATTGGATATCCTCTTTGATGGCATCGACATATTCCATGTTCTCCTTGGTGGGGTTGGTGTCGTCAAAACGCAGGTTGCACACACCACCATGCTGGGCGGCGATGCCGAAGTCGAGACAGATGGCTTTGGCATGGCCGATGTGGAGATAGCCGTTCGGCTCTGGGGGGAAGCGGGTCTGCACCCGACCACCGTTTTTGCCGTTGCTGAGGTCTTCTTCCACCTTCGCTTCAATGAAATTGAGCGACTTCTTTTCTGTTTTTTCTTCTTCTGGGTTTGTCATAATACTTACTCCTTCCTTCGGTCTTCTTTAATAAGCCTTATACTTATCTCCAGTCTTCTCAATCAGAATCCGGTAGTACTCATCGCTGTACTTGGGATGCTCGCTCTTGATGGGCGTGTATTTACTTTTGGATTTTGCGGGCTGAGCGGTGTTCAGGTTGCCGTCCATGTACTTCATGAACAGGTTGTGATAGAAGGTCTTCCAAGTGGAGCAAAGCTCGTTGCCAAGGTTGCAGGAGAAGCGGGTCAACTCCTTCACCATGCCATCATGGCCTTTGATAGCGGAAACTTTCTCATCTATTTCTGGGACTAACTTTTCGGCCCATTTGCTCTCCATCTCACGCTGCATCTTGCGGATCTCGGGATGGATGTAGTTATATTTGGTGTAGGCCCAGTTGCTCATCTGGTTGAAGATCCAGAAGGCGGAGCTTTCCGACCATTGGCTCATCGAGCCGTTGCCTTCACGGTAGCTCTCTGGGATTTCAGTCATGCAGGTGTACATGGGGCAATACACGCAGTTGTCGGCATCGTCAACGCCGAACCAGATGATGCCGAAGGGGTTGTAGCCACGGCAATGGGCGACGAAGCTGAAGCCAGTCTGCTGGGTGGCGGTGGTGCGCTCATGCACGTAGGTCACGCCATCGACTTCCCAGTCCATTGGACGCCAACGGTAAGGGCAGTGGAACGGGCCAGCACCCACGTCCTGCGACATGTCAAGCTCTGTGCCTTCGAGGTGGTCGCGCATGAAGTCCATCATGTCCAAGACACTGACTTTCTTGTTCGGCAACACCCACAGCGGCATGCGGTTGGTGGGGAAGTTGGCTGGGGTCTGGCACATTTGTGCTTTATAAGGCTGTTCGCGCTTGATGTCACGACCCGTGGCATAGCCCCAGTATTCTTTCATGTTGTCGGTCACTTTGTTGAACATAGCCCACACGCGGAGATCGCAGAAACGGGCTCCGTCGAAGGTGACGGGGTTGTACACGTCGGAGAAGGAGAACTGGTTGTCGGGACCGTCATAGAGCTTGGCTTCCTTGGCAAAGCTGATGACATCGTCAGCATACACGCAGTCGATGTTCTTGTCTTTCAAGAGCTTGTCAATGCTCTTATAGGTGATGCTGGTCTTGCATTTACGGGTGGCTAAGGGGAAGGTGGTGATACGAGCCTGGTTGGCATGGCCGCTCACATAGCCGTCAGGGATGCGGCGGGCAACCCACACAGCGCCTTTGTTTTGGGGACCTTTGCCGATCATCTCCATGATCCACACCTCTTCGGTGTCGCAGATGCTGAATGACTCGCCTTCGCTGACGTAGCCGTAGGTGGTGACAAGGTCAGCCATCCATTTGATGGCCTCGCGAGCGGTCTTGGAGCGTTGAAGAGCGATGTACATCAAGCTGCCGTAGTCGATGACACCTTGGCCATTATAGAGGGCTTCGATGCCGCCGTAGGTGGTCTCACCGATGGCGACTTGCCATTCATTCATGTTGCCTACTACATTGTAAGTGTGAGCAATCTCAGGAATCTGGCCGAGATAGGCACCGCCATCCCAGTCATAGACATCGCGCATCGACCCGGGGGCGTGGTCGGCGGCAGGGTAGTGATAGAGTTCGCCGTAAAGCACATGGCTGTCGGCAGCGTAGGAAATCATGCAGCTGCCATCAGCAGAGGCACCTTTGGTAATCAAGAAATTAGTGCAGGCATTGGCTTTGCCAAAAGCAAATACCAGAGCCAAGGCCATCATTGCAGTGAAAAGTCTTTTCATGTTGAATAGTTTATTTGTTTAATTATCAATTATTTATTTGTTAATTACTTTTGTTATCTAACCTTCTTACTTTTTTACAAAGATAGTCTTTTTTTCGCTTCCAGACGATCTTGTTCTAATTGTCTCTTCAACGCCTCAAGTCCTGTGAATTTTTCTTCGTCGCGGATTCGGTCAAAGAACCAAACTTTTAAGGTTTTTCCGTATAAATCTCCATCGAAATCAAAGACGTTGACCTCGATGATGAAGTCGCCGTCGGCACGGTCGCCGATAGTGGGCCGCACCCCTGTGTTGGCCATGGCGTTATATCTTTTCCCGTCGATGATGGTTTGGCAGGCATATACCCCAGGGTTGTTGATCATCATGAACTCGTCGGGGATGTCGAGGTTGGCGGTGGGGAAGCCGATGGTGCGTCCAATCTCGTTGCCTCTGACCACCGGTCCCGTGACAGAATAGGGATATCCCAGCAACTCATTGGCTGATTTCACGTTGCCAGTCCAAAGGAAGTTGCGGATCTTAGTGGAGCTTACCGCCACGCCGTTGATGTATTGGGCTTCGAGCTGCACGGTCCTGAAACCGTATTGGCTGCTGAGACTGTTCAACATCTCATAGTCGCCCATTCTGTTCTTGCCGAAATGATGGTCGTAACCCACCACGATGACGGCGGGATGAATACGTTCGATGATGTAGTCGCGGATGAACACTTCAGAAGGTGTGCTGGCAAATTCTTTGGTGAATGGTATGATGACCACGTTGTCGATGCCATAGTTTTCGAATTTCTCCATCTTTTCCTCTTGGGAGCAGATGAAACGCAAACGCTCTGTTCCGATAGCCAGCACTTGGCGGGGATGAGGGTAAAAGGTGACCACCACGGTCTCTCCATCGACTTCCTTGGCCAAACGACGCATCTCCTTGAAGATGGCTTGATGGCCAAGATGCACGCCATCGAAAGTGCCAATGGTGACTACTGCGTTTTTGATGTTTCGGGCTTGTATGTTGTTTTGGATGATTTTCATAGAATGTGGTTAATAAGGTATCGTGCGATTTGCACGGCGTTGGTGGCAGCACCTTTGCGGATGTTGTCGCTGACAACCCAGAAGTTAAGGCCGTTCTCGATGCTGAAATCCCTGCGGATTCTGCCCACGAAGACCTCGTCTTTGTCGTAGGCGGTGATGGCCATGGGGTAGAGGTTTTGGGTGGGGTTGTCCTGAACCACGATACCAGGAAAGCGCTCCAGCAGACGACGAACCTCCTCCAGCTCAAAAGGCTTGTTGAACTCGACGTTCACCGCTTCAGAATGACCTCCGGTGACAGGAACCCTGCATACCGTGGCAGTGATGGCAATCTGGGGGGCTCTCAGAATCTTGCGAGTCTCATTCACCAACTTTTCTTCCTCAGTGGTGTATCCGTTCTCCAAAAAATCACCGCCATGGGGCAGTACGTTCCGGTATATCTGATGGGGATAGGCGTTGGGGAGATTAGAGGTGAGAGGTGAGAGGTTAGAGGTTTCTTCGCGGTTGAGTTGATTAATGCCCTTTAGGCCGCTGCCGCTGACACTTTGATAGGTGGCAATGACCAGCCGTTTAATGTCAAAGGCCTGGTGCAACGGTGCCAGTGCCATCACCATCTCGATCGTAGAGCAATTTGGATTGGCGATGATATGCGTGTCTTTGTTGATGGTGTCGGCGTTGATTTCTGGAACCACCAAAGGAACCTCTGTGTTCATGCGCCAGGCAGAACTGTTATCAACGACGTATGTGCCTTTTTCCGCAAACAATGGGGCGTATCGCTTCGAGGCGGTGGCGCCTGCCGAGAAAATGGCAATGTCAGGACAGGCTTCTATGGCATCTTCCACACTCACCAAACGATGCGTTTTCCCTTGAAACACGATTTCTTTGCCGATGGACTTCTCTGAAGCGGCGACAATCAATTCGTCGATTGTAATTTTCTGTTCATCAAGAACTTGAAGCATCTTTGAGCCGACTAATCCTGTGGCTCCCACCACTGCTATTTTCATTTTTATCGGAATAATATTCAACTTTTGTATCAACGCATATTCTTCTGCTTATCTTTGCAGAGAAAAAATGCAACTTGCAAAGATAGTTAAAATATGAAAACGACATGGCTACTTTTATTATTTCTGCCTCTCGGTTTATGGGGACAAGTGGTCGATGATTTCTCGGATGGCGACTTCACGGAGAATCCGGCATGGGTTGGCATGGATAGCTGTTTCACGGTCAACAGCAACGGGCAGCTTCAGTCGGCAGCCACCACGGCAGGTGAGTCATGGCTTTCTCTTGCCTTCGATGGACGTGAAGCGTGGGAGTGGCGTTTCTGGATTCGGGAGAATTTCAGCCCGTCGGCCAACAACTATGCGGAAGTCTGGCTGGTGGCCGATTCCGCCAATTTGCTCCATGCCTCGAAGGGTTATTATCTAAGGTTTGGCGCTGCTGGCAACCAGGATGCCATCGAGTTGTATCGCAGGGATTTGTCAGGGGATCAATTGGTGTGTCAAGGCACTCCCGCAGCCATAGCCTCTGCTTTCAAGGTGGGGGTGAAGGTCAACCGTGACAATGAGGGACGTTGGCGAGTGCAGACCGACGATGAGAACATGGGGATTTATTCCTTGGAGGCTGAAGGCGTTGATGATGCCTATCCTTGCTCGGGCTACTTCGGATTCTGTATCAGATATACAGCCAGTAATGCCAAAAAGTTTTATTTCGACGACATCTATATCGGGCCTACGGTGGTCGATACCGTACCTCCCGAACTGAATCATATAGAGGTGAGGGATGCGAGCCATCTGCTGTTGGTTTTTAATGAGGCGCTATCGTCAGCTGTGTTGGATACAACGCTCTACACAGTCGTGCCTAACGTGGGTCATCCCGACACAGTGTGTTTTGCATCCCGACCCTCTGAGGTGTTGTTGGCGTTTGATCCGCCTTTGCCTATCAACCAAAACTGTCAACTCCGGGTCTCTGGGATCAGCGATCTTGTTGGAAATATCATGGGAATTATTGAAGTTTTTTTTGCAGTTTACGCTGTCACTGGGAATGACGTTGTCATCAACGAGATTATGGCTGATCCCTCCCCGGTGGTTGGCATGCCGGAATGGGAGTACCTGGAGCTGTTTAACACCACTGCCTTCCCCATCGACTTGACAGGATGGAGCTTGTGTATCGGAACCTCAGTGAAAACGTTTCCGCAGGTTTCCATCGATTCATCAGGGTATTTGATTTTGTGCAAGTCAGACGCAGCGCAAGAACTGTCTGCATACGGCTCTGTTTGCGGCTTCTCTTCCTTCTCGATTGCCAATGCGGGCACTACCTTGCGCCTGTTGTCGCCTGACGAGACCTTGGTGTCGGAAGTCGTTTTCAATGACAATTGGTACCATGATGCCGTTAAAAAAGATGGGGGATGGGCTTTGGAACAGATTGACCCTTATAATCCTTGCGCAGGCACTTATAACTGGACAGCCTCCGTGGATCCTTCTGGAGGTACGCCTGGGAGGATTAATTCGGTGAACGCGCCCAATGCGTTTCAGCCTAGCTTGGAACGGGTTAGTATGTTGGGCGACGACATCGTATTGCTGTGGTTCGACCAGCAGATGGACCCAGCGAGTTTGATGAATCCTGCTTGTTATCAGGTGATTGAGTTGGAGCTGAATCCCATAGAGGTGGTGGTGAACCCTCTTGATGCCACCTCTGTGGAGCTGCTCTTTGCGAATTCGTTTCAGGAGGGGATGCTATATACCTTGTCGGTGAATGGAGTAAAAAATTGCAGTGGAAACTTGATTGAGGAAGGGACGGAGATGAGGTTTGGCATCCCTTTCTTGATAGGAGAGAACGAGATTCTTATTAATGAGATATTGTTCGACCCTATCGAGCCTGGAGTGGATTATGTGGAGCTTTATAATCCTTCTGACAAGACATTCGATGTGAGCGAGTTAAAGTTGGGCCTTATCAAGGACCATTTCCCAAATCCTACTGATACTGTGTTGAAAGAGATTACCGAGGAGTCGCGCCTTTTCCTTCCTGAGACTTATTTGCTGTTATCGACGGACGGTTATGTCGTCACTGAACAGTATGGTGTTGGTGTGGGGAATCATATCGACATGAAGTCGTTCCCTTCCTATCCCAACAGTGGGGGTACGGCGCTGTTGATGAGTCGCCAGGGGGTGGTGGTGGATCAGATGGACTTTGGGGAGTCGATGCATGATCCTTTGCTCAAGGTAACCAAAGGTGTTTCGTTGGAAAGGGTATCGTGGACGGTGCCCTCATGGCAACCCGACAACTGGCATTCGGCGGCTGCATCAGTGGGCTTTGGGACACCGGGCTATGCCAATTCCATGAAAGGTGATGAGGGAGTTTTGGATGCTGAAGGGGTCACGGTGACCCCCAAGGTGTTCTCACCCGATGGTGATGGTTTTGAGGATTGTTGTATTATAAATTATAGTTTTATAGAAGTTGGATATACTATAAACACTTATATTTTCAGTGTGGATGGCCAGTTGGTCAGGCATTTGATCAAGGGCGAGATGGTGGGGAGTACGGGGAGTGGTGTTTGGAATGGCTTGGATCACCGTGGCGTTCGTGTTCCTTTGGGGATGTATGTCATGGTGACGGAGGCGTTCGATTTGGCAGGTACGGTTCACCGTTATCGCAACGTGGTGAGTGTTGCTTCGCAATGAGTTACATGTCGAGGTTGGTCATGGCGAAGAGCTCGTTGGTGTCGGGGTTGAATGCCATCAGGTTGCCCATGTCGGTTTTATCGGTATAGAATACGCCGTTGTCCAGGGCGATGAAGTCGTGGTTTTTCTGGTTATGGATGACGTTGTCGATGAAGCTATGGCCTACAGGGATGTGTCCGTGGATGATTCGGCGTCCGTTGGTTTTTTCGAAATCGACTTTGAAGTTGCGTACCCAGATCATGCTATGGGTGTCTTCAAAGGGGTTTTTGATTTTGAAGTTCATGCCTGCGTGTACGAGGATAAAGTCTTCGAGTTCGTAGTAATACTCGAGGTTTTTCATCCAGTCGATATAGTCTTTGGGAATCTCGCGTGGGTGTTTCACGCCGAAGCTTTTAAAGGTTTCCGCGGCTCCGACTTTTTCCCAGTCGCGTTGGATTTGTGGCTTAAAGAGATGGAAGTGCTGGTCGGCTTCCCAGGTCTGGACGCAATAGTCCTCGTGATTGCCTTTGAGACAATGAAGGTGATAGCCTTTGGCCTGGAGATCCCAGAGGTAGTCGATGACCTCTTTGCTCCTTGGGCCTCTGTCGATATAATCACCCAAGAAGAACAGCTCGTCTTCTTGGGTGATTCTTAGCATGCTCTCCGCCAAGGCCTTCAAAGTCTTGGCGCAACCATGAATATCTGGAATGATCCACCGTGCCATTTTCTTACTTCTTATTTCTTCCCTTGATTAGCTACAGCGGCCATCAGTGCGGCAACTTTCTCGGGATCGCCGAGGAAGAAGTCCTTTTGGAGATTCATCTGGTCGTCGAATTCAAAGATATACGGGATGCCTGTGGGGATGTTGAAGGCGATGATCTCATCGTTCGACATGTTTTTCAGCACTTTGACTACTCCGCGGAGGCTGTTTCCGTGGGCCACCACCATCACTTGGTCGTGGTTCTCAAAGGCTTTCATGATATGGTCTTTATAGTAAGGCATGACACGGTCGATGGTGTCACAGAGTGCCTCGGTGAGCGGGATCTGGTCGTCAGTAAGTTCGGCATAGCGAGGATCCATGCGGGGGCTTTTCGGGTCGTTCATCTCCAACGCCGGGGGACGCACGTCAAAAGCGCGGCGCCACAGACGTACCTGTTCGTCACCGTATTTCTCAGCGGTCATCTTCTTGTCAAGGCCTTGAAGCTGTCCGTATGACTTTTCGTTCAGACGCCAGGTCTTGTAAACCGGAAGCCAGTCCATATCCATCGTGTCAAGAACATAATTCAAGGTCTTGATGGCGCGTTTCAGATAGGAGGTGAAGCAAATCTCTGGCTTGTATCCGTTCTCTTTCAGTACTTTACCTGCTTCGATAGCTTCCTGGATGCCTTTTTCAGACAAATCCACATTCGTCCATCCCGTGAAAAGATTGAGCTTGTTCCACTGGCTCTCGCCATGTCTAATTAATATTAATTTTTTCATATAAATATCTATAAATTATAAATTATAAATTCTAAATTCTAAAGTGATTTGAGCCATTTCCACTGAAACAGTATCATATAAAAGACTCCGATTGTGATGGCAGAGTCGGCAATGTTGAAGATGGGACGGAAAAAGATAAAATGCCCATCTTGGCCATAGAAAAAGTCGGGCAGCCAGCTAATGCTTCCTTTGGCTACATCGATGATGGGGAAGTAAAGCATGTCAACGACTTTGCCGTGAAGCCACCCAGCGTAATGAAAAATCTCTCCGTAAAACACGCAGTCGATAATGTTGCCCAAAGCTCCCGCGGTGATGAGGGAAAGTCCAAACAACACACCGAATTTTGTTCCTTTCTTTGAGAGGCGGAACAGAAGATAAATCAAGGCGATTACCGCCACAATTCTGAAGATGCTGAGTGCGGTTTTGACAACGCCTCCGCCGCCCATCCAGCCAAAAGCCATACCTGGGTTCTCGATGAAGAGCAGCTTGAACCAGTTGCCCAGCATGGGGATTTCCTGTCCGATGGCCATGTTTGTCTTGACCCAGACCTTCAACAGCTGATCCAGGACTAAGACGATGAAAATAATAACAAACGAGGCGGTTAGGCCTTTCCTTTTTACTTTTGTCACTTTTTCTTTTCCTTCATTTTTGCATCCAAACAAATGGTTGTGGTGGGGACACAACGCAACCGTTCTTTGGGAATCAGCTTGCCAGTGGCGCGGCAGATTCCGTAGGTCTTGTTTTCGATGCGCATCAAAGCGAATTCGAGGTTCTGTATGTATTTTTCCGTACGGGAAGCCAACTTGGCATTCTCTTCTTTTTGTGAGACCGAATAACCTTCCTCCAGGATTTTGAAGGTCGGGGCAGTATCATCTGTGCTGTGCTCGCCGCCAGCGATATTTTCTTTCAGGATCTCCAGGTTCTCTTGCGCTTGTTTCAGTTTCTCAAGGATTAACTCCTTAAATTCTTCCAACTCTTCATCGGAATATCTTACCGTTGACGCTGTTTTTTTCTTCTCGTCCATAATGCATATAGTTTGTGTCTTTAGGAGCTTGATGACTCGGGCAGACTGATTAGTGTTTTAAGAGTGCTAAATTATGTTAATTTTTGAAAATATGCAAGTATTTTAAGCTTTTAGAATCATCATTTTTACTTGGACGTTTTCTGTGAGTTCGTCTTCCAGCACGTTGTCGCCGGAGAGTTGCTCCACAGTGGTGATGGAATCGGCCAGCGTTTCGGCACAGATATAGTTGCTGAAGCCTTGGATGGCGTTTTCAATCTGAACGTTTTTCTCGATGTTGATTTTGATGCGGTCGGTGACCTCGAGGCCGCTGTTTTTGCGGAGGGTCTGGACGCGGTTGACGATTTCGCGGGCGAGGCCTTCGTTGAAGAGCGGTTCGGTGATGGTCATATCGAGGGCGACGGTGTAGTTGCCTTCTGAGGTAACGGTCCAGCCGGGGATGTCTTGGGTGGAGATGAGTGCGTCCTCAAGGGTGAGCTCCACGTCCACGCCGTCCACATCCAGATGGGTGCCGTTGTTCTTTTCGTAAGCATGGATCTCGTCCTGACTCATATTGGCGAAGTAGTTCTGGATTTGTTTCATCTGTTTTCCGTACTTCCTTCCCAAGGTCTTGAAGTTGGGTTTCACGTTCTTCACCAAGATGTTGTTGTCGGCGGCAAGGAACTCGATGTCTTTGATGTTGACCTCGCTCATGATGAGGTGCGACACTTTCGACAGCTGTTCTTTCATGGTGTCGTTGGCGACAGGAATCATGATTTTGGACAGGGGCTGCCGCACGCGGATGTTGGCTTTTTTACGCAGCGAGAGCACGAGTGAGGAGATGAGCTGAGCGGCTTCCATGCGTTCCTCTAAGGCCTTGTCGATGAGTTTGGCGTCGGCCATGGGGAAGTCAGTGAGATGCACAGACTCGGCGCTGTTGTGTCCCGTGGCGTTGTTGAGGTCGCGGTAAAGCTGTTCGCTGAAGAACGGAGCGATGGGTGAGCTGAGCCGTGCCACGGTCTCCAAGCAGGTGTATAAGGTTTGATAGGCCGAGAGCTTGTCTTTGTCGTCATCGCTTCTCCAGAAACGACGGCGTGAGAGTCGAACGTACCAGTTGCTCAGGTGAGCGTCAACAAAGTTGGCGATGGCACGACCGGCGCGGGTGGGCTCATAGCTCTGGTAGGCGTTGTCCACCTCAAGGATCAGCGAGTTCAGCTCGGAGAGGATCCATCGGTCGATTTCGGGACGCTCGGCGTATGGGAGGTCGGCCTCTTGATAGTCAAATTTGTCAATGTTAGCATACAAGGCAAAGAACGCGTAGGTGTTGTACAACGTTCCGAAGAACTTGCGGCGCACCTCGTCAACGCCCGCCTCGTCGAACTTCAGGTTGTCCCACGGTTGCGAGTTGGTGATCATGTACCAACGCACGGCGTCGGCGCCGTATTTCTCGATGGCTCCGAAAGGATCCACGGCATTGCCGAGACGTTTTGACATCTTGTTGCCGTTCTTGTCGAGTACCAAGCCATTGGAAATCACATTTTTATAGGCTACGCTATCGAAGCACATCGTGGCGATGGCATGAAGTGTGAAGAACCAACCACGGGTTTGGTCCACGCCCTCAGCGATAAAATCAGCTGGGAACGGGATAGGAGAGAGGTTGGCATTGAGGGGTGAGAGTTTTCCGCCTTCGTTTTTCTTTGCCATGCAATGGTATTGGGCGTATGGCATGGCTCCGCTGTCGAACCACACGTCGATGAGGTCGGGTTCGCGGAACATCTTCTTCCCGCTTGCGGAGCAGAGTATGACGCCGTCGATATAGGGACGGTGCAGGTCGAATTTATTGTAATCGCTTGAAGCATACGGATTTTCGGTCATGAATCCCGCCTTGATGGATTTCTCGATTTCGTTGCGGAGTTCTTCGACGCTGCCGATGCAGATCTCTTCTTTTCCGTCTTCGGTACGCCAGATAGGCAATGGCGTGCCCCAGTAGCGTGAGCGTGAGAGGTTCCAGTCAACGAGGTTCTCGAGCCAGTTGCCGAAACGTCCGCTGCCCGTGGCTTCGGGCTTCCAATTGATGGTCTTGTTGAGCTCGATCATACGGTCTTTCAGAGCGGTGGTCTTGATGAACCAGCTGTCGAGAGGATAGTATAGCACGGGTTTGTCGGTGCGCCAGCAGTGTGGGTAGTTGTGGGTGTGTTTCTCGCTCTTGAAGAGTTTGCCTTCTTCCTTCAACAGGACCACGATATCGACGTCAAGTGACTTGTCTTTCTCAGTTTTGGTGGGGTCGTAGGCGTTCTTCACAAATTGTCCGGCGTAGGGACGATAGGCCTCGACATCCATGTTGTTTTTAACGAAGTCGGGATCCAGGTCCTCGATGCGCCAGAACTTGCCAGTGCGGTCAACCATCGGCTGGGCTTTGCCGTCTTTGTCGATCATCTGAAGGGGCGGGATGCCTGCGGCGGCGGCCACACGTTTATCGTCGGCGCCGAAGGTTGGGGCGATATGAACGATGCCAGTACCATCTTCGGTGGTGACATAGTCGCCGCCGATGATGCGGAAAGCACCTTCGCCTGGGTTCACCCACGGAATCAGTTGTTCATACTCTAAACCAATCAGTTCCACGCCTTTGTATTCCTTAATAACTTCAGGGGCTTCTTTGAACATAGTCTCCACCAAGGCTTTTGCCATCAGGATTTGGCAAGGTTCCTCGGTATAAGGATGCACGGTCTTCAATAACACATAGTCGATATTGGGGCCGACGCAGAGGGCTGTGTTTGAAGGCAATGTCCACGGTGTGGTGGTCCAAGCGATGGCGTAAGTGGGGGCTGCGCTGTTGAATCCGTCTGTTCCTTTTTCGAATTGTGAAGGCTTTAGTTTAAAAAGCGCGACACAGGTCAAGTCTTTTACATCGCGGTAGCAGCCGGGCATATTCAGTTCGTGTGAACTAAGTCCTGTTCCAGCAGCGGGCGAGTAAGGCTGGATGGTGTAGCCTTTGTAGAGCAAGCCCTTGTCATAGAGGTCTTTCAGCAAAAACCACAGGGTCTCAATGTAATCGTTGGTGAAGGTGATGTAAGGATCGTTGAGGTTGACCCAATAGCCCATCTTACGGGTGAGGTCGTCCCAAAGGTCTTTGTATTTCATCACTTCCTCGCGGCAGGCGCGGTTGTAGTCATCGACGCTGATCTTCTTGCCGATGTCCTCTTTGGTGATCCCCAACTTTTTCTCCACTCCGAGTTCCACGGGGAGGCCGTGGGTGTCCCATCCGGCCTTGCGAACCACATGTTTGCCTTTCAGGGTTTGGTAGCGGCACACCACGTCTTTGATGGAACGAGCCATCACATGGTGAATGCCAGGTACGCCATTGGCACTCGGTGGTCCCTCGAAAAACACGAAGGCGTTGTTTTTATCACGGTTGTCCAGACTCTTTTGGAAAGTGTCGTTATCCTCCCAGTATTGGCGGATTACATTGGCTGTCTCGGTGAGGTTTAGCTGTTTATATTCCTTGTAATTCTCTTTCATTGTACTGCTTTGAAATGAAAGTGCAAAGGTAAGAAAAATAATTTTTTCTCAGCGGAAAGAGATATATATTTACAGATTCTGTTTAAAAAATAAAAAAAGAGGATGACCACAATGGATCATCCTCTATCTCTTTAGATTCTTAATTCTTAATTACTCAATGACAATTTTCTGGGTTTTCACGTCGTTGCCGTTGATTAAACGCAAAACGTACACGCCAGGGGTCATGTTGGTGGTGGAGACGTCATAATTTGGCATCTCTACATTCGTGATGATGCGTCCTGTGATGTCGATTACCTGGAGGGTACCCGTGTCGTTGACGATGATGTTGCCGTCGCTGATGAAGGCGAAAGTGGCATCGTCGTCATTTGCGGCTCCGTTGCTGGCTGCAAATACCAGTTTGAAGCGGCTTTCGTGGTTCGTCGTCTTGGCCTCGAACGTGTAGCTTGGGTTGATGAGCAAATCGGTGTTCACACCGGTCATATTATCAATAAGGTGCAGATAATCAACATCTACGTTCTCGAGGTTCACCGAAATCGTGTAGATGCCGCTCTTCTCAGCCTTGAAGCTGAAAGGAAGCTCGCCTTTGGCCTCGGTGTTGACCACGGCGTAGTCCTTGCCATCCTGCGGGATATAGAGCTTGCTGTGGTTCGGGTTGAGTTGTAACTTCTCAAGCCCATGGCCTTCACCGAAACGGATGCGGGCGTTGTCGATGACAGCACCACGGGCGCGCGAAACGCTCAGGTTGAGTTCCCTACCCTTGGAGGGTGCCGTTGTGGTGAAAGTAATAGCGTTTTCGTCTTCAGCAGCCTGTACAAACAAGCCTTGCGTCGGGGCGATGGCACCGCTGGCAGTGATTAAATCATCACCGTCTTCATTGAGGACGTAGAAATCACGCCCATCAGCCAAGTAGGCATTGCAGACAAAGGGATTGCCCACCAAGTTGAAGCCAGTGAAGCTGGCATTGGCATCGTAGGTCAGAGGCACGGTGATGTCGTCATTGGCGGGGTTGAGCACACCGCTGAAGGCGATGTCGGTGTCGGCGCTGTTGGCGTAGAGATAGCCCATGCCGTTTGCAAGGTCGAAGCTGTTATGCTTGTGGTTTTGCCATTCCAGGTCTTGTGCCTGGTCGAACCAGTACAGGTCGTAGTTGTTCTCCAACAGGCCGAGTGCCGAGGGCTGTTGCACGTCGGCAACGGGATTGGCCAGGAGGTAGTAGCCACCTTTGTTGTCGTTCGTTCCGAAGCCTTCGATGTGTTTCTCCACCGTGGCATGGACGCCCTCGTTGCTGTGGATGAGCTGTCCGCCCTCTTTAACGGTGATGCTGCCGCCTTCAAGGGCAACATCCGATGCGTATGCAGTATAACCTGCAGGAATGACAGCATCGGCTTGGATGATGACATCGCTGCCTTCTTCGGGCACTACGCCGATACTCCAGTTGCTGCCATTGTTCCAGTCGCCGTCGAAAATGAAAATGGGCCTGCAGTCCGGCGTGAAATAGACGGGTTCGCTCATTGCGCCCTCTCCGGAGAATACTTCATTTCCGTTGACGTCAGTGACGATATAGGTACATTCGTTAGGCCAATCGCCGCTCACCCATTCGAAACGAAGCTCACGGTCGTCGCACACGGCAAGGGTGTAGGTGTCGGTAGTGGGAGTATCGGTAAGGTCATGGTTTGGTGCCGACATGGAAGCCAGCAAGATGTTCGTTGCCGCATCAAAAACTTGGATGGCATTGTCGTTCCAACCGTCGCCGTAGCTGTCGGTGAGAGTGAAAGTGAGTTCACACTTGTCTTCATCCGCACAAAAGGCCGGTTCGAAGTTGAAGTTATCGAGGAAAAGATAATACTCGTCGTTAGAATTGAGTTTGACGGCGACATATTTGGTGTCTTTTGGGAAAATCTCTTCATAAAGTTGCCAATTGTATTGGTCATTGGCGGTCACTTCCTCGCCCCAAACGAAGGCATTGGGCGATTTTGTGGTTGTGGAGTAACCCACTTGGAAAGTCTCAGGCCAGTCGTTCGAAGCGTTCTTGTAGTAGAACGACACGTCCATGCCCGAGGTTCCCTCAAACTTGGGGGAGATAAGGTATTGGGGTGGGTTGGTGGTCCACCGGAAGTGGAAAGAATAGTTGCCTTCGTGGGTTTCCATTTGTTCGATGCCTGAAGAGCCCTCGCAATCCAGCATGGCCCAGCAGTCGAATTCATCAGGGTCTTCGAAGCCGTATGCGTAGGGCAAACTCTTGGGCTCACAAGCGGGAGTGAAGCCGAAAGTGGTCTTGGGAATGAATTCGCGCTGGATGGGTTGCACGTCATCCAAGCTAGTGGAATTGTAACCCGAAATGGAAGCGCCAGTCACCGGTTGACCATAGAAATTAATGTTTTTATAATTCACGTTATTGGTGTTCTCTATGCCCACTAAGAGATTACCGCCTTGGTAAGCGAAGGGCGTGCTGAAGTTGATGGTCATTTCACCACCGTTATCTGTGCTCACGATGTCGAAAAAGCCACTATAGACGATGGTGGCGGATGATTTGGGTTCGTAGGCACTAATCGAGGTGTAATTCACCTCCATCAGATAGACATCCGCTGAGCTTTCCGTGGTGTAAGGCACATTGCTACTGGTGGTATAGAACGTCAGGCTGGTGATAGATGCGCCTGCCATTTCCACCAAGTCGTTGGCGGGGATGACGAACTGGCTTCTGGTGAATTCGTCGAAATAGAAGATGTAGGCAGGGACAGTGTTGTTGGAGATTGTGTCGTCATACACGGTCAGCGTTTCCATGTATTGCATGTTGGTGAAGGCACTCCTGCCCGAGGCCGATTGATACTCCGCCAATGAGACGGATGGCAGCGTCACCGGTGTCTGTGCCCAAACGCCATGCGCGAAAGCGAAAATCGAGCAAATGATAAGTAAAGTTTTGCGTAAGTTATTCATTTTATTTGATTTAACTTATAAATAATCTGTTTCAACAATGAGCGGCAAAAGTACAAAAAAGAATTGATACTCATTTTTTTTGATTGATAGACTAAAAAAACAGGCGACCCTGTCAGGGTCGCCTGTGAAGGATTCCAACAAAGGGATTTCCAACACATAGTTTTCAGCACCCTAACATCGCGGCTGGCGTAATGTTCAAAGTGCGGCAAAGCAGGCGGGCGATTTTCAAGGTTGGTTCCGCCCTGCCAGTCACATAGTCGTTGATTCGCGAAGGACTTACACCGATAAGGGAAGCCAATTGTTTCTGCGTCATTTGTTTCTCTTCGAGCGACAACGCTATCAAGTCGGCCGGAGAGGGTTTCGCAATAGGATAATGCTCCTTTTCGTACTCAATCACAATGTCCGACATCATGGTTAATTCGATGGCGTTGCGGTCGTTGGCAGGAGTCTCGTCCGTCACCAACGGCAACAATTCCTCGATTCTCTCCAAGGCAAATTCGTATTGATCTTTCGTGATTCTGCTCATGTCGCCTTCCTCCTATATTGTTGAAACATCAATTTTGTTATTCTTTGTTTTTGTTAGCAAGTATTTTCAATATTTAGAAATAATCTCAAACTTGTATCGTGATTTGAAACAACGTATATGTAATTTTACAGCGTCTTGACATGAAATGATTAGACTTATTGTGATATGAATGGGGAAAAGGGTTATGACACGGGGGCAAAGCAAATGGGTGTTAGATACTATGAATATGGTATGCAGCTCTTGAAGCAATACAAATATGACAGAGCGAATGCCTATTTTCGTGTTGCATACGATTTGTTACAGGAGCATAAAACATCAGAGTGTTATCCTGATTTGTGTTTCCGTGTTTATTGTGGACTGGCGCCATATTCTTCAACGGACAAAAGGATTCCGTTGTTGGAAGAAGCTTTGGATGGCTTCAAGCGGCAGGCTTCTATGGGCGAGCAGATTCCGATAAAGATCATGAAGGATATTGAAAGGAGCCTGGAGTTTGCGCGTATCGAGCAGTCTGAAAATAGTTGTGAAGATGTTGTTTCGCCAAATGCAGCATCAAAAGTGAAAGGCCTTGAATTAATCGACGAATTCATGGGGTTTGACTACACAAACAGTTGTCAGTTTCATGATGCGGAAATCCATGACATCACATGGAAACGTGATGAGGTGGTATTGCGAATCAATATCAACTGTGAATGCATCGCAACTTTTCGATTCATTGATGCGGTAGAAATGAAGGGGACGTTTGAGCTACCGTATCTACATGAAATGAAATTCCGCATGTATAACAGTTTTGTTGATTGTTCTCTGGATGGTGTGGGAGTTACAATTACTAGTCAACAAGTTGTTTGCGAGAAGGTGGAAAAGTACGAGAACTATCGATGAATTCCACCTCGTATTCCACTGCATCGTTACTAAATGAGTCCAAAAGGTCTTGGTGCGAATCGTGAACTTTTTCCCAAGCATGATACGCCGGCGGATGATGCACCTGTATCATGCCATCGTGAGGGTCTCCGCTCTTGGCTTCCAAGTCTTCGCAAATGCCCCTTAGAATTTTCCGATGTATTGATTTTAAGTTCTTCGAAATGTAGGTGGAATCTAACAAGCCAACGTTTTGTTCCGCTTCTTTGAGCCTATCGGCATCTTTTTCCGAAAACTCCATTTCAAACTTGTCTTTTGGAGCATCGGAACCTATGAACGTATAAGTGATTTCAGCTATTTCCGTAAAGCCATAGTCCGAGTAAAAATCATCAGAAGAATCGGTTTCATCATCCTCACAAAGAAAGGATCCCTTGGACTTGAACATTGGCACTTCATAGCTGTCATTGGCTTTTTCAAGATTACTGGTGTCGGGATTATTTCCTTTATCATTTTTGACAATCCATTCATTTTCCGAAGGAGCCTTTAACACAAGAATTTCAGCTATAGTTGCACCGAGTCTGTACATAAGATTTCGGTAAAGCTGTTTGTCTTCTTCGCTATAATTTCCAATCAAATCACATATTTTATAGTCCTCCTGTCCGATAGAAGGGTTATAATGAACGAATGTATCAAAACCGGTGTTTTTAGTTTGCCTAAATTCAAAAAATAGCGATTCAGGGTCGCCGACGGTTCTTTGGTAATCAAAATAGGAATATGGACTGTCATAATTAATGTGGCTCATCGTTTCAGAAATAATCAGCAGGCAATGGCCTTTTTTTGTTTCGAAATCAATGCGGCAACATTTCAACATTTCGCTTATTTCTGCACTATGGTCGCAAAGGCACCCGAGACGGTCGAAAACCCAAAGGATGTCGTGAAGAGAATCGTGCATATAGTGTATATACATATCTTCGCCATTTTTAAGGGCATTGGTATGGTCGTGATTTTCGTGAACATACCGAATAAAGCGCTCATCATAGCAAAGGCGATTCACCAACTTCTGGATTTTGATTGACACTTCCGATAAGGCATAGAATTGCTCCTCAGTCACGAGGATTTTCTGCGGAATCAGTCGTTTCCTTTCTTCTTCAGCTACCTTTTCCCGATCTTGATCAAATTGTTTTTTCCACTTCCAATCTTCTGAGTTTTTTCTACGACGAGCAATGATAACCATTGCAATAATTACAAGCAGCATTAGTGCCACTAATCCAGTCGGCCCGGCTATATACATGGTTATTTTCCTTTCTAGCATTGTTTTCGTCAACAAAAATACTCAAAGATTGTTTCAAATCACGGTACAGGCTTGTTTTTTCTAATGGATTTCTCAAGATAGGCAACGCTTCCTCAACGACCCATTGGCATTTATTTGGCGTTTTAAGCATTATCTTCATTCCATTTAAACACAATATCAGTGTTCTGGCCAGGCAGTTTCTGCTTATGCCCATTAGCAATTATAATTCCACAAGGAATACCTTCTGGGAACGCAGGGCATGAGCCACTTTTATAATTAGAACAAGTTTGACACTCATAAGACGGAACTGATTTTGGAATAGACTCAGAGTCCACATAGAACGATATAACAGGTTCATTTTTAAACCTCCAAGTATCATCATCCTTCTTTTCGTAAAAATCGAACGGACATTTGTCTGTTTCTCCATTCAACAACGCACCTTCTATCGTTTCGTCAGTATCAATCTGAAACAAACATTTCACCTTACCCTTTGGAATGAAATCTTCGTCAAGATTCTTACAACTCAAACAAATGCAATTCTTTTTCATAGTGTTTAATTCGATCCGGATTACAAGAAAAGCCATTAGCAATATCCATCAACAGCAGATCTTATCTCATTATAACCTATACCATTCTTTGAGCTAGTTAGTTTTCGCAGGCGCCCAAGAGAGATTGTTTTATGGTCACCACATGCACGATTGATAGTTTCTGTAGGCACGACCCAAAAACGCCAATTATCCAAGATAAGCGGATTAGAGGATTCTTTTGTTTCTCCTGTGTTAAGACAAAACACATAGATGTCGCTCTGGCGTTTGGATTCAGTTTTAGAATTTTTGTACATCGTATATGCTCTAGTTATGCTAAATGTCCGTTGGGAAGAAACCTTACCATCGTTACGCCAAGAATGGTAATAGGCGGTCTCTTTCACCTCAATACGCTGACCACGATAATTGATGTCCCATAGTGTCCAACCATTCTTGTTATATGGTTCCGTTTGTCCAAGTGCTTTGGCCACAATAAATTCAGCAATCTGGTCCTGAATATCCCAAATGTTGGAGAACTGGAATCGCCAAAAGTCAATTACATAAAAACCAACAGGTTGACCCGCAAATTCAAAAATTTCTGATCCTAAGAGGGATGAGTGAGATTGTGTGAACATATATAATGTTTTATGATAAGAGTTATAAAGTATTACTGTTTTGATTTTATAAATCAATTTAGAAAAGATTATTGATAAATGAATAAATCTGTTTTTATTCAATCAAACATTCCAACCTCTTCACCAACTCATCCACCCCTTCCACTGCTTTCGCCTTTATATGCTGGAATCCAGCCGGCATGCCGCCTTTCAAATCTTTCGGGTCAATCAAAAACTTCGGGATCTCATTTGGGACATCATCGACCAATCCCGCCGCTGGATAGACCACCAACGAAGTGCCAATGACCACAAAAATGTCCGCTTGTTGCACCCAATATGCCGCCAACTCCATACCATCGACATACTCGCCAAACCATACGATATAAGGCCGCAGTTGCGAACCATCGGCGGCTTTGTCACCTAATCGAATCGGGACATCAAGTGGATACTCCTTGATGCAATTGGAGTCGAGGCGGTTGCGCGAGGATGTCACCTTGCTCAACTCGCCGTGAAGATGCAGCACCTTGCTACTGCCCGCCCTTTCGTGAAGATTGTCCACATTCTGGGTGATGATGGTCACATCATATTGCTTTTCCAATTCCGCCAAAACACGATGGGCATGGTTCGGCTCCACTTCCAACAGGTTTTTCCTTCGGGCATTGTAAAAATCAAGCACCGCCTGCGGGTCTTCCTCAAAACCCTCCACACTGGCCAACTTCATGGCGTCATATTTTCCCCACATTCCATTGGCATCACGAAAAGTGGGGATTCCGCTTTCGGCGCTGATGCCTGCGCCGGTGAAGACTACAAGTTTTTGTAGCATGAGAATAAAGTTTTCTGTTTCTGCAAAAATACAACAAACTTATTGTATTCACAACAAGTATATTTAGTCTCCGTACAACACATCTATTACATGGTCTCTGAAGTCTTCATCAAGAACACACATCGTGTGGCCACAATTTGGACAGTTAAAAGAAGATTCATCACGTAAATCTTCTGGAATTGGCTGAGAAAAGTCCCAACTCATGAAAACACCTTTTGGAATGCTAAATTCTTCTCCGCATTTCGGACATTTGATTGTATATAACTGAGCCATAATTACTCTCTCCTTTCATTTCTTTTAACCTTAATCACCAGATGCATATCAAAGGCAATTTTTCACTCGTTATTTGCTATTCTTCCTTGCAGCCAAAATGCACCCCTTAACAAAGTACCTTTTCGCACACCTTCCATCGTTCTTTTATTGATATATAGCGGAATATAAGTTTCTTCAGGCTCATGGCAAATAGAAATGATGGCCTTGAAATATTTGTTGCCAAAAAGCGATACATTTTTCACCGACTTTACCTTTGAGGCAAATGATACGTCATCGGGATAATCGTCATCATAGTTGAGGAAAGCGACAAGTTCGTCATTATAAAACGTTAATGGTTTCAGTTTTCCTTCTTCATCATACTTCTCTTCCAACCCCATATCCTTACGCAATCTGGCAGAAGTTTCTTCATCAAGCACGGTTTCTTCCTCACCTTCGTACAAAGAATATGCACATGCCGATAATTCAACATCAATCTCGTTTCCAATCACATATTTACTCTTGTTCAAGAAATAATCTGTTGCAAAAAATGCTAAAGAAAGTTCCTTTGTTTTAGCATGGACGACCGCCTCTATTTTGCTTTTAAATTCCTGTATTTCAGTAATCTGCAAACAATGGATTGCTCCCTTGTGCATCGGATAGGCAGTCAAGAAATCGTACCTGTCCTCTGTTTTGTTTTTCAATAACAAAGCCACCACACCCATCTCAGTGCCAACTCTTAGCGCTGTTATCTCCACTTCCTCATTTTTGATTTCTTTATTACTAAACTTGCAAACAGCATTGCCATAAAATGGCCAAGAACCAATCTCTGGAAGTTGTTCATCCGCAAATTGAGTAGCAGACATGATTGTTTCAATATGGGCACCTTGCAAATCAAAATATCGGTTAAATCTATTCTCATCGACACCATCTATGAAAAGATTCTCCCCATCCACCTTGTCTTTCACGGAGAGCAAATACTGGGCAAAAATCTCCTCCAATTTTCGAGCTTGGGCATCAGTAAGCAGTGTGCCGCTATGGCCTTTGCTCCACTCGAAGTCAGGAATGGCCTCCTTCAACTGCGCCGTGGTGATAATGGGCATGGTTTCAGGATTGACGATGAAGTTGGGTTGCATGTCCATATAATAGATTTGACGGCTCTGACGCAGGCGATTCCAGTCACGATCGGTGTATGGTTCAGAGGTGAAGATTCCACTCATCACAACGCCAGTGTTGCCTTCTCCGACGCGCACCATGAAAAAGCGGTCGCCTTTGTGAGCCTTCTCCCATTCATATACACTCCAGTTGAACTCCCAATCATCTATATGGGCAATGCTGTCAATGTGGTTATGAATGGTGATACTCGAGATGGCCGGATTCCACATCAGGATGAAAGTATGTTGGTTGGCATTAAAACCTTCCCCGGGGTTTTGGTACATTGGATCCATGGTTTTCATTTTTTTGTCCTTAAATCATTTTTGTTCGTTCCTTTTGATCTTAATCGTCAGGTGCACCTGCTCTTCGGGATGCACCTGCTCGTTGATTTGGTTGATGCGGCACTCGAAAATCTCGTTGTAGTCCAGATCCATCAGCAGGGCGATGGTGCTGTTTTGCGCCCGTGGGATGTAGCCGAGACAGACTTGCTCGTCGTTCTCTTGGTCGTGGTAGCACACCATCACCGCATTGGGGTCGTAGCGGTTGTCGGCCTCACGCACCAGTTCCAGTTTGGTGCCTACTTTCAGCTGGTCCCAAACCTCATCGGCTTCGTGATACATTCTTCCTGCCAGGTGGCAATTCATGAAAAACATCTTCTTTGCATTCATAATCGTGTGTTTTTAAGGGTTAAACATGCTTATCACGATGCAAAAATAGATGGTGGTTGTGCCAAATCATGGTACAAGTTTATGTTTTTTTCCTTTTTCTGAAATAACAATAAGAAAAAAACTAAGAAGCTGTTTTGATTTTTTTCGAGCTTATTTGAGAGGGATTTTTGAGGATGATTTTTCTGTTGAGCGAACGACGATAGCGGGCTATCGGAGCGAGCGAAACAAAAAATCAGACCAAAAAGACCCTCAAAGAAGCCGAAAAAGAAAAAAAATAAAACTTTAAACAAAAAATCAAAACAGCTTCTTAGTGTTTACTTTTCGAAGCTGGTACAATATAAGACTAAATGCTTTGAGAATTTCGGCATATTTCAATACCAAACCTGTGAGAATTTCGGCATATAGTCAATGTTTCTTTAGGACTCGTAAATCTTCGCGGCATCCTCATGCCAACGACGCATCTCGTCGGCTAACCACTGGGGCTCAAGCACTTTCAGCCAGGCTCCGCGCGACTGTAACTGCCCCATGAAATCGTAGGTGGGACGCAAAAACAACTCGAAATCGGCATGGTCGTCGCCCGAGTCCGACGGGATTTCCTTTTGGGTGTGATGCAAAGGCAAATCACGAAGATAATACTGCTCCTTGCCAAAAGCCCGTAACACAATGCGTTCGGGCTTGCTCCCGTCGCCAATCACCACACCGTAGCACTCGCCGAAAAACTCGGAGGCGTCGAATTCACGGTCCATCTTAAAGATTTCCTCCGAAACAGTGATGTCCTGCATCCGGTCAAACGAAAACATGGCGAAACCACCATCATCGAAACGTCCCAAAAGATACCAGCGTTGGCGGAATAGCTTGATGCAATAGGGCGACAAAAGGAAAGTCCTGGTCTCGGTGGACTGATAACGGCGATATTGTACCGTCACTTTATGATTGTCCTTCATGGCCTGGATCACCTTCTCTAAGTTCACTCCCTCCGACGGGATGTTCTCCAATACAATGCGGTGCTGCAAGCCCATGCTCTCACTGACGAGGTTGTTCACAGTGAGGGTCGATAACATCCAGTTTTGGACGGTGTCCTCACGAAGTACTTCCTCATTTCCAATAAAATAACGATAGCCATCCCTTCTGTCACAGTCGATGTATATGCCGAAGATGTCCTCGATGGCATCCTTGTGACGGTTGAAGGTGGTGCGACTCAACGGGATTCCTTCGCTCATCTCGGTACGTTGCCATTTCTCATTGAGCTCAGCAAACGAAATCCGCCCAGCTCGATGGATGGTGTTGACCAGCCAGATGTATTCTTTAAATAAGGTGGGTGTTCTCATAATGGTTGAAAAGTGATTAAAAGGTCTTTGGGTCACCCCCCTCCCCTCGGGGGAGGGGGCAGGGGGAGGGGCTATTGTATCACGATTTTCTGCGTCTTCACCTCGTTGCCATTGATGAGGCGTAACACATACACGCCAGGGGCGTGGGGAGTTGAGAGGTGAGAAGTGAGAGTGGAGAGTTGCTTGGTGAACAGTTGGCGACCAAGAGCGTCGAAGAGCTGGAGGGTGCCTTCTCCGTTGACGATGAGGTTGCCGTTGCTGATATAGGCAAACCAATCGCTTTCAGATGTTATCTGTTCTTCCACATCCACACTGGGTCCCAAGAAGATGCTGTTCGAGAACTCGGTTTCCTTGCCGTTCCAGATGGCAGTGACGTTGTATCGGGTGTTCTCGTTGGTGTTATGTGTCACGCTGGTTGATGAGAGATCGTTGAAAACCACACTCATCTGATAGTCTTCGCCTTCTTCGGGTCCGGCATAGACCTTATAGCTGAACTCACGGTTATTGTCGGCGGGTTGGGTATAGGCGCGTAGCAGCCAGCTGAGATATTGGCTATAATAAGTGATGGGTCTCCATTGGCCCGACACCTTGACCATGCAGCTGTTGGGGTTGCCTACAAATTCTCCGTAAGGTGCGGGATGTTCAACGTTATTTGGCTCCACGCAGATCCATAAGGGCTGGGTGACATCGAAGGGGACCTCCTCGTCGAGGGGGAAGCGGACAAAGTTCTGGGTGCCGTTCATCTCATGGGTTTGGCTGTAGAGCTGGTTGTTGTTGTCGGGAGTCTCGCCGCTGTGGATTTTGAAAGTGTAGGTGCCGGCGGAGCAATCGAACATTCCGATATGAGTGAGAGGAAGACCCTCGAACCAAGAAAGGTATTCCGGGGTGACTTTGATGCCGAATTTCTGAGTCTTCGACCCCATCTGGTCAACAAAGGTATTGTCGTCGTAAGCCAGCATGCCGTGACCGATAAACTGAGGGGCTTCCCAAGTCAGCTCGTTATGGGGTTGGCTTCCTGCGTAGTGGACACCTTGGAGGTTTTGAGGCGGTTCGCAAGTGAAAGTCATGGCGGTGGCAACGACTTGGTCCTCTGACGACCAATGGGTGTTGTGGGCATTGGAGACGTAATAGCTGTGGGTTCCAGAACGGGTCAGTTGATCGTCGAGGAACTCATATCCGTTCCATTCAGGATAAATGCAAACTCCGTCACGATAGATGTTGAATGCTTGGTTTTCGGCTGGTATGGTCCAGCTAAGCAGGATGCCGTTTTCTTGGGGAGTGGCACTGAGATGTTGCGGTTGCATGATACCCAGCGTGCCTTCCGGTGGGGTGCAAATCCCGAGCAGTCCTTCAGTGGGATTTTCAATGTTGAACAGCACTTCTTGTCCGTTCTCGTTGTATTGGGTAGCTGTGACCTGGATGCCGTGTCCCTCCGGATCAAAGCCGGAATGCCAGCGTAAGGAGGCTTCGGTGTTGGCGGGGACATGGAACTGGACCTTTGTTAAAGATCCTTCGTAAATGGTGAAGTATTGTGACTTCATGGCGGGGTTGTTGAAGGTCACTTCTAGCTCGCCGCCCTCAGTGCCATAAGGGGAGTCGCTGGTGATTTCCACATCGACAGTCGTGTAGTCGCCAAGGATGACCCAAGCGTCGGTTAAGGCGTGATAAACGTGCATCAATCCACCAGAGACAAACATCACGCTGTAAACATGATATCCGTTGTCGGCTTCCGTATAAGGATGGATGAAGCTGTTTTCAGTGACGTCGGCAAGCTCTAACCCGTCGCGATACACTTTGTAATAGTCGGCAAACTCGATGGTGTCCCACGACAGTTCCACCTGATGTTCCATGCTGTTGACATGGGCTGTGAAATGCTCTACCAAAGGACCAGAGAACTCACCACCGTATGGCAGAAGCTCAAAACACATCTTTTGGCCTGCCTTTCTGATGTTGGTGATTTCAAAGCCCGGGTCAAAATACTGATAGGGTTGGTTGTGGATGAATGGATACGGGTCGGTGCTGGGGTTGAAGCTGGTTCTTCCCGACTCTTCATTAAAGTAGGCATGGTCAAGATTACCGGCTTGATAGATGGAGCCGCCGGGGCGGAAGATGTAAACTTCGTCAAGGTAGTCGTCACCGTTCCAGGAGGCGTTGCCGTCGAAACGGGTGTCGATACGGTAAATCAGCATGCCGCTGTTGGGGATTTCCCTTTCGAAGATATTGTTCTTGTCGCGGTATTCTACATAAAAATATTGCTCATTTGACACGGGAAACATATAGCCGTTGCGGCGACCGCCTTCCCAGGAGACGGATTCCAGTTCGTAAGTGCCGAAGGCGTTGGGCTCTCCCCAGTTGATTACTGGAATTTCGTCCACCCAGTTGCCGTATTTATATTTCATGTAGGTGCTGGTTTGTTGGGGTGGCTCGGTGGTGCCGCACATCAAATCCCAAGGGCCTACAGGGTCGATGCCTTCGCTGTAATGATACAGGTCGGGAGCGCCCAAAGAGTGGAACATCTCGTGGCAGAGCGTGCTGACGTTGAAATAACCGCCTTCCTCCAGCTGTAAGTTAAAGTCGAAGACTTGTAGTCCGTTCAACGGCACATAGCGGTCATAAATACACCAGCGATGAGGCCATAACAAGGATGCCCACTCGCCGGGTTCGCCTTTGATGACGAACACCACGTTGTCAACCAACCCGTCGCCGTTGTAGTCGAGGTCGAGGCTGTCGGGCACCATTTCTTCCACGTAGTTGATGGCCCGTTCCAGCATGGAGAACTCACGGTCAGCGGTCTCACCGTCCTGATAGCCCATAGGGTTGTTTACAGGATGATAGGGCTGGTAGTATTGCTTGGGATAGATGTCCTCGTAGGAGAGGATGGTCTCGCCATCGGGCTGAGGATAGAAGTGTGACCACAGGTCAAGTTGGTTGTATGAGGTGTGGTGATAGTAGTTGTGCAGAGAGTTGTCCTCATAGCCATCAGCATTGAACATGGCTTCGACCGTGGAAAACGACGAGTGGTGGTAAGTGTCGCCTGCGAAACGGATGAAGACCACCAAGTTGTTGTAAAGGCCGTGGTTGAGCTCGCGTCCGTTGGGAAAGGTTTTTGAGGTGAGCGGGGAGGGGTGAGCGGGGAGAAGTACTTTTTCTCCGCTTTTGGTGATGCGGGTTTGGCTTTCCTGCTCGCGCTGGTGGCGGCGGGCATAATACTCTTTCTCGGAAATCTTTGCGTAGGGCTTCAAGCCTACCGAGGCAGGATCGACGCTGTTGACGATGTAAGAGGTGGGGATGACCTTGCCTTCGGCATCTTTGGTGGCATAGACATAATAGCCTTTATCGTCTAGGACGATGGTGAAGCCGTTGGCGTCGTGCAGGTAGTTGTAGAATTCGTCGCCAGAGGCGAAACAGTTGATGACTTGTCCGTCAGGTTGGGTGAGGCGGACTTCGACGTTCTTGAGTGGTGCGGCCAAAGCAAAACAGCTTATGGCCATCAGCATGATGAGTAGTACTCGACGCTTCATATCTCTTAATTCTAAATTCTTAATTCTAAATTATTTATCCAGGTTCAGCAGCAGCCCATTGCCATCCCCAGTCATGATCTCGGGCAGCTTGCCATCCCATTTGTTAATCCATTCGAGTTGGACAATCTTGGGGTTGTTGGAGACGGAGGCGCCTTTGATTTTCAGAGCCTCGGCCTCGCCTTCGGCGTTCAGGATCTGGATGTCCTTCTCGATCTCGGCTTGCTTTTTCAGCTCTTCTTTCTGTTTGGTGACCTCAGAGAGGGTGAGGGCTTTCTGTTCCTCGAGTTTCTTCTGGTTGATGGCGGTCTCATATTCGTTGTTGTAATACACCTCACGGATGTCAATCTGGTCGAGGATGAGGTGATACGACTGGATGTCTTTTTTCATTCTCTCCAGCACGAATGCTTGGATCTCCTCACGGCTGGTGCTATATACCTGGATGGGGGTGTATTTGCTTGTGGTGAGGGCGAGAGCTGACTTCAACTTGGGCTTGATGACATTCTCTTCGAGCCAGTAGAAGCGACCGTTCTCCTTGCCGTCGGTCTCCGACACGTTGTCGTAGATCCACCAGGCGAACTCGGGGTCGATGCGCCATGAGGCACTGATGTCGAAACCCATCTTGATACCATCGATGGTGGGGGTCCACACGGTCTCGGCTTGGGTGGCGTCAGCCTTGTATGATTTGTAATCCGGGTCGCTACGGCTGACATCAGAACGTTTAGCGCAGGTATAAACCTGTTCGGTCTTATCCATAGTCTGCACGTTGTACCACGGCAGAATGAGATGCCATCCCGTGTAATAGGTGTGCTGTTTCACGCCACTTGGGGTGATGACCACGCCACATTCCTGGGCGGGGATGATGGTGAGGAAGCTGGAAACAGCCAAATAGATGACAGGGATGAGCCACAGAAACATGCTGTTGGCAAGGGTCTTGTCACCTTTGTTGCTTTTTCTGATTCTGCTGTTGTAAAGTGCTGCCACCACACTGTAAATGATGGCGATGATGGCAATGTAGTTTAATATCTTCATATCTTTAATTATTGTTAATTGTTGTTAATTGTTTGTAATTGTTAGCATAGTACATCACCTCTAACCTCTCAATTCTCAAATTCCCCTCAGCATCCTATCGCTCGAGAGATGACGAGTCTAAGAATCTCGGAAGTGCCTTCTCCGATTTGGAGGATGCGTTGGTCACGGTAGAAGCGTTCCATGTCGAATTCTTTGAGTAATCCGTGACCACCCATGACTTGCACGGCTTTGTCGCAGACCTCGGCGGCGACTTCGGAGCAATAGAGTTTGGCCATGGCCGCTTCTTTTCCAAAGGGGCGGTGCTGGTCTTTGAGCCAGCAGGCATGGTAGAGCAGGCCTCTTGCGGCCTCGATTTTCATGGCCATGTCGGCGAGTTTGAAGCTGACAGCTTGGAATTTGCAGACCGGCTTGCCGAACTGGATGCGTTTCTTGGAGTAGGCGAGAGCCATCTCGTAGGCGCCTTGCGCGCATCCCAAGCCCATGGCGGCGATGGAGAGTCGGCCTGAGTCGAGGGTGGCCAGCATGATATGGGAGCCTTCTCCTGGTTCTCCGAGGATGCTTTCCTTAGGCAGTCTCACGTCGTTGAAGACGAGCTTGCCAGTGTTGGAGGCGCGCCACATCATCTTGTCGTCCATCGGGGTCTGGTTGAACCCTGGGGTGGTGTTCTCCACGAGGAGGGCGGTGAACTCTGGCTTGCCGTCTTTCTCTCCTGACACGGCTTGCACGCTGGTGCCAAGGGTGATGGGTGTCGCGCTGTTGGTGATGAAGATCTTGGTGCCGTTGAGGATCCAGGTGTCGCCATCGCGTCGGGCAGTGGTCTTGGTGCCTCGTGAGTCGCTGCCGGCGTCTTCCTCGGTGAGGCCGAAGCCCCAGAGCTTGTCTTTGCACAACTCAGGCAAATACTTGCGTTTCTGCTCCTCGGTGCCGTAGTCTTTGATGGGACCGATGCCGAGCGAGTTGTCGGCGGCGATGGTGGCGGCGGTGGAGCCGTCAACACGGGCAAGCTCTTCTACGGCGATGATATAACTCAAGTTGTCAAGACCTTGACCGCCATATTCCTTGGGGACAGTCATGCCCAACAGCCCTTGCTGCCCCATCTTCAAGGTCAGCTCGGTGTCGAAGTGCTGGTGCTCGTCGTTGTAACGGGCCACGGGTTTTATCTCTGCTTCCGCGAAGTCCCGCACCTTCTGGCGTAAGGCTTCTTGTTCTTTTGTCAAGTCGAAATTCATATCTTTGTAATTCTAAATTCTCAATATTAAATTCTCAATTCTAAATTAACTCCAAGAGTTGTTTTTTATTGTCAACCATTTCATTTTCAGCGACCAAAATGCGTTTTACCTTGGCTTTGGCGGTGGCTGTGATGTTGTTTTCCATCTTCATGGCCTCCACCACAATCATCACGGTGCCTTCGGTCACCTCGTCGCCCTCCTTCACGTTGATCTTGACCACCTTGCCGGGCATGGGCGAGACGAGAGTTGACTTGTCGTTCACCTGTTCTTTGCGTGAGTAGTCGAAGTTGTCGTTGAGTTGGTCGGTGCGGTAACAGGTGAAGTTGAGCCCATGGAAGTTGACGATGGTCTTCTGGTCTTCGGTGACCGAACAATAAATCACCTCGGTCCTTCCGTTGAGCATGATTTTTAGCTGATGATCTCGGTAACTAATCAATTCAGCTGAATACAGTTTTCCATTCCCTTTTTCTTCGTTTTCCACTTTCAATTTTCCGCTTTCCGCTTCCCATTGGCAGATGTGGACGGGGATTTTTTGACCTTCGACATCCACGGTGAAATGGCTGTGGTAACGCCAGTAGCCGATTTGTTCCCACACGTTTTCTGCTTGGCTCTCCAAGTGTTTTTTGCAGAAATCATAAAGCAGGAAAGAGCTGACTATATCATTGATGTTTAAGCTAATGCGGCTATCATTCAAAGCCTTCAGAAGGGCCTCTTGATGGGTGTCACAAAACGAAGTGTCGATGTGGTTATCGATGAAGTCATGATTTTTGATGACTTCCCAGAGGTAGGCTTTGTTGGTGGTGAGTCCTTGCAGGATAAAGTCTTTCAACGCATGTTGTGCTGTCTCGATGGCAGCCTGGCGTGTCTTGCCATGACAGATGAGTTTGGCAATCATGGGGTCATACGACTCCGAGACGACACAGGGGCGGTTGATGCTGCTGTCAACACGGATGCCTCTGCCTTGTGGCTCATGATAGGCGGTGATTTTCCCGGGGGTGGGAAGAAATCCGTTTTCTGGATCCTCGGCGTAGATACGCAGTTCTATGGCGTGGCCTTGGGGAGTGGAGAGATTAGAGATAAGAGGTGAGAGGTCTTTGCCACGGGCGATGCGGATTTGCTCTTCCACGATGTCGATGCCGAAGCGCATCTCCGTGACGGGGTGTTCCACCTGGATTCGGGTGTTCATCTCCAAGAAGTAGAAGTTCTGGTTTTGGTCAACGATGAACTCCACGGTGCCTGCGTTCTTGTAGCCGATTTGTTTGCAGAGCTTGACGGCAGTGTCGAGCAGCTGTAGGCGTTTTTCCTCGTTGAGGGTAGGTGATGGTGACTCCTCGATGATTTTTTGGTAACGGCGTTGGATGGTGCATTCGCGTTCGCCGAGTGGAATCACGTTGCCAAAGTGGTCGGCGAGGATCTGCACCTCGATATGTCGGGGGTTCTCTATATATTGTTCCACGAACACGGTTCCGTCGCCGAAGTATTTCTCAGCTTCACGGGCGGCGCGTTCCAGTTCCTCTTTAAGGTCTTCTTTTTTTCTGACGATGTGCATGCCTTTTCCGCCGCCTCCCGCCGCTGCTTTGATGAGGATGGGGTAGGGCAGTTTGTCGGCTTGTTCCAAAATCTGGCACATGTCGCCAGTAATGCCTGCGGTAACGGGGATGTCGTTTTCGATGGCCAGTTGACGAGCGGCGATTTTGTTGCCCATGAGGCGCATGGTGTCGGCATCAGGGCCGATGAAGATGAGGTTGTTTTGTTGGCAGGCCTCGGCGAATTCGGGGTTTTCCGAGAGGAATCCATAGCCGGGGTGTATGGCGTCGGCACCGCTGTCGAGGGCGGCGTCGATAATCTTCTGTATATTAAGATAGGTGTCCTTGAGGATGCCATTGCCTAAGGGATAAGCCTCATCGGCCATGCGACGATGCAAGGCGTCGGCGTCATTGTCGGCGAAGACCGCCACGCTCGTGATATGCAAACGTTTGAGGGTTCGCATAACGCGTATGGCAATCTCCCCGCGATTGGCAATTAATACTTTGTTTATCTTCTTACTATTCATTCTTCCTACTGTCTTCTGGTTAGTTTTCCCACCCTGGTTTCCGCTTTTCCAAGAATGCCGTCATGCCTTCTTGACCGGCCTTCGAGATGCGCTGGTCGGCGATGATGGCAGAGGTCTGGCTGAAGAGGGGGTTATACGGGTCGCCGGTGCCATCCACCAAACGGATCAGACGTTTGCATTCGGCTACGGCATCAGGCGAGGCGTGCATGAAATGCTCGATATAGCTTTGCTCAGTCTCGATTAAAAGGGCTTCATCGACGACGGTGTTCACCAACTTCATCTCCTTGGCTTCCAAGGCGGTGAAAGGTCTGCCAGTGAGCATCAGCTCCTTGGCAGCCGTGTGGCCGATGCGATGCACCACAAAAGGCGAGATGGTGGCGGGCGTGATGCCTAAACGCACCTCCGAGAAGGCGAACCTGGTGCCTGTCGCGGCAATCACAATGTCGGAGGCGGCCACAATGCCATTGGCACCCCCGATACAGGCGCCATGCACCACCGTGATGATGGCCTTGTCGCAATAATAAATGGTCTGGAACAGCTTCGAGAGACGCTCGGCGTCGTTCATGTTCTCAGCTCGGCTGAACTGGGCCATGGCCTTCATGTAGTTTAAGTCAGCACCGGCACAAAACGACTTGCCGTTGCCCTTCAGGATGATGACACGGATGTCGTCACGGGTCCCTAACCAACTGAAAACTTCCGTGAGTTCATGAATCATCTCGGCGTTCAGCGCATTGCGCGACTCGGGGCGGTCAAGGTTGACCCACGCCATGCTTTCCCCTAACTGTATCTTGAGAGTTTTGAATTCCATGTCGCAAAAATCGGAAATTTTGTCATAAAACACTAGCTTTTCAGAAATTTTCTTTTCCTTTGCATGATATTTGTCATAAAGATGTTTTTTGTAAATCGATTTTTATGGAAGACGAGAATTTCAAAAAAGAATTAGAGGATTTTTTCAGGTTGTTCAAAAAACTGATAGAGAAGGAGTCGCTGGGTGACCTCCCGGGTGTTGATCCACAACAGGTCGAGCAGCTGAAAATGTTCATGGCACAGTTTGATGATGTCAAAGATGAGTTGAAAGTGGAGATGCTTCACATCGATCCTTTTACCAAGATGATGATATCCACCATGGTGAAGCAGCTGCGTGAACAGCTCGGGCCGGATTATGACGAGGACGAGACGCCACATTTCGACGTGGAGGAGATTATCAATCAACGGGAAGAGGAGCTGAAACCACTCTCTGATGAGGCGCAACGCAACCTTTCTTTGATAGAAACTATTGATGAACAGCTCAAAAACCCCAATCTGACCGATGAGGAAATCGATAATCTGCTCGACAGAAGATCCCAAATTTCCAGCAAATTAGCGCAACATTGATTTTTATTTGTACCTTTGTCGCTTTATAACGAAAAGATAATCTATCATGAAGAGACTGCTTTTTACATGGATTGCATTGATCCTTTCCCTCAGCAGCTATGCCCAGCTGATTGCAAACAAAACGGATAACAAGGTGACTATGGGCCTTGATTTCTTTAATGACTTCCAGCTCTCAACCAATGAAAACTGGGATGCAAGGATGTTTAACCAGGGTTTTAGCTGCGCTCTTACTTATAACTTCCCGCTCGGCGAAAGCACCAAACATACGGTCAGCATCGGCGTGGGTTATAGTGGCCATAACTATTTCTCCTATAGCCGGATTCTGAATCCTTATGCTAACGACACTTTACAGTTCCAGCAATATAGGGGAGAGACTGGTTTTAAACGCTATAAGTTGAATTGCAACTATATAGAGATTCCTATGGAACTTCGTTTCCGTATCAAGGACGCTTGGAAGATTGGTGCGGGATTTAAGGTGGGTATTCTCGTCAATGCCAAGACAAAGTTCGTGGGCAATAATGAAGATGGTGTCAGGATTCATGAGAAATATTGCTACATCAGCAATGTGGAACGCTATGCTTATTGGGCCACGTTGCGTGTAGGCTATAAGTGGATCAACCTCTTCGGTGCGATACAGCTGAATCCTGTCTTTGAGGTGGGGCACGATGCTCCTCGCATCCTGCCGCTTTCCGTGGGTGTCACCTTTGCGCCGTTCTAAAATACTTAGCTTCTTATTTTCCCGGGGCGAGGATGGTGTAGGTGACTGCCGCCTGCAACACAATATTATAATAATGGCCATAGAAGATGCTGGGTGACTCTGGCCTCCATCGGCAGGGGGTCAATGAGTTCATCGAGCGGATGTTCACGCCCAGGTTTTCGGTGAGGTCGAATTGCACGCCTACGTTACCCGTCACAGAGAAGAAAAGCCATGAGGGGTTCTCATAGCCTCCGTCGTTATAGGCGGATTGCAGGTTTTTCGCCAAAAAGTCACCGCTGAGTCCGATCTCTAAGGTGATGAAGTCGAAGGAACGACCGTTGATGAGCAAGCCTCCCAGGTTATATCGGTACATGACCGGCAACTCGAAATAATGCAATCTGATGTCCATCGGTGCCGCTCCGTTCTCAATCTCATCGACGCTGGAATGCGCGCCAAAAAGCGAGTATTTGAGTTCTAATTGCCACGAGGCGGGTCCGTCGGTGGGAATGCGTCCGAACACGCCTCCCGTCCATCCAATCTGATGGTAACCGCCGTAGCCGTCGCCGTTGATTTGTGAGGCTATGACACCAGCCATAACGCCTCCTTCGAATGACTGTGCCTGGCCGTGCAGCCCGGCAAAGGTCAGAAATGCTGCGAAGAGCAGCGTCAAGGTGCTTTTTTTCATGGTTCTATCAAGGCTTTATAATGTGAATACCGTTTGATTACATCTCTCACGAAGTGATAGGTCTGACGGGGGGTGTAGTGTTCCACGTTATCCTCCCACACGTCTGGGTCTTTCCCTTTCTTCGCCGCCCGTTCGCGCGCCTCCATCACATTTCCCAGACCGGCGTTGTAGCAGGCCAAGACGAACTTCTGGCGTTCCAGACTGTCGGTGATGCTCTCGGGCAACTCTTGTTCGATATGGAGGAGCAGTTTTCCGGCTGCCTCAAGCTGGTCCTCTGGTGGGGAATCGTAGTCGATGCCGTAGTTCTCCATCACGATGGGCATGAGTTGCATCAGCCCGTAGGCTCCTTGGTCGCTTTCCAGGTCGGGTCGGAAGCGCGACTCCTGATAAATGATGGAGGCCAGCAGCCGCCAGTCCCAGTGGATTCGCTCCGCCTCGGCTTTGATGAGCTTGTCGAAAGGACTGATGCTGTTGTCGTTGAGGGGAATGGCCTCCGTCCTGAGTCGGCCTCCCGGGAAATAACGGTAGAAGCTATTCTTCATGCTGGTGCGTTGGAAGTTATCGCTCCAGTCACAGATTACTTCGTAAAAGCTGCTGTCATCTGGACAGTTGGGGATAACCCATGCCATCGATGTCTCCAATGCCACTGGCGTTTTGAGAAGGATGTGGTGAAAGGTGGTGTCGGCGAGGTCGATGCTGTCAACCTCTCCTGCATACAAGTCAACAAGCCCTTCAGTGAGCATCCGGTAACAGTCTTCCACGCTGTCGTTCACCAGCAGGTTTAGCTTCAAGCCAGTCTCCTCGCAGAAGTCATCGAGCAGCTCGAATTGAAATCCAGCGGGACGACCTTCGATGAGACGGTAGTTGAGGTGCTGGCGATGGGTGACTGCCCTCAGGATGCCGCGTTCTTGAAGATGTTCCATCACAGTGAGTGTGTCGAGTGGCTCCATCACGGCTGGCTCGGAGGATGTGGTGGCTTTGTCGTTGCTGTTGGACGTGCAGCACGCAAGGCACAACACAAAACATATCCAGCAAATTGCGTGTATTATCAACTTCATAACGGTTTGTTTTTCGGTGTCAAAGGTAAGGATTATGTTGATACAGATGCTCTTTTTGCTGGTTTAACGTAAAAAAAACGTTTTGTTGGGTTGTTTTTTTGTAATTTCGCAGTCTTTATTTATGCCTTATGTCAAGGAAAAACAAGATACAAGACAACAACCGTCTTTACACTTTTTTGCGGTTTTTTGTGGACTACGCATGCCGCCATTCATACCGTCGTTTTGAGGTTCATGGGCTGAAAGGATTGCCCAAAGACGGTGCTTTGATTTATGGTATCAACCATAGTAACACATTGATGGATGCCTTAGTAGTGTTGGCAACCAGTCGTCATAAAAAAGTCTTTATGGCTCGTGGCGACATCTTCTCAAACCCTAAGGTCGCCAAGATTTTGAAGTTTTTGCGCATACTCCCATTGTTCCGTATCAGGAATGGTGTCGCGGCAGTACGCAACAATGCTGACTCCATGGAACAGGCGGTGGACGTGGTGCATGATAAAGTGGGACTCTATTTGTTTCCTGAAGGCCGTCACCGCACCAAACATTCGTTATTGCAGCTTAGCAAAGGGATCTTTCATATTGCGATGGATTCCAATCGTGAGTTCGGCGAGGACCGTCCCGTCTATCTGGTTCCCGTTGGCATTGAGTACGGCGACTATTTCCGCTTTCGTTCCACTTGTATGGTGAACTTTGGCGAGCCGATCAACGTGACGGACTTCATCAAGAACAGCACTGAGGAAAATGAGGCGGTGCTGATGAACCAGCTGCGTGAGATGCTCTCCGAAAACCTCTCCAAGTTGATTACCTATATCCCTGATGATGAGGACTATGACCCCACTTGGGAAATTGTGAAGATGAAGAACGAAAAACGCTCGGGCGGCTTATACAAGAAGATGCTTCGTAACAAGGACACGGTTGAGAAGATACAAGAATTCAAGGAGAAGAAACCCGAAGAGGCGAAGTCGTTGTTCGATAGGGTCATGACATTTGCAAAAAGTCGTGTGGAGAACAAAATCTCGGTCACCTCAACAGCGAAGAAACGCCCGTTGCTGAATTCTTTATGGAAGATGATGGTGGCGCTGATAGGCCTGCCTTATTTTTTGGCGTCCACGGTGGTCAATGCCATCGTGTGGGTGCCTACCATGATCATCAAGTCGAAATTGAAAGACCCCGCTTGGGGCAACACGGTGTGTTTCGCAGGGAAGCTGCTGGTGTTCCCCTTAGTGTTTATCGGCGGCACGATAGCTTTGTTCTGCTCGCTGCCTTGGTATTGGGCTTTGGGTGGTTCGGTGCTGCTGTTCTTCTCATACGACTTCTGGTACGACTACCGTGAGCTGGTGCGCCGTATGGTGTCCGACATCCGCTGGGCGTTCAAGACCAAGCTGCGGAAACAATACCGTGAACTGAGGTTAAATCAGTTGTTTTAACGTATAGACCTCCCTCCCCAGTCCCCTCTTCATAGCGGATAGGGGGAGGGTTCTACGCTGGGTCTTTTCTACCGAGATTAAACCCCTGGCGGGGTAGCTTTATCCTCTCAATTCTTATTTTTCTCCTTCGACTTCTCAAAAGATGTAATTAAACCCGATAAAGGTCTTCAATTTCTGGCCATCGCGGTTGTCGAGGGCTCGACCCATCTCTGCCGAGACAATGAGGTTACGGTTCATGATGAGCTTCAAGCCGAGACCGGCACTGGTATGGATGCTTTCGTTTTGGCCACTGTAGCTGTCGAAGGCAAGGTCGTGGAGGATGACACCACCGTTGTCAGCATTTTTCATCTCGACTTCACGGAACTTCTGTGTCACCATGCCAGCATCGAAGAAGGGATTCAAAGCCACCTGCCAGTTCTGGTTGATGAATTGGAAGCCGATGATGCGCCAACGCAACTCCACATTGGCAAAGGCAAAACCTTCGCCGATGACGCCGTTGCGGTTCACGCCGCGCATGGTGACAGCACCGCCCAAACCCTCAGTGTACATCTTCTGGAAAAACATGGTGTTCAGGTTGTTAATCATATACCATGGGGTCTTTCCCGCGATGCGGTTCTGTGCCCCCAAGCGGTAAGCCAACGTTAGCTTGTCTTTATATAAAGGTATGTATTGACGCCATAAAAAGGTATAGGACAAATTGCCGTAGCCCTTGCGGTCAATCAGGTCGGGAGCTCCAACCAAAGTGGCTTCCGCATAGATGCCTTTGGTCGGGTCGCTGTTGTGGTCACGGCTGTCGTAAACCATGCCGAGACGAATCTGAGTGGTGTTGCCCCCGTGAGCTTCGTCTTCCTTGATGATGTCGGTGTTCATATAATTCTCATAAAGCGTCACTTGGTTTTCGTATCCTTCCAGGTCGATGCGGTTGACCTGGGTGTTGTAGTAAGCCAAGCCCGCCGTCCAATATAAGTTGGGCACTTCAAAAAACGGACGCTGCATGCTTCCTACGAAACGGAATTGGTTACGTTTGAGGAAATGGTAACCGCTTTTGATGCCTTCCATTTCCGCGAAGGGATCGTAGGTGCTGGCCTCAAAACCATTGAAGCCAAAGAACTCGTACTTCTTGGCGTAGAAATAAGTCACGTCGAAGAAGAGCTTGGTGTCTTTCACCACGTATGGCATGTCGCTGTAAAAACGGAACACCCCCGAGCCTTTGGTGTAACGCGAAGCCTCCACGTTGAATTTGTAGTTGTAACGAGGATAGCGCGAGCCGTCACCATAGTTGAAGATGTCGCAAGTCAAACCATATTGAAAACCTAAGTCGGCGTCGTAACCCACCACGGGCAGTGGGCCGAAGTTCCAACCTTTTTTGATGATTTCTTTTTTGTTCTGAGAGAATGCGCTGACAGAAAGAAGAAGCGCAAGGATGATGAGTGTGCGTGATTTCATGTTGATTTGTTGTTTTATTGTCGCAAAAATAGATAAAAAAACTAATTTTGCCGCAACATTTTTTCGTCTATGAGTTTTGTTGAAATACTTTTGATTGGCATTGGGCTTTCGATGGACGCTTTTTCGGTGTCGGTGTGCAAAGGTTTGACCACTAAAAAGTTTTCGTGGAAGATGGCGATGACCTGTGGGCTATGGTTCGGCATCTTCCAAGCCTTGATGCCTGTGATCGGCTTTTTCCTTGGCAGTCAGTTTGAGCAATTCATCACTTCGATTGACCATTGGATTGCGTTTGGACTGTTGTTGTTGATTGGCGCCAACATGATCCGCGAGGCGGTTTGGAGTAAGGAAGACCATGAACATAATGGAGCCATGGATTTCAAGACCATGCTTTTGTTGGCCATCGCCACCAGCATCGACGCTTTGGCTGTGGGAATCTCGTTCGCTTGCATCCAGGTGAAAATCGGGCCATCGGTGCTGGTCATTGGCCTCACCACCTTCCTCTTCTCGGTCTTAGGGGTGAAAATAGGGAATGTGTTCGGCACCAAGTTTGAGAAAGGCGCGGAGGTTGTTGGTGGCATTATCTTGATTCTTATTGGTTTGAAGATTCTTTTGGAGCATTTGGGGGTGATTTAGAGTTTAGATTTTAGAATTAAGAGATTTTTTTCTTGCAATTTCGAAAAAAGTTGTAATTTTGCAGCGCAAAAAGGCTCGGGATGTAGCGCAGCCCGGTAGCGCGCTTCGTTCGGGACGAAGAGGCCGCAAGTTCGAATCTTGTCATCCCGACATAAGGGACACACATCGGTGGTGTCCCTTTTTCTTTTCCCTTTCTTCCCCTTTGGTTTTCCCGATTTTGCCTGTTTTTTGAAAAAAAATGTTGCGGCATTCAAAAAAAACCCTATTTTTGCATTTTAATTCCACCCTTGAGAAAGGTGGATGTGAAAACGAGAGAGAATTTTAATGCCTAACCTGTATATCATATCAGGGTGTAATGGAGCCGGTAAGACCACCGCATCTTTGACAGTGTTGCCAGAGACGTTGCAATGCCATGAGTTCGTCAATTGCGATGAGATTGCGAAAGGACTCAACCCGCTTAATCCCGACAGTGCGAAAATCACTGCCGCGCGGCTGATGTTGTCCCGTATCAAGAAACTCATCTCACAAGACGAGGACTTCGCCATTGAAACCACTTTGGCCACCAAATCCTATCATGCGCTCGTCCAAAAGGCTCAGGAGAGAGGCTACGACATCAAATTGCTTTATTTCTGGCTGCAAAGTCCTGAACTGGCTCTGCAACGTGTCGCCGAACGGGTGAGAAACGGCGGACATAACGTGGAAGAACACATTGTTCGTCGTCGTTATTCCGCTGGGGTACGAAATTTGTTTAAGCTGTATCTGCCCGTGGTGGATTACTTTATCCTTATCGACAACTCTGTCGTGCCCCGCGAGGTCGTGGCGGAAGGCAATACCCATGATGCCGTCAAGGTTTATAATGAAGAGAAATTTAAAATGATTAGACAAATATGACAACTGTAAAAGTAAATGCTAAAAAGAACGAGGTGTCAGACTTGACCAAGCAGCTGATGACTGGCCTCGACCTTTCTTTCAGAAGATTGGTGATCCTGCGTAGCCGACATAACGGCACGATGTGTTTCTGTGACGAAAAAGGACGTATTTACACGGTCAAAGCTAAAGAAGTGAAAACCATGATGGGAGCTTAAGCTCTCGCATTTTGTGAATAGACCACGATCTGCAACACTTTGCTGCGGGTCGTGGTTTTTTTTTATTATCTTTGTCCCCGTTAAAAATGTTGACCATGTTTAAAAAAGCTATCCTATTTTCTTTTTTTTCGATTATTTCGATGTTCTCTTTCTCCCAAACGGATCAGCAACCCGAAACCGATCCTGTGATTACAAACCGTATCCAACAATGGCAAGACCTGAAATTTGGCTTCATGATGCATTGGGGAATGTACGCCCAATGGGAAGTGGTGGAGTCGTGGTCCATCTGCAATGAGCCTTGGATTAACCGCGACGGAGCGGATTATTATCAGTATAAAACCAACTACCAAAATCTGAATAAAACCTTCAACCCCAAGAATTTCGATCCCTCAAAATGGGCTGAGGCCGCGCAGGATGCCGGGATGAAATATGTGGTGTTCACAACGAAACATCATGATGGGTTTTGTATGTTTGACACCAAGGAGACTACTTATTCCACTGTCGATCCTTCCTGTCCATTCTCTTCAAATCCTCAGGCTGACATCACAGGCGCGGTGGTCGATGCTTTCCGGGCAAAAGGCTTCTGGACGGGCCTTTACTTCTCGAAACCTGACTGGCATTGCGACGACTATTGGGCACACGAATGGGCAACACCCGACCGTAACGTGAACTATGATCCCACCGTTTATCCCAAACGTTTTCAGCAGTATAAAGATTTCACCTATCGGCAGATCAAAGAGATTACCCACAACTATGGCGACATCGACATCCTTTGGCTCGACGGAGGCTGGGTGCGTCCCGAATGGAGCGTGAACGACGAAACCCGCCCCTGGCTGGGTTGCCAAGGTTATATCCAGGATGTGGACATGCCTAAGATTGCAGCCATGGCTCGTGAGAACAACCCTGACCTTATCATCGTGGATCGCTCAGTAGGAGGGAAGTATGAGAATTACCAAACACCTGAACAACAGGTTCCAGACAGCCTGCTGCCTTACCCTTGGGAGACTTGCATGTCGATGGGTAACTCTTGGTCGTATGTCTCTACCGACCAATACAAAAGCACCAACAAGCTGATTCATCTGCTTTGCGACATCGTGGCAAAAGGTGGCAACTTCCTTCTTAATGTGGGTCCCGATGCCGAGGGTAACCTTCCCGACACGGCCTTGCTCCGCATGAAGGAAATCGGTGAGTGGATGAAGGTCAATGGCGAGGCAATCTATGGCACCCGCCCCGTCTATCCTTACGCTTACGGCAAGTTCCGCTTCACTCAAAAAAATAATAAGGTGTATGCCATCTTCCTTCTCGATGAGCAGGAAAGCCCTGTGCCAGATACTTATTGGTTCAATGCTCCTGACATGAAACTCAAAACGGGTAAAATCAAGGTGTTAGGAAGTAATAAGAAAGCTTCACTTCGTAGGGAGACTGATGGTCGTTATCGCATCGATTTCCCGAGTCACTTCGAGATGCCACACGCCGTGGTGTTTGAAATGAGGAATTAACTCCTCGATTCTTCTTTTTTTTTGAGGAATAAAAACAGCGTTTTTTAAAAAAATCGAGGAAAAAATTTCCCGATTAGAAATAATTATGTATTTTTGTCTCAAAATAAAAGAAGAACTATGGAAAAGCTGTACGAATTGTTTTATGCAAAACTGGCAGAAACCCCAACCAATTTCTTGCGTTATCTTTATCATCGCATCAATTGGAACAACCGCATGATTGCTATTCTTGGTGAACGAGGTGTCGGCAAGACCACCCTCATTCTTCAAAAAATCAAACAGGACGGCATTGACCATACCTTGTATTTTGATGCTGACAATGTATATTTCGGGCAACATTCGCTTTTTGATACGGCCAATGAGTTTTATCGCAGAGGAGGTCAGCGTATTTATATCGATGAAATCCATAAATATCCATCGTGGTCCGCTGAACTGAAGATGATTTACGATTATTGTCCTCAATTACAAGTAGTTGTAACAGGGTCTTCCATCCTTGAATTGTTTAAAGGTATCGCTGATTTGAGCCGTCGCATCATTCCTTATCTTCTTGTCGGGTTGTCGTTTCGGGAGTACTTGGCTATGGCTAAGGGCATTGACTTGCCAACGGTTTCGTTTGAGGACATCTTGCGTCATAAGGTTGTTTTTCCTGCAGATGAACGTCCTTTGGCCTTGTTCGATGACTACCTGAAAACAGGCTATTATCCTTTTTGGAAAGAGTCCGACTACATGACGCGTCTTAATAATGTCATCAATCAAACCATCGAAAACGACATTCCTGCATACGCCAAGATGAACGTTGCTACTTCACGAAAGTTGAAACAGTTGTTGTTTATCATTTCGCAAAGTGTGCCTTTTAAGCCTAACTATACTCAGATAGGTGCGGCAATGGAGTGCGACCGTGGCACTGTGGCGGATTTGGCTTTTTATTTGGAGAAAGCCCGCCTTCTTATGTCGCTTAGGCATCAGGATGACGGCATGAAAAACTATGGCAAGCCCGAGAAGCTCTACATGGGGAATACCAACCTCATTTTTGCTCTTTCTGAAGGGAAACCCGATGTGGGTAACCTTCGGGAGACCTTTTTCCTTTCCCAAGTGCAGATCAACCAAGAGGTTTATGCCTCAAAGACAGCGGATTTCCTTATCAACGGCAAAACCTTTGAAGTGGGCGGCAAGAACAAGAGCAAGAAGCAAATCGCCGGGGTTAAGGATGCCTTTGTTGTGAAAGATGATATTGAATATGGTTATGATAATACTATCCCGCTATGGCATTTCGGGATGAGTTATTAAAGGGGAGGAGACGTTTTCATTGATGAAATTTTTTTCTGTTTTTCTATTTTGTTTCAAAAAAAACGTATTTTTGCATCTGTCTGAAAGCTGAAAAGCCAGATGACGAACATATCGAAGAAATGGCGTTGTACTAACGCTTTATCTGCGGCGTATCGAATCTCGCAAATTCAAAGCCGTTCGCTAGATAAGGCAATAGCCAACGCCCATTATGGTAGTGTATACATGTTTCTCTGTATATTCTAACAGCGTGGGCTATGGCGTTGCTTATCCTCGAACGGTGGGCAATGCGAGAGCCTGATACGCGGGATGGGCAAAAGTTCAGATACCCGCGCTTCTTTTTTTGGTGTGTTTTGAATGTAACAAGTAAATTCAAAATAGATTTGGTGTTTTGGGTGTCGGCGCCACCGAAAAAAGAAAAAAGCGATGAACCGAAGAATGACACTTTTGGGCATAATGCTACTTGTATTGTGCATTGTAGGCTGCACTAAGCCAGACGATGGAAACCAAAATGGTAATGGAAGTAACAGTAATGGGTTGATAGGTTGGTATGCCGACAAGAATCGTGTTGGAAAACAATCGGATTTTAATGAAATCAACAAAGCCATTAACAATCATGAATTATTATCTTCCTATCCTACAATTGGAAATTACTATTACGCTTCACGCGAACTTTTCATTAATAATGGGATGTATAGCGATAGCGATGCTCATTTCGGGAGGTTACGTTTCTCAGTTCCTAATCCAATAACAGTTTATCGTATCCTTGACAATCAGACATTCCTGCTATACAACCCATTTCTATACGAAGATGGTGCTGGATCGGGCGAAGCTGTTTACAAATTGTATGCAGGTAGCATTTTTGGAAACATGACTTACTATGATAATCCAACGTATTATACCTATTATAAATCCGACAACAAACTGTTTGTTTCAAATGGAGACATCTTCACCATCACTGGCAATGGACTGATAAAGGATGGAAGTTCGGCGGTATTCAACAAATATGATCCGACAAAGAGATATTAAAAACAATAACACAAAATAAGAAGCTGTTTTGATTTGTGAATAATAGAAAATATTACTATATAAAAATAATTTAGTTTATTGATTATCAGTTGGTTAATTGGATAATTATTTGTAACTTTGTGATTTCCAATAACTTAGTTATGAATAAAGGATATCCAACTAACCTAACCGACAATCAGTGGCAAATATTAGAAAAAATTCTCGATCCCACAAGAAGAAAACGAATTAATCCACTTAAAGACATTGTGAACGCTATGCTCTATCTTATCAAAACCGGCTGTCAGTGGAGGATGATTCCCAAGGATTTCCCTCCGTATAACACGGTGTACTACTATTTCCGTAAGTGGAA
>JAEEGH010002942.1_pt1 | contig 45343 bp, 42 predicted proteins | sample 9134181 | NCBI WGS metagenome assembly JAEEGH01 (sample SAMN16246544, study PRJNA631951) | gut metagenome | biome: gut microbiome; feature: rumen; material: DP-attached | host: Bos | place: Iran: Karaj | collected 2018-10
ATATTCAACCGTCTGCTTGTCGGAACGTCCCCCTCATCCGTCTCGCTGCGCTCGACACCTTCTCCCCAAAGGGGCGAAGGCTTTGCGTTCGGCAAATCGGGATTTGTCGAGCCGACGCATCCACGCCGCAGGGGACGGGTTCCCCGTCCCGCGGTACCGTTTCGCCGCGTCGTGACGTGCGGGCCGGGAGACCCGGCCCTACGGGCGAGCGTATCATTTCTGTTTGAATGGGCTGAACAGTTACGACCGTTTTGGACAAAAAATGCAATTTTCCAAACACTTCCCTTTACAAAACGGGACGAATGTGATAAATTATTGTTGAATCGGTATCTCTAACCTTCTGCGGCGCTGCCGTCGGGCGGGGCTGCCGATGGATCGCAAGGCATTAACTTGGAGGTGAAAAGGACAGTGAGAATCACATTTCGCGGCGGCGTGCATCCGAAGGGACACAAGGACCTGAGCAGCGAAGCGCCGCTGCGTCCGTTTAACCCCAGCGGGGAGATGGTGTTTCCCCTATCCCAGCACATCGGCAAGCCTGCAAAGGCCGTCGTGAAGAAAAACGACCCGGTCCTTGCGGGGCAGGTGATCGGCGAGGCGGACGGCTTCGTCTCGGCCAACGTCATCTGCTCCTGCTCCGGCAAGGTCGCCGCAGTGGAAAAGCGGCGCACCATCTCCGGCCAGCTTCTGGAATGCGTGGTCGTGGAAAACGACGGGCAGTTCACGCCCGCCGCAGATTATGAGACCAGGCGCGATCTCAGCAATCTGACCGACCGGGATATCTTAGACGCCGTGAAGGCGGCGGGCATCGTCGGCCTGGGCGGCGCGGGCTTCCCCACGCACGTCAAGCTGGCCCCGAAGAATCCGGACGCGATCCGCTACGTGATTGCCAACGGCGCGGAGTGCGAGCCCTATCTGACCTGCAACGACCAGCTCATGCGGACGAAGGCCGCGGAGATCGTCGAGGGGCTGGAGCTCATCCTGCGCCTGTTCCCGAACGCGGAGGGCGTCATCGGCATCGAAAAGAACAAGCCGCAGGCAATCGCCGCGATGGAGCAGGCTGCTTCCGGCAAAAAGCGGATTTCCGTCCGCGCGCTGGAAACCAAGTATCCGCAGGGCGGCGAGCACAATCTGATCAAGGTGATCGTCGGGGCGGACTACCCCGTGAAGATGCTCCCCGCAGACATGGGCTGCATCGTGGATAACGTCGGAACGATCTACGCGATCCAGCGCGCCGTCTGCTACGGCGAACCGCTGTTTACCCACGTGCTGACCGTGACCGGCGAGGCGATCGCAAAGCCCGGAAACTTCATCGTCCGCGACGGCACCAACGTCCGCGAGCTGCTGGAGGAATGCGGCGGCTTCCGCGAGGACCCGAAGAAGGTCCTGGCCGGCGGCCCGATGATGGGCTTCGCCCTCGGCTCGCTCGAGGTCCCGGTGGTCAAGACGACCAACGGCCTGACCTGTCTGGTCGAGGACGGCGTGGAGCTTGCGCGCAAGCGCGTCACCCATTGCCTGGGCTGCGGCCGCTGCACCACTGTCTGCCCCACCGGTCTGCTGCCCGGCCTGATGGCCGACGCAGTGCGCAAGGGCGACTATGAGCGCTACGAAAAGAAGCTCTACGGCCTGGAATGCGTGGCCTGCGGGTCCTGCACCTATATCTGCCCCGCAAACCGTCCGCTGACCGAGACCTTCAAGCGGGTCAAGGCTGAAATCATGGCGCAGAAACGCGCCGCACAGGCGGGAGGTAAAAAATGAATCCGACGTTGAATCTCTCCTCCGGCCCGCACGTCCGTGGGAAGCTGACGACGGCCCGGATCATGTTCCTGGTCTGTCTGACCCTGCTTCCCACCGCGGCCGTCGGCGTTGCGGTCTACGGCCTGCACGCCCTCTGGATCATCGTGGCCTCGGTCGTCTCGGCCTGGGCGACGGAATTTATCTTCGATACGCTGACCAACCGGCCCGACACCTGGAAGGACGGCAGCGCCATCGTGACCGGCCTGATGCTTGCGCTGACGCTCTCGCCCAGCGTGCCGCTCTACATCCCGATCATCGGCGGCATCTTTGCCATCGGCGTGGTCAAGTGCTGCTTCGGCGGCCTGGGCAAGAACTTCATCAACCCTGCGCTTGCGGCACGATGCTTTCTGCTGATCTCCTTCCCGACCGCAATGACGGAGTTCGCGGTGGACGGCGTGTCAATGGCGACGCCCGTGGCTGAGCTGGCCGCCGGCAAGGCTGTGAACATCACGCAGATGTTCCTCGGCACCACCAACGGCGTCATCGGCTCCTCGGTCCTCTGCCTGCTGATCGGCGGCATGATCCTCTGGTCGCTGGATATCATTCACGGACAGATCTGCTTCTCCGTTCTCGGCGGCTTCACCCTGTTCATGGCCATCTTCGGCGGGCAGGGCTTCGATCCCAAGTTCCTGGCCGCCCACCTCTGCGGCGGCGGCGTGGTGATCGGCGCCTTCTTCATGGCCACCGATTACGTCACCTCCCCGGTCAGCCGCCTCGGCCAGACGGTCTACGGCGTTCTGATCGGCGTCCTCGGCGCGCTGTTCCGCATCTGCGGTCACGCCGCCGACTCCTTCAGCTATTCCGTCATCGTGGGCAACCTCCTCGTCCCGCTGATCGACACCTACGTCGTATCCAAGCCCTACGCCTTCCGCAAGTCCGCCCTGCGCATTCAGCGCGGCGAGCCGCGCAAGACCCTGGGCGAGCTGATCCCCAAGCCTGTGATCGCCCTGACCGTGATCGCTCTGGTCGCAGGCCTGGCCCTGTCCGGCGCGTTCAGCGTCACGAAGGACACCATCGACGCGCAGGAGCGCGCCAAGGCTGCGGCGGCCTACCGGTCCGTCCTTCCCGGTGCGGAGGACTTCACCTTCCTGGATAACCTGACCGCCGACTACGCCGGCAAGACCTACGGCACGGAATTCGGCAACGTCACGATCAACGAGGCCGTCGAGGGCAAGGACGCCGCCGGCAAGACCGTCGGCTACGGCATCAACGTGACCTCCAACGAGGGCTACGAGGGCAACGTCTCCCTCACCGTCGGCGTCACCGCCGAGGGCGTCGTGACCTCCATCTCCTATACCAACCTCAAGGAGACGCCCGGCAAGGGCATGCTCTGCGGCGAGCCGGCCTTTATGGACCAGTTCAACAACCGCCGCGTGACGGCCTTTGCGCTCAACGCCTCCGGCGACAATTCGATCGACGGCGTCACCGGCGCAACGATCACCTCCAAGGCTTCGGTCAACGCGGTCAACGCCGCCCTGGACTTCTTTGCGAACGTGATAAGGGGGGAATGAGATGAACAAGTATTTAGAGCGCCTGTATAACGGCGTCATCAAGGAGAACCCCACCCTGATCCTGCTGCTCGGCATGTGCCCGACGCTCGCGGTCTCCACCCAGGCGACCAACGGCATCGGCATGGGCCTTTCCACCACGGCGGTGCTGATCCTCTCCAACGTGGTCATCTCCGCGCTGCGGAAGGTCATCCCCGACCAGGTCCGGCTTCCGGCCTACATCGTCATCGTGGCCTCTCTGGTCACGGTCACGGAGCTGCTCATGAAGGCCTACGTCCCCGCGGTCTACGAGGCCCTGGGCATCTACATCCCGCTGATTGTGGTCAACTGCATCATCCTGGGCCGCGCGGAGGCCTACGCCAACAAGCACTCCGTCGGCCTGTCCGCGATGGACGGCCTGGGCATGGGCATCGGCTTCACCCTGGCGCTGACGCTGGCGGCTGCTGTCCGTGAGATCCTCGGCAGCGGCACCGCCTTCGGCGTTCGCATCCTGCCCGCTGCGGTCGAGCCCATCGGCATCTTCGTCCAGCCTCCCGGAGCCTTCCTGGTCATCGCCCTGTTTATCGGCATCATGAACGCGATCGGGATCAAGACGCGCCAGCGCGAGCTGGTCGAAAGCGGCTGCGACGGCTGCTGCGCCACCTGCGCGGCTGCCTGCCAAAAGAAGGAGGCGGCTGACAAATGAAATCTCTGATTTTAATTATCATCACTACTGCCTTCATCAACAACGTGGTGCTCAATCAGTTCCTGGGCATCTGCTCCTTCCTCGGCGTCTCCAAGCAGATGAAGGCCTCCGCCTCCCTGGGCGGCGCGGTCATTTTCGTCATCACCATCGCCTCTGCGGTCGCGAGCCTGCTGTATGACTACGTCCTCAAGCCCAACGGCCTGGACTACATGAAGACCATCGTCTTTATCCTGGTCATCGCGGCCCTGGTTCAGATCGTCGAGATGTTCCTCAAGAAATCCTCGCCCTCGGTCTATAAGGCCCTGGGTATCTACCTGCCCCTCATCACCACCAACTGCGCGGTCCTCGGCGTGGCGCTGACCAACGTTCAGAACGGCTACAACTTCCTTGAGAGCGTTCTGGCCGGCTTCGGCACCGGCGTGGGCTACACCGTTGCCATCGTTCTGCTGGCAGGCGTCCGCAGCCGGATCGACGAGGAGGCCCTGCCCGCGCCCCTGCGCGGCGCGCCCATCGTTCTGATCGCCGCGGCCCTGATGTCCATTGCGTTTATGGGCTTCTCCGGCCTGTCGTTCTAAGGAGGGCGCGTTATGAACGGTAACATAATTCTGATCACGACCCTCGTCATCACCGTCATCGGCGTCCTGGTCGGCTTCGGCCTGGTCTTTGCCGGAAAGAAGTTCCGCGTGGACGTGGACGAGCGGGAGACCGCCGTCCGCGAGATCCTGCCCGGAAACAACTGCGGCGCCTGCGGCTTCGCCGGCTGTGACGCAATGGCTGCCGCCATCGTCAAGGGCGAGGCGCCGGTCAACGGCTGCCCGGTGGGCGGCGGGCCGGTCGCGGAGAAGATCGCGGCCATCATGGGCACCGACGCCGGGAGCGTCGAAAAGAAGGTCGCCTTCGTCCGCTGCAAGGGAAGCTGCGAGTTCACGAAGAATCAGGGAACCTACGTCGGCCTGGAGGACTGCCGCTCCGCCCAGATGAACGGCATCCGCTTTACCGACTGCGATTACGGCTGCCTGGGTCTCGGCTCCTGCGTGAAGGTCTGCCCGGAAAACGCCATCACGGTCAAGGACGGCATCGCCGCCGTCGATCCCCGCAAGTGCGTCGGCTGCGGCCTCTGCGCCAAGACCTGCCCCCGCAATCTGATCGAGCTGGTTCCCGAAAGCAAGCTGGTCCGTGTTCGCTGCTCCAACCGGGACAAGGGCCCGACGGTCAAGAAGGTCTGCTCCGCCGGCTGCATCGGCTGCATGCTCTGCACCAGGCTCTGCCCGACCAAGGCGATCACCGTGGAAAATAACCTGGCGCATATCGACTACGAGGCCTGCATCCAGTGCGGCAAGTGCGCCGAAAAGTGCCCCGCCCACGTCATCAACCTGCCCCTGCGTTCCGCGAACCCGGAAGCGCCTGCGTCCCAGGCCGCCCCGAACGGCTGAGGCCAAAGAGGAGAAAAAACGATATGAACAAGAAAATGCTCATCTACAAGGTGATCTGCACCATCGTGATCATCGCCGCAGCCATCCTGCTGCTGACCGGCGTGTTCAACAAAAAGGACAGCATGTATCACCTGGCCGACCGCAGCAAGATCGGCCCCCTGACGAAGGAGGACGTCAGCTACCGCACCGTCGCCGCCCCGACCCAGACGCTCAAGGACGGCACCATTGGCGCCGAGGCCTGGAAGGAGATCTACCCCTACATCACCCAGACCATGTATGCCAACGCCGACAACGCCGAGATCGTCAGCTATCTCGAGCAGGACCCCTATCTGGTCCAGATCTACGAGGGCTACGGCTTTGCGAAGGACTACGGCTCCGCCCGCGGCCACGCCTACACCCTTGAGGACGTCCACGCGACCAAGCGCCCCCACGCAACGGCAAACTGCCTGACCTGCAAGACCCCGTCCTTCACCAAGATGGTCCAGGATCAGGGCGTCGGCGTCTACACGAAGGACTTTGAAGAGGTCTATAACGAGATCCTGGCCAACGGCGAGGTCATCAGCTGCTACACCTGCCACGGCAACGACGCCGGCAGCAAGGGCGCGCTCCGCGTGACCCACACCTACGTGAACAAGGCCCTGGGTGAGAACGTCTCCACGATCGACCCCGCCACCCTGTCCTGCGGTCAGTGCCACATCGAGTACTACTTCACCAACGTGGACAGCGACGGCGACGGCAGCCCCGACAACGAGGCCATGATGCCCTATCACAGCGTCGAGGAGATGACGCCCGAGGCGATCCTCGCCTACTATGACGGCATTGCCGGCAAGGACGGCGAGCCGGGCTTCTACGACTGGATCCAGGAGGCCACCGGGACCAAGATGCTCAAGGCGCAGCACCCCGAAATGGAGACCTATCTCCAGAGCGTCCACGCCCAGAACGGTCTGAGCTGCGCCGACTGCCACATGGCGATTGAAATGCAGGAGGACGGCACCGTCAACCACAGCCACGAGCTGGTCAGCCCGCTTGCAAGCCAGACCATTCTCTCCACCTGCGTCCAGTGCCACGGCAGCACGAACATGGTCGAGAAGGTCCGCCGCATCCAGGATACCATCACGGCCCGCGAGACCGTGATCGGCAATAAGCTCGCCGCCTTCAAGAACGACTTTGCCGACGCGCTCTCTGCCGGAAACCTCTCCGAGCAGAAGATCGCCACGCTCCACAAGCTCCACCGCGAGGCCCAGTGGTTCTTCGACTTCTGCTACGTTGAGAACTCCGAGGGCGCGCACAACTCCGCCCTGGCGAACCACTGCCTCGACGTTGCCGAGGAGAAGATCACCGAGGGCATGGCGCTGCTGGGCGAGGGCTGATCCCCAAACCATTCGCCGATTCCGGGAGAGGCGGGCAGCTTCTCCCGGAATCCTGCATGAAACCGGCTTTGCGAAGCAAAAACCGCCTGCGCAGGGCCTTGATCCGCCGAAGGTCCTTCGGATGGATCGGAAGCCCCGCATGAAAGGATAAACGATGCTGAAAAAGACCTGGAGGTTTCTGACCTCCATGAAATTTGCCATCCTGCTGCTGGCAGTTCTGACCCTGGCCTGCGTTTTCGGCTCCGTGATCCCGCAGGGCGGGACGCTGGACGAGTATCTCGGCGCCTACGGCGAACGCGGCGGGGCGCTGATCGTGGGGCTCTGCCTGGACGACGTCTTCCACAGCACTTGGTTCCTGGTTCTGACCGTCCTGCTGGTCTGCGACCTGCTCTACTGCAATCTGATCCGCCTGCCGAGCCTGTTCAGCCGGATGAAGCGCTTCCGCGACCCGCAGACGGCCTGGCGGCTGAGCGAGGCCGCGCAAGCCTTCAACGAAGCCGGGACGCCGGCGGGAGAGGAAGCAGAGCCGAAGCCCGCCCGCCGAAGGCAGGAGCCCGCGGTCTGCACCCTAAAGCAGGTTCCCGACGCGGCTGCGGTCTTTGAAACCCTGCATATGAAGCCCGTTTCGGGCGAGCGGGCCGGGCGGAAGACCCTCTTTGCCGCGCAGAACAGCGTCGGTCTCTGGGGCGCGTGGGTGACGCACCTGGGCATTCTGCTTCTGATCGTCGGCTTCACCCTGGGCCAGACGACGCGTCAGCTCTATACGGTCCACGGCGTTCCCGGCCAGACCCTTCCCGTGGGGGATACCGGCTGCACCCTGACGATCAACGACTTTGACGTCTCCCTGACCGACAGCGGCGTAGCCAGTCAGTTCACCTCCGACGTCACGATGCGCGACCCAGCAGGGGCCACGGAATCCGCCGTCGTCAGCGTCAACCGGCCCGGCGATCTCTTCGGCTATAAGGTCTTTCAGAATTCCACCGGCACTGCGGCCAAGGTCACGGTCACAAAGGACGGAGCCGTCGTCCAGGAGGAGGTCCTCTGCGCCGGCGACTACCTCTACGTTCTGGATACGCCGATGGCCCTCTTTTTCAACGGCTACTACCGGGACGCCCTGGATTTCGGCGGCATGAAGGCGGACGCCTTCGCCTGGTCCACCTACTATAACGGCGTCTACAGCGAGACCCGCTATCAGGCCGAGGGCGAGACCGCCATCTCCACCGACAGCATCCGGGTCGTCTTCTCCGAGCCGCAGAGCTACACCCTGCTCCAGCTCAAGCGGGAGCGCTTCATCTGGCTCGTCCTTCTGGGCGGTCTGGTCACGCTGGCCGGTCTGGTCCTGTCCTTCTATCTCCAGCCCCGCCGCCTCTGGGCCGAGCAGACCGAGGCCGGCTGGACCGTCCACGGCGAGAGCCGCAAGGGCGGCGCGCTCTTCCGCGACCGTCTGCGCGAGGCCGCCGGAGAGAACGGCCCAAAAACCACATAGGATACCCTTCGCCTGCCCCAATGAAATCATCATAAGGAGCAATGACTATGCTGAAAGCCGAAAGCACCCTCTTCTATCTTGTCCTGGGCTGCTATTTCCTGGCAATGGCGATCCACTTTGTCTTTTTGGCGATCCGGAAGGAGAAGCTCTCCAAGCTCGCCCTGCTGGTGCAGCTCGTCGGTCTGATCCTGCACACGGCTGCCATCGTCTGCCGGGGCATCGGAGCCGGACGGCTTCCGCTGACCAACCAGTATGAGTTTGCCACCAGCTTTGCCTGGGGCCTCTGCCTGGTCAGCCTGATTTTTGTCCGTCGGTTCAAGTTCCCGGTCCTCGGCGCCTTCGTTGCGCCGCTGATCTGCCTCATCATCGGCTACGCGGCCTTCCAGAATCGGGAGGTACGCGACCTCATGCCCTCCCTGCGCTCAAGCTGGCTGGGCTTCCACGTCTCCACGGCGATCATCTCTTACGGCTCCTTCGGCGTCAGCGCCGTCGTCTCTGCGATCTTCCTGTTCCGCGGCCGGATGCGGGACGATCACTTCTGGGGCCAGCATATCCCGCCCCGGGAGAAGCTCGACGCGATCAGCTACCGGTCGGTCTGTCTGGGCCTGCTGTTTCTGACCTTCACGATCCTGTCCGGCGCGATCTGGGCCGAGCAGGCCTGGGGCAGCTACTGGTCCTGGGACCCGAAGGAGACCTGGTCCCTGATCACCTGGATCATCTACGCCATCTATCTCCACCTGCGGCTCGGACGGGGCTGGCGGGGCAAATCCGCCGCGATCTTTGCCGTCGTCGGCTTTGTTGCCGTCCTGTTCACCTACGTCGGTGTCAACACCCTTCTCCCCGGCGTGCATAGCTATCGTTAGAACGGCTGTACGCCGCCCGGAGCGGGTCAGCTGAAAATAACACATCATCAGAAAGGAAGAATGAAAATGTTTTGTGGTAATTGCGGTGCCCAGTGCCCCGATGGAGCGGTCTTTTGTACCGCCTGCGGCGCACAGCTCGGGCAGCAGGGAGCGGAGGCTGCAATCCCCAGCGCCGGCGCGTCGGCCGCGCCCGTGGGCAACGCACAGCCCTACTATGCGCCCGTGACGCCCAAAGCGCCCAAGCAGAAAAACCCCAAGACCAAGAAGATCGTGATCGGCGTCGTTGTGGGCGTGCTGGTGCTGGCCGCCATCGTAACGGGACTGATCCTGCTGCTGACGCGCCCGGAGACGATCAACCTCAACGAGTATCTGAAGATCGAAGCAGAGGGCTACGACGGCTACGGCAGCGTCCGGGCCACGATCGACTGGGACGCCATCGAGAAGAAGTACGGCGACGAGATCGAGTTCTCTGACGAGGCGAAGGATGCGATTGGCCTGTCCTCGAGCCAGATCAAGCGGCTCTCCCCGATCACCGTCCTCTCCGAGGTCATCGACGTGGACTTGGATAAGTCCTACGACTGCGCCAACGGCGAGCAGATCGCCTATAAGTGGGACGTCCCGAAGAAACTCGAGGAAGCCTTCAACGTCAAGTTCGAATACGAAAAGGGCACCTACACGGTCAGCGGCCTGAAGGAAGTTGAAACGTTCGACCCGTTCGAGCATCTGACTGTTTCCTTCTCCGGCATCTCCTCGGACGGCAGCTGCGAGATCGAATATGACGGCGAAATCTTCAACTCCTGGAGCTTCACGGTCGATCCGCAGTACGATCTGTCCAACGGCGACACGGTCACGGTCAGTCTGGATTCCTACTCTGACGACGAATACCTCGTCGAGGAATACGGCAAGATCCCCAGCGTCAGGGAGAAGGAGTATACCGTCACCGGCCTGGTCGAATACGTGAACAGCTATTCCGAGCTGACGGAGGACTTCCTCACGAACGCGCAGTCCGAGGCGGAAGACCAGATCTATTCCTTCTTTGCCCGGTACTACGGCTCGGATGCCGCTCTGTCGGATCTGACCTCCGACGGCTATCTCTTCGGCGTCACCAACGAGGATTACTATTCCAGCTATAACGAGCTGTATCTGATCTACCGCGGAACCGTCACGAAGGGAGACGAAGCCCCGTATCAGATGTGGTTCCCCGTCCATTACCTGAATATTCTCTCCGAAGCCGACGGCATGAGCTATGAGGAGATTCGCGGGATCGGCGCGGGTTGGTCCTCCAGCGAGAGCTTTACGAACCCCGTATCCGCCTGGAACGAGATCATGGACTACGGCGACTCGATGGACTGGGAGGCCGGAGGCGGCTTTGAGCGCTTCGAGACCAACGAAAAACTGGACAGCCTGAGCAAGATCGGCGCGGATCAGCAGACGGCGTTCCAGGAGATGGCAAAGGCCGAGATCGAAAGCTACCTTGCCGACGCCTACAGCTTCGACAGCACCGTTTCGGAGCTGACCTACGCCGGCGAGATCCTCCTGACGCCGAAGGACGAGTACTACTCCAACCGCCTCTGCGTCGTCTTCTCCGCTGAGGTCACCAGTGAAGACGAAAGCTTCGAGAAAACAACGGTCTACTACCCGGTGCGCTATGACGATATTTCGGTCCTTGCAGACGGCGAATGCTTTGTGGAGTACAAAAACGGGATCGCGGGCTATTCCTATTTCCCGGATACCTGGTATTCCACGAAGGGCTACACGGACCCGGCCGAGCTGTACAACGATATCGTCACGCAAAACCGCAATAGCTATTCCTATGAGCTCTCCGAAGAGCTGAAGCAGCTCGAGAACTGATTTTCAACCGCCTGCGGCGCACCGCCGTCCGGTGCGCCGCAGGAAAACAAACGGACGAAGCAGAACCCGATCGGGTTTTTGCTTCGTCCGTATTTTTGTTCGCTCAGCGCGCGTCGGGCCGGTCTGCCTCCAGACGCCGCAGCAGGCAGGTCAGAGGCCAGACCAGCGTTCCCAGGGCCAGATTGCCAAAGGCGTGGATCAGATCAAAGGGAAGTCCTGCAGCGATCCATGCGGGAACCCGGTTCCAGTCTCCGTCCAGAAAGGCGTAACACTGAAACGGAGCGTACAGGCTCCCGTAGCAGAGACCGAACAGGCCGCAGACCACGGCGTAAACCGGCATACGCAGCCAGTCCGGCATGCGCTTCGGCAGGAGCATCGTCACGCCCCAGAGCACCGGCCACAGGTAAAAATAGGGAAACCACCAGATCCCGAACCCGGAAAAAGCACCCTGGAGCAGGATGAAAACCAGAATCGGGATCAGGGCGTATTTGCGGTAGACGAGGGTGTAGACCATGGTCAGCGTACTGACCAGCTCCACGTTCGGCGCGAATTCCAGTGCCTGCTTGGAGCAGAACTGCATCGTTCCGAGCAGGGCGAAGATCAGAATATGCCGCAGGTCCAGCCGCTTCCGGCCCATATCAGCCCTTCGTCGCGGTCAGGGCATAGGTCGCGCCGTCCGTGATCGGGGTGGTGTCCACGCCGGTCGAGGCGTAGACGCCGTCCACGTAGAAGGCCCAGTACATGCCGTCGGTGTTGTAATCCAGGGTCTCGCCGTCCACGGTCGTCACGTACAGACCGTACTGGCTCTCCTCGCCGGCAATCAGACCGAGCTCGGTCAGCGGCTCGCCCACGTATTGGTCGTCGCTGTGGACCACGTAACTGCTCGTCGTGCCGTCGGACTTGGTCACGTCCAGATAGAAGGTGTACGCGCCTTCGCCCAGCTCGATCCGTCCGTCCGGGGCGGCTGTCGTGGTCGCGGGGGCCGCCTCGGCAGTCGTCTGAACCGCAGCGACGGTCGTCTGGACCGCTGCGTCGGTCTGCTGGGTCTTCTCCTGCTTGTCGCATCCGCTCAGCGCCGCCGCCGCAAGCAGCACCGTCAGGACGAGACACAGAGAAAGAATGCTTCTGATTCTCTTCATAATGTGTTCTCCTTTGTCTTGATTTGCCGGGAAAGCCCGGCGTTTTTTTCCGCAAAGGCTCTGCCGCACCCGGAGGGCTTTTCCCTCCGCGGGGAAGCGCTTTCGGCTTCCGTCCGCCCGGAGCTCGCGGCGGCGGCAAAGGCGCGGGCCAGTCTTCCGGCTCATGGCGGCAAGGGACGCCTTCTCGGCTTACGCCAATGGCATTCGGCTCTGCGGCGAGCCGCTGTCCCTGCTCCGGGCGGAGGCTCCGCCCTGCCATCTACGGCCACGGTCTGGCGCGGGGATCGGGCGAAGGCCCTGGACCCGCTTCCTGATTAAGTATTGGATACACCCAGCTTTGCAAGGGGCATTATACCGCAGCCGCCCGGCAAAGTCAAGCAAAAGGGAACGGCCCGTGCGGGCCGTTCCCGGTGGTATCGTTGGGTGCATCAGAGCTGCCCGACCTCCGGGGCGTAGGGCAGAATGGAGATTTCCAGATTCCCGTTCTTCGTGCGCAGGGCATCGATCAAGGCCTTTTCGTCGCCGGGATTCTTCATCGTGATCCGGTAGGAGAGACGGAACATCGAGCCCATTCCGGTGGTCTTCACGCCCACGCTCTCCACGCTGCGCAGATAGCGGTCAAAGATCTCGTCGAAGGCCCCGTTGTATTCCAGGGCTTCGGGGATCGTGACCTTCAGCAGCTTCTCGGCGGAAAGCCCGCGGTGCTCAAAAATCGGCAGAGCGGCGATCACAAAGTAGAGCGCAGCCAGCCCCAACAGGATAATGACCCCGTAGGCCACGTAGCCCATGCCGAAGGCGATCCCGGAGCCCATTGCGATCAACACCGCGGCGATCTCGTCCGCGCTGCCGGGAGCCGAGCGGAAGCGGATCAGACCGAACGCGCCGCCGATGGCGACGCCCGCGCCGATCGAGCCGCTGACGAAGGATATGACCGCCGCGACCACAAGGGGCAGAAGCGTCGTCACCAAAAAGAAGCGCTTGGTCGAGCGAATGCGGAAGGACATCAGCCAGGAGTAGATCAGACCGGAGACCAGGGCGGCAGCCGCCATTGTGAAAAACTGGCCCGCGGTGATGGCGGAGGTATAGATCGTATCAAACATATGCATGCATCCTTTCTTAGCTGACGTTCAGAATTTCGCGCTTGTAGGCCTCGCCGTATTTGGAAAAGCCGGACTGGTAGATCTTTTCCCTGGAGAGAATGCGGGTGAGCCACAGGGGGACCGCACTCTGGACCTTGATCTCCAGGATCGCGCTGCCCTGGGGCAGGAGGGGGATCCCGTCCAGGCCGCTCGTGAGATCCAGCCGCTCGGTGCGGTAGCGGGGATTTGCGTCGATGGTCAGACGCAGCTCGCCGTCCGGCTCATAGTAGGCGGTGCGGTCGTAGATGATCAGACAGGCCGGAGCCAGATTGTCGTAGTAGTCGCGGAAAGCGGCGAGCTCCCGGTCGATCTGACCGTCGGGGGCCTCGGCCTCGCCCGCGAAAAACTGCTCCACTGCCGGGATCGTGGATCGGACCCTGCGCTTGTAGACCGTTCCGTTGGCCTTCCGCTTGAGCTCCAGAAAGACCGGCGAGGTCTCGGAGGCCGGGCCGTAGGAGCGGAGTCGGAGCTTTTCCTTGAAGGGGGGCTTTTCCAGCGAGGCGCGGATCAGCCGCCGGTCCGGTGTGTCATAGTAGAGGGAGGCGATCGAGGTCAGGCCGAAGGCGTCGGCGACCATGTGCCCCTCCAGTCCCCGGAGCAGAGCGGCGGTCTGCCGGGCGTTGAGTATATACTTCATTTCCACGCGCTGCATCACGGAAATGGGGTTTTCCGGATTCAGCGTGACGGGAGCGGCAGCGGATTGCAGCATCGAAATCACCTCTAAAGCGAAATTGGAACCCTGCCGGTTCGTTTGTTCTGGCGTGATTGTAGCGGGCGAACCTTATAGCAAGCTTAAGCCCGGAAGATTTTTAAAACGCAAAAATACCGGCGGAGCCGAGCGGCTCCGCCGGGAGATGGGGCAGGGATCGTTTACTTTGCGCCGCACGCCACGCCGTCCAGATCCTCGGCGTTGGTGAGCATGACGACCACGGTCTCATTGCAGCCCGCAGCCTTGATCTTGCTGACGTCGAAGTTCAGCAGGGGCTGACCGGCCTTGACCTTGTCGCCGTCCTGGACCAGGGCGGTGAAGCCCTCGCCGTTCATGCTGACGGTGTTGATGCCGACGTGGATCAGAAGCTCCATGCCGTTGGCTTCCAGGGTGATCGCGTGCTTGGTGTCAAACACGGAGGTCACCTCGCCGTCGAAGGGAGCGACCACGACGCCGGCCGTCGGGACGACGCCGACGCCCTCGCCCAGAACGCCGGAGGCAAAGGTCTCGTCGGGAATCTCTTCCATCGGGATAACCTTGCCGGGCACGGGCTGGAGAACGGTGCCGGCCGCGCAGCGGATCACGGAGGTGGAAGGCACCTTGATCTCAGCGGGAGCGGGAGCAGCCTTTTCTTCCTTGGGCTTGTCTTCCTTCCAGAGCACGAAGGTCAGGAAGAAGGCCAGGCCGCAGGCGATGAGCATCTGGATCGCGTACATCGGGATGTTGTCAACGATCAGCAGGCCGGGGATGCCGGTGACGCCGTAAGCAGTCGCACCGATGCCCACGAGGGCGCCGAACAGAGAAGCCACTGCGCCGCCGATGACAGCCGCGATGAAGGGCTTCATGAAGCGGAAGTTGATACCGAAGATCGCCGGCTCGGTGATGCCCAGGGAGGCGGACAGGGAGGCGGGCAGGGCGACGGACTTGGTCTTGCGGTTCTTGGCAATGAAGAAGACGGCAAGGCAGGCGCCGAACTGCGCGAAGTTGGCGGAGGAGGCGATGGGCATCCAGATGTTCTTGCCGCCCTCGACGGCCAGCATGCCGGCCTCAATGACGTTGTACATATGGTGCAGGCCCATAACGACAGTCAGCGGGTACAGGGCGCCCATCAGCAGCGCGCCGATACCGCCGGTCTTGGTGACCAGCCAGGTGGCTCCGGCCAGCACCCAGTTTTCCAGGACGGAGAAGATGGGCCCGATGACCAGGAAGGTGGCAAAGGCAGTGACCAGGACAGTGACCAGCGGGGTCACGAAGAGGTCGATCATCTCGGGGACGGTCTTGTGCAGGAACTTCTCGACCTTGGACATCAGAAAGACGGACAGGATCACGGGAATAACGTGGCCCTGATAACCAACCTGGGTGATGCCGACGGAGCCGAAGAGCAGCCACTTGGGGATACCGCCGATGGCAGCGACCGACAGCGAGGTGTTCAGGGAACCCCAGATCGCTCCGGCAGCCTCGCCGGGCAGGGCGTTGATCACGGAAGCGCTGACGTTCTGACCGCTGGAAATCAAGTTATTCAGGTAACTTGACATTTCCGCGGGGATCAGTGCGGAGACCTTGGGATCCAATGCCGCGAGCGCATTCTTCACCGCGTCAAAGGGAAGGGCTTTGCCGAAGGTTGTGGCAACGTTCTGCACGGAGCCTGCGTTCCAGGCGTTGAGCAGGGCCGGGTGCACCATCATGATGCCGATGACAGCGCCGAGGAAGATGTTGCCGCCAAAGACGCGGGCTGCGGAGATGGCGACCAGTACGGGCAGCAGGGCAAACGCGGTGTTGGCTGCCATATCCAGGAAGTAATACCAGCCGGTACCGGCGAAGCTGGGGATGGCCTTGCCGAGGGCTTCGACGAGACCCATCATCAGGCCGGAGGCCACGATGGCGGGGAGGATGGGAACGAAGATGTCGCCGGGGGTCTTCAGGATCTTCTTCCACCAGGGCATCTTGGAGGCGGCGGCCTCCTTGACCTCGGCCTTGGTGGCCGCGGTGAGCCCGGTGACGGCCAGGAACTCGTCATACACCTTGTTGACGGTTCCGGTGCCGATGATCAGCTGGAGCTGACCGTTGGATTCGAACATGCCCTTGACGCCTTCCACATCCTCCAGAGCCTTGGAATTCACCTTGCTGTTGTCGGCGATGACCAGGCGGAGGCGGGTGGCACAATGGGCTGCGCTGATGATGTTCTCTTTGCCGCCGAGATTGGCAAAGATCTCTTCCGCGCATTTGCGGTAGTTGAGTGCCATTTCAGAACTCTCCTTTTCGTATTATATTCTCAGCCGAAGCTGAAAACTACTTGGTAAGATGGCTTGCTTTGACGTTGAGGCGAACGGCGCCGTCCGCAAAGAAGGAAATGCGGTCGGCGGTGACGGGGGTGTCCACAGCCAGGGACATCACCTTTTCGCCGTCGTTCACAAAGACCTCCGCGCTGAACCGATCCAGAATCAGCCGCAGGCGGATCGCGCCGTTTTCGTGGGCGACCTTTGCGCGGCGCTGGTGGATGATGGCGCGGCGGGAGCCGGAGAACTTTCGGTCGATTTTCAGCACGGATTCGTGCGGGCGGAAGCTGACGCCGGTGTGGAACTGCTCGTCCTGCGCGAACCAGACCGAAAAGCGCTGGTAGGGGCCGTCCAGAGGGAAAACCTCCAGCTCCAGATCGAGCTGCCGCCCGTCTACGCCGGGCAGGGAGACCTTTTCGCCGCGGATCTCCACGTTCTCATAGCAGATACGGTCGGCCCGGAGCTGTTCCAGCTCCCGGATCGGACGCTGGCAGAGGACGCCGTCGCGGAAAAACAGCTCGCGCGGCAGGCTCATCTGGCCGAACCAGGGATAGTTGCGGTAGTGCTGGTTGCAGGTGTCCCAGTTCATCAGCCAGCCGACCATGACCCGCCGTCCGTCCGGGGTCAGGATCGTCTGCGCGGCGTAGAAGTCGATGCCGTAATCCACAGCCTGATTGGCCCGCTCGCGGAATTCGCCGCTCTCGGGGTCGAAGGTGCCGATCAGGCAGAAAACACCGTCGCCGTTGTGGTACTCAAAGCCCTGGGGGAGCATATCCTGCGCCGAGACGAGCAGAACGTCCTGCCCGTCCAGACGGAACAGATCGGGACACTCCCACATCAGACCGAGGCGGTTATGATTCTCCGCCGCCTTGCGGATCAGACGCCAGGAGACCAGATCCTCGCTCTCATAGAGCAGGACCTGACCGCCGCCCTCGTTGTCCCGGCTGGCAATGACGCAGCGATATCGTCCGTCCGGCTCCTGCCAGAGCTTGGGGTCGCGGAAATGCTCGTCGCTTGCGCCGGCGGGCAGGTCCTCGGCGGTGATGACCGGGTTGCCCGGGAACTTCGCGTAGTTCAGTCCGTCGCCGAAGGCAAGGTTCTGGGTCTGTACCTGCTGCCGCCCGCCGTGACGGGTGATCTTGTCGGCCACGCCGGTGTACATCAGCGCGTGCCGTCCGTCCGGCAGGGTCAGAGCGGTGCCGGAAAAGCAGCCGCCGTAGTCATAGGGCATATCCGGGGCCAGGGCTGCGGGGAGGTATTCCCAGTGCAGCAGGTCGCTGCTGACCGCGTGGCCCCAGTGCATCGGCCCCCAGTGGGAATCGTAGGGGTGATACTGGTAAAACAGGTGGTACCGGCCGTTGTAGAAGGAAAAGCCGTTCGGGTCGTTCATCCAGCCCACGCGGGGCGAGAGGTGGAAGGCCGGCCGATCCTCCGGCATGATAAAGGCGCTTTGGTTGGTTTCATAGTGCCGCGCGTCCAGCAGGGCGCGGCTGAGCGTGTTCAATTCGTCCATGGCAATGATTCTTTTCAGTCGTCGTTCATGCTGTCGAGCAGGGCGTCCACGATGGTCGGAACGACCTTCGTCGCCCGCTTCTGTACGAGCTCGGGGGCGTAGGGGAAGGTGTAGGAGACGTCGGCGGCGTCCAGCAGGGGCAGATCGTTCATCGAATCACCGATGCCGTATAGCTTGACCTCGCCCCAGTGCTGCTTCATGTAGTCGCGCAGATAGAGCACGCCCTTGCCCTTTGAGCAGCCGCGGGGCGCAATATCGACCTCCACGACGTTCTGAAAGGCCTGGACGAAATCGCCGAAGCGCTCGTTCACGGTCTCCGCGATGGCAGCCGCTTCCTCCAGACGCTCGGTGTGGATGCTCACCTGATGGATCAGCCCGTCCGGCGCGTCGTCCACGCCGGTGATCACGTGGTAGAAGCCGGGATAGTCCATCCTGGCAAAGACGCAGATCTCTCCCTCGATATCCAGGGTCATCCGGTAGCCCTTCGGGTTGTATTCCCGGATCAGGGCGTCCGCCACGCTGCGGTCCACACCGCGCTTCAAAATGGGCTCAAGTTCCCGGCCCACGATGTTCGCGCCGCTGGAGGTGATGTAGAAGTCGGGCTGCAGGATCCCGCCGATGAAGGGGGTCAGACCGCCCACCTGGCGGCCGGTGCAAAGGCCGAACAGGTGACCCGCGGCCTGGTAGCGCCGGATCGTCTCCACGCTGACCGGCGGCAGACGCTCGGCCTCGGTCGCGCCCTTGTAGAAATACAGGGTACCGTCAAAATCACTGGCAAATACTTTCATGTTGAAACCTCTGTCATACTGCAAATTCGTCCGTCACGGAGCGGGTCATCTCCCAGATGCGGAGCTTTGCGCCGTCCTTGACGGTGTAGTTCAGCTCGCGCTCGGTGGGGTAGAGGTGGGTCGTAAAGGTGCGCTCGCCGTCGTTGAAAAAGAGCTCGGCGGAGCTGTGATCCAGGAAGACGCGGAGACTGCGGAGCGGGCTTTCCAGCTTCACGTCCAGCCGCTCGTACACGTTCTCGTTGAAGCGCAGATCCATCCCGGAGCGGTCCAGGGTGCAGATACCCGCGTTCTCGTCGTAATGCAGGCGCAGGCCGCCGGAGCCGTCTGAGCGGGTGCAGAGATTCAAATCGAAATCGCCCGCCGGGACGCCGATCTCCAGCTCGCAGGCACGGGGCAGGGTCCCGTTCGGGGTGAGCGCCGCGCCGCGCAGGGTCTCGATCCCGGAAATCGGGGTCTGGATCAGCTTGCCGTCCCGGATGCGAAGCTCGCGGGGCAGGCTCATCGAGCCCTCCCAGTCCTCCTCGGCGGTCGGATAGTGGTTGTCGGGCAGGCCGATCCAGCCGATCAGCACGGCCTTGTCTGGGTCGTCCACGTTGGCCGCGCCCTGCGCGGCGTAGAAGTCGAAGCCCCAGTCCAGATAGTCGTAGGACCCGTCCGGCGTGAAGGTCAGCGTGTCGTAGTCCATCGTGCCGATCAGATAGACGTTGTGGTTCGTGCTGTTGCCGCGCATCGGCAGGGTCGTGTACTGCGGGGAGAAGATCAATACGTCCTTGCCGGAAATGTTCACGATGTAGGGGCATTCCCACATCCCGCCGAAGCGCTCGAAGCCTGGGACCTTGAGCTGCCCGGCGAAGCGCCAGCCGGTGAGGGGCTGTTCGGATTCGTAGACCTGAACGCAGCCGCGCTTGTCCAGCGTCTGCGCGCCGATCAGAATATAATACTTTTGCTTCTCGGCGTTCCAGACGATCTTTGGGTCGCGCTGATGCTCGGAGTAGTCGCTTCTCGGCCCGAACAGGGGCTCCGGGAGCTTCCGCAGCTTGCCGTCCTCGTCCAGATAAGCCGCGCAGGTCCAGGGCGTCCGGACCCAGTTCTCGTCCCGGTGGTTGCCGGTGTAGAAGAAATAGAGCTTGTCGCCCACCGAGATCGCAGAGCCGGAGTGGGCGCCCTTGTTGTCGTAGTCGCGGTCGGGGGCAAGGCCCACGCCCTCGTTTTTCCAGTGCAGCAGATCGGGGCTGGTCACGTGATACCAGTATTTCAGACCGTGGACCGCGCCCCAGGGGCACCATTGATAGCAGAGGTGCCAGACGCCCCGGTGCAGGGCGAAGCCGTTGGGGTCGCTGGAAAGGCCGGTGATCGGCTGCACGTGATAGGTCTGCCGGTAGACGGAGCCCCGGATGCGGTCATACAGGCTGCGGATCTCGTTCGGGCTTTTCAGAACGCGGTAGCGTTCCTCGCGGGTCCATTCTCGCATGGCAGCGGCCTCCTTAAATCGAATCTCGGAATTGGATCGTATAGCTCAGCATGGTCTGTCGGATGGGGCGCACCGGTGCGTCGGAGCGGAGCAGCTCCACCAGCATCCGCGCGGCCTCCTGTCCGCTGGCGCGGTAGTAAAAGCGGGTCGAGGTCAGGTGGGGGGAGATATGGGAGCAGGCCCAGCTGTCGCCCACGCCGACGACGCTCACGTCCTCCGGCAGCTGTCTGCCGGCGGCTCGAAGCGCTTCCATCGCGCCGAAGGCAATGTGATCGTTGGCGCAGATCACGGCGTCCAGCTCCGGATGCTCCGCCAGGAGCCGCTGCATCGCCTCGCGTCCGGATTCCAGGGAGAAGTCGCTGAGTGCAATGGGCAGGGCTTCCGCGTCCAGACCGAATTCCCGCAGCCCGGCCTCCACGCCGCGCCGCCGGGAAACGCCGACGGCGGCGTCGCGCTCGGTCACGCCGATGTAGACCGGGTGTGACCGTCCTCTGCGGAGGACCAGACGGGTCAGCTCCAGGGCAGCGCCGTAGTCGTCATGGTAGACCGAGCAGACGCTCCGGTATTTCTGCCCGACCACGACCGCCGGGATCGGCAGATCGTGGAGAAAGCGCTCATGCTCCCGGGTGCAGACCGTGGCCATCAGAATCACACCGGCCACGGAGCGGGTCTGGAACAGGCGGAGCTGATTCAGCTCCTGCTCAGGGTCCATGCCGGATACGGCAAACTGGCAGACGTAGCCCTCGCGGGAGAGCACGTCCGATGCCCCCGCCGCCATGCGGGAGACGGCCTCGGAATCCAGACGCGGCACCACGATCCCGATCAGATCGGTGGTTCGGGTGCGCAGGGCCTGGGCGGCCATATCGGGCTCGTATCCGGTTTTCTCGATGGCCTCGCGAATGACGGCGCGCTTTTCCGGGCTCAGAGAACCGCCGTTGAGATAGCGGCTGACCGCCGAGGGGGAGACCCCTGCCAGCTTCGCCAGCTCCTTCATGGTCATCGGTCATACACCGCCTTTCGTGAGAGTTTGATATGCGTTGGTTATACGTGCTTCGCCCAGAGGAAGCCGTATCCGGGCAGCTCCACGGTCTCCAGATCCAGATGCCGGTTGTTCCGCAGATTCCGTGCCTCGCAGGGAGCGAGATGCACCGTCCGCGGCTCCGGGCTGAAATTGAACAGTGCCGTCAAAACCGCGCCGCTGCGCGTTCGGCGCACGCCCAGCACGGCGTTGTCGCCGGTGTCAAAGCCGACGAATTCCGCGTCGGCGGCAAAGACGGCCTCCTTCGCACGGATCGTCTCCAACCGGCGCAGACCGGCGAAGAGCTTGCCCTGCCGGGTCTTCCGGTCGCCGCGCTGTTCCGCGTCGGCCCAGTTGAACCGTCCGCGGTGGAGGTAGCGGCTGTCCTCGGCCCGGTCCGGGTCCTCGTGGTAGCCGTAATCGTTGAGCTGGCCGATCTCGTCCCCGCTGTAGAGGACGGGGATCCCGCTCTGGGTCAGCATCCAGGCATGGAGCATCAGATCGCAGTCCACGGCGGTCTTCTCCTCGGCCTCGGCCCCGCAGAGGGAGGCCGTCGTGCCGCAGAGCCGGGCGTCGCCCAGGCGCGGGTCGTCGTTGTAGAGCTCACCGCGGGCGGGACTGCCCGGCCACTTGCCGGTAAACCAGTCGTTGAGATATTTCTTGTGCGCCACTTCCTCCGTGCCGAACTGCTGCAGCCAGGCGTAGTCCAGACCCCAGCCGATGTCGTCGTGGCAGCGGAGATAGTTCTGGAAGGAGCAGGACCGCGGCAGGGCGGCAAGCTGTTCCATCTGCCGCCCCAGCAGCCGCACGTCGCGGGTCGCCAGGCAGCTCCAGGTGGAACACATCGTGGTAACGTTGTAAAGCATGTGGCACTCCGGCTTTTCCGGCGTGCCGAAATAGGGCGCGACCTTCTTCGGCTCCATCACGACCTCGCCCAGGAGCAGGACGCCGGGGCATACGATCTCGCAGGCCAGGCGGAGCATCCGGGAAAGGGTGTGAACCTGGGGCAGGTTGCGGCAGTCGGTCCCGAGCTGCTTCCAGATATAGGGGATCGCGTCCAGACGGATCACGTCCATGCCGCGGTTCGTCAGATACAGCAGATTCTCGGTCATATCGTTGAAGACCATCGGATTTGCGTAGTTGAGATCCCACTGATAGGGATAGAAGGAGGTCATCACCCACTGCCCGCAGTCGTCCAGCCAGGTGAAGTTGCCCGGGGCCGTGGTGGGGAAGACCTGGGGAACGGTCTTTTCAAACTCGTCGGGGATCCGGCGGTCGTCGTAGAAGAAGTAACGCGCCCGCGCCACGGGATCGCCGGCCCGTGCGGCTCTGGCCCAGGTGTGGTCCTCGCTCGTGTGATTCATCACAAAGTCGAGCGCCAGGCTGATCCCTGCCTCGCGGCAGTCGTCGGCGAGGCGTTCCAGATCCTCCATCGTGCCGAGCTCCGGCTGAACGGCGCGGAAGTCCGCCACGGCATAGCCGCCGTCGGAGCGGCCCTTGACGGTCCGGAGCAGGGGCATCAGGTGCAGATAATTGACGCCGCACTCCTTCAGATAGGGGAGCTTGGCGCGCACGCCCTTCAGATCCCCGGCAAAATTGTCCACGTAGAGCATCATGCCGAGCATCTTGTTCGAGCGATACCAGTCCGGGTCGGCCAGACGGCGCTCGTCTCGGTCGCGGAGCGCCTGCTTGCGGTCGTCATAGCTGCGGCGCAGCATATCCACAAAGTATTCGAAGGCGCGGACGTCATTCCGGTACAGCTCGCAGTAGAGCCACTTGAGCTCGTCCAGCCGGGCGTTCAGACGGTTGACAAAGGCAGCGTATTCCATCGGCTCCTCCCTTCAGTCTGCAAAGGCGGCGACCTCCGCCAGCGTGGGCATCGCGGGGATCGCTCCGCTGCGGGAGCAGGTCAGGGCCGCGGCGCGGTTGGCAAAGTGAAGCATCTCCTCCAGCTCCGGCGCCTCCAGCGCGTTCAGGGGGCCGTCGGGACGGGCGACCAGGCGGCTCAAAAGCGCGCCGTGGAAGGTATCGCCCGCGCCGTTCGTGTCTGCGACCCGGACGCGCACGCCGGGGACGGAGCCCACGGCGTCGCCCAGACGGTAGAACGTGCCCTTGCTTCCGAGGGTCACAAGGATCAGCCGGATGCCGAGGGCTGCCAGCGCAGCCGTGCCGGCGACCGGATCGTCCGTGCCGGTCAGCAGGGGAAGCTCCTCGTCGCTGAGCTTCAGAACGTCAGTCTTCTCCAGCGGGACCTTCATCCAGGTCAGAGCAGTGGTCTCGTCGGGCCAGAGGTTCGCGCGGTAGTTCGGATCGTAGCTGATCAGCACGCCGTGGGCGCGGGCATAGTCGGCTGCCTCCAGCGTCGCGGTGCGGGCGGGGTCGGCCGTCAGGCTGACGGAGCCGAAGTGCAGGAGCTTCGGCAGGGGAGAAAGGGCACGCACGGCCTCCTCGGCGGTCAGCAGGGTGTCCGCGCCGGGGGAACGGTAGAAGGAAAAGGAGCGCTCGCCGCTGGGGGCGACGCTGACGACAGCCTGCGTGGTCAGACATTCTGCGGTCTCATACAGACCGGTCGCGTCCACGCCTTCGCGCACGAGCACGGCGCGCAGGTCGCGTCCGAAGGTGTCGCGGCCCACCTTGCCGATGAAGCCGGCGGAAGCGCCGAGCCGCGCCGCTGCAACGGCCACGTTGGCCGGCGCGCCGCCCGGATTGGCGGCAAAGTGCCGCACCTGGCGTTCGTCCACGTGCGTCTGCGTCAGATCGATCAGAAGCTCGCCCAAAGTCAGTAAATCAGCCATAAGAATCCCTCTGTATTGAAATCGTTTTCATAGATAAAACCATGATAGCACAACCGGGGAACGATTGCAAGAGCAAATCCGGAATTGGCGGAGGATTCCGCCGGATTTGTACTTATTACACGAAAGAATGGAAGTTCTTATAGGGAATGTGCATAAAAACCCGATTGCAATCTTGTCAATTATCCCATGTAGACAGGGACCGCGAAACCGTGTAAAATGATTAAGAGAGTGAAACCGATTTCAAGGTCGGAGCCCATCATCATTCAAAGGAGAGGTATCGTTATGAAGCAGTTTGATTATACCATCAAGGACCCCCTGGGCATCCATGCCCGTCCCGCCGGCCTGCTTGCCAAGCTCGCCAAGGGCTTCGGTGACACCGTCGTCACCATCACCAAGGACGGCAATACCGTCAAGGCCTCCCAGCTCATGAAGGTCATGGGCATGGGCATCAAGACCGGCAACACCATCACCATCGCCGCGGAAGGTCCCGCAGAGGACGAGGCCATCGAGGGTGTCAAGAAGTTCCTCGAGGAGAATCTGTAATCCGAAACATCCGAACGGGCGGGGCAAAAACCCCGCCCGCGCTTCTATCATTACTATATTCAGGAGGTAAACCATGATTTTGTTACAGGGCAAGGGCGTTTCCAAGGGCGTGACCAGCGGCCCCATCTATTTCTTCCGCCGCAGCGACGCCACCGTCACCAAGTATGACGCCCCCGACCAGGCAGCCGAGAAGGAGCGCCTGGCCGCCGCGCAGGAAAAGTCCATCGAACAGCTCAACCGCCTGGCGGACAAGTGCCGCGAGGAGGCCGGCGACGAGGCCGCCGTTCTCTTTGAGACCCACGCCATGTTCGTCGAGGACGAGGACTACGTTCAGGCCGTGATGGACACCCTCGAGGAAGAGGGCTGCAACGCCGAATACGCCGTGCAGTGCGCCGGCGAGCAGTTCGCCGCCATGTTCGCCGCGATGGACGACGCCTATATGCAGGCCCGCGCCGCCGATATCCGCGACGTGACCGCCAGGATCCTCAACAACCTCATGGGTGTCGTCGAGGGCGGCATCGACTCCGACGTGCCCGTGGTCCTGGCTGCCGACGATCTGGCCCCGTCCGAGACGCTCCAGCTCGACAAGAGCAAGATCCTCGGCTTCATGACCCAGGGCGGCTCCGGCAACAGCCACACCGCGATCCTGGCCCGCACGATGGGCATTCCCGCCATCTGCGGCCTGGGCGAGAGCCTGAAGACCGAGATGGAGGGCCGCACCGTCTACATCGACGGCGAAACCGGCAAGGTCGCCCTTGAGCCGGACGAGCTGACGCTGACCGCCTACAACGCCAAGCTCAAGAAGCAGCAGGAGATGAAGGTCCTGATGGATACCATGAAGGGCCAGAAGGACGTGACCCTGGACGGCCGCGAGATCCTGGTCTACTGCAACATCGGCTCCCCCGACGATCTGCCCGCCGTGCTCAATAACGACGGCCAGGGCATCGGCCTGTTCCGCTCCGAGTTCCTCTACCTCAAGGCATCCGATTTCCCCGACGAGGATACCCAGTTCCGGGCCTACAAGGCCGTGGCCGAGGGTCTGAACGGCAAGCGCGTCGTCATCCGCACCCTGGACATCGGCGCGGACAAGCAGGTCAGCTATTTTGACATGAAGAAGGAAGAGAACCCGGCCCTCGGCGTCCGTGCGATCCGCATCTGCCTGAACCGGCCTGAGATCTTCCGCACCCAGCTCCGCGCCCTTTACCGCGCCTCCGCCTACGGCAAGGTCGCCATCATGTTCCCGATGATCACCTCCGTCTGGGAGGTCAAGGAGTGCAAGCGCGCCTGCGCCAAGGTCATGGAGGAGCTCAAGGCTGAGGGTATCCCCTTCAACCCCGAAACCGAGATCGGCATCATGATCGAGACGCCCGCCTCCATCTTCGTGGCCGATGCGCTGGCCAAGGAAGTGGACTTCTTCTCCGTCGGCACCAACGACCTGACCCAGTACACCCTGGCCTGCGACCGTCAGGCGAACGATCTGGGCAAGTTCTTCGACCCGCATCACCCCGCCGTCCTGCGCGCGATCAAGATCGCGGCTGACGCGGCCCACGCCGCCGGCATCTGGATCGGCATCTGCGGCGAGCTCGGCGCGGACGTCTCCCTGCTCGAGACCTTCCTGGCCATCGGCATCGACGAGCTGTCTGTCTCCCCGTCCTCCGTCCTCCCGCTCCGCGCCGCCATCCGCAAGTCCATCGCCAAGACCTGCACGCTGGAAAAGCTGGAAAGCTGATTCCTCTGATGCGCTTGAACGCCCGGCTGTATCCCGCAAATCGGGATACAGCCGGGCGTTTCCGTCCTCCGTCTTCATTTTTCCCTTGCAATATTTCCGGGCTTGGGCTATACTAAAGAAAAAAACAGAGGAGACTTGCCGATGGAACCCAAGGAACGATTTGTCGAACTCTACCGGAAATACATCACCCGCGACGGGGCGGAGGCCTTTCTGCAATTCCTGCTGGATTCGGATTTCTTCACGGCCCCTGCCAGCGCGCGGTATCATTCCTCCGTGGCGGGCGGACTGTGCCAGCACAGTCTGAACGTCTACGACTGCCTGCGGGCTTATATGAACCGCCCCCGCGTCCAGCAGGTCTACAAGCTGGTGGGCGACGACTACAGCCCGGAGAGCATCGCGCTCGTCTCCCTGCTCCACGACGTCTGCAAGATCGGCTGCTACCGTCCCGGCTTCCGCAACGTCAAGGATGAGCGCGGCGTCTGGCAGAAGGTGGCTACCTACAACTTTGAAGATCCCCTGCCCTTCGGGCACGGCGAGAAATCGGTCTGGATGATCATGAAATACATGGACCTGACCGACCAGGAGGCCTTCGCCATCCGCTACCACATGGGCTTCTCCGGCGACGAGGACAACCGCACCGTCGGTCAGGCCATGGCGAAATTCCCCCTGGCCTTCGCCCTCTCGGTGGCCGATACCGAGGCAACCTATTTCCTGGAGTGATCCCAACGAAAAAGCGCCGGGCTGCTGAAGAACAGCAGTCCGGCGCAGTCATTTATTGCGCTTCGCTTTCGGCTTCCGGCGCGGCGAAGATCAGCAGAGCCAGATCCCCGGCCTCGGGGATGAAGTCCTCCTCCGGGTAGAACAGCGCCCAGTTTTCACCGGTGCGCAGACGAACGGCCCAGTCCTCCGGCCAGGCCTCCGGCCAGTCGATCTCCGCCGTGCGCGGAGCCCAGGTCACGATCCGGTTCAGCGCCCCGCTCTCGGGATCAAGCTCCTCCATCCGGACCAGAAGCTCTTGCTCCTCCGCCTGACCGTCGGCGTCCAGCTCTGCCGACCGGGGCAAATTTTGGAGCAACCATTCCTGCACGGCCAGTGCGGTCTCGTAGTCCGTGGCAAAGACGGTCAGCCCGCTCTCGTCCGGCTCGGTGCTCTCGTCGCCCAGCACCTCGGCGGGCGTCGTCGGCTCAGCCAGCACCAGACGGTCGTAAAGCTCCGGCTCTGCCTCCGCCAGAAGGTCCAGCAGACTGTCAGCCGAAAACTCGGTGTAGAGCAGGATGGGGGCTTCCGCCTGCCCGCTCAGATCCGCACAAATGAGGCGGAGCATCTCGTCCACGGGCCGCACGGACCCGCGAACCTCGGGCAAGCCCTTGCTGCTGCCTTCGCCGCTGCCTTCGCCGCTGCCTTCGCCGCTGCTTTCGCTGCTGCCTTCGCCGGGGGTGTTGAGATCGGCGCTGGGTGCGGCAGTGCTGTCCGGAGCCTGTACGGCGCTTGCAATCAGAGAGCCGGGTGAAAAGAAGTAACCGGTGCTGCGATCGCTCCCGTCCGCTTGCGGCAGCGAAAAGGCGAGGGTTTCTTCTGCCGACTGGGCGGGCTTCTCCGCAGACGGGGAGGGGTGGGAGACGGCCGCCCCCCCGGCGCTGGCTTTCGCAGCCGTCTGCGGACGGGGCAGGCGGATCACGCCCGTGCCGACCAGCAGAACCAGAACGGCGGCAATCAGGCCGAAGCCCGTGCCGGCGCCCCAATAGCCGCGCTTTTTCTTCTGCTTGCCGGATTCCTGTCCGATCCGGTACATCACGCCGCGCTTCAAGCCCTCCGGGGCGGGGACGGCAAGCTCGGCGGTCTTTTTCTCGATGGACGCCATCGCCTCGTACAGGCGGCGGCAGTCGGGGCAGGCGTCGAGATGCGCCTGTACACGCGCTTCGTCTTCGGCGGAGAGCGCCCCGTCAAGCCTTGCGCTCAGTAATTCATAAATCTGCTCGCAGTTCAACGCGCATCCCTCCTTTCTACCTCACAGACGAAACTGTTTTCGATTTGTTCCCAATTTGCAATAATTTATTCCGAAGCGCTGCCCGCGCCCGGGAGAGACGGGATTTGACCGTGCCCTCTTCGATGTGCAGGATCTCCGCGATCTGGGCGTAGCTCAGATCGTCGATGGCCCGCATGGTCAGGATCTGGCGCTGGACCGCCGGCAGCTCGTTGAGCGCCTGCGTCAGAAGACGGCGATCCTCGGCGGCAAGCAGGGCCTCCTCCGGCGTCTTGGCGGGATCGGGCAGATCAAGCTGGGTCTCTCCGTCCTCGTCGTCGGTGACGGTCAGCGAGACCGTGGCCTTGCGCTTCCTGGCCCGCAGGAAGTCCAGGCAGACGTTGGAGGTCAGCCGAAACAGCCAGGTGGAAAAGGCGGATTCAAACTGGAAGCTCCCCAGGTTCCGCCAGGCCCGGAGGAAGGCCTCCTGCGACAGGTCGAAGGCGTCGTCCTCGTTCCCGCTCATCCGCAGGGCGAGGTTGTAGACCTTCGTCTGATATTTCTCCACCAGAAGTCCGAAGGCGTCGTTGTCGCCGTCCAGAACCTTCTGTATGATTTCTCGTTCATCCATTGACAGTTCCTCTAAGACAGATCCCGCTGGATCCCCGCGATCACCCGGCGGACGTCGTCCATCGTCTGAATTGCGGAGATTTGCTGCTTGTAGTAGTTGCTGTAGGCCACGCCGCGCAGATACCAGGCCAGATGCTTGCGGGCCTCCAGACAGGCGATATGCTCGCCCTTGTCGGCGCAGGCCAGCTCCATCTGGCGGGCGGCGGTCTCCATGCGGACCCGGAGCGGGGGACGGGCCGGGATCGGCTCGCCCGCCAGAGCGGCCCGGATCTCCGCAAAGAGCCAGGGGTCGCCGAAGCTGGCTCTGCCCACCATGACGGCGTCGGCCCCGGTCCGGTTCCGGCAGCGCAGGGCGCTCTCCGCGGAGAGGACGTCGCCGTTGGCGATCACCGGGATCTTCACGGCCCGCTTGACCTCGGCGATGATATCCCAGTCCGCCGTGCCGGAATAGAGCATAGTTTTCGTCCGGCCGTGGACGGCGATCGCCGCTGCGCCGTTGTCCTCGGCGGCCTTTGCCAGCTCCACCACGGTGATATGGCTCTTGTCCCAGCCCTTGCGGGTCTTGACGGTCACGGGCACGGGCACGGCGTCCACTACGGCGCGGATGATCCGGCCTGCCAGATCAATATCCTTGAGCAGGGCCGAGCCCTCGCCGTTGTTGACGATCTTCGGCATCGGGCAGCCCATGTTGAGGTCGATGAAGTCGCAATGGCTGTGCTCCAGGGCCAGGGCAGCGCCGCGCGCCATGATCTCCGGCTCCGAGCCGAAGATCTGCGCCCCGCAGATCACGCCCTCGTTCCGGCGCAGCAGAGACGCGGATTTCCTGTCCTGATAGCAAAGCGCCTTTGCCGAGACCATCTCCGTCACCGTGGCCGCCGCGCCGAGCGACGCGCAGACCGCGCGGAAGGCGTGGTCCGTCACCCCTGCCATCGGCGCGAGGATCGCTCCGACGGGGAGGGTATGTGTTCCAAGCTGCATAGATACTCCTTCGTAAGGGGAAATGATGGGGGATCAGCCGCCGAGCGCCCGGTCCAGGGTTTCCAGGTCCCCCTCGGTCGTGGACCAGGAGGTCGCCAGGCGGACGACGGTGTGGGTCTCGTCGGCGCGGGACCAGTAGCTGACCGCGACCTGCTCGCGCAGACGGGCCAGGGCCTCGTTTTCCAGCACAACGAACTGTTGGTTCGTCGGCGTCTCGCGGAACATCGGGAGCCCGTGCCTGCGCAGGATCTCCTTGAGCCGCTCGGCGGCCTCGATCCCGTGCCGTCCGATCTCCCAATAGAGGCCGTCGGTGAACAGGGCGTCGAACTGCACGCCGAAGACGCGGCCCTTTGCCAGCATGGCAAGGCGCTTCTTCGTGTAGTTGGCGAAATGCGCCGGAGCTCCGTGCGGGAAGACCAGCGCCTCGCCGCAGAGCGCGCCGCACTTGGTTCCGCCGATGTAGAAGGCGTCGCAGAGGGCGGCGATCGTTTTCAGATCCAGGTCGGCTGCCCGGCTCGCAAGACCGTAGGCCAGCCGTGCGCCGTCCAGATACAGGCGCAGACCGTACTGTCTGCAAACGGCGGCGATGTCCTCCAGCTCCCGCCGGGTATAGAGACTGCCCCACTCCGTCGGGTTCGTCACGTAGACCACGCCCGGCCAGACGACGTGCTCGCGGTTCTCATCCGCCAGCACGGTCTCGGTCAGCTCGTGTACTGCGGCGGCGGTCAGCTTGCCGTCCCGTTCGGGCAGGAGCAGGAGCTTGCAGCCGATGGCCTCCAGACCGCCGGCCTCGTGGACGTGGATATGTCCGGTCTCCGCCGTCACCACGCCCTCCCAGGGCCGAAGCAGGGCGGAGATCGCCACCACGTTGACCTGGGTCCCGCCGCTGAGGAAAAAGACGGAGCCGTCGGGGCAGCCGCAGGCGTCCAGGATCTTCCGCTCGGCAGACCGCGACCAGCGGTCGTCTCCGTAGCCCGCGCCGGGCTCCAGATTGGTTTCCAGCAGACGCTGCATCAGCTTCGGATGTGCGCCGGCAATGTAATCGCTCTCAAAATTTACCATACGATCTCCTATCCGGTCATACGGCGCAGGATCTGCGTGCCGTGTGCCTTTAACCAGGCCTCCTGCGTCCGGTAATCGGGCAGGGCCTTTTCCACCTCCGCCCAGAAGGCGGGGGAGTGATTCATATGCTTGCGGTGGCAGAGCTCGTGAACCACGACGTATTCCACGACCGCCTCCGGGCAGAGCATCAAAAGACAGTTGAAGTTCAGATTGCCCTGCGCCGAGCAGCTTCCCCATTTGGAGCGCTGATTGCGGATCGTGATCCGCCCGAAGCGCACGCCGAGCCTCTGCGCCCAGACCCGCGCCAGCGGGGGCAGGACGGCCATCGCCCGATCCGCGAGGGCGCGGATCTCCGTCTCGGTCAGCCGGTCCTCCGGCTCCGGCGCGGCAGACTTCACGCTTGCCGCGGTTTTTTCGATCCAGGACCGGTGCCGCTCCACGGCCTGCAGGATCTCCGCCTCCGGCATCCGCAGGGGTGCGCGAACCACGACGGTTCCGTCGGCCCGGACCTGAATGCCCAGCGTTTTTCTTCCGGAACGGACGATTTCCAAGCCCGCACCCCCCTTGTTCTGCCGCTGCTTCTTCTCATTATACCCTGCAAACCCGGTTTTGTAAATGCGAAATTCTCAAAAAGGCTTGCTTTTTCCGACCGCATCCGATATAGTAAGGACAGAACCCCGGCACAAAGAAAGAATCAGGAGTGATACTATGTCTATCAAAGCAGTCGTTCTCGCGGCGGGCAAGGGTACCCGCATGATGTCTGAGGCGAACAACCTTCCGAAGGTGCTCCGCCAGGCCTGCGGCAAGCCGCTTCTGCACTACGTTCTCCGCGCGCTCGACTTCATTCCCGTTCAGAATACCGTCCTGGTCGCGGGCTATATGCGCGAAAAGGTCTTTGAAGCATTCCCCGACTATCCCCGCGCCGTCCAGGATCCCCAGCTCGGCACCGGTCACGCGGTCATGTGCGCCCGCGAACATCTGGAGGGCTTTGACGGCACCGTCCTGGTCTGCTACGGCGATATGCCCCTGCTCCGGAAGGAGGTCTACCAGGGCCTGCTCGACTTCCATGCCAGGTCCGGCGCTGCCTGCACCATGCTCTCCGGCACCTGCGACGAGTATCTGCCCTATGGCCGCGTCCTGCGCGACGAGAACGGCGACTTCCTCCGCATCGTCGAGGACCGCGACTGCACCCCGGAGCAGAAGGCCATCCGCGAGCTCAACGTGGGCATCTACGCCTTCGACTGCAAGGCCCTGCTGACCAGTCTGGACGAGATCCGGAACAACAACGCTCAGAACGAATACTATCTGACCGACGTGCCCGCCATCCTGCGCGGCAAGGGTCAGCGCGTTGCGGTCTACACCGCCGAGCTCAACGAACAGATCCTCGGCGTCAACACACCCGAGCAGCTCGCCCTGACCGAGAAGTATCTGACCGGCGGCTGAGCGGCAAGCGCCTCCGGGCTCCCTGCCCCCCGACCCGTCCGGAGTCCCGGACAGGTCGGGGGGTCGATCCGTTATTCGGACGACTTTTTCCCCACTTTGTATGATGTAAAATGATATGAACCAATAAAAAGAGAAGCCCTTGCTTCGATATGGTATAATTGAGTTACCACACATCAACCACCGTATCGGAGGGAGGACTTCCCATGAACATTCTATCACAAGAGGCCCGGAAAAGGCAAGCAGTAGTTAAGCTGGCAAACAGAAAAGGTGTCACATTTGCAGCAAAGATATACGGTGTAAGCAGCTCCAGCGTGAAAAGATGGAAAAAGCGGTATGACGGAACGTGGAAATCTCTGGTGGAACGGTCGCATCGCCCAAACAGCCATCCAAGACAGCACACGGAGGCCGAGGAAATGATTATCTCCAAGGCGTTCTGGAAGAAGCATAAACGGTACGGCTGGTATGGGGTATATGAGGAAGCCAAGGCGAACGGATATACGCGAAGCCTCAGCGGACTGATCTACGCAGCAAAGCGATTGGATTTGGCAGAGCAAGGGAAGCAGCAAGAGGCCAGACGCCATGACAGGCGATATCCGGAGCTGTTAATACCCGGTGAAAAGGTACAGATTGACGTTAAAGAGGTGCCTTACAACTGTTTACGGGGCAATTTAGTACGGGATAACAAGCATTTGTACCAATGGACAGCGATAGATGAGTGCACCAGAATCCGGTTTGTATACGGTTTTGAGGAGCATACACCGGAGAACTCGGTCAAGTTTTTGAGGATGCTGGTAAAGGTATTTCCGTTCAAGATCCAGACGGTCCAGACGGACAATGGCACAGAGTTTACCTACAAGTATATCAGTGACACAGAAGAATGCCCATTTGACAAGGCGCTGAGGGAACTTGGGATCGCTCACAAGCTGATCCCGCCAAGGACGCCCTGGCACAACGGGAAGGTGGAACGCAGCCACCGAAACGACCAGAGATATTTCTATGATTGGGAGACGTTCCGCAGCTTGGAGGACTTCAACAAGAAGCTGGCAAAACACCTGATTTGGAGCAACAACAAGCCAATGCGGACGTTGAAGGACAAGAGTCCGAGAGAGCTGCTGGCTGAGAAGTTGGCGAAGAAGTGAAGCCGTTGGCGAGCCGCCGCATTTGGTGGGCTTTTCCGCCTCCGCCCTACGGGCTCCGGCTCCAAAGCCCACCAAATGCAATACCATACCGAAGCTTTATCTTTTTTTCGAGAAAGTGGTTCACATCAATTGACATCGCAGAGGCAAGAAGGTGAATTTTAAGCGGTTTTTCTTGCATTACGACGCAAAATGTGATATGATACATGGACGAAACCACGGCTGTCTGCTGCAGGACGGCCTCGCCCGGACGGGCGGAACGGAGGAATTACTTTGGAAATCTACGACGAGATTGAATTGCACGTCTGTCCCTGCTGCGGCGGACCCGGTCTGCTGGAGGAGGAAGGAGGCTACTGCTGGTACGTCATGTGCATGGACTGCGGCGCGCAGACCGCGCCCGCTGAGTACCGCTCCCCTGCCGAGCGGATCGAGGCCGCCCGCAAGGTGGCCCATCTTTGGAACATCGGCAAAACCATCCGCCCCGAAAACGGAGAATAAGGCTTTCCGGCGCGGGAAGCCCGATCCTGACTGAAAAGAGGCAATCATAATGGGATTGTTTACCGGAAAAACACTGCTCATCACCGGCGGAACCGGCTCCTTCGGCAACGCCGTGCTCAACCGCTTCCTGGACACCGACATCGGTGAGATCCGAATCTTCTCCCGCGACGAGAAAAAGCAGGACGATATGCGCCACCTGTATCAGCAGAAATACCCGGCGCAGGCCGGGAAGCTCAAGTTTCACATCGGCGACGTGCGCGATCCCGGTTCGATCCTGGACGCCATGCACGGGGTGAACTACGTGTTCCACGCGGCTGCCCTGAAGCAGGTCCCTTCCTGCGAATTCTTCCCGCTTGAGGCCGTGAAGACCAACGTGATCGGCACGGACAACGTGCTGAGCGCCGCCATGCGCTGCGGCGTGGAGACCGCGATCTGCCTTTCCACCGACAAGGCCGCCTACCCGATCAACGCGATGGGCACCTCGAAGGCAATGATGGAAAAGGTCGTGGTGGCCAAGAGCCGGACCAGCGGCAGCATGAAAATCTGCTGCACCCGCTATGGCAACGTGATGTGTTCCCGCGGCAGCGTGATCCCGCTCTGGATCGACCAGATCAAGGCCGGCAAGCCCATCACTGTGACCGAGCCCTCCATGACGCGCTTCATCATGTCGCTGGAGGAGGCTGTGGACCTGGTCCTCTTTGCCTTTGAGAACGGGCAGAACGGCGACATTCTGGTGCAGAAGGCCCCCGCCTGCACGATTGAGACACAGGCCAGGGCACTGCTGGAGCTGTTCCACGCAGATAACCCGATCACGCAGATCGGAATCCGGCACGGCGAAAAGATGTACGAGACCCTGCTGACCAACGAGGAATGCGCCCACGCCATCGACCTGGGCAGCTTCTACCGCGTCCCCTGCGACAAGCGCGATCTCAACTATGACCGCTACTTCACAACGGGCGACGCCCAGCGGAACACGCTGACCGAGTTCAATTCCAACAATACACAGCGGCTGGACGTGGAGCAGACGAAGCAGAAGCTTCTGTCTCTGCGCTACATCCGCGACGAGCTGGCAAGCTGGGAGGCGCGGGCATGAAGGTTCTCGTCACCGGTGCAAAGGGCTTCGTGGGGAAGAATCTGGTCTGCGCCCTGAAAAACGTGCAGGAGGGCAAGGACCGCACGCGCGGAGACCTGCAAATCGAACAGATCTGGGAATACGATCTGGACACCCCGGCCTCCGTTCTGGACGAGGCCTGCGCGGAGGCGGATTTCGTCTTCCACCTGGCGGGGGTAAACCGGCCGAAGGACAAGGCCGAGTTCATGACCGGAAACGCCGGCTTCACCGAGACGCTCCTGCAGAAGCTCCGCGACTGCGGCAACCGCTGTCCCGTGATGCTCTCCTCCTCTACCCAGGCGTCCCTGCTGGGGCGGTTTGCCGGCTCGGACTACGGAGCGAGCAAGCTCGCCGCCGAGAAAGAATTCTTTGCCTACGCCGCCCAGACCGGGGCTGAGGTTCTGGTCTACCGCTTCCCGAACCTGTTCGGCAAGTGGTGCCGCCCCGGCTACAACTCCGCCGTGGCGACCTTCTGCCACAACGTCGCCCGCGATCTGCCGATCACAGTCAGCGATCCGGCCGTGGAGCTGGAGCTGGTCTACATTGACGATCTGGTGGACGAGCTGCTTCTGGCCCTGCGGGGCAAGGCCCACCGCTGCGAGCTGGACGGGCTGACCCCCGTGCCGAAGCCGGACGGCGCGTACTGCTGCGTTCCGGTCTCCCACCGGGCAACCCTGGGACAGATCGTGGACCTGCTCCGCAGCTTTCGCGCCCAGCCCGACACGCTGCTGATGCCGCCCATCCCGGACGGTTCCTTTGCCAAAAAGCTCTATGCGACCTATCTTTCCGATCTGCCGCGGGAGCGCGTCAGCTTCCCGCTCCGGATGAACTGCGACGCGCGCGGCAGCTTCACGGAGCTGCTCCGCACGGAGGGCCACGGCCAGTTCTCGGTCAACGTCAGCCGCCCGGGGATCGTAAAGGGCGAGCACTGGCACAACACAAAGTGGGAGTTCTTCATCGTGGTCTCCGGACACGCTCTGATCCAGGAGCGAAAGATCGGGAGCGACGAGGTGTTGAACTTCGAGGTCAGCGGCGACCGGATCGAGGCGGTCCATATGCTCCCCGGCTACACCCACAACATCATCAATCTGTCTCAGACCGAAAACCTGGTCACGCTGATGTGGGCCAGCGAATGCTTCGACCCCAACCACCCGGACACCTTCCGCGAGGACGTGTGCGGAAAAGGAGAATGATATGGAACAGGCTCAATTCCGCGGCGACGGACGGCTGAAGCTGCTGATCATCGTCGGCACCCGGCCGGAGATCATCCGCCTGTCGGCCACAATCACCCGCTGCAGGAAATACTTTGACTGCATTCTGGCCCACACGGGGCAAAACTACGATTATAATCTGAACGGGATCTTCTTCCGTGATCTCAAGCTGGACCCGCCCGAGGTCTATCTGGACGCAGTCGGCGCGGATCTGGGCGAGACCATCGGAAACATCATCGCCGCCTCCTATAAGCTGATGGTCGAGCTCCGGCCCGACGCCCTGCTGATCCTGGGCGACACCAACTCCTGCCTGAGCGCGATCCCTGCCAAGCGGCTGCATATCCCGATCTTCCACATGGAGGCCGGCAACCGCTGCAAGGACGAGTGTCTGCCCGAGGAGACGAACCGCCGGATCGTGGACATCATCTCCGACGTGAATCTCCCGTACTCCGAGTTCGCCCGCCGCTATCTGATCGAATGCGGCTGCCCGAAGGAGCGAACCTTTGTGACAGGCTCCCCGATGGCGGAGGTCCTGCGCGCGAATCTGACGGACATCGAGGCCAGCGACGTGCTGGACCGCCTGGGCCTGAAGGCGAAGCAGTACGTTCTGCTCTCCGCGCACCGCGAGGAAAACATCGACACGGAGAAAAACTTTCTGTCTCTGTTCCACGCGATCAACCGGCTGGCGGAAACCTGCGACATGCCGATCCTCTACTCCTGCCATCCGCGCAGCCGCAAGCGTCTGGAGGCCTCCGGCTTCCGGCTGGATGCGCGGGTCATCGCGCACGAGCCGCTTGGCTTCCACGACTACAATCATCTGCAAATGAACGCCTTCGCCGTGGTCTCCGACTCCGGCACTCTGCCGGAGGAGAGCTCCTTCTTCGCCTCCATCGGGCGGCCCATCCCCGCCGTCTGCATCCGGACCTCCACCGAACGGCCCGAGGCGCTGGAGCAGGGCGACTTCGTGATCGCAGGTATCTCGGAACAGTCGCTGCTGCAGGCGGTCCGCACCGCCGTGGAATCCGTCCGCGTCGGCGACAGCGGTCTGCCCACGCCGGATTACACGGATGAGCACGTGAGCATGAAGGTCGTTAAAATCATCCAGAGCTACACCGCCATCGTCAAGAAAACGGTATGGCGGGAGGAGCCGGACACAATCTGACAGTCAAACAGGGATCTGCTATGAAAACCAACGAAGCGCACAAGGGAGAGATCGTTGAAGAGGACGGTTATCTCTACTATTATCAAGACGGCGTCCCGACCCACGCGGGCGTGGTGCAGGTAGACGGCAAGCTCTACTATGCCGGCCGCGAGGGCGAGCTGGTCTGCGGCCACCACAAGGCCGTCCACACCGACCGCGCGAACGGTCTGGTCAAGCGCGGCACCTATGAATTCGACGAGGACGGCGTTCTGATCGAAGCAAGCTACCAAAAGCCCGTCCGGGCAAAAGCCAAGCGCCGCAAAAAAGGCATCTCCAAGCGCGCCTGGAAGGTCCTCTGCGCGGCACTGGCGATCCTGGTCGTGCTGGCCATCGGGCTGGCCCTCTATCTGACCGAGGACCGGACAGGGACTGCCGCCCAGACGCCGGAATCTGCCGCCGCGCAGACGACAGGCGACGCAGGTCCCATCGAGCTTCCGCCGGTCGGAGAGACGGTCTGGCTGGTTTCGCCGTCGCTGCAGGCCGTCTACGACGGGACCGCGACGCTCCAGGAGGCCGTCTCGCATTCCGACAGCCCGATCGAACCTTACCGCTTCCGCTATTCGATGGCTGCGGAAGACCGCGCGGTTTTGACGCTCGCCGGGCAGAGCTGGGAGCTCGACCCGCAGGCCTCCGTCCTGGAGATCTACAACCTCGAGACGGGCAGGCGCTACGACTATACCGTTACCGTCAGCGGCGACTGGGGCAGCCGGACGCTGGACGGCAGCTTCGAGGCCGCGGATTCCAACCGCTTCGTCCGGCTGGACGGCGTTGTGAACACCCGCGACGTCGGCGGCTATGAGACGCTGAACGGAATGCGCGTTCGGCAGGGCGTTTTGATCCGCGGCGGCGAGCTGGACGGTCTGGTCGAACCGAGCTACTTCCTGGAAGACCCCGCCCAGGCAGAGCCCTTCCATTTCCGCTACGACTGCGATCTGCGGTCCGGCTCTGTGTTCACCGGGGTCTACGCCTCCCGGCTGGGCGAGGACGTGACCCACAAATTCTTTACCGCCCCGCAATACGGACAGGTTTTCCAGGCGGAATACTTCGCCGCGCTTCGGGATCTGTTCGCGGAGCTGGCTGACGCCAACCACTATCCGATGTATCTGCACTGCACCTACGGCGCTGACCGGACCGGTACGCTGGTCTTTCTGCTGCAGGGCATTCTGGGCGTGCCGGAGGAGCAGATGCGCTTTGAGTACTGCCTGTCCGGCTTCACCTTCCCCCAGTATGTCTCCGGCGAGAACCTGAACGTTCTGATCAACGGCGTATCCGCCTACCCCGGCGACACGCTCAACGAGAAGATCGAGGCGTTTCTGACGCAGACCGTCGGCGTCCCGGCGGAGCAGCTGGACAGCATCCGGGCCATCTTCCTGGAGTGATGCGGGGATGGAACCGCAAAATGCGGGAATCATAAAGAAACCGGAACTTTTCGGGCCTGCGCCCGTCTGAAAAAAGGAGGAACCAAGATGGATGAGCATCATGGCTTCATCAACGACATGCTGGACGTCAAGATCCTGATCCTCTACGTGATGAACCGGGTCATCTACCCGGTGGATGAACATAAGCTCTATGAGCTCTGTCTGCAGGATGATAAGCTGAGCTATTTTGACGTCATGCAGGCTGTGCCGCAGCTTGTGGAGAGCGGTCATCTCGCCCCCTGCAAGGGCGGATATCAGATCACCGACAAGGGCCGCCAGAACACGGCGATCACCAAGGATTCCCTGGCCTACCCCGTGATGCAGCGCGCCAGCCGCGCCGTGGACCGCTTCAACCGGGAGGTCCGCCGCGACAGCTTTGTCCGCACGGAGATCCTGGAGCAGCCGAACGGAGACGCCCTGGCCGTTATGCACTACAACGACGAGATGGGTCCGCTGATCACGATCGAATACAGCTGCACCTCGCCCAGGCAGGCGGCCTTTCTGACCAACGCCTTCCACACCCGTGCAGACCGCATCTATCAGACCGTAACCGAGCTTCTGACCGCAAAGGGCGACCCGGCGGACGAGGCAGGGCAGGAAGAATAAGCCCCGCCGCGGCCTTCTCCGAAAATTCGTCCTTGATTCCATGCCGATTTATGGTATAATGGAAGCAGAGAGACCAACCGGTTTCTCAAAGCACTTGAAAGGAGCGACGCATTATGAAAATCCAGATCAACGAAAAGAAAGTCACTCTGCCGGAGAGTGTCCACGCTTACGCCGAGAAAAAGGTGACCAAGCTGGATCGCTATTTCCGCGATGACGCAGAAGCCTTTGTCGCTTTTTCCGTTGAGAAGAACCGGAACAAGGTGGAGCTGACGGTTCACGCCTCCAACATCTACTTCCGGGCAAGCGAAAGCACCTCAGACATGTACGCCTCCATCGACGCAGCCGTTTCCGACATTGAACGTCAGATTCGCAAGAACAAGACCCGTCTTGCCCGCAGAATCCGCCAGGACGCCTTCGTCCGCAGCGCGGAGGTCACCTCCTTCGTCCCCGATACCGAGGACACCGGAGACTACAAGCTCGTCCGCGTCAAGGGCTTCGCCTTTATGCCGATGAGCCGCGAAGAAGCCATCCTGCAGATGAACCTTCTGGGGCATAGCTTCTTCGCCTTCCGTGACGAGGATGCAAACGGTGTGTTCGCGGTGGTTTACAGACGGAACGACGGCGACTACGGTGTGATCGAAGACGTTCGTTGATATACACGTTCGTAGGCAGTTGTACAATTTCAAATGCTATCCATGCAGCTGGGGTACGGTTCGCCGTACCTCAGCTTGTACGGGGATTTCGCCGCCGGGGAAATATCCGTACAAGCTGAGGTTTCATCCGCCCCTCGGAGGTGTGCTTATGACAAAACGAATGGTTCTCTATGAGGCCGCAAAGATCCTGCTTCTGTTCGTGGAGCTGGTCTGCGTCGTCGTGATCTGCTTCGGCGTATTCCTGTTTATCCGCTTCGTGACGCGGCTGGGCTTTGCGATGTCTCCGTTTACCTACGACCAGATGATGAACGTCGCCGATTCCGTGCCGGATAAGCTGAGCATCGTGCGAAGAGTCATGCTGCTCTTTATCAGCCGGACCACAAAGGAGGAGGCCATCGCCGGTATGCTTCGCTACGGCGGCCTCGCCCTGGCCGGGGTGGTCGTGCTGATGCCCTGCCGTCTGCTGCTTCGGTCGGTGGAGCGTTCCTTCAAGCAGCGTTTTATGCCGGACGTGCTGGAGAAGACCTTTTCCGACTTCACCTATGACGCCAAACGCCGCGCTGCCAGGGAGGAGCCGCTGGTCGATATGGGCCTGCTCTCCCGCGCCGAGCGATACTACACGGCCAACAGTCTGGAGGGACTCTACCGCGACTGCTGGGTCGCCTCGCAGGAGATCGCCTGCGGCGGCGTCTATTCCGATCACTACGCCAGCCACCGCGTCAAGGTGCGCGGGCAGTGGCTGACCATCCGTCTGAACTTCGATTTCCAGGGGACCCTGATTTTGGAGGGCAGAAACACCAAGAACCGCTTCAGCCACCGCGCGCTGGCCGGGAGGATGGCGGAGCTCGTGGTGGACCATCCGGAGCTTGCCGCGCAGTTCGTCTGCTATACGGACAACGTGGAGGACGCCAGAGCCCTGCTGACCGTGGAAATGGCGGACAAGCTGCTCTCAATGCTGGACCGATACCCCGATCTTTGCGTTTTCTTCCGCCAGGGCAGCATGCACGTTCTGATCCGCCGCCGCTCCTTCAACCGCCGCTGGGAGCTGGCCTGTCCGTTCTGCTATCCTCAGCTCCGTCGCGAGGCCGCCCGTCTGTACGGCCCGCTCCTGGATTTCACGGACCTGCTTCTGGAATAAACCGGGTCCGCGCCGCAATGCAATACCGATCCGAACAGGCCCGCCGGTCACGGCGGGCCTGTTTTGCGCTGCGCTCCGGTTTTTGCAAAAAGACGGTTGCCTTTTCGGAGTATTGTGGTATAATCCAAGCAGAACAGGAAAGGAAGCGGCCTCCGGCCGCAGATCGACATGAAAACCTCAATTGGATTCATCCTCTTTTTTGCGCTGACAGCGGTTCTGCTTGCGGCGGTTCTGGAGCTGGGGCGGAATACGCTCTGGGGCTGGGGTCTGTTCGTGCTCGGCCTGGCAGCCTACTTCATCCTGCGCGGGACCGTCCTGGCCGAGCGCAGCTTCCTCTGGCGGCTTCTCGGCTTCGCCGGTTTTCTGCTTGTGTTTTTCGCCGTGTTCAAGCTGTCCGCGCCGCCGGTGCGGGCCGTTCCCGCGGTCCGGGTCAAGAACCCGAAGCCGACCGGCGTGATCACCGTTGAACAGGGAAAGCTGCAAGGCGTCTGCAACGCAGACGGCTCCGTGGAGGTCTTTGCCGGGATCCCCTATGCCAAGCCGCCGGTTGGAGAGCTGCGCTGGAAGGAGCCGCAGCCGCCCGAGCCCTGGGAGGGCGTGCGCGTCTGCGATACCTTCGCGCCGATGTCCATGCAGACCCGGAACAGCCCGATCTTTGACTCCCTCTCCGAGATCGCGGTTTACCACACCTTCCGCATTACCCCGGACGACAACTGGATCGCGCCGATGAGTGAGGATTCCCTCTATCTGAACGTCTGGAAGCCGGCGGGCGAGGTCTCGGGTCTGCCCGTACTGGTCTACGTCCACGGCGGCTCTCTGACCAGCGGTCAGGCGTGGTACGATCAGTATAACGGCGAGGCCATTGCCCGCGAGGGCGTGGTCGTGGTCAACTTTGCGTACCGGCTGAACGTCTTCGGCTTCTATGCGAACGAGGCTCTGGCTGCCGAATCCCCCAACGGGACCACAGGCAACTACGGCCTGCTTGACCAGATCCAGGCCTTGAAATGGGTGCAGCAGAATATCTCGGCCTTCGGAGGGGACCCGAACCAGGTCACGCTTGCCGGAGAATCCGCCGGCGCGTCCTGCGTCAACGCCCTCTGCGTCTCGCCGCTGAGCAAGGGTCTGTTTCAGCGCGCGATCGCCGAATCCAGCGGCGTCACGGCAAAGGTCCCCTATCACACCTTCCGAACGCTGGAAAGCGCCCTTAAAATGGGCCGCGACATTCAGGCGGAGTTTCAGGCCGCCGATCTGTCCGCGCTCCGCGCCGTGCCTGCAGAGGACCTGGTCCGAACCAAATTCACGAACAGCGCGATGACCGTGGACGGCTGGGCGATCACGGAGCAGCCCTATCTGACCTATGAGAAGGGCGAAAACCACGAGACCGCCCTGCTCCAGGGCTACAACGTCCACGAGGCCGACCTCTTTGCAATGACGGCCCGGGTCAACGCCGAGAACTACGTCGAACAGCTCCGTCCGCTCTACGGGTCCTGCGCCCAGCAGGCAGCCGAGCTGGTTCCGTCCAGGGAGCAGGTGCCGTTCTATAAATGCATCATCGACCGGGGCGGCAGCGCGAAGGGCGCCTATGACGAGGCCGTCTCCGCCGCCTGGTTCAGCTACAGCCACTACCGCTGGGCCAGGCTGCTCGCGCCGCAGGGCGTTCCGGTTTATACCTACTATTTTACGAAGGACAACCGGGGCATGGGCTGCCATCACGCCGGAGAGCTTCCCTACTTCTACGGCTGTCTGGACGCCCATCCGCAGAATTACGACGAGACGGACCGCGTCCTGTCCGCGCAGATGCTCCAATATTATGTCAACTTTATCAAGACCGGCGACCCGAACGGCAGCGGTCTGCCGGAATGGCAGACCGACGCTGCCTCCGGCGGCAAGGTGCTGGAGCTTGGCGCACAGGTGCGGATGATCGAGGACCCGCATCTCGGCCTGCACGAGCTGCTGGACCAATACCAGGACGGGCTGGAATAAAGCTGCATACGCATAAAAACCGCCGAAGCCGGCGGTTTTTTGCTGTCTTGGTCGCTTATTTCTTCAAGGAGCAGGTTCGGATGTGGTCGCGGAGCTCTGCGCCCCCGCGCAGGTAGCGAAGCAGGATCTCCGCACAGGCACGGCTGTCGCTTCCCGCATGGTGGTGGTCCAGGTCGATGCCGTACCGCGCGCAGAGATCGTTCAGCTTATGGCTGACACCGGGCAGAATGCGCCGACCCATCTGGACGGTACAGACGTAACGGACGTAAGGCTTCCACACGATCCCGTAATCCCGCAGGCATTTTCGCAGGACGCCCAGATCGAACACAGCGTTATGCGCAACGAGCAGGCCGTTGGAGAGGATCGGTTCGATTCTCTCCCAGATCTCCGGGAAGGTCGGCGCGTCGCAGACCGTTTCCTCGCTGATCCCGGTCAGCAGGGTGTTGAAATAGTCAAAATAGGTTTCAGGATCGACCAGAGAATAGAAGGAATCCTGAATCTCTCCGTCCTCGATCACCGTGATCCCGATGGCGCTCATCCTCCGATTTTCCCGATTCGGCGTCTCCACGTCGAAGGCAACAAAGCGTGACATAACCATTCCTCCTTTCGGCGCAGGTCTATCATACCACAGAGATCGGGCAATTTCCACTCTTTTCGCAAACGATCGCGCCCGGTTCGTCCGGGCGCGATGGTTTGCGCGTTTTTTTGATGGAACGGCGTCCTGCGGACGCTTATACGACGGAGGGCTCGGTGAAGAGATTGCCCTCTGCAAAGCGGGAGAGCTTGAGGCGGGAGGCGTCGATGGTGGGCTCCATGCCGAGGATCATCTCGGACATGACCGTGCCGGTGACGGGACCGAACATGAAGCCGTGTCCGCTGAAGCCAACGGCCACGTAGAAGCCCTCGACGCTGTCCACCTTGTCATAGATGGGCTGGCGGTCCGGGGACATATTGTATAGGCCCGCCCACTGGCGGATGATGCGCAGCTTGCCGATCAGAGGCAGCACGTTGTCGATCGTCTTCGCCATCTCCTCCAGGAAGTGCCAGGACGAGGTCCTTCTGAGGTCTCTCGGCTCGCCGGAATCGCTGCGGCCCATGATGAAGGAGCCGTGCGGCGTCTGCTGCACGTAGAGGTTCAGATTAAAGGCCATGACCATCGGGTCCTGCATATGCTCTACCGGCTCCGTGACCAGGATCTGGTGGCGCTCGGAATAGAGCGGCAGCTCGACGCCGACCATCCTTGCAATGCCCTGCGACCAGGCGTTGGCCGCGTTTACGACGATGGGCGTCTCAATATAGCCCTTGTTGGTCTCCACGCCGACGATCCTGCCGTGCTCGACCTTGATGCCGGTGACCTCGGTGAAGGTATTGAACTCCACGCCCAGACGCTTGGCGGCCTTGTAGAAGGCGTCCGTCGTCTTGTGGGGATTCAGGAAGCCGTCCTTCTGGCAGTAGGCTGCGCCGGAGAGAATGTCGGTGTTGAGATGGGGCACAAGCTCCTTGGCCTCCTCCAGACTCATCATGCGGGAGGGAATGCCGCAGGCGTGCTGGACCTCGATGTTCTTCCGGAACTGGGTCAGCTCCTTTTCCGTGTCGGCGATCATCAGATAGCCGCTCTGCCGCAGCTCAATGTCGCCGTCGTATTCCAGGATGTCGTTGGCATGCTCAAAGAACTCCGTGGAGAACTTGGACATGCGGCAGTTCATCTCGGTGCCCCACTGCATCCGGAAGCCAGCGCCGCAGGCGCCGGTGGAGCCGGAGCAGATGAAGCTCTTTTCGAGCACGACGATGTTCTTCGCCCCGCGGACGGCCAGGTTGTAGGCAATGGAGCAGCCGGACATACCGGCGCCGATGATGACGATATCCGCTTTATTCTTCATGCTTCTTCGCCTCCTCTGCAATCAGATGGAGCTTCACGCCCACCACCGGGGGGCGAATATTGTGGAACTTGAGATCGGCAACGTTCTGTCCGGTGGCGTTGGCGATCTCCCGGAGCACGAGCTGGCCGCAGGTCTTGCCCTGACAGGGGCCCATGCCGATGCGGGTGATCCGCTTGATCTCGTCGTAGGTCACGTAGCCCTGGGCGATCAGATCCCGAATCTCCTTCAGCGTGACGTCGGAACAACGGCAAATAATGGTATTCTCATCCATTTGCTTCTTCCTCCCTCCTGAAATTTCGGAAGTCATAGAGATAGCTGCGCG
>JAEEGH010002948.1_pt1 | contig 45312 bp, 39 predicted proteins | sample 9134181 | NCBI WGS metagenome assembly JAEEGH01 (sample SAMN16246544, study PRJNA631951) | gut metagenome | biome: gut microbiome; feature: rumen; material: DP-attached | host: Bos | place: Iran: Karaj | collected 2018-10
TGCGCGAGGTCTGCTCGGATGATGACGTCAACGTCGGAATAGAGGAGTTTGTCGTATTCGGGAATGAGTTCAGGCGCGAGCAGCCGGTAATAGGCGGTTTCGGGAATGCCCCGTATTTCATAGGCGCCGACAAATTCCCCCTTGACTTCACGGACCGTCATCCGGAAATTGTCGAACCGGGTTTTCAGGATATCGAGTTGTGAAAAATCACAACCCGGTCCGTGGAGGATGAAGATATCATAAAAAGTGTCGGGAGCTGCATTCTCCAGCAGGGAGGTAAAGCAGACACCGGCCGGCATCAGCAGGCTGTTGTCGAAAGTGAACAGGATGGGAACGGTTTTCATTTCAGGACAATGTCGTGCGCGAAATAGCCGATGGCGCCCATCTTGAACTTGTACTGTTCGTCGCCGCGGCTCATGTCGAGGTGTTCGGTCTCGCCGCCTTCCTTCAGATACTTGAGCACCTCGGCCATCAGGATGCATCCTGGCGTGTAATAGTTGTATTTCTCGTTGATGGCCAGACGCGGCAAGGAATAGATCTTCTTGTCGTGGGTCAGGAAACCGCAGAGGAAGGAGATCATCTCATCGCCCTCATCGCCGTCCCACAAGACGCAGATCCTGGAATTCGACAACTCCGGGATCGAGTGGGAATCGTGCTTGGTATAGAACCAGAGTTTCTTGATCGTCAGGTAATGCAGGTATTTCAGGAATTGGACTACGACTCCGCCTTTGGTCTCATCGGAAAAAACGCCTCTCTTGTACTTGGCGTGAAAACGTCTATAGTAGGTTTTCATAAGCAGGCGCCAAACCTTTTTCGGGAGGGGCGTATCTCCGCCATATACTTTCAGGTTGTATTTGACGCCGTCGCGCTCCATCCGCATATAAGCCCTCTTTACGTTGTGGCGGGAATACCCGGAAAGCGATTTCAGGTAAGAATCCCAATCCTCGAAAACCGGGATGTCGGCATAACCCACTGCTCCGTCAGAAACGATCCGGTCGGCAGGGGCATTGAGATAGAGGGGTGATTTTTCATAGAGCCGGCGCAGCACCAGTCTGCCGGGCATGGAATCGTAGAAAAAGCGGATGCAGGAGCGTTTTTCTTCATCCGTCATACCGGCCTTGTACAGTGCGTCGGCGATGTCACAGCCTCCGATGTCTCCCAGCATCTTGTAGTAGGGATGCAGGCCGCGGACCTTGACCAGGGCGACGATCATCAGGATTTCGGCGGTGTCCGTATCTTTGATGCAGGCAATCCGGATGGCGCGGAAAGGATTGCGTCGGGTCTCCTTGACTATATAGGCCATATAGTCATAATACATGAAAGGCGACACGAAAGCCGTCTCCATGGATTTCCAGACAGATTCGAGGTCCTTGAAAGGGATGAATTCCAGTATTTTTGCCATAATAAGTCGGACTAAACTTCCAGATAGGAATCGTAAGCGTGGTGGGAGACCCTTTTTTCAACGGGCGGCAACTGCATATAGTTGCCGAAAATGCGGGTCAGGTAATAATCAAGCTGTTCGACGGCCAGGTAGGGCTTTCCTTCAAATGTGACGGGTGCCAGGTTCTCATAAACGGCTTTCGGCATGAAGGTTCGGGTCTTCTCCACCCAGTAATAAACGCCCACGGTCGGGGATGTCTCATAAGGAATGGCTTTCTGCGCGGCGACTACCTTGTCTTTCAGGGACCGGAATGAACCCGGATAGAAATAGACGATCCGTTTGAGGCAGTACTTCAGGAACAAAGGAATTCTTTTCGTCCCTTTGACGGCCTTGTAATACGGGCAGATCTGGAAGAGTTTCTGCCGGACAGTATCCAGTTTCCGGTAATAGTCCTCAATGTTCTCGTCGGGTGCGCCGTCAATGGGAAACAGGTCGACGTTCACGCCCCAGAGCTCACGTCCGAAGTTTTTGTCGACAAGAATAGTCCCGTCTTTGCAAATCTTGGTAAACGTTTCCGCGCAATCGTCGGCTTCCGCCAGATTCACGACCGTCATGCCGTCGGCCTTGAACGTGGCGACAAAACGGTCATAGTCATCGCGAGGCATCATCAGGTCGACGTCATCGTCCCAGGGGATAAACCCTTTGTGCCTGACGGCACCGAGCAGCGTTCCTCCACAGAGGGAGTACTTCAAACCTTTTTCTCGGCAGAAACGGTCTATGGCCACAAGAATCTCGAGCTGTATGGATTTGATATCGTCCGGGAGCAAGAGCTGTCTCATTCTACAGTGCTTTTTTAAGAAACAGATTATGCAGGCGGCAAGCCAGCTGTGAGTAGGAGGCGGAAAAACGGCGGACGTCACGGTACATCAGGGAAGTGTTGTCACATTTTTCGGTTCGCTGAATGGTCGTGATCCTTCTGCCGAAACAACGGAGAGAAGATCCTTTGAAAAGAATCTCATAAAGATACCTGTTTTCCAAAATGGCAATCGGAGGAATCGATGAAAATGCTCTGGCCGAAGCGATGAATCCGTTGAACCAGGTTACGTTCTGCGGGCCGGAATAGGGAAGAAGCAGGTCGTAGCCGTTCATCTGCTCTTCGTATTGTTCCTTCATTTCTACAAATTCATACATCCACATATTGAGGGTTTTGCGCTGGAATCTGCCACTATGGGCAGCACCCTTGGTGTGAAGATAGAGAACCGGTTCGCCACGTTCTGTCGATAAAAGCTGGGCGACTCGCATCGCGGGATACTCGAACAGGACGCCAGGTATGGGTTGCCGGACTGAAATGACGTTGTATTTCCGGGTAAGCCAGGACAACATATACCGCTCAATCTTTTCCCCGTTTTCGGACATCAACACGCCTAAAACGCAGGTTTTGCATTTTTGTGCCGGGACGGGTTGAACGCAAGGATGTTCAATCACCTGGATTGAACGACTCTCCAGTTCACGACAGAAAGAATCAAGCGTAGGTTCCATTGTCAGGCGTGATGGCGGTTTCGGACAAAAGTCCTTGTAATGAATGAGCGGAAAGCATTCCAAATGAACTGCCGTTCAGCCGCATTGCATCCGAGATACAGTACGGAGGGTATAGTGCACGCGACGCAAAGGAGGCATGTGACGAAGAACCGCCACCATCCATAAGGAAGCAACATGATGGAGAGAAAGGGAAGAAGGGCCGAGCATACGATGACTTTAAACTCGGGGAAATATACTTCCCGAAACAGTTCTCGGGCACCATAGTTCATCGTTTTGCTAACGTAATGATGCGTGGCGAAAATGTTGGCAATGGCGGCGGCCAGGAAAAGGAGATAAACCACTTCCGGCGCTGTGCCGATTTTCAGGAAGAACCATGTGAAGGGGAAAATCAGCAAGGAAATGATGCTCATGGCGAGCTTTAAGCCCCGGATATTGCCGGATGCATTTTGCACGGTGGTGAAGACCGAAGAGAACAGGCCTGTCAGGCAGGCGATAAGTGCGAGCCTGTTGAAGTTGACCGTATGTTCCGGAACGTCTCCAAGCCAGAGGGTAAAGACAAAGTCGGCTTCAAGAATGACCGGAAGAGAGACCAGGAACATAATATAAAAGGCAAACCTCGATCCCCGGTATGTAAGGTACTTCACATAAGACATATCGCCGGCTGCATACGACTTGGTTATCTGCGGCGTCAGGGCTATCGTAAAGTTGTTGACGAAAATCGCCACGGAATTCTGCACCGTGTCTGAGAGCCCTCGGGCTGCGTTGACGGCGGGACCGTTGAAGAAGTTGATAAGCAGGTTGACGCCCTGACCGCTCAATGTGCCCGAAACGGAAGACATGAAATTCCACCCCGCAAAACTGAACAGCCGCTTGAATAAGGATGACTCGAAATAAGGGCGCAACTGGCATTCTTCGAATCTGGACAGCGCATAAAAAGCAGCATAGGCTCGCATCAGAATGTTGCAGATCGTCCAGACGACAGCATACAGGATCAGCCGGTCGACCGTGTAAGTCCCGAATACGAGATAGAGGGCGAGTGCAAGCCTCAGTATTGCTTCGATGATATTGAGGACGGCATAAATCCCCATTTTCTCGTGTGCGATGATCGAAGAGTTGAACGGAGATGCGAGAAGCCCGGTGATGACAGAAAAAATGGCGCAGTAGAAAGCCCAGAGCGCGGCCGTTTCCCGTCCGGAGGGAATAGTCATCTTGTGCAGGACATACCAGTGACCGATTGTCACAGCCAAAAGCAGGATGAGAAGCGAGAAGCCGGCCATTAAAGTCAGGGAGATGGAGAAAACCTGTTTTTGGCGGCCTTTGTCCCCCGTGCCTAACTCGAAAGTGAGGAATCTGCTGATGGCGGTGGACAGGGATCCCGTGACCAGCGTGAACATAGAGGCAAAGCCTGCCACGACATTATTGACGCCGTAGTCATCTACACCCAACGCGTGGAGAATCAGCCGGCTGCTGTAGAGCGACAGGATCAGACAGAAGATTGACCGAAAATAGAGATAGAGCGTATTCTTGGCCAGTCTCCGGGTATTGTCTGTCTTATTTACTTCCATTTAAATTCGCGGGCGAATCGGGCTCCTTTCCTGAAAATGGCGATAATCCGCATGGTAAGGACATTGAGTCTATACAAAACCTTTCCGTAGCGGTATTTTCTCATTTTAATGTAAAAACGGTCGTAATCTGTATTCTGATAGCCGCTTCCCTGGGTAAACTGCAGATAATCGAGCGTGATCCTCGGTGGGATGAGTTCTTCCAGTACCTTCTTTCTCTCTGCTTCAACTTGCAGCGGCCGGGTGGAACTGATGCCGGTCTGGTCGAAATAAGAGATGTCGCGGTCAACCAGTTTATAAGAGGCATTATCCAGAATCAGTACTTGGAGGAAAAACTTCCAGTCGGAAACGATGACCAGGTCTTCGTCGTAGGGATGCTTGACGAGCAGTTCCCTGCTGATGAACGCGGCTGAATGGGGAATGCTGGCCTTGTACATCCAAAGATAGGTGATGTCTTCTGGGACTCTTGTCCGGTGCGTTCCTTCGATGATGTTGCCGATGACCAGGTCGTGGCTCTTGTCGAGATGGGGTAGCATATCCTTGACCACATCCGGATCGTTCAAGGCGTCGCCGGAATTCAGGAAGAGGCAATAATCACCAGTAGCCATTTCGACACCCATGTTCATTTTCCGGTAAATGGGCTTGATGGGCTGGCTGGTCCATTTGTCAACCTTCCCGTCAAATTCCTGTTTCAGCATCTCTCCGCTCCCATCGTCGGCGCCTCCGTCCACGACAATGTATTCGAATTGATCGCGTGCCGTCTGCGCCAGCACATTGTCCATTGTCTGCCGCAGCCCTTCCCGGTTATTCCAGTTGATTGTTATGATGGAGAGTTTCATGCTTGCCGATTCGTTTTCTTCATTTGCGATGTCCAGTGTGTAGACTGGCGGGATGTGCGGAAATAGTAAAGATCCTCGTCCGAGGGATTCGCCGAGTCTACATACCAGGGCAGGTGTCTTGCAACATAGGGTTCGCCAGTGCGGATCATCAAGTGATGGTCGTTGGCCGGACCGTAGCAGAACGGCCGATAAAGGGCGAACGTCGTGTCGATTTGGGCTTTGTAGAGTCCGTCACCCAGTGGGACATTCCAAAATCTGCCTTCATTGCGCAGGACGGCTTCTTTGTGCTCGAAACAGTCGGGAAGATCGTCGATCCGCAGGCCGAAACCGACTTTCAGGCAGCGGGGATACTTGCGCAAGACCTTCAGGAACCGTTCCATAAAATCTTCCGGGCAGTTCTCGTCCGGGACGACATCCGAATCGGTGTACACATAGAATGACCGTTTGAACCGGTCGTAGACACCGGACTCCCAGATGGCCTGATAGCCGATATTCCGATCCAGCCGGATGACGTCGTACGGGCAGGTCTCATACCAGGCCAGCAGCGGCGGGTAGTCGGACAGATTGTCCAGGATGTGGATATTCGTGTAGCCGCGGTCTTCCAGCGCCTTGATCAATTTCTGCAGGCAGTCGAGCCGGTTGTAATTGTTGATGATGATCGGGATCTGATGATAATCCGGATCTTTGGGATGGCGACAATACCACGCGATGTGCTTGGCGTGCATCGTTACGTAGCGGACGGGGTCCGCTACGCGATGGCGGTATTTCATGGGAAGCAGATCCAGAATGCCCATATTCGCTTTCAGGCTTTGTTTCGGGACGCGATGATCTTCAGCCTAAGCAGCCAGGCTTTCTTGGCCAGGCTCCAGGCCAGGCGCTGGGGGAGGGTCATGTCTCCGTAATGCTTCAAATAGAGGTCGGCGCTCTCCAGATTGCAGCGTTGGAGAAAGATACTGGAAATATTATGGGTACTCGTCGCTCCGAGATGGGTGCACTTGACGGTCGGCACACAGTAGCTGGTACGCGAAATCGCCTTGAGTTTCTTATAGAGAATCTGTTCCTCGTAGTACAAAAAAGTACCGGGATCAAAACTTCCGATTTGCCGGAAAAGTTCCTTGTCGATCAGCATGCACGCTCCGCTGGGCATATCGACAGGGAAAAACGGAAGTGCAGCCATCTCGGGGTTGCTTTGAAGTATTTTCTGACGGATGTCCGCTTGGGACAGAATGTGAAAAAAGTCCCGTTTCAAAAACAGAAAAAAGAGAATCTGTTCCCAATTCGTCGGAGCCGTGCGGGCGCAGCAATGGTCGATGCGGCCTTTTCCGGAAACAATCAGAGGCGTGACGAGTCCACAGTCCGGCTTTTGCTGTCGGAAAGCCAACAAGGTGGGGAGAATGTCTTCTGTAAACAGGATGTCGCTGTTGAGGATCAGGATGTTTTCGATCGATGGATCGCCATAAGCCAGATCGAGTCCTTTGTTGTTTCCACGGGCATAGCCGTCGTTTACGCTGCTTGACAGAAAGGTGAAATAGGGCAGCTCTTCCTTCGGGTGGTCCGAATCTGTCAGATGACGGTAAGGATGACCGCTTTGGGAGAAGAAAACATCCAACTGCTCCACCGCTTCTTTGTCAGGCGAGCCATTGTCGACGACAATATACTTGACGGGTGCCGTATTGCAGGCTTCGATGCTCCGGATACAGTTGATCGTATCGGTCGAACTCTTATACGTCAGGATCAAAATGGCCGTGCAGCCCTGTGTCATGTCAGCGAATACCCAGTAATTTCTTTCCCTTTTCAAACGTCTCGTCGCCCAACAAGTGTCGCATCCGCATTTTGATGGCCCACGGCAGATATTCCCGGAAACTGGCGGCCCGGCAGCGGGACGCCCAGGCGAAAGTGTCGGGGCTGTATCGCTCGTAGGTTTCCGGGATCATGCAGACGGTCTTGTCGTAATAGGCCAATGCTGTCAGGAATGACTGTTCGTGCTTATGATAGGCGAATCCCGGATCCTGCTCTTTCAGTTCTTCTTCCATGGGATCGACAATCAGTTCCGGATGATTCAGGGAGATGTCGAGCCACTGCCGGAGCAGACTGTTGTCCGGATTCTTCATAAAGAGCAGACCACCCATGATCTTGCAGTTCTCCCGATAGCCGGTGTCCTGAAAATAGTTGTCCAGATAGGCCAGGGCGCTTTTCTTTGTCCAGTATTTGATCTTCGTGGAAGCATTGCCCCAGCGGGCGAATTCGGGGACGGTCTCGGCATATTGGAAGCAGAGGGTGTCGTACTGTTCCATCAGCTTGAACAAGCGGTCCCATTCCGGCGATTTCCTGAGCGTGGATCCGGCATCGGCATAGACGACGATATCGCCCGCCGCATGTTCGCGGAGCGTTTTCTGGATCAGCCAGGGCTTCCAGATCCAATAGCCGCCGCCCCGGCTATATTGCATCAGCGGATGCGCCTTGAGTTCTTCCGACAGGTCCGCCGGGGTGTAGAGGATCACTTCGTCGAAGAGCTTCAACCGACGGGCCTGGCGGCCGATCCGCTTGAGCGAATAAGCCAGTGCCGCGTCAGCATAGGCGATGAAGATCTTTTTCATCAAATACCGTGTTTGCGGAGTTTAAGATAACCGCCGTAGCCCAGGCGCGGGAAAAAGAGCTTGATGACGCCGGAGAGGAAGACGAACGGCGTCCGCCAGAGGAAACACCTCCGGCTGAACAGCAGGGCGTTATGCATCCCGTATCCTTCTTTGACCCAGAAAAGTTTCATCCGCTCGCGGAGCGGAAGCGTGGTGTGGTCGCGGGTTTTCCCAATATGGTCGTTTTCGCAGACCGCCGAGTAACGGGGCAGAATCAGGATCGGAAATCCGGCTTTGTGGGCCAGATACGTGTAGTCATGGTCGGTTCCGCCGTGCCAGTACTTTTCGCAGAAAATGCCCATCTTGTCGACTACTTCCTTTGAGACGAACGTGATGTTGCCGTGGGCAGCCATACAGGATTGGAATGAACCGTCAGGGGGCAGGAGTTTGTCGAGCAGGGTAACTTTGCTCACGTAGTTGAATCCGCCATAGGTAAAGGCTCCTGTTTCCCGGTCTTTGGTGGAACCGACATAGATGCCGTGCTTGCCGTATGTGGCCAGGCTATAAGCATCGGCTGCGATCAGGTCTTCCCAAAATTCCGGGAGCGAATATGTGTCGTCGTTGAGCCATAGATAGCCGTCGAATCCTCCTTCGGCCAGTGCCGCTTTCCAGGAGTTGATCATGCCTCCGTTCCAAAATAGCTTGCCCGTGCCCGGCAGGATATGGATCGGAAAATGGAATCCCTGCGCCCGGATCGCGTCGGCGGTACCGTCGGAGCATCCGTCATCGGTCAGGAATACGGAAACAGACAGTTCTCTGCCATTCTTCTCCCAGCCTTCCTGCAACGCGGAGAGGCATCGCAAGGTTTTTTCCTTGCGGTTATAGCAGGTCATCAGGACGGCGATGTTTTTCATAGGCTAGGCTCGATAGGTTCTTCCGTATAAGAATTTCACCAGTCCGTCGCACGGCCGGATCAGCAGTCCTGTAACGATGGAGACGGCGCAGGTGATGGCCCAGAAGACAAGGCTGCGCTCGAATCCCCAGATGAGGATCATCAGTCCGCCCCAGATCATATGCGACAGGTAGATGTGCGTACTCAGATAGCGGAATGTCAAGGCCGTCTTCTGCTGCCAGCTGCCTGCTTCCCAGTTCTTCATCGGTGGCAGGATCCGCCGTATCAGCCCACCGAGGACCATGAAAGGGAATCCGGTGAAAAAGCCGTTGCGCGTTGTTTTGAAAACCTTCAAATACAGCTCGTTGCTGTCGAGATGCAGCAGATACGGCGTTACGTAGAGCAAAGCGGCCAACACGCAAAGACCCCAGAACGGGATCTTCAGTTTGCCGGCAATCCAGATGATGAGTCCCGCCCAAAGCATACCCAGGAGATACCAGAGCGGCCAGGACAGGTAATTTTCTCCGACCAGCAGGAAATTCCGCAGGTAGGTGACGATCGATTTGGCGAAGCCCAAGTGGTCCTGGCTAAATCCGATGATGGCGTAGGGCAGGAAGATCAGCGACCAAAGCAGATAGAGCCGCAAGACTTTGCGGCTCCAACTGCAGACGATGTTTCCCTGTCCGGAACGGTCGGGCTCGTTGAACAGTTTCCCGAACAGGAAGAACCCTGATACCAGAAAGAAAAAGGGCACGGCCCACGGTGTGAGCCCGCCCAAATTCCCCACTCCGGTGTGGATCCAGACCACAACCAGACTGAACAGAAACTTCAGGGTATCGATTCCTTTCAACGGCTCTCTTAACGCAGGCAATACCGGACAGGTGCTCGGCCGGAAGGCGTCCACCCTGCCCGGTATTGCCGGATTCAGACTGGGAGAAAAACTCCCGGTTCGTACGTTTTACCTAAGCGTGATAACCACGCGGCGGTTCTGCTGACGCTTTTCGGCGTCGGTGTTGCCTTCGGTGAACTTACCCTTGCCGCGACCGATTGCTTCGAGACGTTCTTTCTCGACGCCCTTGTCGACCAGGTATTTCTTCACGGAGTCGGCACGACGCTGCGACAGACCGAGGTTGTAGGCGTCGGAACCCTTGTAGTCGGTGTAGCCTTCGATCAGGGCACCATGCTGAGGGTTCTCGATCAGCCAGGCAGCGATCTCGTCGAGGATCGGGAAGGCTTCCGTGCGGATGAAGGACTTGTCGAAGTCGAAGAGCGTGATACCGGCGATGCGTGCGGTGAATTCCTCGGACTTCTGGACAAGGTTGACCGGCTCCGGTTCCGGTTCGGGTTCCGGAATGATGACCGGCTCCGGTTCCGGTTCCGGTTCGGGTTCCGGTTCGGGAGCGACATACACGGGCTCGACTTTCTTGGGACGCGGTTTGGCCAGGTTGAAAGCCAGGCCAAGCGTGGCGCTCAGATCGGAACCGATCGGCTTGCTGCCTGCGATCGCCTTGTCGCCGAAAATCGTAGCCTTGAAGTCAGGCACGATGCTGATCACGTCGCTGATCGGAATGGGCACCTTGACGCCGATACCACCGGCGGGCGAATTCTTGTCAGCCATCAGGAAACCGGCGTGGAGGTAGGGCATGATGAAGCGGCTGCCCATCAGCATCGCGTCGGCGTGGATATAGTTGTACGGATACTGGCCGTATTCGACATATCGTTTGGAGATGTTCAGACCCTGATAACCAAGGGCGAGACCGAACCAGTCGTTGAAGCGTTTACCGATCCAGGCATCGATGGCGGTACCGGCGCCCAGATTTGAAAACTCGCGGATAGTGCGGTCGGCAATGCCGTCGGCACCGAAGTTCATACCGCCGCCAGCGCCGCCGAACCATTTGTTCTCATATTTTTCCTGTCCGAAAACGGGCGCGCAGCAAAGTGCGGCCAGCAGGACGATAAAGAGTTTGCTGTGTTTCATTGTCGGAAGGTATTAGTAGTTGATACGGTAAATAATGCCGAGCGAGAGCGAGAAGCGAAGGTCGAGCGGGAAACCGGCATAACCCGTAAAGGCGGTCTGGTCGTGCTCTGACGGGCGCAAGCCATTGAACTTGTCGTTGTAGGCTTCGCCGCAGAAATCGGCAAACAGGCCGAAGCTCGGGGTAATGTCGTACTCGGCGATGAAACCGCCGCGGAAACCGAACACGGTGTTATTCGTGTTGATGTCCTGCCAAGGGTGGAACGGGTTGTCAGCTTCCCAGCTGTGGTTTTTCGGCGTACCGTACGTGGTCGGCTTCGTGAAATGGTAGGTGTGTCCCACGCCGGCACCCAGATAGAAAATGGGGCGGAAGGTGCTTTCTACGGCATAATTCCCGTTGAGGTCGAGGGTAAAGTCAACGAAACCGTTGACGCTGCGGAAATTGTACGGATAGAAGCCGTGTGCGGCTGTATTGAGCGTGTTGGCTGCGCCGCGGTTGCCGCCATAGTTCACAGCGAGACGGACACCCAGTGCGTTGGTGAATTCATATCCGATGGAAGCCTGTCCTTCCAGCGAAAACAATTTGAACCCGGCACCATTGTCACGGTAAGAGAAAGCGTTCTCGTAGAGCGAGTACACCGGGCCGCCCTGCACAGCAAAGGTCCAGGCCCTGTGGCCGCCGACGAATGCGTTCTGGGCGAACACCGAGCCTGCTCCGAGAATCAGGATAGCGATGATTGAAGTAAGTTTCTTCATTGTATAAATAGGTTTTGTTTGTTTTCTTTTTTCTTTCGTTGTTTTAACGGCTCCGCCGTCGGGAACTCACTTCAGAAGTCCCCGAAAAACCGTGATTATGAAGCGTAACTTCATTTAACCGCGCAATTTACGCACTTTCCGACAAACTGCAAAATAAAATTAAAAAAAAGCCTGCCGTCGGTGGGGACGGCAGGCCTCTGACGCGGGCGGAAACCCGGTTTAGAACGCGTAGCGGATACCCAGGGCCACGTGGTTGTCGAGGCTCAGGTGGTAGGGTCCGACCAGGGCATACATCGGCCGGAAATCGAGCGAAAGCTGGAACGGTGCGTCGAACTGGTAGTCCAGGCCGACCTGGCCGCCGAGGCCGAGCCCGAAGCCCGCACCCGCGATGGTCGCCTGCACGCCGGGGCCGACGTAGATTCCGAAACCGCCCACAAGGAACCAGTGCCAGTGGTACATGACGGAAAGTGCGGCGCTGGTGGGGTAGGCCACGGCCACCTCATCTTTGACGAATTTTTTGCCGAAACGGGCACCGAGGTCGATCTCGATGCGGTTGATGTCGCTGACAAAACCCTGGTAGGAGAGTTCCGCACCGAAGGCGGCGCCGTAACCGGCACGCACGCCGAATGTGTTGTCCTGCGCCTGGGCCGCCGTGGTCAGGGCGACCAGCGCGATCAGGGAAATAAGGATTCTTTTCATAGTATGATGTGTTTATTGTTATTCTGCGACTGTCACCAGGTTGCGGTCGCCGTAACCGTTATCCACGCGGCTGACGGCCGGCCAGAGCTTGTTCTGGCGGATCCACTCGAGCGGGAAGGCGGCCTGGGTACGGGAGTACGGGTGGCTCCAGGTGTCGGCGCAGACCTCGTCTTCCGTGTGCGGGGCCATGCGGACCGGGTTGTCCTCTGCGTCGAGGGTGCCGGCCTTGATGGCTTCGCATTCGGCCACGATGGTCTTGAGGGTCTCCACGAAACGGTCGAGTTCGCTGAGCGGTTCGCTTTCGGTAGGCTCGATCATCAGGGTCTCATGGACCGGGAACGACAGCGTCGGGGCGTGGAAGCCGAAGTCCATCAAGCGCTTGGCCACGTCGGTGGCATCGACGCCATAGGTGGCCTTGAAGTGACGCAGGTCGATGATGCATTCGTGTGCCACGCGGCCGGTGGCGCCGGTGTAGAGCGTCTGGAGTTCGGGCATCAGCTTGGCGGCCATATAATTGGCGTTGAGGATGGCGATCTGGGTGACCTTCTTCAGGCCTTCCGCGCCGAGCATCTTGATATAGGCGTGGGTGATGGGCAGCAGCAGCGGGCTTCCGTACGGTGCTGCGCTGACGGCGTCCATTCCGGCTCCGCCGCAGGCACCGACCACCGGATGGCCCGGCAGATACGGCTTGAGGGCCGCGGTACAGCAGATCGGGCCGACGCCCGGGCCGCCGCCGCCGTGCGGCATGGCGAAGGTCTTGTGGAGATTGAGGTGGCACACGTCCGCGCCGATGTAGCCCGGATTGGTGAGGCCTACCTGGGCGTTCATATTGGCGCCGTCCATATAGAGCAGGCCGCCGTGGCGGTGGATGATGTCCACGATCTCGCGGATGCGGACTTCGAACACGCCGTGCGTCGAAGGGTAAGTGATCATCATACCGGCCAGGGTATCGCCGGCCGCTTCAGCCTTCTCGGCGAGTTCTTCCACGTTGATGTTGCCGTGGTCGTCGCACCCCACCAGGACGATGTCGAAGCCGGCCATCGCAGCGGAGGCCGGATTGGTGCCGTGGGCGGAGGTCGGGATGATCATCACGCGCCGGCCGCATCCGCCGTTGGCGTTGAGGTAGCGACGGATGGTCATCAGGCCCGCATATTCGCCGGCCGCGCCGCTGTTGGGCTGGAGGGAGCAGCCTGCGAAGCCGGTGATCACGGCCAGGTCGTGTTCGAGTTCGTGGATGACCTGCAGGGTGCCTTCGGCCTGGTCGGCCGGGGCGTAGGGATGCAGGTTGCCGAATTCGCTCCAGGAAAGCGGGAGCATCTCGGCGGCGGCGTTGAGCTTCATCGTGCAGCTGCCCAGAGGGATCATCGAGTGGGCGAGCGAGATGTCCTTGCGTTCCAGCATCTTGATGTAGCGCATCATCTCGGTCTCGGAGTGGTAGGTGTTGAACACCTTCTGGGTCAGGATAGCCGATTCGCGGGCCATGGGCACGGGTTTGCCCGGGGCGACGGGGCAGTTGCCGGGGCAGCCGAAGACTGCGGCGACGGCGTTGGCTTCGTCGCGGGTGGACAGCTCGTCGAAGGAGATCTGTACGGTGTGCGCATCGGGATACCAGAAGTTGAATCCGGCTTCGAGAGCCTTGGCGCGGATGGCTTCCGCATCGACACCGACGATGCGGATGGTGTCGAAGAAGTCTTCGCTTGCAAGCTTGAAGCCTGCATTCTTCAGCCGGGCAGCCACGGCGTGGGCGAAGCCTGCGGCGTTCTGCGCGATCTCGGTGATGCCTTTCGGGCCGTGCCATACGGCGAACATACCGGTCATCGTGGCCATCAGGGCCGTGGCGGTGCAGATGTTCGAGGTGGCTTTCTCGCGTTTGATGTGCTGTTCGCGGGTCTGGAGGGCAAGGCGCACGGCGCGTTCACCCAGGCGGCCGACCGACACGCCGATGATGCGGCCGGGCAGGTTTCTCTTATATTTGTCGGCGCAGGCCATCCAGCCGGCGGTCGGACCGCCGAATCCCATCGGAAGACCGAAGCGCTGGGCGGTGCCGCAGGCGATGTCGGCACCCCAGGCGGCGGGCTCCTTGAGCAGGGCCAGGGCCAGCAGGTCGCACCAGGCGGCTACCAGGCATCCGGCCGCGTGGGCCTTTTCGCAGAAGGCCGTGTAGTCGCGGACGGCACCGTCGGCGGCCGGATACTGCACCAGCGCGCCGTAGCATTTTTCTTCAAAAGTATATTCCAGGGCGTTCCCCGTCCGGATCTCGATGCCCAGGCCGGCGGCTCGGGTACGCAGCACCGACAGGACGTTCGGGAAGATGTTCTCGTCGACGAAGACCACGTTCTTCCCGGCTTTGACGGCGTCGCGCGGACGGAGCTCGAACATCATTCGCATCGCTTCGGCTGCGGCGGTGGCATCGTCGAGCATCGAGCAGTTCGACAGGTTGAAGCCCGTGAGCGAGGAAATCATCGTCTGGAAGTTGATGAGCGCCTCGAGACGGCCCTGCGAGATCTCGGCCTGGTACGGCGTGTAGGAGGTGTACCAGCACGGGTTCTCGAAGACGTTGCGGGTAATCACGGCGGGGGAGGCGGTGCCGTAGAATCCCAGTCCGATCAGCGAACGGAGGTTTTTGTTCTTGTGGGCGATGTCCTTGAGCCGGGCCAGGTAGGCGCTTTCGCTCATCGCGGGGTCCAGCTTGAGGGGTTCTTTCAACAGAATATCCTGCGGTACGGTCTGGCCGATGAGTTCGTCGAGCGAGGAGACGCTCAGGACTTCGAGCATCTGCTGCTCCTGTTCGGGTCTGGGACCGTTGTGGCGGTCAACAAAGGGAAGTGGCATATTGAAATCGGTTAATTCGGGTTTATTCTATCTCACAAATATAGTAATTTCTCAATAACTTTGTTTTTCCATGTCCAGCCGCAGGAAGATGAACAGCAGGATGGTAAAGGCCCAGAGCGACGATCCGCCGTAGCTGAGCAGCGGCAGCGGGATGCCGATGACCGGCATCAGTCCGATGGTCATACAGATGTTGATGAACACGTGCATCAGCAGGCACACCGCCACGCACCAGCCGTAGATGCGTACGAAGCCGTCTTTGTGCTTCTCCGCGTCGCGGATCAGCCGCAGGATCATCACCATATAGACGATAATTACGGCCAATGTGCCGAGGAAGCCCCATTCTTCGCCGATGGTGCAGAAGATGAAGTCGGTGCTCTGCTCGGGTACGAAGTCGAAGCGCGTCTGGGTGCCTCCCAGGAAACCCTTTCCCGCGAATCCGCCGGAACCGATGGCTACCAGCGACTGGTGGACATTGTAGCCCACGCCCATCGGATCGTCCTTGATGCCCAGCAGCACCTCGATGCGGGCACGCTGGTGGTCCTTGAGCACGTGTTCGAACACGAATTCCACCGAAAAGATCAGGACCAGGCCTGCGAGGAAGCCCAGCATCAGGTTTCGGAGCGCCCGCTGGCGGCGGAGCCACCAGACCGCGGCCAGGACGGCCGCAAGCAGGCCGGTGACGGCCGCCGCCCAGACGTCGGGCTCAAAACGGCTCAGGATGGCGGGCGACTCCAGCCGCGTAAGCCGGGGCAGGAAAGCCAGCGCCGTGACCGCGACCGCCGTCAGGGGGATGCCGACCATTTGTCTGTGGCTGTAGAAACTGGCGGCCACACCCGTCAGGCCGGCCAGCACGATAATGGCAACCAGCGAGGATCCCACCAGGGTCAGGATGAAGAAACCGATGGCCAGCAGGCCGGCGACCAGGATCCATCCCGTCATCCCTTCACGGTAGCAGACCAGCAGGAAACCCAGATAGACCAGGGCGGAGCCGGTCTCCTTCTCGAGCAGGATGGCCAGCATCGGTATGGCGAGTACGACGGCGATGCGCAGGAAATCACGCGGATTGCTGAAGCGGAAATCGTATTTGCTCATCAGGTAGGCCAGCAGGACCGAGGTCGAGATCTTCGAAAACTCGGCCGGCTGCAGGCGGAACGGCCCGATGGCGAACCACGACTTGGAGCCGTTGACCTCCACGCCCACGAAGGCCACGGCCACCAGCAGCAGGACCATCAGCCCGTAGAACGGCCACGACACGGCGGGATAAACCCGCGACGGGACCACGAACAAGATGAGGATGGCGATGGCCAGGGCCGATCCCATCCAGATGAGGTCCATCACGTATTTCTCTTTCAGGCTGAAGACGAAGCCCTCTTCCGAGACGCTCGACGAGAAGATGTTCATCCAGCCGAAGACGATCAGCAGCAGATAGCAGCCGATCACCACCCAGTCGAGTTTCTTGTAGTTGAGTTCGGGCATCTCTTGTCAGCGTTTTACTTTGACTTTGTGCAGGAGATTGCCGTCGAACACGCGCTGCTCCAGGGCTTTGCGTTCGGGCGAGATTTCGCCCTTGAGATATTTCTCCACCAGGAGCGAGGCGATGGGCGCTGCCCAGGTGGCGCCGAAGCCGCCGTTCTCCACATAAGCCACTACGGCGATCTTCGGGTCGTCTTTCGGGGCGAAGGTGATGAACACGGAGTGGTCGTCGCCGTGCGGGTTCTGGGCCGTGCCCGTCTTGCCGCAGGCCACGATGCCGGGGATGCGGGCGATGGTCGCCGTGGCGCCGCCGCCCGTATAGTTGATGGCCAGTTCCATTCCCTGGACGATGTCGGCGAAGTGCGTGGTATCGACCATCGTATAATGGCGCTCTTTGAAGCGGGGGTCGATGGGGCTTTCGGGCGTGTCTTTCTGCAGGTGCGGGGTGTAGAAATAGCCCCGGTTGGCGATGGTGGCCGCCAGGTTGGCCAGATGGAGCGGCGTGCAGCCGATTTCGCCCTGGCCGATCGAAAGGGAGATGATGGAGATCGATTTCCAGCGGTCCTTGCCGTGGATCCGGTCGTAGCGTTCGGCCGTAGGCATCGTGCCCGCCTTCTCGCCGGGGATGTCGGTCTCCAGTTTCCGGCCGAAACCGAAGCTTTCGGTGTATTGTTTCCATCGGTCGAAGCCCTCCCGCACGGAACCGTATTTCGGGTTGTCGAGGATGGAACGGAACACGTAGCAATAGTACGCATTGCACGACATCATGATCGACTGGTAGAGATTGATCGGGCTGGGGTGCCCGTGGCAGCCCACGCGGAGGCCGCCCACCACGTAGCCGCGGTGGCAGCCGTACATTGTCGCGGGCGTCAGCACGCCTTCCTGCAGGCCGATCAGGCCGTTGACCAGTTTGAACACCGAGCCGGGCGGCTGCGGGCTCATCACGGCGCGGTTGTACATCGGCTTGTAGGGGTCGGTCACCAGGTCCTTGTAGTACTTGTTGATCTCGGAGAGCTGGCTCACGTCGATGCCGGGGCTGGAGACCATCGTCAGGATCTCGCCCGTGGCAGGCTCGATGGCCACCAGCGAACCTACCTTGTTTTTCATCAGTTTTTCCCCGTATGCCTGCAGGTACCCGTCGATGGTGGTGACCACGTCCACGCCCGGCGTGGCGGTCTTGTCGTATTCCCCGTCCTGATAACGCTGCTTGATGCGGTTGTGGGCGTCGCGCAGATAGATGTTGTAGCCTTTTTCGCCGCGCAGCAGATACTCGTAAGCCTCCTCCATCCCGGTCTTGCCCACATAGTCGCCGCTCTTGTAATCCGGATGGTCCTTGAGGTACGACGCATCGACTTCCGAGATATAGCCCAGCAGGTTGCCGCCCGCGCTGAAAGGATAGGTGCGCGTGGTGCGCGGCACGCCCGTGAAGCCGGGGAACATAAAGTTCTTCTCGACGAACATATTGTACTGCTCGCCGGTGACCTGTCGCTTGAATACCAGGGTCTGGTAGCCGATCTTGCGGCGGTAGAGCCGGTATTCGCGGAATTTTTCCTTGACGAAGGCCGTGTCCAGGTCGAAGATGCGGCAGAAGGCCAGGGTGTCGAACTCCTTCACGTCGTAGGGCGTGACCATGATGTCGTAGGTGACCTTGTTGTCCACGATAACTTCGCGGTTGCGGTCGAGGATGCGGCCGCGGGCCGGATAGATGGTCTCGTACTTGAGCGCGTTGTTCTCGGCCGTCACGCGGTATTCCTTGTCGAGGATCTGGACCTGGAAGAGCCGGAATACGATGACCGCGAATACGATCACGATGGCTGCCACCAGGATGCCGCGACGGTTCTGAAGTTCGTTCATACGCTAAGGGCGGTTACTGCGCGGGATGGCCAGCAGCAGGGCCAGCGCGATGCTGGCGGCTGCACTTGCCGCGAATTTGATGAGGATGAACGACACCGGCCGGAAACTGATGCAGTCGAGCGCGACATAGGCGGCCATATAGATGAGCGTCACGGCGGAGAGGTATTTCGCATACTTGAGAAACCCCACTTCGCCGGGCAGGGGGATTTCGGTCTTGTCCTGCCGGTCGCTGTTGACCAGGCGGCGGTAAAGGAATTTGCAGGGAGCCGCGGCCAGTACGGCCGCGAAGGCGTTGAGACCGGGCACGCCGTCGGAAAGGACGTCGAGGCCCAGTCCGATGGCGAAGGCGGTCAGCATCACCACGTGGGGACTCCGCGAAAGCGGGATGTTGATGAGCAGGTAGGGTACCAGGCAGAGGAAGACGTAGGGCCCCAGATGCACATAGTCCGTGAGCACCAGCTGCAGCAGGAACACGAGGGTGCAGTAGAAGATGTTACTGAGCCTGTTCATAGAGTTCTTCCAGCTCCTGCCGGCGGTTGTTTTTGACGATATAGACGTTGTGGAGCGAACGGAAATCTTCCAGCAGACTGACCGTCAGCTCCTGGGAGGAACCCTGCCGGATCGTCGATTTCTCGATGGTGCCCAGCGGGATGTCGGGCGGATAGATGGTGGAGAATCCGCTCGAATAGACGGTGTCGCCCGGGGCGGTCTGGATGTGGACCGGAATCTCGCGCAGGACGGCACCCCTGGGAGAGACGCCTGTCCAGGTCATCGGGCCGAAGGCGCCGCTGCCCGCGAGCTTGGCGCTGACCGACTGCTCCGTGTTCAGGAGCGAGATCACGTAGGAATAGTGACGGCTCACGGCGCTGACGATGCCCACCACGCCGCGTGAGGTGACCACCCCCATTCCCGCTTCGACGCCGTCGTCGCTGCCGCGGTCGAGCACCAGGAAATTGTGCTGCCGGTCTACGGAGTTGCGCACGACGGTGGCACCGAAATAGGTGAATTCCGGCTCGACGACCACTTCCATCGAGTCGAGTGCGCGCTGTACCGCGGCAAAACGCGAGAGCTGTTGCCGCAACTGCAGGTTTTCGGCGGTGAGGCGGTCGTTCTCCGTGCGGAAATTGAAGTAGTAGCGGATGCGTCCGGTGCGCTCCCAGAACCACGACTCGACACTGCGCACGGCTCCCATCACCTTGAAGCGCTGCACGACCCCGCCCCGTGCGACCAGCAGGATGGCGCACGTTTCGAGGAGGATGAACAGGACGACGGCGGTCAGGGAAGACAGGAGTCCGTAGCGGCTTCTCATCGCATCAGGAAGGGATAGTGCGGGTTCTTCAGGGCGATGCGGGTGCCTCTTGCCACGGCGCGGAGCGGATCTTCGGCCACGTGGAACGGGATGTTGATCTTCTTGGAAAGACGGATGTCGAGACCGCGCAGCAGGGCGCCGCCGCCGGTCAGGAAGATACCCTTGCGGACGATGTCGCTGTAGAGCTCCGGCGGGGTCTTCTCGAGCACCGTGAGGATGCTCGATTCGATTTTGACCAGCGACTTGTCGAGACAGTGCGCGACTTCCTGGTAGGTGACGGGCGCTTCGACCGGGTGGACGGTCATCAGGTTCGGGCCTTTGACCACGAAGGGCTCGAGCGGTTCTTCGAGTTCGGAAATGGCCGCGCCGATGCGGATCTTGATCTGCTCGGCAGTGGGTTCGCCGATGCGGATGTTGTACTGCTGGCGCATATACTGCTGGATCTCGGTGGTGAACACGTCGCCGGCAGTCTTGATGCTCTCGTCGGCCACGATGCCGCCCAGGGAGATGACGGCGATTTCGGTGGTGCCGCCTCCGATGTCCACGATCATGTTGCCCATCGGGGCCGTGACGTCGAGGCCGATACCCAGTGCGGCGGCCATCGGCTCGAAAATCATCTGGACATCGCGGCCGCCGGAATGTTCGGCGGCGTCGCGGACGGCGCGCTTCTCCACTTCGGTCGATCCGGAGGGGATGCAGACCACCATCCTGAGGCTCGGCGAGAAGAGCGAGCGCTTGTTATTGTTGATCATCTTGATGAACTCGCGGATCATCTGCTCCGAGGCGTCGAAGTCGGCGATCACGCCGTCTTTCAGCGGGCGGATGGTCTTGATGTTCTGGTTCTCCTTGCCCTGCATGGCCTTGGCCTTGGTGCCCACGGCGGCGCATTTGCCGGTGAGTTTGTCGATGGCCACGATGGAGGGTTCGTCGATGACCTTCTTGTCGTTCATGAAAATGACGGTGTTGGCCGTTCCCAGGTCGATGGCGAGTTCCTGCTGTAAGAATGAAAATGCCATATTGTGAATGCGGTTTTTATCAGGTTAGTACTATCGTACAAATTTAGGAATATCTCGGGAGAAATGATTACTTTTGTCTTGCAATTTTATTGACATTTTTTTCACAATGAAACGATATGCGGTCATCGTGGCCGGAGGGCAGGGGGTGAGGATGGGAGCCGACCGGCCGAAGCAGTTCCTGGAGATCGGCGGCAAGCCGATCCTGCGGCACACTGTCGAGCGTTTCCTGGATTTCGACCCGTCGATGGAGATCATTCTTGTACTGCCTTCCGCCGGGAAGGCGTGGTGGCGCGACTATTGCCGGACGGAGGGTTTCCTGGAGCGGTATTCGATGGTTTCAGGCGGGATCACCCGTTTCCATTCCGTACAGAACGCCCTGCGTTATGTGGGAGATGAGGGAATTGTGGCGGTGCACGACGGCGTGCGTCCGTTCATCGGCCGCGACCTGCTCGCGCGCCTCTTCGAGGCGGCGGCCGTCTCGCCGGCCGTGGTACCGGCTGTGCCGGTGGTGGAGTCGGTGCGCCGTGTTGCGGAAGAAGGATCGGCCCCCGTGTCCCGCGACGGCCTGGTGCTGGTGCAGACGCCCCAGCTGTTCGATGCGAAAATTCTGAAAGAAGCCTATCGGCAGCCGTTCTCGCCGGACTTTACCGACGATGCTTCGGTGGTCGAAGCGGCCGGTACGCCCGTACGGATCGTTCCCGGCGAGCGTCTGAATATCAAGATCACCACGCCGGACGACCTGGCCCTGGCCGGGAAACTGCTCAGGCTTTCTTCTTGTTAGGAACCGGACTCGTGTTTTTGCGCAGCGGCGCCTTGACGTAGTCGTAGTCTTTCACCCATACCTGGCGTTCGATGGCCTGGTCGAGCGAGACCAGCGTCTCGGTGCGACGGATGCCCGGGATGTTCTGGATGGTCTCGATGAGAATCTTCATCAAGTGGTCCTGGTCGAAACAGAAAAGTTTCAGGAGCAGGGAATGCTGTCCGGTCACGAAGTGGCATTCCACGACCTCGGGAATCTTGCGGAGCGCCTCGACGACTTTCGGATAGGTGTTGGCTTCGGAGAGCGTAACGCCTACGAAGACACACACGTTGAGACCGAGCGCCTCGGGTTTGACAAGCAGGCGCGATCCCGTGATGACGCCCGCATTCTCCATTTTCCGGACCCGCTGGTGGATGGCCGCGCCGGAGACGCCGCATTCGCGGGCGATTTCGAGGAACGGCATCCTTGCATTTTTCACAAGAAAGGCCAGGATCTTCTGGTCAATCTCGTCGATTTGATAGTTTACCTTTGCCATAATGCGTGCAAAGATAAAAAAAACTATCAAACTGTAAGTGGATTATTGCTTCTTCTTTTCGGCTTTTTCAATAATGTCGATGCAATCCTGCTCTGAGAGGGTTGCGGGATCCTTCCTTTTTGGAATCTTGAAGTTGTCTTTCCCTTTCTTGAGATAGGGGCCGTAGCGGCCGTTGAGGACCTGGATGCCCGAGGCGGGGAAGTCGGCGATCACTTTTTTCTCCTCTTTCGAGCGGCTCTCCTCGATCAGGGCGATGGCCTGCTCTTCGGTGATGGAGTAGGGCGTCTGTCCCTTGGCCAGCGACACGAATTTGCCGTTCCATTTCACGTAGGGGCCGAAGCGGCCGATGGCAGTCGTGATCTCAGCGTCCTGATAACTGCCCACGCGGCGCGGAAGGGCGAAGAGTTTGAGGGCGTCTTCCAGCGTTACCGATTCGATGAGCTGGCCCTTGCCCAGGCTGACGTACTGCTTGTCGGGGTCGTCGGCCGAGCCTTTCTGGAGCAGCGGACCGAAGCGGCCGATACGGGCTGTGATGGGCTTTCCGCTGGCGGGATCCATGCCGATCAGGCGTTCGGAGCGGGTGTGCTCGCGGTCCTGCAGGCTGTTTTCGACCTCCTTGTGGAAAGGACCGTAGAAGTCGGCGATGACCTTGTCCCAGGCGAGCCGGCCTTTTGCGACCCGGTCGAACGATTCTTCGACGTTGGCCGTGAAGCCGTAGTTGAGGATATCCTCGAAGTTGGCGGTCAGGAAGTCGGTCACTACGATGCCGATGTTCTCGGGCAGGAGTTTCTTCTTCTCGGCGCCGATGGCTTCTTTCTTCACCGAGCGGGTGACATCGCCGTCTTCGAGCGTCAGGGTGCGGCAGTCGTGCTGCGTGCCCGCCTTGTCGCCGACGATGATGTAACCGCGGGTTTTCAGGGTGCTGACCGTCGAGGCATAGGTGGACGGACGACCGATGCCCAGTTCTTCGAGTTTCTTGACCAGGCTGGCCTCGCTGTAGCGCGGCGGCCGCTGGGTATATTTCTCCGATGCGTCGATGCGCTTGCACTGCAGTGCCTGTCCCTGGCCGATGTGCGGCAGGACGGCCTGCACCTCGTCTTCCTCGTCGTCGCGGCCTTCGATATATACTTTAAGGAAACCGTCGAAGAGGATCTGCTCGCCGGTTGCGATGAATTTCTCCGGCAGGTTTTCGCCGCAGATCTCCACTTCGGTCTTCTCGACCACGGCATCGGCCATCTGGCAGGCGACGGTGCGCTTCCAGATGAGGTTGTAGAGCCGCTTCTCGGTCGCGCTTCCCTCGATCTCCTGGTTGCTGACATAGGTGGGACGGATGGCTTCGTGCGCCTCCTGGGCGCCCTTGACGCGGGTGTGATAGTTCCGGACCTTGGAATACTGCGCCCCGTAGAGTGCGGTGACCGTCTCCTTCGTGGTCCCGAGGGCCAGGGTGGAGAGGTTCATCGAGTCGGTACGCATATAGGTGATCAGACCGGCTTCGTAGAGACGCTGGGCGATCGACATCGTCTGGCTGACCGAGTAGCCGAGTTTTCGGGCGGCTTCCTGCTGGAGGGTGGAGGTGGTGAACGGCGGCGCCGGCGAGCGGCGCGACTCGCGGGTCTCGACGGAGGCCACGTGGAAGTTTTCGCCCTTGCAGCGCTCCAGGAAGGCGCGGGCTTCGTCTTCGGTGTCGAACTTGCGGTCGAGGACGGCGTGGAACGGCTTGCGGGAGCCTTCGGCCAGGAAGAGCCCTTCCACGCGGAAGAACGGTTTGGATTCGAAAGCGGCGATCTCGCGTTCGCGGTCGACGATGAGTTTGAGGGCGACCGACTGGACGCGGCCGGCCGAGAGCTTCGGCTGGATTTTTTTCCAGAGGATGGGGGAGAGTTCGAAACCGACCAGGCGGTCGAGCACGCGGCGGGCCTGCTGGGCCTTCACCAGGTTCATGTCGATGTCGCGCGGATTTTGGATGGCTTCGAGAATGGCGTTTTTCGTGATTTCGTGGAAGACGATGCGGCGGGTCTTCTCCGGCAGCAGGCCGAGCGTTTCGGCCAGATGCCAGGCGATGGCTTCTCCTTCGCGGTCTTCATCGGATGCGAGCCAGACCGTTTCGGCCTTTGCCGCAGCGGCCTTCAGATCGGCCACCGTCTTCTTCTTGTCGCTTGAAATCTCGTATTGCGGAAGGAATCCGTTTTCGATATCGATGCCCAGGCCGGCCTTCTTGAGGTCTCTGATGTGGCCGAAACTGGATTTGACGGTATATGCTTTTCCGAGAAACTTCCCGATGGTATCGGCTTTCGCCGGGGACTCCACAATGACTAAATTCTCTCCCATCTCGTTCGTTTTTGGTTTTGGGAATGCAAAGTAAGGGATAATCAGGGCAACTTTCCAAATCTTTTTTCCTAAATTTGCAAGTTGTATCGCCCTTTAACGAAGTTAAAAGAAATGAAATCGACGACGCAGAAAAAGATAACCAAGTGGTTCTGGATCCTGATTACCCTGCCGCTTGCCTGCCTGTTGCTGGCCCTGCTTCTGGTGGCCCTCTTCGCCAAGATTCCTTCGTTCGAACAGATCGAGAATCCCGACAGCAACCTGGCCACCCTGCTGATCTCCGACGACGGCAAGATCCTCAATACCTATCATATCGAGAACCGTTCGTATGTAAGCTACGACCAGATCCCCCGCCACGTGATCGACGCGGCCATCGCCACCGAGGATGCCCGCTTCTACCGGCACTCCGGCATCGACTTCCGCGGCCTGGGCCGCGTGCTCTTCAAGACACTCCTCCTGGGCGACTCCTCGCAGGGCGGCGGCAGTACCATCACCCAGCAGCTGGCCAAGACCCTCTATCCCCGCCAGGACGTGAAGAGCCGCATCCCCGGCGGGCGGACAATCAAGATGATCGGCATCAAACTCAAGGAGTGGATCACCGCCGTCAAGATCGAGCGCAACTATACCAAGGAAGAGATCGTGACGATGTATCTCAACCAGATCTTCTTCGGCGGCAACGCCTACGGCATCAAGGCCGCGGCCAACACCTTCTTCGCAAAGGACCCCGAAGACCTGACGATCGAAGAGGGGGCCTGCCTGGTGGGTATGGTCAACAAGCCCACCCGCTACAACCCGGCCCTCAATCCCGAGCAGTCGCTCGCCCGCCGCAACCACGTGCTGCGGCAGATGGAGCGCAACGACTACCTCTCGCGGCACGATATGGATTCCATCGCGCAGATCCCCATCGTGGTCACCTATAAACAGCAGGACCACAACTCCGGCTACGGCCCGTATTTCCGCGACATGCTCCGCAAGTTCATGAACGCCACCCAGCCCAAGCGCTCCAACTATACGCAGGTGGAAGACTACCGCGCCGACTCCCTGGCCTGGCGCGACAACCCGCTCTACGGTTGGCTCAACAAGAACCGCAAGCCCGACGGTACGCAGTACGACCTCGACCGCGACGGCCTGCGCATCTACACTACGCTCGACTCGCGGATGCAGAAATACGCCGAACAGGCCGTGGAGCAGCATCTGGGCAAGGAACTCCAGAAGACCCTCGACAAAGAGCTCAAGAACCGCAGCAACTACCCCTTCTCCAACGACGTTCCCAAAGACGAAGTCGAACGCCTGATGCGCAACGGCCGCCGCTGGAGCGACCGCTACCGCAGCATGAAGGAGGCCGGTGCCTCCGAAGCCGAGATCAACAAGGCCTTCGACACGCCCGTCCCGATGCGCGTCTTCGCCTGGAACAACAAGGGCTACGTCGATACCACGATGACCCCCAACGACTCCATCCGCTACAACAAAGCGTTCCTGCGCGCCGCCTTTATGGCCATCGAGCCCAATACGGGTTACGTGAAGGCCTATGTCGGCGGACCGGACTACCGCTTCTTCAAATACGACAACATCGGACAGGGCAAGCGCCAGGTGGGTTCGACTTTCAAGCCGTTCCTCTACACGCTGGCGATGCAGGAGGGCTACACGCCTTGCGACCGGGTGGCCAACACCACCTACACTATCGATGTCAACGGTACGGACTGGGCGCCCAAGGCCGAGACGGACGAACGTATCGTCACCCTCAAGTGGGGCCTGACCAACAGCCGCAACAATATCTCGGCCTACCTGATGAAACAGTTCGGCCCGTACTCGCTGGTGGAGATCTGCCGCAAGATGGGTATCAGCAGTTACCTCGACCCGGTGGTCTCGCTCTGCGTCGGCTCGTGCGACCTTTCCGTGATGGAGATGGTGGCGGCCTACAACACGTTCCCCGGCCGTGGCGTGTACTGTTTCCCGATGTTCGTCACCCGGATCGAAGACAACAACGGCAACGTGCTGGCGACCTTCTCCACGCGCAAGCGGGAGGCCATCAGCGAGATTACGGCCTACAAGATGATCAATATGATGCAGGGCGTGGTCAACGACGGTACGGCCGGCCGTATCCGCTGGCGCTACAATATCCAGGGCGACATCGCCGGCAAGACGGGTACGACCAACGACAACTCCGACGGCTGGTTCATCGGCTATACGCCGAAGCTGACGGCCGGCGCCTGGGTGGGCGGAGAGGACCGTCAGGTCCACTTCACCAGCACGGCGCTGGGCGCAGGAGCCAGCATGGCGCTCCCGATCTGGGCGATCTTCATGCAGAAAGTCTATGCCGATCCTTCCATCCCGATCGGGCCGGACGACGTGTTCGTCCCGCCGCTCGGCTGGACGGCCGACCAGCTCTGTGACGGTTCGTCGAACGACGCGTCCGACGCCTCGTCCGCCGGCAACGATTATTTCAACTGATGAAAAAAATAGCATTGATTTACGGAGGCGATTCCTCCGAATGGGGCATTTCGGTGCTCAGCGGCAAATTCGTGGCCACCTGCCTCGACCCCGCCCGGTATGAAGTGACGGAACTCCTGCTGCGCGACGGACAGTGGTCGGTCTGCGACCCGGCCGTGACCGACGTGGCCGTTCCGGTCCGCCCGTTTATCCCTTCCGAGCTTCGGAATTACGACGTGGCGCTGATCATGATCCACGGGACGCCGGGTGAGAACGGTATCCTTCAGGCCGAACTTGAGAAGCACGAAGTTCCTTTCACTACCTGTTCCTCGCGGGTGGCGGCCATTACCTTCGACAAACACGCCTGCAAGAAGGCGATGCGGGGCCTGGGGATTCCGCTGGCGCCTGAGATTTTCCTGCATAAGGGAGAACCGTTCAATTCCGAGGATGTGGTCGAGAAGCTGGGGCTGCCGGTCTTCGTCAAACCCAACGACGGCGGCAGTTCGTTCGGTGTGACGAAGGTCAAGCGGCAGGAGGATCTTGCCGCGGCCATTGCGGCGGCTTTCTCCGAGAGCGACGATGTGCTGATCGAGAGTTTTATCCCCGGCCGGGAGCTGACGGAGGGGGTGTTCAACCGCGGGGGAGAGATCATCCCGCTGCCGGTTACCGAGATCATTCCGCACAACGAGTATTTCGACTACGAGGCGAAGTATCTGGGCAAGAGCGACGAGGTATGTCCGGCGCAGATTCCCGACGATGTGGCCCATACGGTCCGCGAGCAGACGCGCCGCATTTATCAGCATTTCGGCTGCCGGGGGCTGATTCGTTGCGATTACATTATGACGGAGTCGGGCAAGGTGTATTTCCTGGAGATCAATCCGGTGCCCGGTATGACGAAGATGTCGCTGGTTCCGGCGCAGATCCGGGCCGCAGGCCTTTCTGTGGGCGAGGTTCTCGACTGTTTGATCGACGAGGCTTTGTCGGCCTGACGTCGCCGTTGTTATTTCCGGGCTTGCTGTCCGCTATGCTACGCAGAATATGCCTTTGAAAACCACCCTCCCACTTCGTGGGCCCCTCCCCCTGGGGCGTGGGCGCCAATGTTTTCAAAGTCATATTCTGTCTCCGCTGCCGCGGACTTTGACCTCATCGTCCGCCGCCGTTCCCGGCCTGCTGTCCGCCGCTGTCGGTTCAGGCCTTTACGTCCGCTATGCTTCGCAGAATATGTCTTTGAAAACCACCCTCCCACTTCGTGGGCCCCTCCCCCTGGGGCGTGGGCGCCAATGTTTTCAAAGTCATATCCTGTCTCCGCCGCCGCGGACTTTGACCTCATCGTCCGCCGCCGTTCCCGGCCTGATGTTCGCCGCTGTCGTTCCCGGCCTGCTGTCCGCCGCCATCGGTTCCGGCCGTAATGTTTGCTTTTAAAGGTTTTGTATAATTCGCCCTGCAATGTACGCAGTTAATAATCAGTGGTTTATGGAAGTTGATCCCCTCCGTTTTGAGGGGGATCGATTTGCGCAAAGGTCTGATAATCAGTTGTGTCCGTTGCAGCGCATAATAGCCCGTCCGTTATGACCCTTCGTGAATTCATCGATCTTTGTATCGGCCGTTTGGCGCCGCTGTATCCGGAGGCGGAGGCAAAGGCCATCGGCTTCCGTCTTCTGGAACACTATCTGGAAATACCTTCTTATAAGTATATTTCCGATCCGGATTTCCCGATCCTTGTGGACGATGCGGCCGATCCCGCCGTCCAGCTGCCTGCCGACAGCCGTCAGGCCCGCCTCGCCCCTTCGCGCCAGGCGCGGCTGGCCCCCTCGCGTCAGGTCCGGCACGATCCTTCACGTCATGCCCGGCTTGACCGGGCATCTGAGATGCTCGATGCCCTCGATGAGCTGGCGACCGGCCGGCCGCTGCAGTATGTATTGGGATTCACGGAGTTCTGCGGCCATCGTTTCAAGGTGGGCGAGGGCTGTCTGATTCCCCGGCCGGAGACTGAAGAGCTCGTCTCTCGCATTGTCGACGACCTGTACGCCGCCGACGAGAAGACCGCCGATGATGATACGCCTGCCTCCGCCGACAGTGTTACCCCAGAATCTCCATCCTCGACCGAGTCAACTCCGGTGGCGTCATCCCCGGCCGAGTCAACTCCGAAGTCATCTCTGGCCGGTATGTCAGACGCGACCGGGCATACCGCCGTCGATGAGGGGCCGTTCAGTATCCTGGATATCTGTACCGGTTCGGGCTGTATCGCCTGGTCGCTGGCGGCGGAATTTCCCGAAGCGATGGTCTATGGCTGCGACCTGTCGGACGCCGCCCTTCGCTATGCTTGCCGGCAGCGTGTCAAACTGCGCGGTGCCCGCCCCATTTTCTTCTCGGCCGACGTGCTGGCCGCACCGCCTGCCGGCTTGCCGAAATTTGACGTCATCGTGTCGAACCCGCCGTACATCTGCGAAGCCGAACGCGCCGCGATGCGGCCCAACGTCTTCGATTTCGAACCGGCCGAAGCGCTCTTCGTTCCCGACGACGATCCCTTGAAGTTCTATCGCGCCACCGCCCGCTGGACCGAGGCCCTGCTCCGCCCCGACGGCCATCTCTATCTGGAAATCAACGAGCGATTCGGTCCTGAAGTGGCCGCGCTCTTCCCCGGCAGCCGCATCCTGCAGGATATTTCCGGCCGCGACCGCTTTGTGGTTTTGTAAACAGATACTTGCTTCAGTCGAGTTTCACGACCTTGTAAGTCTTTGTGCCCAGGCCGATTTCTTCGCCTCGGTCCACGATACGGATGCCGTGGCGGGCATTGATACGCTCGAGCAGCGCTTTCGTGTCGTTGTGTTCGTCGTTCGGCAGATTGAAGACCTGGTCGAGACAGAATTTATCGAGGGCGACCGGATCGGTCGAGGCGGCAATGCCGATGTCCTGGATGGTCGGATCGGCCGGATGGGAATCGCAGTCGCAGTCGATCGAGATGTTGTTCATCACGTCGATGTAGAGAATGTTCTTGCCTTCTCCGAAAAACTCGTGGACGGCCTGGGCGGCGGCTGCCATCGATTCAATGAACGGGGTGTTCTTTTCGGGCGATTCATACCAGCCTTCCGGTGCGTGGAGATCGCCTTCCGGGTTTGCTTCCTGACAGCTTCCGGCAGAGTGGATATAGACTTTTCCGTTGGGCGACGCTACGCCGATGGAGGCATTTTTCAGCACGCCGCCGAAGCCGCCCATCGCGTGTCCTTTGAAATGGGCGAGGTTGATCATGAAGTCGTAGTTCTTCAGGTGCGACCCGACGATGTCGTATTTGATCCATTTGTCGTCTTTGACGGGAATCTGGAATTCGCCTTCTTCGTCCATAATATCCACGTCGGCCACCTCGTAAAAGCCATGCGCCCGGATGGTCTCCTTATGGACGGCCGTTGTGGCGCGGGAGCCGCCGTAGGCGGTGTTGCACTCGACTATCGTTCCGTTCACTTTCTTGACGAGGGGTTCGATCAGTGCGGGTTTCAGATAGTTATTTCCGCCCATTTCGCCGGTTGAAATCTTGATGGCGACGCGGCCGGAGGCCGGTCGGCCGACAGCTTCATAGATCTTGACCAGGCTTTCGGGCGTTATTTCGCTGGTGAAATAGACGATGGCGGCCGTCTCGTCGGGCGTTGTGCCGTCAGCCGGCTGGTTTTTGGCGTTTTTGCTGCAGCCACCGGCCAGCAGGCTGGCCGTCACGGCGATCAGGAACAGAATTTTTTTCATGGTGCATTATCGTTTACGGCAAAGATAATCATTTTCGGGGGACAATATTTGCTGAAAAATGCGAACTTTGTGCTGATAATTCAATTGTTACTCATATGAAAAGAACGCTGTTCGTACTCGCGGCCATGGTTCTTGCCCTTGTGGCCTGCGGGCAGAAAAACCAAAACAAAAACACTGAGATGAAAACCCTTGTCGCTTATTTCTCCGCTACCGGAACGACGGAAAGCGTAGCAAAAGACCTGGCCGAAGTCGCCGGCGCCACTTTATACGAAATCAAACCGGAGGTCAGGTACACGGCCGAAGATCTCGACTGGCGGGACAAGAACTCCCGCAGCTCCCTTGAGATGCAGGACAAGGCTTCCCGACCGGCTTTCGTCAAAGATCTGGCGGATGCCGACAGCTACGATGTCGTTTTCATCGGGTTCCCGGTATGGTGGTACACGGCGCCGACCATTATCAATACGTTTATCGAAGCCTATGGTTTTGAAGGTAAGACGGTCGTCTTCTTTGCAACTTCCGGCGGAAGCACCATCGACAAGGCCAACGCCGACTTCAAAGCGGAGTATCCGGCCATCAACTGGATCGACGGCAAGACCCTGAACGGTGCATCCAAGGCCGATATCCAGGCCTGGGTCGACGGCCTGGCCATCGCCAAATAAACCTTTCAAACAATCCTGCTACACAATCCGGCAAAGGAATTCCAGGGAAATCTTTGCCGGATTGTCTCAAATTGCCGTTTGGCAAAGGAATCGGCCGTTTTTCTTTGCCGGAAATAATGAAGACCAAAGGTATGGTCGTTTATTTCTTACGCATGGGGTAAAGGATATCGAGTGTTTGAACGGGGATCTTCAGCAATCGGGCGATTTTCGCATTGTCGGCGTTGTAGTCGAAGTGCAGCGTTCGGGCGAGTTCCATCTTTTGCTTTTGTCCGAGAAGGATTGCACGTTGATTGTCGTATTTTTCCCGACAAACCCGACGAATGACATCGATTAATTCGTCATCGGTATAAAACAGACTGTCGCCGATCATGGCGGCAATCTCCCGGTAAGACTCGACTTCTTTCGACAATTTGTAATAGTAGTGACGGGCATCCCGGAATACGCCTTCCCCAATATCGAAGCGACAGTAATTCATCGGTGAAAAATAGCCGTCGACTATGGTATAAGCTGCCGGATAGTCGGCGGCTTTAGAGTGAACGAACTTCTGTTTCTTTAAAATGTTCAAGTCGCCGAAGCATCCCTGTTTACGCTCTTTTACGATTGGCTGGAAATAATAGCTGTTTGCTCCGAATGGATAGGTGAACGGGGTCTGGTTGGGGTCGATGACGAAGTTGTTCCGGTTCGTATAACAGATCTGGTTGCGCAGGGATTCAAGACTCCCGATCGGAATCGGCTTCCTGCAATCGAAATGGTCGAGGTTGACCAGGCGTTTGGATGTGGCCAGATAGCGGTGAAGTCTTTTTTTGAACAAGGCGAAGAAAGCCAGCACATCTTCTTCCCGGCCGCAAATGATGAAGTGCACGTGGTTGCTCATCAGCTCGAAGGTGATGATCTGCACATTCTGACAGTCGTAGGCGCACATCGCAACGAGCGTCATTGCGAAAGCATAGTCTTCTTTATGCTCGTCGCTGAAGATGACCGATTGTCCTTCCCCGGGCGTACACAGATGCCAGACGCCGCCGTACTTTCTCAAAATGAATTCGAAAACCCGCCTGCAACGATCTTCCTTCTCGTAGTAAGAATGCTCCTTAGCCATACTTTCTCAAACACATAATCTCCAACGCCACCGTGGCTATGGATAGAACAAAGATACTGCGTCGGAGAGCGGAATGCAAGTAAAACCGGCAATAAATAAATCCGGCAAAGGAATTCCAGGGAAATCTTTGCCGGATTGTCTCAAATTGCCGTTTGGCAAAGAAATCGGCCGTTTTTCTTTGCCGGAAGCTGCGTCGGCCGTCAGCCCGTCGGCCGTCGGCCCGTCAGCCCATCGGCCGTCAATCCGTCGCTCGCCGGCCGACGGCCAAACCACTGTCGGAAGCCGTCAGATCGTCAGCTCCTCGCCTTCGCTGTGGGCGATGATCACGGCGCCGCAGGAGTCGCCGTAGGTGTTGATGCAGGTGCGGGGCATGTCGCAGAGCTGCTCGACGGCCAGCACCAGGCCGATGCCTTCGAGCGGCAGGCCGACAGCCGACAAGACGATCGCCAGCATCACCATTCCGGCCATCGGGATGCCGGCTGCGCCGATGGCGGCCAGCAGAGCCGTGAAGACGATCATGATCTGCTGGGCCAGCGACAGGTCGATGCCGTAGGCCTGGGCAATGAAGATGGCCGTCACGCATTCATAGAGCGCGGTGCCGTTCATATTGATGGTGCTGCCCAGCGGCAGGACGAAACTGGCGATCTTGTTGGACACACCGCATTTCTCCTGCGAATCGCGGATATTGATCGGCAGCGCCGCCCCCGACGAACAGGTGGAAAACGCCGTCAGCAGGGCCGTGGACATCTTTGAGATGTGCCGCCAGGGATTCTGCCGTCCGACCAGCCTCACCAGCAGCGGCAGAATCACACCACCCTGGATCAGCAGACCGCCCCAGACCACCAGCACGAAGACGCCGAGCGACCCGGCCATCGACAGCAGGGCCTGCGGATCGTCGGCCTGCTTGCCCACGACGTTCGTCACGATGGCGAACACCCCGTAGGGCGCCAGCCGGATGATGAACATCGTGATCTTCATGATTACTTCGTAGATGGATGTGAACAGATTGTTCAGGAACCCGGAGTATTTCTCATCGACCTTGTTCATGAACAGTCCGAAGAGGATGGCGAAGAAAATGATCGGCAGCAGGTCGCCCTTTGCCATCGACTCGAAGATGTTCGAAGGGACGATCGAGACGATCTGGTCGATGAACGATACCTGGCCCGAACCGACCGCCGTGACTTCTTCCGCCAGGTTGAGGTTGGCGCCCACACCGGGCTTGACGATGTTGACCAGCGTCAGGCCGATGGTGGCGGCAAGGGCCGTCGTGACGATGTAGTAGAGGAGTGTCTTGCCGGCGATGCGGCCCAGTGCCGCGGAGTTGCCCATTCCGGCCACGCCCAGTACGATGGAGCTGAACACCAGCGGGATGACGATCATCCGCAGGCCGCGCAGGAAGATGTCGCCCGCCCATTTGATGTATTTGTACCAGTTGTCGTAGGGCGTGATCTTGCAGAGCACGATGCCTGCAATCACACCCAGGCCGATGCCGATGAGGATCTGCCAGTGCAGGGCGAGTCCCTTTTTCTTCCCTTCTGCCATAATGCGCTATGCTTTACGTCCGCTCTGGGCGATCATCGCGGAGATTTTGTCGTTGAATGCCGTGTCGGCGATCAGGTCTTCCAGCGAGACGTGCATCCGCCAGCGCCAGTAGTGTTTGGGATTGGCGGGGATGTTGATCCGTTCGCCGTCGATGTCGGCCACGCGGAGCGCCGGGCAGAGGGAGAACCAGTCCTGCAGGGGCAGGATGGTGAGCATCGCCGGAGAGTAGAGATGCTCGGCTATGATCCACTGGCAGACATCGATCGGGCAGTCCGCGCCGTCGTGGTTCTCGCCCCACCATCCGCGCAGGGTGCTGGTGTCGTGCGAGCCGGTGGTGCAGACGCTCATATACGGATACTCGGACGGGTTGCCCAGCATCTGTTTGGGGTCTTTCGGCATCCGCTGCACTTCGAGCGAGAGGATGTGCAGGTCGGAGAGCACCTGCGGCACGCAGGCCGGGATCATGCCCAGGTCTTCGGCGCAGGTGAGCATATTGGTGGCCCCGATCAGTTCGGGGAGCTTGCGCATCGCCTGTTCGCGCCAGAATTCGGTGTTGCGGGTATAGAAGAATTCGTCGTAGATCCGGTTGTAGGCGTCTTTTTCCCACTGCTGCAGGTCGGCGTAGCTGCGGGTGTACTGGGCGCTGATGCGCGGGTGCCAGAGGCCCTTGTGCACCGGGTCTTCGAGGAAGAGCACTTCGCGCGGGTCGTCGTCGGCGTAGGGGCGGGCGTGGCGCTGTTCGTCGAAGTGGAAGCCGCGCCAGCGCAGGTCTTCCACGGAGTAGGGCAGCGCCGGGCTGAAGTGGCCCATCAGGCCCGATTTATAGGGCACGGGAATCTCCCAGATACGGAAGAAGCCCAGCACGTGGTCGATGCGGTAGGCGTCGAAGTATTCGGCCAGTTTGCGGAAGCGGCGTTTCCACCAGGCGTAGCCGTCTTCGGCCATCCGGTCCCAGTTGTAGGTGGGGAAGCCCCAGTTCTGGCCGTCGGCCGCGAAGGCGTCCGGCGGGGCGCCGGCTTGTTCGCCCATATTGAAGTATTCGGGTTCGGCCCAGGCTTCGACGCTGTGGGGCGTGATGCCGATGGGGATGTCGCCCTTGAGGGCGACGCCGCGGCTGTGTGCGTATGCGTGCGCGTCGCGCAGCTGGCGGTCGAGATGGTATTGCACGAAGATGTAGTAGTCCATCTCTTCCTTGGCCTCTCCGTAGAGACGTGCTACGCCGGCGGCGCTGTATTTCCTGAGGCGTTTCCATTTGGAGAAGTCGGCGGTGCCGAAGCGGTCGCGCAGCACGCAGAAGGCGGCGTATGGAAGGAGCCATTCGCGGTTGGCCTGGAAGAAGGCCTGGTAGGCTTTGCTGCCCATCGTGCGGGTTCCCTTCTGGGCGAAGACGGCGCGCACGTAGCGTTCCTTCATTTCGAACACGCGTTCGTAGTCGAGCTGCGGCAGGGCGTTGAGTTCGGCGGCTTCTGCTTCGAAGGCGGCCTGCTGGGTCTTGCTCCGCAGCGGTCCGATGTCCTGCAGGTTCAGGTAGATGGGATGCAGGGCCATGATGGTGATGCCGCCGTAGGGATAGGAGTCGGTCCAGGTCTTGGTGGAGGTAGTGTCGTTGACCGGGAGGAGCTGCAGAACGGCCTGCCCGGTGGCGGCGGCCCAGTCGACCATCAGGCGGATGTCGCCGAAGTCACCGATACCGGCGGAGTTGCGGCTGCGCAGCGAGAACACGGGGATGGCGGTTCCGGCGTAGCGGGGATGCTGGTCGGGGAAGGTGGTTTCGGTGACGGCGTAGGGATTGGTACGGTTGAAGCAGGTCTCCCATACGATGGCTCCGTCGTGTTTGCGGAGCAGGAATTTATATTCGAAGTACTCGGGCAGGGCTGTCTTTTCGAGGTCGATGCTCCAGAGGATGCCCTGGGTATTGGTCATAGGCAATGCCTTGGCCGGGTCCCAGCCGCCGAGTGCGGGGCAGCTTCCGGTGATAAGCATTTGTTCGCCGTGCAGCAGCCACGGTCCGATGGTCTTGATCGTAATGGTTTCCATATAAAACGTCTTTATTGTCGGGTATCGTCATGCCCGGCTTGACCGGGCATCTTTAATTTTCAAAGATAACGAAAATTTTCGTAAGTTTGTCGTATGGCTACGAAGATTAAAACGGTTTGGTTTTGTACCTCGTGCGGGAATGAGAGCGCGAAGTGGATGGGGCGATGCCCCGCCTGTGGTGAGTGGAATACGATGGTGGAAGAGCCGAAGGCAGCGCGCGCGAATGCGGGCGCCGGAAGCGGCGGTGCGATATCCCGGTCGCGTGCGTACATCGATGCGGTGGAGGCCCGGCCGACCCGCCTGCGCGAGATCGACCTGAGCCGCGACAACCGTTTCTCAGTGGGCATCGGCGAACTCGACCGCGTACTGGGCGGCGGAATGGTGGAGGGTTCGATGATTCTCATCGGCGGCGAGCCCGGCATCGGGAAGTCCACGCTTTCGCTCCAGATACCCCTCTGCTGTAAAGACCTCAAGACGCTTTACGTCTCCGGCGAGGAAAGCCCCAAGCAGATCAAGCTCCGGGCCGACCGGCTGGGGGGCAGCGACGACGACTGCTTCATCCTGAGCGAGACGGTGCTGGAGAACATCCTGCAGCAGGCCCGGGAAGTCAAGCCGGCCCTGCTGATCGTCGATTCCATCCAGACCATCTACAGCGAGGCGCTCGATTCGTCGGCCGGCAGTGTTTCGCAGGTGCGCGAGTGCGCCTCGGCGCTGCTGCGCTTCGCCAAGGAGACGGGTACGCCCGTGATCCTGATCGGGCATATCACCAAAGACGGAACGATCGCCGGACCGAAGGTCCTCGAGCATATCGTCGATGTGGTCCTGCAGTTCGAGGGCGACACCAAAGGCTCCTACCGTATCCTGCGCAGCATCAAGAACCGTTTCGGATCGACCGACGAACTGGCGGTCTTCGAAATGACCGGCGCGGGCCTGCGCGAGGTGCGCAATCCTTCGGAAATCCTCATCCCGATGCATCAGGACGACCTGAGCGGCATCGCCATCGCGGCGATGATGGACGGCACGCGTCCCTTCCTGATCGAGATCCAGGCGCTGGTCAGTACGGCGGCCTACGGCACACCGCAGCGTTCGGCCACGGGCTTCGACGGCCGCCGGCTCAATATGCTGCTGGCCGTACTTGAGAAGCGCGCCGGCTTCAAGCTGGCTGCCAAAGACGTCTTCCTCAATATCGCCGGCGGCCTGCGCGTGTCCGACCCCGCCTGCGACCTGGCCATCGTGGCCTCCATCCTTTCTTCGAACTTCGACCTCTACATTTCACCGAAGGTGTGTTTTGCCGCCGAAGTGGGCCTCAGCGGCGAGATCCGCCCCGTGAGCCAGGTCGAACGCCGCATCGCCGAGGCCGAAAAACTCGGCTTCGAGGAAATCTATATCTCCTCCTTCAACAAGGAATCATCTTTTGCCAAACGCAAGAAAGGGGAGGGCATCACAGTCACGCCCGTGGCCGATATTGCGGCGCTCTGCCGGAGACTGTTCCAGTAGCCGGACGGCGGCGTTGCAGCCGGATTACAGATGGGTGCGGATGATGTCGGCGCCCATTGCGATGGCGCGTTCTTCATATTCGCGCACGACCTCGTCGCAGGTGGACGGGGTCAGGAGGCGGGGACGCCAGATGAAACGCTTGCGGGAGACGCCGACCAGCAGGGGCCTGCGGAAAGACTTGAGTTCGTCGAGCCGGTCGAAGAGCGTCTGGTTGTCGCGGTCGCTTTTGGAAAAACCGAAACCCGGGTCGAGGACCCAGTCGGCCACGCCGGCCTCTTTCGCACGGACGGCGAATCCGCGGAAGAATTGCTTCACGCTTTCCACCACATCGTCGTAGGAATAGTCGTCGTGCATCGTCTCGAAGGTCCCCTGGTGGTGCATGGCCACGTAGCGGAGGCCGAGCCGGCCGACGACCGGGAGCATCGCCTCGTCCCATTCGCCCGCGGAAATGTCGTTGACCCAGAAACGGCCGAAGGCCTGGTAGGCCATCACCACGATCGACGAGCGGAAGGTGTCGATCGAGACGGGAACGCCGGGATAGTGGCGACGGAGCGTCTCGAGGGCGGGCTCGAGCCGGGCCCATTCTTCGTCGGCTTCGACGTCGGTGGCTCCCGGCCGGGAAGATACGGCGCCCAGGTCCAGTATGTCTGCACCCCGCGCAAGCAGGATGTCCACCCGCCGGCGGAAGGCTTCCTCCGTCGCGGCGCGCGACGGTGCGTAGAAAGAATCGGAATTCAGGTTGACGATTCCCATGATTTTGGTTGCTCCGCTTCCCATAATTTGCTATATTTACAAGTTGAATACAAAGATAGTATTTTATGTTGATCGTTCTCGAAGGTTTGGACGGCGCCGGTAAATCGACGCAGCTCAAGATGGTGACTTCCTATTTTTCCTCGCTGGGCCGCAAGGTGGATTATCTCCACTTTCCCCGTTACACGGCCCCGATCTACGGCGATCTCATCGCCAAGTTCCTGCGGGGTGATTTCGGCGCCATCGACCAGGTCCATCCGCAACTCGTCGCCCTGCTCTTCGCCGAAGACCGCCGCGACGCGGCCAGCCTGATCCGCAGCTGGATGAACCAGGGTCACGTGGTCATCCTCGACCGCTACGTCTATTCCAACATCGCTTTCCAGTGCGCCAAACTGCCGGAACCCGAAGAGGCCGTCGCACTCCGCTCGTGGATCCTCGACCTGGAATACGGGAGCTACGGCATCCCGCGCCCGACGCTCAACCTCTTCCTCGACGTGCCCATCGAATTCGTCGACGCCAAACTCCGGCAGAGCCGCAAGGGCGGCGACCGCCGCTATCTCGAAGGCAAGTCCGACATCCACGAGTCCGACATCGCGTTCCAGATCAAGGTGCGCGACCTCTACCGCGAGCAGTGCCGGCTCGACGATACCTTCCTGCGCATCGACTGCAGCGACCCCGACGGCCATATGCTCCCGGCCGCCGACATCTTCCTGCGTATCCGCGAACAAATCGACGCGATCCTATGAGAATCGTCCGCGGCTTCTGCCGGGTGATCTTCGCCCTGACCTTCATCCTCTCCGGCGTGCTCAAGCTGCTCGATCCCGTGGGGACGGGCCTGATCGTGAAGGAGTATCTCGACTTCATGCACCTGGATTTCCTGGAGTCTGCTTCCGTAGTGCTGGGCATTGCCCTGGCCACGGCCGAGTTTACCATCGGCATCTGCGTGCTCGACGGCCTGCGGCTGAAGATTGTCGCCTGGGCGGCGCTTATCCTTCAGGCCGTGTTCACGCTCCTGACGCTCTACCTGATGCTTTTCAATCCCATCAGCGACTGCGGCTGCTTCGGCGAGGCGATCCATCTGACCAATACCCAGACCTTCCTCAAGAACGTGGTGCTGCTCGCACTGGCGGTCGTGATCTTCCTCGGCCGCAAACGCGCTTCCCGCGTGGCCTGGCCCGGACTCGAGTGGGCGTTCATCGGCCTGTTCGCGCTGCTGGGCCTCTCCGTGGCCGTGCGTGCGCTGGCCACCATCCCGCAGGTCGATTTCACGGCCTACCGGGTGGGCAGCAGCCTCGATGAGCTGGCACAGGAGAACCAGGCACGCTTCGAAACCACGTTCCTTTATACGAAAGACGGCCATACCGAGGAATTTACGCTCGACAACCTGCCCGACGAAAGCTGGACCTATCTCGACAGCCGCACTGTCCAGCTGGGCGGCTCCACGAAGATGGCTCAGGTCGATTTTACGCTCGAACAGATGGAAGGCCCCGTGCTGGCCGTGTCCGTGCATCATCCCGATGCGCTCAGTACCGAGAATAAAGACCGCATCGAGCATTTCTGCAAAGCGGCTCTGATGCAGGGGCAGGAGGTGCTGCGTTACGGCCCGACCGAAGAATATGAGACGGCCGACTGGAAATCCCTGCTGACGCTCAACCGCAGCAACGGCGGAGCCGTGTATTTCAACGACGGCGTGGTGGTGGCCAAATGGGCCAATTCCGAACTGCCCAAGGTCGATCTGGAAGCGGTCCTGCACGAAGACCCCGACGTCCTGATCCTGAAGCAGCGCATCCGCGAGCAGCTCTACGTCAGCATCCTGGTGGCCGGCGTGCTGGTGATGCTTGTGCTGCTGCGCGTCCTTTGCAAACTTTTGATCCGTTACCGCTGATATGGATATCGCCGTCGTCATACTGAACTGGAACGGTCTGAAGATGCTTCAGACCTATCTGCCGACCCTGGTGGCGCGCACCACGCACCCCGGCGCCTTCATCGTGGTGGCCGACAACGGCTCGACCGACGGATCCCTGGAGTGGATGCGTCAGGAGTATCCGGCCATCCGGACCATCGCTTTCGACCGGAACTATGGCTTCACCGGCGGGTACAACCGTGCCCTGCGGGAGATCGATGCCGACTACTATGTGCTGATCAATTCCGATATCGAGGTGGGCGAGGGCTGGCTCCAGCCGCTGGTCGCCTTTATGGAGGAACATCCCGAGGTGGGCGTCTGCCAGCCGAAAGTGTTGTCTTTGGCTGCGCGCGATACTTTTGAGTATGCCGGTGCGGCGGGCGGATATATCGACCGTTACGGCTATCCCTTCTGCCGCGGGCGCATCCTCTCGTATCTGGAGAAGGATGCGGGCCAGTACGATGAGGCGGAAGAGTGTTTCTGGGCCACGGGTGCCTGTATGATGGTGCGCAGTGCCCTGTACCACCATCTGGGCGGTCTCGACGAGTCGTTCTTCGCCCATATGGAAGAGATCGATTTCTGCTGGCGCGCCAAGTTGCTGGGCTATCAGGTGTGGTGCGTGCCGGCCTCGACGGTCTGGCACGTGGGCGGCGGCACGCTGCCCAACAATTCGCCGCGGAAGCTCTATTTCAACTACCGCAATAATCTGCTGATGCTCTACAAGAACCTGCCCGACAACATCCGGCGCCGGCGCATCTTCCTGCGTCTATGCCTCGACGGGGCATCGGCCCTCGTCTATCTGATCACGGGCAAATGGTCGTACTTCAAGGCCGTCTGGACCGCCCATCGCGACTACTTCCGCCTGCGCCGCGACGAAGATCCTTCTCCCTTTGAGGAGGAACGCAACAACATCGGCCTCTACGACAAGAGCATCGTCCTTCGCTTCTTCCTCTCCGGCAAAAAACTCAGGTGGAGCGACATCGAGCGTGACCTGTAGCCACGCCCTCCGTCATTCCCGGCTTGACCGGGAATCCCGTTATACTCCCTGCCGGATAACCAGTGTGGCGTTGCTCTCATAATGCTGTCCTGTTTTATCGGTGCGCGTATCGTCGATCAGCAATATGTAGATTTCATAGGGAATCCCTATCGTATTAGGTTCGACAGTGATTGAATAGGAAGACTGGAATTGATTAATCCTTTTTCGATCGACAGTTACCTGGTTATTGGGAATGAGTGTGCTGCCCAATCCTATTACGAAGGAATCGTTTAAAGGAACACCATCTTCTTCCGGGAAAGATGCGATAACGGAAAAAGTGGCCCCGGAACTGGGGATATCAACGAAATAGTGATGAAGCCTATCGTAAAGCTCTCCAAGTAGGCCGTCGATCTGCGTGAAAGACATATCAGAAGTCAAAGTGATCCTGCCTCCCACACCGCCAGATAAACTTGCTATCTCATTGTCGACACTCTGACATCCTCCAAAAAAGAAGCAAATGATAAAAAGCAAAAAAAGACGTTTCATAGGAATAGGGTGTTAATGATATAATATTGAGTCATTAGTTTTCTGTATTGGATTGCTGGTCTTTCCGCATGATTTCCAGTTGCGAGATGTCCAGGTTCAGGTCCGGCGACAGTTTTTCGATATGTTTGCGTATGGCCGATTTGACTGAGCGGACTTGAGATCCGGAAGTGCTGAGCGTGCTGGCAATTTCATTGATCGAAAACCCCATTTCAGTTAAAATAAAAACGGCTCTCTGCTGTACTCCGCCTAATAAACCGGCAATAGTCCTGATATTCGGGGGAAAGTTTTCAGTGTAGGAAGACAGTGTCCCGTCGATGTTGTTTGCCAGATTCTTTTGATTCTCCCGGATAAACAGGTTGAGTGCTTCCTGCCTTTTTTCAGAAGGCAGATTGTGGATATAACTTAATCTTTGGTTGATTCCTGAATAAGAGGAGAGAACAGACATAAGCAGGGACCGCGCCAGAGAATCTTTTAGCTTGGCCTGATGGTCGGATTCTCTCAATCGTCGGCTTAAATAGAGGTTCCAGACGAGGATAGCGAGGATAATCAGGGAAAAAAGCAACAACGCAGTCAATAATGTTCGGTGATGCTTGGCCTTGGCGAGCTCCGCTTCCTTGGCGGTCATGTCATACTGCTTTTCCAATTCCAAGACCCGTTTTTCCGTCTTTTGGCTATACTCTTTGCATAATGACTGATAAGCTAAATGCGCATAATGTGCCGAAGAATCAGGGCACTCTATTTTATCGTATAAATAAGATAGTCGATTAAGGATAGCATGATAGTAAATGGAGTCTTGCGACCTGCGATTCTCGTATGTGTTTTTTTCACAATTAATAGCCGATAGTATGTTACCCTGGTTCTCGTAGATCTTAGATAATAACTGTTGCTTGGCTCCGAAATCCGCTGGAGATGCTTTCCACTGTTTACAATAATAGTCGGCGCTATCCAATTGGTGCGCGATGTGCAAATAAAACAAAGCCTTACTATTATTGATGTTCTCCGAATGGATATCAGGATGTTGAGCTAATGTGCTGTCCAGTATGCATAAGGTCCGTTCTGCTTGTATGCTGTCCAATAGGGTGACTTGGCATACAAGCAGATCGCTTAGATTCAGCACCATATTCCGAACGTTTCCTAGTCGCCGTTCGCTCACAATAGCCGAATAAAAATATAGGGCCGCTTCCTCAAAGTTTGCGTTACCATAATTAATTCGCCCCAAAAAAGCATCAATAAGTGCCGACAACCGATCGTTTTGGATACTGTGATCATCCATTATTTGACGGGCTTGGTGCATTAAACGATGTGCCAAGGTGTCCCCGCTATCCTGTTTTTGCCGGACTAAGCCATGATAAAACGATGCCCGTGCCTGATTATAGTAGTCTTGGGTATGATTAAAAAAGTAGTCTCGGGCTATAGATATCGCTGAGTCACCCGGAAACGGAATGTGGTTCTTGTGCTGGGCGATTGTCAGCAATAGGCTGTAGTAAGCCGATTGTTCCTTGCTGAGCAACGAAGGATCCAGCGCCGACAGGGAATCCAGCGCCCAATCCGGATGCTCCTGCAGAGAGTTGTCAATGGCCCGGAGCCTTTCGGAATAGATCCTCGGCAAAGTCCTGCAGGAGAAAACACACAGGGCCAGAGCCAGCCCCAAAAACCAAACTGCGAATCGTTTCAATGCCGTCATTTTGATAGGTTTATCACAAAGTTGCGATTTTTTACGCTGAAATCAAGGGGAACTCGTGGCAGTTTCGCTTGCAGTGTTCCTTAAGTCGCTTATTATCAGCAATGACTGTTTCTGCCGATTTCGCTTGGACGGATCGGCTCCGAGATCGTGGGATCCGATCTGCCCATCAGGAAAGACGGGGAAATTGAAGGGAGTCAAAAGGCTCATTGTGAATGGCTTATGCCCGAAATCGAGACGGAATGCCGTACGATATCCCGCGTTTTATGATACCTTTACAACACGGGCGGAATGGATTCACCCACGCAACATTCTACCCTCCATTTGCATCTTTAGTTAGAATAAAGTCGTTACTATGAAAAAAATCGTTTTGCTTGCATTCATCCTCATGGCTTTCATGGCCGTCTCTTGTGAGACTTTTTCGATAATTGAAATAGGCAAGGATAAGGACATACTGGAGGTGGACAGGGATACGCTGGAGTTCTGGTCATCAGAGCTAAGGATTTCTTTCCATATCACGTCAAGCGATCCTTGGCATATCGCGGCGGATCCTCAGTCTGAAACCCTGTTCTGCACCTTCTCTCCTGAACGAGGAGATGGAGATGCGTGGGTTACTGCTGAGGTAAAAAACAATGGTACTTTTTATCATCGCACACAGGAATTTCTAATAATAGGTAAAAATGACTCGAAGAAATTAGTGGTTACTCAGCACGCCCCTCTCCCTTCCTTGGAGTCTGAAGCTACTTTTTGCTGGATTAAGGGCTTGGGTGAGGGCAGCCTTCTTTCTTCGATCCCAGTGAATGGCGGTACCGTGGAGTTTGGCGGATTTCACTTTGGCAAAGCATTTTTCAGCTGTGATAGGGAAGATGTTTCTGTCGACACATTGGATCAGAACTCAAGGTATCATCTCTACAAAGCAACCGTTCCCGCCTGCCCGACCGCTGAAGGGCGGACAATCGGCTTTTTCCTGACACTCACAACCGAGAGCGGCGAACTCACACAACCCTACTACGTCGAACAGGACGGTCGCAGTGAGTAGAAAGAGAGGGTGTATGATGAAAAACATTATCTTGTTTGCAATTGTCCTGACCGCCTTGCTGGCCAGCTCCTGTGATTCCTTTTCAATACTTGAGATAGGCAAGGATAAGGACATACTGGAGGTGGACAGGGATACGCTGGAGTTCAGGCCAACAGAGCAAAGAATCTCTTTCCATATCACGTCTAGCGGTCCCTGGCGTATCGTGGCGAATCCTCAGCCAGAACACCCGTTCTATACCATTTCCCCGGAATCCGGGGATGGAGATGCTTGGGTAATGGTGACGGTATATGATAATATGACGATTTATCACCGTTCGCAGGAATTCCTGATCAAAGGGGAAAAGGAGTCGAAGAAACTGACGATTATCCAACCTGCCGCTCCCCCTTCGATAAGTATGGGATCTTATTACAGGATTTGGTCTTTTGCCGGCAATGGCCCTTTTTCTACAGTTCCTGCAAATGGCGGAATCGTAGTGTTTACCGGAGCCCAATTTGGATTGACAACCATCCGCTGTGATTGCGAAGATGTCACTTTCGACTATTCCGGTCCGGTATCCACGATAGGATTTGATTACAATGCAACTGTGCCTGCCTGCCCGACCGCAGAAGGGCGGACATTAGGCTTTTTTGTTACGGTTACCACCGAAAGCGGCGAACTCACACAACCCTACTACGTCGAACAGGACGGTCGCGCAGAATAAGCAAATCAAATATGAAGCTCCGGCCTGAAGTGGCTGGAGCGTAATCTCTTGTTATACAATCGATAACATAAACTCGCCTTCTCCAATCAGGAGTGGGCGACTTTGCATAAGGCGCTGAAAAATAGGGTATTATCCTCCAGTAGCTCCTGCCCGCTTAAGTCTTCGGGGCTCGCCGGGCCGGAGACGGAGATATTTCTCCAACTGGCGGCGGCTGGCGCCGGTGCGGAGTCCCAGGGGATCCAGCAGTTCCCTGCGTTCCGTTTCCGGCATGCGGAGAAGATCGTCGGTACTTTGGATCCGACGGGATTCGAGCAGGAACTCCGTCATTTGGCTGTAGATCCGGTCGGAACGACCCACGAATTCCTCGGTTATCGCGTATTCACTACCCGTGGTCGTAT